>Ga0105249_10000158_pt1 | contig 82194 bp, 66 predicted proteins | sample KBSS44metaG_FD_81522 | JGI IMG/M metagenome (GOLD analysis project Ga0105249, IMG submission 81522) | Switchgrass rhizosphere microbial communities from Kellogg Biological Station, Michigan, USA - KBS S4-4 metaG | ecosystem: Host-associated > Plants > Roots > Rhizosphere > Soil | place... | reverse complement strand
CGGCGGGTTGCTGTTCGCGCTCGACACCCTGGCCGACCGCGACGGAAACGCAGCGAAGATGGCCGGGCTCGTGCCGGGCCGTGCGGCGATGCAGCCACGGTTGGCGGCGCTCGGCCTGCAGAGCGTCGACCTGCCTGAAGGCACGCTGCGCGGCCACACGTTCCACTACGCGCATGCCGAGATCGACGCCGAGCCGATCGCGACCGCTGTGAATCCGAATCGCGGGCCGAGCGGCGAACACGTCTACCGCCGCGGCCGCCTCACCGCGAGTTTCGTGCACTTCTATTTTCCGTCCAACCCGGACGCCGCGGCCCGGCTGTTCCTGCCGTGACGACGATGCCGGCGATGCTCGCCGCCATCGTGCTGGACGCCTGGCTCGGCGAGCCGCGCCGGGCGCATCCGCTCGTCGCATTCGGTCGCCTGGCCGCCTGGACGGAAAAACGGCTTTACGCGAATCACCGTGCGGCCGGTGTGCTGGCTTGGACGTGCGCCGTCGTGCCGATCGTCGCTGCCGCCTGGCTCGCCTTGCGAACGCTCGCGCCGTGGGCGGCGATGGCGGCGAGTGCCTTGCTGCTGTATCTCGCGATTGGCTTGCGCAGTCTCGGCGAGCATGCGCGGCCGATCGCCGCCGCGCTGGAGGAGGGCGATCTGGACGCTGCACGCGCTGCCGTCGCGCGCATGGTCAGCCGCGACACCGCCTTGCTCGACGCAGACCGTGTCGCCGCGGCTGCGACCGAATCGGTGCTGGAAAACGGCAACGACGCCGTCTTCGGCGCGTTGTTCTGGTTCGCGCTGCTCGGGGCGCCGGGCGTGGTGCTGTATCGGCTGGCGAACACGCTCGACGCCATGTGGGGCTATCGCACGCCGCATTACGAACGCTTCGGCTGGGCCGCGGCACGCATCGACGACGTCTTGAACTACGTGCCGGCGCGGTTGACGGCATTGACCTATGCCGCGCTCGGCGAGAGCCGGCGCGCGCTGCGCTGCTGGCGGAGTCAGGCTCCGCATTGGGACAGCCCGAATGCGGGGCCTGTGATGGCCGCTGGCGCGGGCGCGCTCGGCGTGCGGCTCGGCGCCGCGGCGCCGTATCATGGGGTCTGGGAGGCGCGCCCGGATCTCGGCGAGGGGGCCGTTGCCGACGCTGCCTCGATCACGCGGGCGTTGCAGCTGGTGCGCCGAGGTACGGCGCTATGGCTGCTCGTGGCCGTGCTCGCCGCATTCGCAACGGCAGGCGGGGGAGGTGCGCATGCTTGAACATGGCGGCCGCCTGAGCCAGGCCGCGCATCGATACGATATCGCGCTGGAGCGCTGGCTCGACCTGTCGACCGGCATCAGCCCGTTCGCATGGCCGGTGCCCGACGTGCCCGCCGTGGTCTGGCACCGTTTGCCCGAAGAGGACGATGGCCTGGACGAAGTGGCGCGCGACTACTACCGGACTCGCAGCGTGCTGCCGGTCGCGGGCACGCAGGCGGCGATCCAAGCGCTGCCGAGGCTGCGCAGCGCTTGCCGCGTCGGCATCATCGCGCCCGGCTACGCCGAACATGCACACGCGTGGCGGCGCGCGGGACATTCGGTCGAGACGCGCGGCGCCGAGGCGCTGATCGAACATGGCGATCACTACGATGTCGTCGTGCTGATCCACCCGAACAATCCCGGCGGCGAGCGCTTCGATGTCGCCTCGCTGTTGCAGTTGCACGAGCGCCTGGCTGCACGCGGCGGCTGGCTGGTCGTCGACGAGGCATTCATCGACGCTACGCCGGAGTGCAGCCTCTGTGCGGACAGCGATCGCGAAGGTCTCATCGTGTTGCGGTCGGCCGGCAAGTTCTTCGGATTGGCCGGGGCGCGCGCGGGTTTCGTCTGCGCGGCTCCCGCATTGCTCGAACATCTTCGCGAGCAGCTCGGCCCGTGGTCGTTGAGCGGACCGACTCGCTACGTGCTGCGTCGGGCGCTGCTCGACCGTGCCTGGCACGATGCTGCTCGCAAAAAGCTCATCGCGGCGAGTGGACGATTGGCGGGCCTGCTCGCGCGGCACGGACTCGAACCGAGCGCTGGCTGCGCATTCTTCCAGTGGCGCATCGACGAGCGGGCCGCGGCGCTGCACGGCGTGCTGGCCGAACGCGGCATCCTGACCCGCTTGTTCGAGACGCCAGCGAGCCTGCGCTTCGGCCTGCCCGGCGACGAGGCTTCGTTCCGGCGTCTCGACGATGGATTGCGCGAGGCCGTGCATCGATGAGCGCGTGTGTCCTGATGGTGCAGGGCTGTACGTCGGATGCGGGCAAGAGCGCGCTCGTCACCGCGCTGTGCCGCTGGCTGCGACGGCGAGCCATTGCCGTGGCGCCGTTCAAGCCGCAGAACATGGCGCTCAATTCCGCCGTCACCGTCGACGGCGGCGAGATCGGTCGCGCGCAAGCCGTGCAGGCACAGGCGTGCGGCTTGCCGCCGCATACCGATTTCAATCCGGTGCTGCTGAAGCCGAACAGCGACGTCGGCGCGCAAGTGATCGTGCACGGCCACGCGATCGGCAACATGGATGCGCGCCACTACCACGACTACAAGCGCGTCGCGTTCGAAGCCGTGCTCGCTTCGCATGCGCGCTTGCTGGCACAGTACGACGCGCTGGTCGTCGAAGGCGCCGGCAGTCCCGCCGAGATCAACTTGCGCGATCGCGACATCGCGAACATGGGCTACGCCGAAGCCGTCGATTGCCCGGTGATCCTGATCGCCGACATCGACCGCGGCGGCGTGTTCGCCCATCTGGTCGGCACGCTGGCGCTGCTCTCGCCGAGCGAACGCGCTCGCGTGGCCGGTTTCGTGATCAATAAGTTCCGCGGCGACATTGCCTTGCTGCAACCGGGGCTCGACTGGCTCGAACGCGAGACGGGCAAGCCCGTGTTCGGCGTGCTGCCGTACCTGCACGGGCTCGCGCTCGAGGCCGAAGACGCGCTGCCGCAGGCCTCGTCGCACGCGCTGACGGCGCGCCTGCGCGTGATCGCGCCGGCGCTCCCGCGCATCAGCAATCACACCGATTTCGATGCGCTGCGCGCGCATCGCGAAGTCGCCTTCGACTTCATCGGGCCCGGCAGCGCGATTCCGCCTTGCGACCTGATCGTGCTGCCGGGGTCGAAGTCCACGCGCGCCGATCTCGCGTGGCTGCGCGACAACGGCTGGGCCGAAGCCATTTCGCGCCACTTGCGCTATGGCGGCAAGGTCATCGGCATCTGCGGGGGATTGCAGATGCTCGGTCGCGCGCTCCACGATCCGCTCGGCATCGAAGGCGAAGCCGGATCGAGCGAGGGCCTGGGCCTGCTCGACCTGGAAACGACATTGGAACCCGGCAAGCAGCTGCACAACGTGCGCGGACGCCTGGCATTCGCCGACGCCGACGTGCGCGGCTATGAAATCCATTGCGGCGTCAGCCGCGGGCCCGCCTTGGAAACGCCCGCGTGCCGTCTCGACGACGGCCGCGTCGACGGCGCGCGTTCGGCCGACGGCCGGATCCTCGGCAGTTATCTGCATGGCTTGTTCGACGCGCCCGATGCGCTGCAGGCACTGCTCGCGTGGGCAGGCCTGCGCGACGCCGAGCGCGTCGACATGCACGCGTTGCGCGAAGCGAGCATCGACCGGCTTGCCGATGCCGTCGAATCGCACCTGGATACCGCGGCTCTATCGCGCTTGCTCGGAGTGGACATTTCATGCGCAGTCTGATCCTGGGAGGCGCCCGTTCGGGCAAGAGTGCGCTCGCCGAACGCATCGCGCGCGAGTCCGCGCGCGAGGTCGTCTATGTCGCCACGGCGCAGGCGCGCGATGCGGAGATGGCCGAGCGCATCGCGCATCATCGAGCGCGACGCCCGCTGCACTGGCTATGCGTGGAAGAGCCGCTCGCGCTCGCCGAAGTTCTGCGACGGCAGGCACGCGAAGACCGCTGCGTGCTCGTCGATTGCCTGACGCTGTGGCTGAGCAATATGCTCGGCGGCGGGGACCCGCAATGCTTCGAGCGCGAACGCGCAGCCCTGCTCGAAACGCTGCCGGCGCTGCCGGGCGAGATCGTGCTGGTCAGCAACGAGGTCGGCCTCGGCATCGTTCCGCTCGGCGAACTGACCCGGCGCTATGTCGACGAGGCGGGTCGTCTGCACCAGGCGCTGGCAGCGCAGTGCGAACGCGTGATCTTTGTCGCCGCCGGCTTGCCGCTGGCCTTGAAAGGAACCTTGCCGTGATCGCCGATTGGCTGCTCGAACCGTGCCGTGCTCCGGATGCCGAGATCGCGCAGGCCGCGCGCGCGCGCCAGCTGCAACTGACCAAGCCGCCGGGATCGCTCGGCGCGCTGGAAACCCTGGCAGTGCGGCTCGCCTCGCTGCAGCGAAATCCGCAGCCGCAAGTCGAACGCGTCTGGATCAGCGTATTCGCGGCCGACCATGGCGTCGCCGTCGAGGGCGTCTCCGCGTTTCCGCAGGCGGTGACCGGCGAGATGGTGCGCAACTTCGCCGGTGGCGGCGCGGCGATCAGCGTGCTCGCGCGAGCGCTCGGCGCGACGCTCGAGGTGATCCATCTCGGCACCGTCAACGATCCCGGCGAGATAGCCGGCGTGCGCCGCGCGATCATCGCGCCGTCGAGCGCGAATTTGTGCGAACAAGCGGCGATGAGCGAGGAACAGCTGCAGCAGGCGCTCGCGGCCGGTGCCGACAGCGTTCGTTCGGCGAGGGAGGCCGGAGCGCAGCTGTTCATCGGTGGCGAAATGGGCATCGCGAACACGACGTCGGCGACCGCGCTCGCCTGCGCCTTGCTCGGTGAGGCGCCGGCGGCGCTGACCGGTGCCGGCACCGGACTCGATGCCGCGGGCATCGCGCACAAGATTGCGGTCGTCGAGCGCGCGTTGGCGCATCACGCCGGTCCCCACAACGCACGCGAACAGCTGCGCCGTCTCGGCGGCTTCGAAATCGCCGCGCTGTGCGGCGCCTATATCGCCGCGGCGCAAGCGGGAGTTCCCGTGCTCGTCGACGGCTTCATCGCGACGGCGGCCGCTCTCGCCGCGAAACGGATCAACGGCGGCGTACGCGATTGGCTGCTGTTCGCGCATCGTTCGCACGAGCGCGGCCATGCGCGGCTGCTGGCGGCACTGGCGGCCGAACCGCTGCTCGACCTCGGCCTGCGTCTCGGCGAAGCCAGCGGCGCGGCGACGGCAGTGCCGCTGCTGCGCCTGGCTTGCGCGCTGCACAACGGCATGGCTACGTTCGCAGAAGCCTGCGTGTCGACCGCGTGAACGTGTCGATCGACCTGCTGCGCCATGGCGACACCGGGCAGCGCAGCTATCGCGGCCAGCTCGACGACGCACTGACTGCCGAGGGCTGGACCCAGTTGCGCGCGACTGTCGACGACCGCGATTGGCACACGATCGTATCGTCGCCGCTGCAGCGCTGTGCCGCCTTCGCGCACGAGCTGGCCGATGCGCGCGGCGTGCCGCTGCGGCTCGACGCGCGGTTCGCCGAATACCATTTCGGCGACTGGCAGGGCGTGCCGATCGAACGGTTGGCGGAAGAGCAGGGCGGAGCACTCGAACGCTTCTGGGCCGATCCGGTCGCACATCCACCCCCCGGTGCGGAAACCTTCGACGCATTTCGCGCGCGACTGTGCGCCGCGCTGGACGAGGTTGCCGAACGCACGGCCGAGCGACGAACGCTGGTGGTCACGCACGGCGGCGCGATTCGCTTGTTGCGCTGTCTCGCCGAGCGACGCGGCTACGGCGACATGGCCGGCATCGACGTTCCCCATGCGTCGCTGCACACGCTGGCATGGCCGGTGCCAGGCGCACGCTGATGCTGCGCGGCCTGCACGTCGCGATCGGATTCCTGACTCGGCTGCCGGTGCCGACGCCGCCGTTCGACGACAAGGCGGCGCAAGCGGCGTCGGTCGCGTGGTATCCGCTGGTCGGCACGCTGATCGGCGCGTTGCTGTGCGTGCTCGCCTGGATCCTGCAAAGTGCGCCGCCGGTGCTGTCGGCGGCGCTGATCGTGACCGCATGGGTCGTATTGACCGGCGCGTTGCATCTGGATGGACTGGCCGACAGCGCGGATGCGTGGATCGGCGGTCTCGGCAGTCGCGAACGCACGCTCGATATCATGAAGGACCCGCGTTCGGGCCCGGCGGGCGTCGTCGCGCTGGTGCTGGTGCTGCTGCTGAAGTTCGCTGCGCTGGCGAGCCTGGGTTCGGCTGCGCAGGCATCGCTGCTGCTCGCACCGGTGCTGGCACGCGCGGGATTGACGGCGCTTTTCGTAGCCATGCCGTATGCGCGGCGGGAAGGCCTCGCCAGCGCGCTGACGCAGGCGCCGCGGCGATCGTGTTCGTGGTCGCTGGGCGTGGCGCTGGTTTCGTGCCTGTGCTTCGGACTGCACGGTGCAATCGCCGTTGCAGCGGCCGCACTGGTGTGGTTCGCATGGCGACGAGCATGCTTGAAGCGGCTCGGAGGGTTTACCGGGGATACCGCCGGTGCGCTGGCCGAGATGACCGAAGTGGCGGTGCTGGTTTGCGCCGCGCTGCTGGCTCCATAGCGGCCGAGCGATCGAATCGATCCATCGAATACGGAGAGCCTATGTCCGATCCCGTCATAACACTGATAAACGTCTTCACGGTGGAACCTTCGAACCAACAGCGGCTCGTGGATCTTCTGACGCGAGCGACGGATGGCCTCGTCGACCGCGCACCGGGGTTCATTTCTTCGACGCTCCATCGCAGCCTGGATGGAACCAAGGTTGCGATGTACGCCCGGTGGCGAAGCGCCGCAGACTACGAAGCCATGCGCAAGGACCCGCGACCGCTGCCGTTTCTTCAGGAGGCGCTGACGTTCGCGAAGTTCGAGCCTGGGATGTACGTGGCGGTCAGGACCTTCGAACCGCTTCTTCGCGACGACGATACGCGAGCCTGATGTCGAGGCAGGCCGGGGAGGCGCAAGCGTGGCGTCAGCGTCGCGACGCTCCATCTGTGGCGCCCCGGGCAAGGTCCCTGTCGGCGAACGCGGCCCGGTGCAGCTCGCCGTACGCCGCAATCAGGGCATCGAGCTTGAATGCGCGATTGAGCCCGCTGGTATTGGGCATGACCCAAGCTCGTGCGCCTTCGAACGACGCGGCCTGCAGGCCCCACTCGACGCGGGTGCGCCGTTCGATCGCGCGATACGCGGCTTTGCCCATGAAGGCGAGATGGAGCGGCGCGTAGGCTCGTATCCGCATCCTCAGCGCAGCGGCCCCGGCAACGAATTCGTGCGTCGCGATTTCGTCGGAGCCGACGGTCGCTCGCCGCACCGCGGTCGTCAGGCCGCACCCGTAGCTCAGCAGCTCCTGGCTGTCGGTCGAGGCCAGCCGAGTCGGTGTGAAGCCGGCTTCGTGAAGGACGCGCCAGAAGCGATTGGTCGGATTCGCGAAGGGGCGTTTCACAGCTGCCGAGCTGAGTCCCGGGTTGAGCCCGCAGAAGACGACCTTGAGGCCAGGCCCGAGAATATCCGGAAAAACGGCTGCATCCGACCCGTCCGGTCCCTGCTCATCCATCGGTGCGTTCACGGCCATACTGCATGGTGCGCAGAGGGGCTCCTTCGCACAAGGCCGGAGCTCTCGCGCGCAGCCCCATGGCGAACCGTGTTGCTACTTCATGTGTTTTGCAAGAAACGCCAGCATCAGCGATGCGACTTGATCGTTCTGTTCGTCGAGAACGAAGTGCCCGGCGTCGAGCAGATGAAGCTCGGAGTCGGGAAGGTCGCGCCTGTAGGCCCCGGCGCCCGCGGCGACGAAAGAAGGATCGTTCCTGCCCCACACGATCAGCGTCGGCGGCTTGTGCTCGCGCAGCCAGGCCTGCCATGCGGGATACGAGGCGACGTTCGTCCTGTAGTCGTACAAAAGGTCGCCTTGAATCTCGCGCTGTCCCGGCTGGGTCAGATGAGCGTATTCGTCCTTCCACGTATCCGGGTTGTAGCGCTCCGGGTGGGACGTGCCCAACGTGTGCCGTTGCTCCGCGCCGGCAAGCGACACGAAGGCGTCGAGAACGCCTTGATGCGCATCGGGATCCTTCCAGAACTCGGCAATGCCGGCCCATTTCTTTCCGAGACCTTCCTCGTAGGCATTCGCGTTGGAGACGATCAGCGCTCGAGCGCGGTCCGGATGTTCGGCCAGCATCCGAAATCCGACCGGACCACCGTAGTCGTGAAGGAACAGGGCATATCGGCGGATGGAGAGCGCTTCGAGCAGCGCGGTCGTGGTCCGCGCGAGACGGTCGAACGTGTATGTGTAAGCGGAACGCGACGGCGCATCGCTGTTGCCGAATCCGGGAAAGTCGGGCGCGATGACGTGATACCGAGGCGCCAGCAGCGGAATCAGGCTGTCGAATTCGCGTGAGGACGATGGAAAGCCGTGGAGAAGGACGACCGCAGGTGCATCTTTGGGCCCGGCCTCGCGGTAGAAGACCCCGACGCCATCCACGGTCGCCTTGTGATAGGTCGTCGTTGCAAACGTGGCTTGCATGGGTGAAGTGCTCCCGACGGCGGGCAGCGCCAGCATCAAGGCGATCAGGGGACGGAACATCGTGCGACGAGCTCTGGGGAAGGCATTCGGCGGCGGCGGAGTTGCAGTGAGGAATGTACCTCGGGGCGCGGTGGCTGGATTGAGAGGATGTCGTGGTAGTGAGTGAATCTAATATTTTACATAATATGCATTGCGCACCAAAGAGGGGGTCGGCGAAGGGGCGTCGTCGGCACGTTTGGTACGTGTCGCCGGATGGCTTCCGAGAGCTTCGTTTGAGCTGTTTGCTGAGCCAACCCGCATGCGCGAAGCTGCTCGGCGTGAGCCTTCGGGCGATCCGGTATTGGGACTCTGGTCGGAACCGTGTGCCGTGGTCGGCGGTGCGGCTCCTGCGAGTTCTGCGCGGCGGCGAGCTGCCGGCGTCCGGGTGGGACGGCTGGCGCGTTCTCGATGGTGGCCGACTCGTCACGCCGGCCGGCATCGTCTTTCACAACGGGCAGCTCGACTGGTGGTCGCTGACGTGCCTGCAGGCGCGTTCCTGGCAGCGTCACGTCGAGGAACAGCGCTCGGTGCGGCCGTCGGCCGCTGACGGCGTGCGGGACGGTTTGCCGGTGGCAGACGGCAGCGCCCTTGATCTAGGGCGTAGTGCAGCGTTGGGCGTTCGGGCAGACGCGGCGGTTGGCCAGGGCGCTGCGGATACCCTGCCCCCTGCTGACCTGCCTTTTCGAGAAGAGGGGAAGCCCGGCAGGATCAAGAAGCGCTGCCGCGCGTCAGCGCGGCCCGCTTCTGCTCCTACGGGGCTTGTCCTTCTTAAAACAAGTGGAACGCCGGGTGCGGAGAACCGCACCGCACGGGCGTCTGGAGGCGTGCGTGCACGCTGAGCCCTTCGTCATCGATCCACGCAAGGCACGATGCTCGCGGCTTCGCCGTACCGTGAAGGCGGCGGCGTCTCAGCTCGATTGGGAAGCCGATCAGGTAGCCGTTTGCAGGGGCGAGCGTGGTTTCCGCAAGACGTTCATCACGCTCACCTATCGCAGAGCCCAGGACTGGGAGCCGCGCCATGTGTCGGACTTCCTTCGGTTGATGCGTCAGTGGTTCCATCGTCGTGGTGAAGCGTGCCGCTTCGTGTGGGTTGCCGAGCTGCAGCAGCGCGGGGCGCTGCACTACCACCTGGTGGTCTGGGTGCCACGCAGGTTACGCCTACCCTGCCCTGATCGCTGTGGCTGGTGGCAACACGGGTCGAGCAAGATCGAGACGGCCCGCAGTCCGATTGGCTACATGGTCAAGTACGCGACCAAGACCCGCGCTGAGGATCTGGCGAAGCTGCCGAAGGGTGTGCGCTTGCACGGCAACGGCGGTGCGGGTGCGTTCTCCCGCAGCATGATTCGCTTGTCGCTGTGGCCGGCATGGCTGCGCGAGCGCAACGAGCAGGACTGTTTTTTGCGGTTCGTTCCCACGCAAGACGCAGCCGATGGGCTTGGCCTGTCGCTCGGTTTCACCAGGGTCCGACGATGTAGGGGCGGCGTCGTGGATGCCGACACGGGCGAGTTTTTCGAGACGCCGTGGCGGGTAGAGATCAACCAGGGCGTCGTGACCGCCCACCGCAGAACGGAGACGGTGCAATGAAGAGCAAGGCGATGTTCGGGCAGATGCAGCCAGGCGATTGGATGGTCGGCGGGTCGCGCGACGATGTCGGCGAACGCATGTTTGGTTTCGGCCCGCAGACTGCGGCGCAGGTCGCTTCGTTGGCGTATGGCGTCGCGGCCGAAGAGTGTCGGCGGTTGCCTCGCGAGCGGTTCGTGAAGTCGTTGTGCGCGCTGTTCGAACAGCGGCTGCGCGAGGCGATTCGGGAGGAACGATCCGCGTGATGAAGCGTTCGCAACGCGAGGCGTGGGTTGTCGCGGGACAGGTGGAACCGCGAGGTCGGTCTGTGTTCGGTTTTGGGGAGGCGGAGGTGGCGAACGCCGCCGTAGCCGCGTACTACGCCCGTTGGCGCATGCCTCGGGCGATCGAGGGATGTTGTTGGAGCAGCTGCAGGAAGAGTTCCGCGCGGGATTGGTGGAACTCGGGAGCTAGAAAAAGTGCGGGCTCCGGAGGCCGTGAGAAGTCAGCCGGAGCCCGCGTACATCACTTCAACGGCGGCGTGGCCGCCAAAGGAATCTTAGCGTGAAAATCGATCATGCGGCAGCGTGCCGCTTTTTCTCAGCCGAGGATGTCTGCCGCTGGGCGCTCGCGGCGTACTACCAAGCTTCGAAGGACATCCAACCGCCGCCAGGGGAGCCGTGGTTTTCCGAGGGGGTCGCCTACTCCGGACCGGCCTCCTTCGCCTACTCGGTCCATTGGCGCTTTACCGAAGCCCTCAACGCTGCGGCTGTGGCGGCGCAAATCGTTTGCGATCACGGCACCGCATCTGAGCCTTGCCAATGGGACGATTCTGATTATCGCGATGCCGTTCTCGCGGCCTCCAGTTTGAACCGTTTGCCGCCCTCGGAGAAACCGGGCAATAATGTGGTCGAATTGGAGTCTCACCGTGTCTGAGAAAACCGGCAGAAATACTATGCATTGCGCACCAATCAGGGGCGGCGAAGGCGCGACTGTTGTTGTCGGCGCTCGCTAACGTTGTCATTGGCGCGATAACGCTGTCATGCGCGGTAACGCTGTCACCAGGATCGCTGCTCGCTCGGATCGTAAGCCCATGTACAAGACGGAAAATCCTGTTCCTTCTTGAGCTCGGCCTGACGTGCCTGCGCACGAGTGATGAGCTCGCCGAGTTGGGAGTGATTCAAACTCTTGATGTCGGCTGACTTGGGACTCGTCTAGCCCGACTTGCGGGACTTCCTTTGGCCGCGCGACGCGGCCTGCGATTTCGCTCGGCGCGGCGTGGGATTTTCCCGCGCCTTGGCCAGTGTCGCCTGTATCACCGCTTGTAGATCACCGAACTGTGGCAATTGGTGTTCGAGGGCTTCGGCACGTGCCCGTTGGGCGGCGACATCGTGTTGCGCTGTCGTCGTGGCCGCCAACGCGTCTTCCGCTAGCTGGCGAGATTTCGCCGCAAACGCAACGTGTTCCCGCTCCGTTGTCGTTAGTTGGCTCCGCAGCCCCTTTATTTCTTGGCGAGATCGATCGATTTCGGCATGCGCGCGATCTTCGATCGTGCGCACATACTGCGCGTGGGTTTCGCGCTCAATAGCGGCCGCGGCTTCTTGCCGTTGCAAGCGATCACTGAGTGCCAACAGTTCTTGCTCTAAGCGATCCGCCCGATGCTGCGAAGCATCGCGCTGCTGAATGAGGTCGCGGAGCTGCCCAGCTTGGTGCTCGGTCAAACGCTGCGCTTCGGCGAGGCGAGCCTCTGCGAGCCCTTGGGCTTGTTGGGGGGCGATCTGCGCGGTCGCGTGGGCGTCCGTCTGCTCCTGGAGGGTGCGACGCTCGACTTCCAAACCAGCCCGATCGGCCAGGAGCGACTGGCGATCATTCCGTAACACTTCGCTCGCATGCGTCTGCGCGGCGAGCAAGGCCTGTTCCCATAACACGCTTGCTGCCGCAACGACCGGTTCCGGTGCGTCCGGCAGCGCGAGCTTGGCCTCATGGGCGCGCAATCGCTGGCCCAAGTGAGTCCACCACACATCCAGCAATCGGATCACTGTGTTGGGCGACCCCGTTCCAAGCACCGCACGTACGCGCTCAATGGTGGGGCGCTCGCCAGACTGCAGAAGCTGATTGGCCGCTGCATCGACGTCCTCTTGGGTCACTCCGGAACGGGCCATTGCGGTCTCCTTGTTCGGCGCCCTGCCCTCTGGTTTTCGTACCAACGATAAGTGATGATTATCATGGCTATAGCCTCAATTGCATAGTAAATAATACATATAATGAAGCATAAAAAAGCTCTTCCCGTCCTCGCCTCGCCTACCTCCCAGCTGCTGTTGCCCGCGCAACTGGCCGAACAGGCCGCAGAGGCCGTGTGCGAACTCCTGGCTGAAGCCGCCGCGGCGAACACCACCCGCAGCTATGCCAGCGCCCTGCGCTACTGGGCCGGCTGGCACCGCGCGCGCTATGGCGTCGAGCTTGGATTGCCCGTGACCGAGGCGGTCGTGATGCAGTTCGTCGTCGACCACATCGCCCGTCGTGGCAAGGCCGGTCTCACCTGGGAATTGCCGGAAGCGGTGGATCAGTCCCTGGTCACGGCTGGCCTCAAGGCCAAGCTCGGACCGTGGAAGCTCACGAGCGTCGTTCACCGGGTCGCCGTGCTATCGACGGCGCACCGCTTGAAGCGGCTGCCGAACCCGTGTGAGGAACCGGCGGTGCGGACGGTGCTCGGGCGCGCTCGGCGTGCATCGGTGAAACGCGGCGAGCGACCTGCGAAAAAGACGGCGATCACGAAGGCCGAACTCGAGGCGATGTTGGCAACGTGCGACGAGTCGTTGGAAGGCATCCGTGATCGCGCCCTGCTCTGCTTTGGCTTCGCCAGCGGTGGACGACGGCGGAGCGAGATTGCGGCGGCTGACTTCCGGGATTTGCGCAGGACCGGGCAGAATGCCTTCGTTTACCGACTTGAGCACAGCAAGACACAGCAGGCCGGGCCGACGAAGGGCTCGGCGCCGGACAAACCCGTTCTCGATCGGGCGGCCGAGGCGCTCGCTGCGTGGCTAACGGCGTCAGGGATCAACGAAGGCGCCCTCTTCCGGCGGCTCTGGAAGCGGCGCATCGGCCCTGCCCTATCGCCGGCGGCGGTGGGCGAAATCGTGCAGCGGCGGGCGCGGTTGGCGGGGTTGAGCGGGGATTTTGGTGGGCACAGCCTGCGGTCAGGGTTCGTTACTGAGGCGGGAAAGCAAGGTGTGCCGCTCGCGGCTGTGATGGCGATGACCGAGCATCGGGCGGTGTCGAGCGTGGTGGGGTATTTTCAGTCCGGCGCAGCCGACCAGAATCCTGCTTCCCGGCTTCTTGAGTAGTTCGCATGGTCACCGAGGTGGTTAGACAAGACGCCCCTTGGATGACGTCATGGCAATGACGAGCTTCGCAGCGTGCAAGGACATGATGCAGTTCGGCAGGAGGATCTGGTACGCGCATCTCATCCGGAATTCTCCGCACCGCGTTGCTAGGAAAATCCCCTACGCCCAACGGCCCTGCCTTGCACGGACTCCCTTCGCGTGCAGCAGCAGGCCCGGATTGAACGGCGCCCAAGGCTCACCAGCAATCACGGTGGCGCGATCAGCGTGCGCCAAGTGCAGCGAGGTGAATTCAACGCGGACACCGCCGTGACACAGTCGGAGCAGTTCACCGATCGCCATCGCCCCGGCCACCGCACCGGTGAAGGGCGTGGCCACGCTGCGGCCGGCCAGTCGCAGCACACCGCAACCATCGCCACTGTCGGCCTCCAGCTGTCGGTAGGCCGACCTCTTCAGCGCGGCCTGCGCCGAATTCTCCCGCTCGATGGTCGCTTCAGGCCAGCAATCGACCGCGCCACGTGCCGCCGGAAAGGTGTGCAGCGTAATGCCCAGATAGTCGCCCGGCCCGCGCCCCAGGCCGGCTTCGATGATGCGTGCAAAGCCCACGCGCTCGATCAGCCGGCGCGTGGCCGGGTTGTCTACGCCAATCAGCGCCACCGACGGCTCCTCGGGGTCGATGGTGAAATTGGCGGCGAACCGGCGTTCGACCAGTGCAGTGGTGAAGCCGCGGTGTTCGGCCCAGGCGGCCGCCATGCGCGTCTTGCGACGGTTCACATCGATCAGGCGGCTGAGCAGCGAGGTGGAATTGTTCGCCGTGGAGATCACATCGAATTCCTGCAGCACCAGCCGAAGCGTTTCCGGCGCGTGCGGCAGCAAGCCCAAGGTCCACAGATACGCCTGGCCCAGGTTGCCCAGCCCGACGATCCACGCCGATTGCGGCAACACCGACACCGCAGGTCCGATGGCCGCTTCGCGCCAAGGCTTCCACGGTTCCCATAACGACCAGCCGATGCGGCGCTGGGTGGCCAAGGGTTGCGTGCCACGGAAATGCTGGAACACCTCGCTCACGGCCATCGCACCGGCGAGCACCGCGGTGGGTGCGCAATTGCCCTGTTCGGGCAGCGGGGGATCGGCCAGCGGCATCACCGCCGCGGTCCAGCCATCGAAGCTGGCGCGCACGCCGAATCCTTCGCCGATGGTGTTCGCACCGAAGACAATGCACGGCACTTCGGGCTCGCGCTGCGCGGCCGCAGCCACTCCCAACTGTTCCAGAGCGCCGGCGAGGTTCTGCGGTGCAGGTGCATCCGGATGTCCGCGCCAGCCAGCGCGCAAGGGCTGATCCGGTCCCAGGTAGCTCACCCCGCCCAGCAGGCACGGCAACGCGCTGGCTGCCGCGGTCAACAAGGCCGCCTGCGCCATCTCGCCCAGGTTTTCACCGAACACCAACTGCACCTGGTAGCGTGACAAGATCGCCAGCGCCTCGGCCTCGTTGGCGGCTTCGCCGGTGTCCATGATGATCTTGGCCACGCGGCTCAAGCGCTCGCCCAACTCTTCCATCGATTCAGTCATAGTCCTTCTCCCATCGCAAAAACCGGCTGCCGTACCCGCCCACCACCTGCCAGCGGTGATCGCCTTCGTACACGTACACCCCCACCGCCTCGGGACGGATCGGCGGCCGGGCGAAGTTGGGCAAGATCAGCGCGATGTGGCCACGCTGGGCGATCAAGGGGTTTTGCTGATCAATCCAGCTTTGGCCCACGCCGTAGGGGTGCACGTGGATATCGGCGACCACCTGCACACCGCGCTCTTTGACGATCGCCCACAGCTGGCGAAAGGCTGCGGCCGGCAGTTCCACCATCCCATTGGCGTGCACGTCCGCGTGCAGATCGTCGAAATACAAAACCTCAGTGACCCGACGTCCGCTGTCGGTCAGATGCCCCAGCAAGAAGGCACCCGACTCGTGGGATTCGTTTTCGGTGCGCCAATGCAGTTCAACGACCAGGCGATCCCACGTCGCCCGGCCGATGGTCAGTTCACGGGGCGTCGACATAGTCGGGCGATCCCAGCAGGTCGGAGACAACCCGCACGTAACGGTGAATGCCGGCGGCCGGATCCCACAGCATCGACGGATGCTGGTGGCGCCAGGCCTCGTGCCCCTGGATGGCGATGCGATCGCAGGGGATATACAGCGCGCCCGCATTCCAGTTCGGGTTGAACGCGGCCGACACGCGCGCTTCCCCGCGCGGCCAGCGCGCCGGCGCCAGAGGCGCGTTCTGTGCACCGTCCCACGGGCGAGCGGTCGGCGCGGTCTGCGGGTAGTTGGTCAGTTCAAAGCGCAGCAGCAAATGGCTGCCATCGCGTGCACGCACCCAAATCAGCGCGTGCGGCCAGTCGACCTGCTCCACCCCCCAACGGCCCGAAATCGAGCCGTTGAGGAAGGCCCCGGAGTCGACGTCAGCCTGGAAGGCCTGCTCGTCCAAGGAGGTCATCGTTAGCCCTCCACGCGCTTGAAGGGCACCAGGTCGAAGGAGACCGCGCACACGGTGCCATCGGTCAGCGTGCCAATCTGGGTGTCGGGGTCCGGACGCTCGTCCCCGCCCACCAGTTCGAGCACATGCTCGGCCGCATCGCGCGGTGACATCTCGAAGGCATTGTGCGTGGCCCACTGGTGCACGTGTTCCACGCGGGTGACCGGCGGGAACTCACGGGACTTGGTCACGCCGTTGAAGGTGACATTCACCATCACCTTCTTACAGCGGCCCAGGTGCAGGCGCACCACCTCGCCCTCGTCCTTGCCCTTGACCAGCGATTTGACCGAGGCGTTCAACGACACCGGCGCTTCGTGGCCTTCGACGAAGACCAGCCGGCCGCCCTCGCCGATATCCTTCGCGCCCAGCACCTTGAGCGCCTCACCCACCGACAGCTGGCCGTCCACATCACCGACCAGCACCTGCGCAGCACCTTCGTACTGCAAAACAATCTTGATAGTTTTCACGCTATTTCACCTTTTGTGTAAATCGCCGTTGGGGAATTCCAACGCCGTCACACAGCTAGTCGCATAGCGCGAGAAAAAGCCGGAAGGCGATTTTCAAAATCGCCGCAGTAGGTGCTGGACGAGCTCGAGCTCGTCAGTAGAAATCACTGCGCCCTGCCTGGAATCGCTCGTAGGCTTCGCGGATTTGGTGTAGTGACGGGGCCCGATACGCGCGATCGTTCCCATAGCGATGCAAGAACGCGACGCGATACCCAGGCGCGAATTCGTCAAACTCCAAGTGGAATCCGTCGCGCGCGGCTTCGTACTCAGGGTCCATGCCCCGACCGAGCATCCAGTTCGAGCGTGCGTAGCTGGGCCACGGCCGGGTCCGCTCTGTGCGCCGTCGCCGCTCCCTCCAATGACCAATGCTCATGGAGAATCTCCTCGGTCTTGCAATCGCTTACGTTCGCAGCCGGGACGCGATCCACCGATCCACATGCCGCCGACCTGCGCGGCACTTCCCGCCCGGCCCTGCACGGTTTGCCACGCCTGACGGCAATCGATCACCACCTGGGCTCCTTCCGGATCGGGCGTGACACTGGCAATCACCCGATCCGCGCGCCACAACTCCCAACGCCCCAGGCGTTCACGCCATCCGTCTATGCCCACGCAGCCTCGCGCCACGCGGTCTCAAGGTCTGCGCCGCAGACCGCGGCGCGTGAAAAATCAGACGACGGCGGGTGTTTTGGCTGCGGTGCCCGGAATGGCCGGGCATAAGAAGAAGAACGGGCAGCGCGGACATTGGTCGCCGATGATCGGGGGGAATTCGCCGGCGGCGATGGCCGCGGCGATATTGCGCACCTCGGTCACGCCGGCATCCATCTGCTTACCGGTGATCTCCAGATCGACCGTGTCGTCCGAGCCTAAGTAGTGGTACTGCAGCCGAGCCCCCTGGCCGTAAAGCTCCTGGCCGGCGAGCAGGCGCAAGGTTTCGGGCAACTCCACCTTGATTTTCTTCGGACGGCGGCCGGTCTTGTAGCGGCGCACCAGGCCGCCGTTGCCCGGCTCGGCCTGTTCGAGTTCCACGCGCACACGCACGCCGCCTACGTCCATTTCCACTGGCTGCGAAGTAGCGCCGGGGGCGCGCAAATGTTCTTGCGCCTTAGTGAGTAGGCGCACGGCAACGTCTTTGTAAACCGGCGCAAACGGATGCTCGCCCGGGCCTTTGGTGGCCCACACTTGCTCCAGCTGCGGCCAGTATTCCTCCAACGGCACCTCGCGGGTTTTGCCCTGCTCCAAGGCCCACGAAAGCACCGTGTAGACCGAACGGTGGAAGCGCGCATAGCCGTCATCGTCGGCGCTGGCGTGCAGGCCTAAGCTTCGCGAGTAGGCGTACTTGCGCGGGCAACGGTCGTACTCTTCGAGCTCGCGCGTTTGGTGGATTTGCGGCTCGAGCTTGAGCTCGGGACGCGCGGGCAATTCGTCGGCGATCGGCAAGGGGGCAACCTGGGGCGCGTCGATGCGCGTGACCTCGGCTGCGATGGCCGGCAAGAACCGGGATTCGGAAGAATTTCGCGAATTCAGCTTCAGCGACCGCGACAGGTGCAAATGATCGCGTGCCCGCGATAGCGCCACGTAGAACAGGCTTTCTTCCTCGAACTTGTCGCTGACATCCTCCGCCCGCACCATGCCGGCGGGCGGTGGGCACCAAACGTTGCCGCCGGACTTTGGGAAGTTGGCGGCGGCCAGGTAGGGCACGTACACCACCGGGAACTCCAGGCCTTTGCTGGCGTGCACGGTCATCAGGCGCACCGCATCGATCGAGGCGGCCGCCGCCGGCAAGTCGCGAAGTGATCGCTCTTCGCCGAACTGCTCCAGGCGCCGGATCCAACGCAACAGGTTCCGCTTCGAGTTGCCCATGCGGGGGTCGAAGTGCTCGGCGGCGAACTGCAACAGCTGGAAGACGGCCAGGCGACGTTGCTGGGCGATGCTGTCCTGCCCTTCGAGCAACTCGCCGATCAGGGCTCGCCGCTCGAAGAGCACATGATGAAGCACTTGCGGGACGGTGGACTGGAACGAGACACCGGCCAGATCGTCACGCAAGCGCGCCAGTGTCGCCTGCCCTTCCAACGAGCACGCCGCCACGATCGTGAGTTCAGACAAGGCGGCCAAGGGCATCAGATTGGCGGCGCCCGCCTGTTCCAGGAACACGCGCACATCTTCCAGGCTCATGCCATAGGTTCGCGTGGCCGCCAGCCGCAGCAACGCGCCGCGGCTAGGTTCGGCAACGAAGGAAATCAGCGCCAGCAGATCGCGCACTTCCTCGCGTTCGAAGATATCGCCCAGGTACATCGAGGGCACGCCCAACACCTGTAAGCGCACGGCGACGCGCTCGGCTTGGGTATGGGTGCGCACGATCACCGCCTGGTCCCGGTAGGGAATGCCCTCCTTGCGGTGGGCTTCGATCGCCTGCGCGATCGCCGTCACCTCCGAATCCAAATCCGGGGCGAGTACCAGCTGCGGACGCTGCCCTTCCCCGCGGTTGGCCGTCAGCTGCGTGGCTTCGCGCCAGACCTTGTCGTCCAGGCTGCGGGCAAAGCTCGTATAGGTATCGACGATGCGCTGCCCCGAACGGTAATTGCATTCCAGCGGCAATACCTTGGCCGTGGGGTATTCGGTGGCGAACAAGCGCATATTGCCGGGCGAGGCGCCGCGGAATCGATAGATAGCCTGCCGGACATCACCCACCACCCACAAGCGCTCGCCTTCGCCGGCGAGCAGTTTGAGCAGGCGCGAACTGGCGCGGTTGACGTCCTGGTACTCATCGATCAGCACGTGGGCGAACTGGGCCCGGACCGAGGCGAGGACATCGGGGTTTTCCTCGAGCAAGCGGATGGCTCGCCAGATCAGATCACCAAAATCGACCGCGCCCAGATCCTCCAGCATCGCTTCATAGCGGGCGTAGACGCGCGCGACTTCATCGGCCTTTGCGGCGGCTTCGCGCTCGGCATCGTCTTTGGCTTTGGCGACCATCTGCGCCGCAAGCTCGGCGTACTGGGCCGGTGTGCACAACTCGTCTTTGGCCCGGGAAATCGCGCCCAGCACCGGCTGGACCAGAGCCAGCGGATCGTTCAAGCGCAGGTAGTAGTGCAACTCCAGGCTTGGCAGTATCGCCTCCAGCCGCTCGAGGGCATCGGCCGGGGCGACGATGCGCACTGGCTCGGACAACCCGGCTTGGGCGGCGTGTTTGCGCAGCAGTTCAAGGCCAAAGGCGTGGAAGGTCCCGCCCCACAGCTCGTTGGCGGCCGGGATCGTGCGCGCAATGCGCTCTTTGATCTCACGGGCGGCCTTGTTGGAAAAAGTCAGCGCCAAGATCGAGCGCGGATCGGTGCCGTTCTTGAGCAGATGCTCGATGCGGCCGATCAAGGTGCGCGTCTTGCCCGTCCCAGGACCGGCTTCAACCAACGCCGGGCCAGCCAGGTACTCGGCAGCCGCCTTCTGCGATGGATCCAATCCCGCCAACGGGTTATCCGGTTGCGGCGGCGGTGGATCGGGCACCAGCAGTGCGTATTGCAACTGTTGGTAGACCAAACCCGGTGCTACCCCCAGCTCACTGGCGATCTTGGAGGCCGGCCACTGCTGTTCGACGAACAGTTGGCGGGCGAGTTCGACCGGCAGCAAAAACTCACGCGCGAACACATTGGCGTAGCGTTCGCGCATTTCCAGCGCGCTGTAGCCTTCTACCCGCCCGGTGCCTAACGGTGTGGCCTGCTCGGGACCTTCCGGATCCACCCCAAAGCTCACCAACACCGGATCGGCGGGAGACTCGATGACCCAGTGGGCGAACTCGTGGGCCTGGACGAACACCTTCACTTCGGGGTCCAGGGCATCACAAATGATGATGCGCAGGCCTTTGCGCTGCAGGGCGCCCATGCCCCCGCCGAGCAAGGGGTAATCGGCGGGGACATACAACACCTTCAGCTCAGCATCGTCCATCGCCGCTTTGAGCAGATCGATGGCTGCATGCCCACACCCAGTCTTTTCCTGTAGCCGCTGGCGTACTTGTTGTGCCCTTAGCCGGACCGAAGTGAAGGCATCCATCAGTGATTCCCTCTTAGGCTATTTCACGAAGCCATTGCTGCTTTTCTTCGTCCGAAAGGGTGGATTTTTCGACGGCCTGTTGGAAAGTCCACCGCACACGAGTCGGTGCCTTGGGGGCAAAGCGCGCCAGAACCACCTGTTGGTTGCTTTGAAACAGCCAAGCGCTCACCAATTCCACGCCTTCGTTGAGCGTGGACGAAAAAGCGTTGAGCAGTCGTTGAGGAACCGGTGGCGAGATCATGTGCTCTTCAAAGAGTGCCAGGATCGACTCGTCGATCCCCAGGCTCTTGGTCCACGCGGCCTGGTGGCCGCGCGCACGAAAGGCCGCTTCCACGCGCTGGATCTGGTCACGGGTCGCGCCGACGGATTTCGCCGGCGCGGCCGCGGCCGGGATCTTCTGCTGCTTTTGGCGCAGGCTCTGCAAGTGGCTCATGGTGCGGCTGACCAGGCGGTCTTCCACCTCCATAGCCAACGGCTCGCTGCCGACCAACACCGTCGCCGCCCATTCCATGGCGAACGCGACGATCTTCTTCTCGAACTGCGGGTACTTTTCGGTCCATTCGTCCACCAAGGCCTTGGACGGCCGGTCGGCCGCGGCGGCGAAGGCGTCCAGGACGTCGTCGAGAGTCTTTTTGTTGCTCATAGATCTTTCCTTTTACCAAGCGCTTCGGCGACCTTGTCGATCCACACGCGAACTGTGCGATCGGAGACGCCTAGCTGCTGTGCAATTTGCGTTTGAGTTCGTTGCAGCACCTTCGACAGGAAGAATGCTTCGCGGGCCGGCGCGGGCAGATGGCCCAGGCGACGCTGAATCGCGTCCATCTCATCTCGTCCCATGGCGCGCGCTTCAGGCTCGAGCTCGATGTCAGGGGGATCGAATTCGGGCTCGATGAAGTTGCCTTCGCCATCGTAATGCTCGTCGGCCTTTTCCAATGCCAGGTCGAGGTTGAGCGCCCAGGGGTGGTTTCTCGATCGCATGGCATCGATCGAACGGCGCAGCAGGTATGAGTTGAAGCGCCGAATGCCGTATTCCACTCCTGGATCTTTGCGTTCTACTCGCTCAAGCAAGTCCGCAAAAATCAGCTGCTGGTGATCTTCCAGATCGTCGTCGGAGATCGAGTACAGCCGGCGCATGCGACCGGCGATTTTAGGCGTGGCGACTTTAACCAGCGCCTCGAACGCCGCCCAGTAGACCTCATCATCTGCGGCGTCGTGGCCAGCACACACGCTGTAAAGCAGCGTCTCCGCTCGCAGGTCCCTTTCTCGCGCCGCCTGCTTCAGGCGAGCCAGTCGCTCGTCGCGACTGAGCGCGTCCAGCGTTTCGATTTGCTTATTCACGGTGGGGAGTCGGCCCTTAGGCTGCTTCCCCGGTTCTTTTTCGGGTGGTTCTAGGTCGGTTTTCATGCTGCGATCTTCCTCCATACGTTCCGACCTTCTCGTGTACAAAACCGGCCTATCCGGTTCTGGTGCGTCACGCGATCGCGGTAGGCCACGGGCCAGCATCGAGCGCATTCGGGTCGTTTCCCCGCTAGTCGAAGCCGGAGCGAAAAAACCGGAAGCCCTCGTCTGCCCCCTGAACAGCGGGTCGTTTACCTACTCCGGTGAGTGCGTGAAGCAAAGCTTCTTCTGGCAATTCCAAGGATTCGTCAGGAATCGTTCCACAAAATGCAGCTTCGCTGCCATCCTCGCCCTAGACAGGCGCACCTAGCAAGGTCAGGACCATGCTGTTTTAGCTCGTGTGTTGGATAGCGCTGGCGCATGCGAGAGTCAGTTCGAGCTGGCGCAGTCACAACCGCTCGATAGTCAGACGCAAGTGAGTGGTTAGAGTGACTGTTACCCTCGATAACCCTTCCTAATCGAGTTGCGAACAGATATTCCGCAAGAATCCTTCCGATCCTTGAGCTCGTCGGAAGCGTAGCATTCACTTAAACAGCGCTCCCAACAATGAGCCAGCTAGTCCGCCTACTGCACTTGCAAGCGCGACCCACCAGCGTTTGTCTTTTTGATGTTCTAGCGCACGGGAGTGAAGATTGACGGCCGTATCCACCAGCGCCTTTATGTCTGATGAAGACAGAGGGATTCGGGACACGCGGAGCTTCTCGTCCGTGCTCAGCGCACTGTACTCTGTGCTCGTAAGAACCTTCTCGGTATCGACGTCATAGCGTTTTGGAAACTGACGGCGCCAGACGAGAGACGCTTTCTCCTTTTTTGTATCGAGGCGGAAGAACTCCGGATGTTCGAGGAACACTCGTTTCCACTTCTCGCTCGATGACGCGTCGGCCGCTATCCTGTCGGCCCACCCTTCAAAAGGAAGTTTGTAGAACTTGTATGTTGCCATAGCCTGAATTGCGGCAATAACGTCACCAAGTCGCCGAGAATCTGTCAGGTATGGTGAAAGAGCGCTTTTTCCCTGTTTCCATAAACCAAACATGTTGATCTCCTCTGACATCCTTCGCAACCACTCGTCTCTCACCTCTTGCACCTTCCAACTGAATGCTTGGTTTCAACACTCGCGATAACGCTCCCTAATCGGAAGGCGCCTTATTCGAAACATCCCCACTGTGCTGACACTACTTGAACGAGATTAGCATCTTGTTTGCAGCACTACGCTGTCCAGGTGTGAATTGCGATGAGCCTTTCGTGTCACTCATGATGTTGACATTAGTATTTGGCGCTGTGCCGCCAAAGTGATTGCTGTACTTCTTGACCGTTCCGCATTTGTCAAAGTACTGCAACGGTAGCCCTTCCGCCTCTTGCATTGTTAACGTCGTGTCTTGTACTGAGGAATTTATGCCATCGATGTCTCGGTACTCGAGGCTTCCGCTTGAATTATGCTCGAACGGACAATCGCACACCTGTTCAAGCTGGCTAGCACTACGCGTCGTGACAGCTGATCTATATGCATCGATCAGCTTCTGCCCCTTCGCAACGACACTCAGACACGAGGGCGAAAGGTCTGTGTCATCTGCGAAGAACGTATGATCAAGGCCCACATAATGTCCAAGCTCGTGCAGATAGATGCGCCGCGTTTCAGGAAATCGCACATCCAGGAAGATGCCTTTTCTGGCCGACACCCAGAACGCTGTCCCAACCCGGCTCTTCATCGTTTCATTGACTATTGGGAACCAACCCGGACGCCCAACAGGTGGATATTTTGAAACAAGCGCCTCTACTTTTAGAAAATCTCCCGCTCTTGCGGCTTGGAGTAACACGTCGCGATCGGGGAGCAATACCCAGGGGTTTGTAGTAAGCAGAACAGGCACCGTGCTTTCGATGTCTTGGCCAACACTCGCATTCTTTCTCACATACCACGCCACAAGGTAAATCAAGATGTCGGTATGCGACCGGCGTAATGCCTCACGCGCTTCGGCATTCACGCTGTTGATTTTTCTCGAATCGATTTTTCTGCATGCACCTCTTGCTTCAGAGATCATGGACCGATCATTTTCGATAATAGACTTGACGAACTTTTTCGCCTCCGCAAAGTCAACCTTTACTCCTGGGACATAGTTTTCACTTGGTTGCGAGGTTAGAGCCTCCTCCAGAAGCTTCATCGAATATGGCTGAGGGGCGAGATATTCAATGCGCTCTTTTGCGCCGAATAGTTCCATTGAATCTGCCATACGTCGCGCCACGGCATCGCTGACAAATGACTTGGCATCAGCCTCTCTTTTTGGGTAGCCAAGTGTCATCAGCGCGCATTCGTCACCCAAAATGTCTGCGGATGGGACTTCATAAGCGAATACAACCTTTAGAGTGTTAGCTGCCTCGGCGTGCGAGCACGCAGCGAGAAGAAGAATCGACCAGAAGGTTGTAAAGGGCTTGCTCATGGCAATTCATTCCTCACGATGTTTGCGACGATTGACTGCCTGAATGCATCCCTGATTATTGCCACGTCCCATCCAGCCGCTGCCAACTTCCAGACATACCGAACGTTGCCCACATCCGGTTGAATGCTTACAAGAGGAGGCGCCGCATAACTGTCCGCTTTGCCGCTGCCCATCTTGTCGCGATAGACGCCTTCGGATATCTGGTCTGTGAACAACAAATTGAAGCGGCCCTCTGGACTTAGAGAGTCCTGATCGAGTTGCCGTCCGGAATATGGAATGGTGTCCAACATGATCTCCACGACGTCAATGTGTCTGACGACAGTGACCGTGATGTCGCGGGTACAAAGGAAGTTAATAAAAGCAGCGTCGCACGAAACGTGATAACCCGGCTTCGCGATCGGTTGGAAGCGGGCTAGCTTGAAGCGGATCCACCGATTGCGGTCCCCAGGGTCAACGTCGACGTACCATAATTTCTGTTGCTTGTCGTAGCTCGGGCGGACTCCAATCAGGTGCGCATTGCGATAGTCCTGTGGCCCTTTCTCGCCTGCGGGATCCAGTCCGGAAACTAGGTTGAAGATGTCCCCGGACAGCTCGCCCTGCACCATGACTGGGTAGTCGTCCTCAAATTTGGCTCGCTCAACGTAGGCCGAGAACATATCCTGTACGTGCTGCGGCGAGATGTTGTCGACTGTTTGCTTCTCAAACGTTCGATACAGCGGATCTTCGCCCCAAGCCGTTGCCGGACTCGGAATCTCAAGCGCATCACGGTGGTTTTGCGCACGCCAGTCTCGATCGAATACAACGGCGAGTAGCTCACCTTCCCCCGAAATGCACCAAGGCCGATGCAGGTAGATGCGCATCAGTTGGCGACGATGGCTAACCCAGTGACTATCTAGCTCCTGGAAGGCAGGTGGAGAGCTCATGGCGATCACGTGAGATACCGCTGGAGCCGGCAAGACCATCCCTGAGTGCAAGTCCACGGTCTGTGGGCTAGATGTCAACGTCGCTGCTTCGCCCGGGTAGTCCGCCGCATAGCGGCCGCGTGACAGAGCGCTCACTGTGATCCGGTAATGTCGCAGGTCTCCGATCTCCATCGTTGCGTCGCGATTCTCGGCCTCCTTCGGCACGCGCACACCCGCGGAGCGAGCACTGATGGAGTCGACAGAAACACCGAAGAGAACCGTCCGCTCGGTGCTATACAGCTCAGCGCTGGAAAGCGCTCGTACGCGAAGCGCCGCGCTAGACATCGGCGTTGCAGGAGCTTCTTCGTCCAGCCCAAGGGCTGGGCCGAAATAGACGCTCCGCTCACCCGTGCGCATCGAACGTTGGCCCGTAACAAGCGGACCCGGAAACGCGATGTCGTCGACGTAGGTCCTCCAGCGAGCTTCGAGCATCACTGAACCGGTCGTTCTCGGATCGACTTGCACGGCCGCTGTCAGGGACATGGCTGACTCCTTGTCTTTACGGGACACCTGTATGAGTTCAGCGGCAGGATCGTCACCATCCTGAAGGAGCAGTCGCTCAAATGCCGGCGGTTTGAGGGGCAACGCTATTGTATGAATCGCCTCGAAGGTCAGGGGTACAGTGAGCGTCGGCAAGAGGTATCGGAGATCCTTCTCTTGGCGCTTCACGACAGCGTGTGGTGTCCCAGCGATGAGTTCCTTCCACGCCGTATGCCGCTTGTGCGCGTCGTCCGTGAAATCGGGAAGCAGCTCGACCTTGATCCTGTCTCCGCACGGGACGTGTATCTCGACCCAGTCGAACTTCCCCTTTCCAGCCGATGACGAAAGTTTGGCATGATTGGAATTTGTAGCGCAGATCCTCACCCTAATCGGGCGTAGGTCGAAGGGTGCCGTACCGAAGCGGAGGACCGCCGGCTCACCTATGGATACAGGCTCTACATCCGTAGATCGAATCGCCGCCTTGTTGGCGCTGAGCTTCCGATCGACGATCGGATTAATGTCCGTCGACAACCACTGATTCCCAAGGGTCCACGCGCGCAGGCGAACCTGCGTGACGTCGGGGTCGGCGTAGTAATAAACAGGATGTGCTGGATCGTGCTTGCCGCTCGATAGGTACTTTGACAGGTTCCCCTCGACACACAGGAGATCAATCCGCCGCTCCTCCCACGACTTGCGCAACAGACCATGAAACCGCGCTTCTTCACGATCCAGGGGGTGTGGATAGATCCAGAACTCGATACTCTCCCGCCGCTTTCCAACACGCAGAACGCAGTCCTTTCCTTCCATCGGACTCTTACTTTCCGGAGTGCCTGGAAAATACAGCACGCCAGGAGAGAACGGGCGCGAGCGAGTGTGCTGCTGTGAGATCACGTACTGACTGGCGATTTCCGCCTTCATGGAATGCATCAGGCGGTCTGCCTCGGCGAGGCTCAAGCTCAGTCCACCCTGGAACACTTTCCTAAGGCGGAACTCGTAGTGTGTACCGTACTCAAGCCGCGGCAGGACCTTTCGCGCTCTGCCGTCGGTATCCCTCGAGTAGTCAACCACCCAGACCCCGTCGGCTCTGAAGTTGCCGCCGTTGGCCCACGGAAGCGATTCAAAGGTTGCCGTGCCATCCCAACTGTACAAGGCCGGATGGACAGCGGGTGGCAAAATTCTGCTGGGGTTATCCTTGTCCTGACGAGCGTTTTGCACTCGCTGCAGACGATAGATGCAATCCTCCGCGTCATTGAACACCAGTGGTTTTGACAAGCCAAACGCGAAGCTCCGACATTGATGGTGGATCGACAGGTAGCGTGGCTGCCCTACTGCGCGATCGGAAGCGACGTCCAAGCGATACCCATCCCACAGCGTCTCCAAACAATGAATATTGTTCTTCGCATCACAGTCTTCGAACAGCGTTCGTCGAGACTGACTGACGAGATCATCGACAGGCCCATCGAGGGTCATGCTGCCACCAACGAACGGTTGCATTCCCTTGGAAGCAAACCGGTTCGGGTACCGGGATGTAGGCACTTTATCGCTCGTTCCAAAGTTCGGCGCGAGAACACCACGAACGACACTGTGATCAGTGCTAAACGAGCGCATTTCGTACGGCGTCGAAGTTGGTCTGCGATCGGCATCGGGACGACCGTCAACTCGCGCAAGCAAGGTCGTTGCATCCAGATACTCGAAGCGCGATGCCGGCTCTACCACAAACCATTCCGAGCTTAGCGGTCGGCGCCGGGTGTGGGTGGTCGTGGTGGCGGGATTAGTCAGGTAGTAATGAAGAGTGAGCTGACCATCAACGGATTTCATTTCTAGCGGATATGGCAATTCCACGCTCAGCTCTACAATCAAGCCAGTCCTGAGCGCCAGCTCCGGATACTGCAAGATCGAGAACACCAGTTCTCGTTGTGATACGGAGAAAGGCGGTTCCACCAGTGACGGGCACTTTCGGTTGTGCTGTAGGGCATCGCGGTACTGGCTTATCGCTCCCGACTGTTCCGGCTTGAGCTGCTTGAGCTTCGCCGCCCATTCCTCCTCGTCGATCGCTGCCAGTCGTGCGCGGTATGAGTCCCAGGATGCAAACTCCGACACATCCAACGCTCGTGCCCCCTCGCCGCCGCTCACCGTAGCGATAAGCCCCTGCATGTACTCGCGGCACTGCTTGGCATAGATCTCCGTCACGTCGACGAAGTGCTCACTGTTCGTAGGGCGTGCCTCGGTGACAACTGGCTTCCTTTCCTGGAGGTTACGCAGATTGGTGTCCGTCTCGGCGGCACTGAGGATGGATCTCAATAGCGCAAGATCGCCGGGCTCGACGATCTTGGCAGACAGCGCAGCGGCTCCCGCATCGGATGTAAAAGTCATCGCGATGTGCTGCCGCCCGATCAGAGGATGCTGGCCGACGATCGCAGCGGTATCGAGTTGCGCCGTCTCCGCCGTTCCTAGTTCAGGAACACAGACGGCGTAGACTCTCCAAGCTTCGGTCTTGACATTGACCGGATGCAGCCCGAGAGGTACCAGAGTGACGGTGTAGGGATTCGGCATGGGTTTCCGGTCACGCGGAAGCGGAGAAGTAGTCCTGCCAGTCGCTAGGTCTTGCCAAGGGGTAGAACGCGTCGAAGTACTTTTTATCTTCAGGAGGACCGCAGACTCCTATCGGTATTGACGGCTTGTCATCGATCGCGGCGAAGGCAAGCGCAGAAAGGTCTTGGAGACGCAAAGCATGGAACACTCCTCCTCCCCCACCGCCACCGCCTCCTCCGCTTCCAGGACCTGCCTTTTCACTCCGTTGAGCGGTATACGAATAGCTGTATTCAGCGATTCCGAGCTTGAATGAGCAGCTGCACTCCGCAAATCCAATGATCTCGTCCCCACCCTGGTCATCGTCGACATACCCCATCGACACCATGATGTGAGCGCACACGGAAAAGATTCGTCCGATGCTCAAGCTGCCGGAAAATTGCGCGAAAGCGAAAAGCTTGATCTGCTTTTTCGGACTCAGCAGCCAAGTGAATGTGAACCCCGCCGTTAGGGAAACTGATCCTTTGGCCACACCCCATGCTGCTTGGAATACGCCACCGTAGTCGGCAGAGATCTCGACCAATCGCGGTCCTGAGGTATCCGCTTCAACAAGGGCGTAGGCGCGCCCGCCATAGATACCCACCGAGATCACCATCGGTGATTCGCGTGAGGCCAGTCCGACGAAGACTCGAGTATGGTCGCGCCCAAGGATCGGGATAATCACGCCCCACTGGAATGACAGGTTGCTAATTGCAGCAGGCCCAAGATAGACAACGCCGCTTCCATCCAGCGGGAATGACAGAACCTGGGAGACCATGGCGCGTTGCGGGGTGATCGAGATTTTGATGCCGTACTCGTCACCGAGTTGTTTCAGCAGGTCCTTCAGTAGGTCTAGGAATGCCAAGGGACCCGAGAACGTGACATCGACGATGGACGGGTTAAAGCGCTTATTGCCTTGTGCGTCGAGACTGAATTGCACGTAGTCGAAATTCACCTTGATTGCGCTGAAGAACTCCAGCGCAAATGAGGAGAGTCGACAGTTCGCGCTCAGCTCAGGCTTGGGATCAAGCGCATCAAGCCATGCACGAGCATTGATATCGAAACTCGCAACCTGCCCACCATCGAGATTGGGATAGAACTTGAAAACGGAACCTCCGAATTCCTGGAGGTCTTGAGTTGACCAGCTCAACGTCGACTCTATGCCTACGCGGATCGGCTCTGCCGGCTCGTTTGAGGGGGGCTGATTTTCGATGGCGCGAAGAAGATCGTCCACATCGACGGATTCCAAGGTAGACAGCAGATTGGTCAACCATTCCAGCCCGACGATGTTGGTCTGCCATTGCAACGTGTTCGATCGCAGATTGCTCCCTGCAGCGACGGGTGCATTCCCGCCGCTGGCAAAGATGAAATTGAGGACATCCTTGAACTTCACACCAGGCAAGATTTCGCCGTCATCACCGAAGAGGTCTTTGCCAGCAAGATGGATGGCGCCCGGTGAATCGCCAGAGTTCACAGCCGTGAAACGCAACGGGCCGCCCGTGACGAGCGATGTGCCCATCGGCAAGCATTGACTGACGGCACTGAACGTCTGGTTCTTGTCGCCGACCGGTCCAAACTTCCTGGTGAGCAGTGCTACTGGACAATCCGGGGTTGCGAGACCTCCGAGGCCTTCGGTTGTTTTGGATTTGCCGAATGAAACGCCGTGGCTCAGCGACTCAAACAACCTCGCATATTCCTTCGGTTGGAATGCCTGGAAGTAGACACGCAGCAGTTCGTCCGGCGAGGGGGCATCCGTCGGTAGCACGCAGAAGAATGCGCCAGACGCGTTCTCGGAAGCGTTTGGCTGGAGCACCCCAAGATGGAAGGTGTCAAAATCCTGCTTCTCTTCCGGGTCGAGCGACCAACGAAGGCTTCCTTGGCAGGGGGCGCGCAGATCGCGATAGGTACCCAGCATGTCGGGAACGTCACCCGAAAATTGGCGAAGGGTCGGCAGTGCAAACCGAGCTGTGCGGATGCGCGATCGAATGGGCCGCACGACGGCCTCGCGCCCTGCCTGGAGTTTCGTCGGCAATGGCTCGGGTCGAACGCCACGCACCCACTCGATCCACTTCATCTCAATCGTGGTATCTCCCGACTTTTCGTAGGGCGCGATCGCGACTGACGCGCCGTGCAATTCTGCGAAGCGGTAGGGAAGCTGTGACCAACAGAGGTCAACGAGCTTAATAAAGTTGGAGACGAACGGCCCGCCTGGCGTCGTGTCGTAACCGCTGCGGCACAGCGTCGTTACCTGGATGTAGTGCAGTTCCTTTCCACCGCCAAGGCCGTTATGCGGCACCGGAGACGTTGCGTCCTCAGGGAACCTGCCAAAGTCGTCGTCAGAGAGCTGGCGATTGGAAATGAAATACCCAGGTTGCGTCCAAGTGTGAGTGTTCCCCGCGTGGTCCGTGGCACTGAACTCCCATTCAAAAGGCTTGCCTTCGACATGGGGGATGAACGCATCGAGTTCTTTTAGCTCCGGATCATTATTGCCGCTGCTGTTCACGTACAAGTCCAGCGGCGGCGTACGGAGGGTTTTTAACGTGATTCGAGTGAAGCCCTCTTCCGGCGAAGCGGCCAAGATATCGGCCGGTTGGACAACCCGAATGTAGACCTGCTTGACCATTGGCGCGACCAGCCGATGGTGGATGTCGCGTAGGTAAGTACGCTCGGTCTCTTCAATCAATTCGAGCTCGAACCCGTGCAGGTTGAGCCAGCCTTTGCGTGTGACCTTGACGAATGTATCTCGTCCGCGGTGAGTCTTGTGCACCCAGCCCTTAACCGTGCACCCCGGTCGCACCGACCATGTGCCTTCAAAATCAAGGTAGCCACCGTCCGCGCTAATGCCATAGGTCGTGGCGGTGAGGACATGGTCGAGACCAATAAAGCACTGCTGGAAAATTGCCTTAGGTGGAACATTGCAGTCATCGACGCGATTAGCACCCGCCTCTGAATAGCTGAAGGCGACGGGTGGCTTAGTCGTTCCGAAGCGCGGAGACAACGTCACCGCTAACTCCATGCGGTCGTAAAAGTCGATGGCGGTTGGGTCATATTGCTTGGCTTCTGGCGGGTAGGCGGCGTAGGTCCGTTGCATAGTTGCATTGCCCTCACCACCTGCCACTCCATGAATATCGACGAGCTCAAGCTCAATCGAGGGCAAGAGTTTCTGGGGATATGTGCGGCCGACCATGAAGGCTGACCAGCTCTCCATGTAGTCATCCACCGCTGGGCTGAACGGCCGCATGCGCCATTCGAACGCCTGGTCGCCACGCGGTTGAAGGTAGAAACCCGTGGGAAGGTCGATAGCCGATACGCGTTCAGCCCCCACTCCCTTCCAGCGCTCCAAGCCGAGCAAATATCGCAGGGTTGGATCGGGGTTCTCGTTTGGTTGCACCATTTTCCCGTCGGAATGGGGAAACGGTCCATAGGGATCCGTCGCATCCTCTCGGACGTATTCGAATTGATCCCAGGCGAGTAGGTGCTCGAGCGACAGTCGCATTGCCCTTCCCCGTTCGGGAAGTGCTTTCCGATTGCGTGGCACGTGAAATACCAGGATCGCCGGCTTTGAGGACAGATACCCAACGCGTGCGACCTGGTCGGTGATGCGCTGCGCCGAAACCTCAAAGGTCTCACCCGGTTTGGGCTTGATCGCTGGGCGATCGATCGCTGTCTCGGCGTTGTGCTGCGGTGGGAACTCAAATATGAGCAGCAACTGCTCGGCTTGAGGGTGCGCCACTAGAAACGCGTTCCCGTGTCGACGCTGCACGTAGAAACCTCGAACGGTCAACATGCAGGAAAACCGATCTTCCGCGCGATAGAGACGAAATGTGAATTCGTCATTGGGGCCAACACCGTCGGGCGGCGCGTCTGGCTTCGACGGAGAAATCGCGCAACCCAGCAATGAGGCCGAGGCGGATGCCAAGAACGCTCGACGGCTGATGCGGATCGAATAAAATTCCCTCACCAAGACCTCCTAGTAGGCGCAACAACGACCAACTGGGTGTTAGACCTAGTGATAGCCTTCAATTCCCTTGCTTTTCCCTACCCCCGATAAGGTTCCCTAATCGCAACTCATTGCGCGCGTGCGAAGCGACCAGCTACTCCATACGAAAGGCGTTGCATACAAATCGGTGCACAGCTCCCCTCCGTACGCGTGCGCGCTCGTAGTCGGCGAATCCCCTGCGTCCGATTGTTAGATCGTCTCGAAATCCAGGGCAACCGTGGATGGCTCGTGCCCTACTCAGCATTCCTGATGCCGAACGTGCATAGGATGCTGGGAGAGGGCGAACACGAACCTATGCAGTCAAGCTGAGTAAAGTCGCTCACTTTTGCTGAGCACAGCAGTTCTGCTGAGGGTTTGGATGAGCGCGAGCCCCGAATGGGCCACGGCTGATGACGGGCGGGCCGCCTGCTCTGCCGCCGCTCCGGCGAGCTCCAGTCCCGGCGGCCCGGCAACCACATTTCACGAACGGCAGGGACCCGCACGCTCGGTTTTGCGGCCTAGCCCGCGCCCATCCATCATCGAAAAGCCACACCCCTACTCCAAGTCGGACAGCCGCGTCGGCGACAATGCCGCCGTATCGACCGTCCCGGTCGTCGCCTGCAAGGGGAATCATGTCGCTGCCCGTTCGTGTCGCCGTTGCGGCGATGCTGCTTTTCGTTTGGACATCGGCCGCCATCGCGTTCGACGACGCAGCGACCGACGCTGCCTTCGACGCCCTGTTGTCGATGCCGCAAGCGCAGCCTTCCGAGGGCGACTGGGGCGTCGAGGTGCCCGACGGCTACGACGGCAAGGACGAAGCTGCGCTGATCCATTGGCTCGCGCGGCAGCGCAAGCTCGGCGCGGACTTCAATCAATATCGACATAAGGGCACGTTGTTGCAGCACGCGATGCGCTCGCGGCTGGATTCGACGGCACTCTGGCTGTTGCGACACGGTGCGGATCCCACGCTCGCCCTGCGCGAGACCGAGGCGCCCGATGCGCTCGGATTCGCCATCCTCCAAGGCCAATGGCATCTCGTCGATACGCTATTGAAGCTGCCTGCCTTTGCGCGCTTGTCACCTGAGCAACGGACCACACGCTACTACCTGCTCGATCCGATGGCGTCGGCCGAACTGGTCAAGCGAGGCTTCGCGCCGCTGCCTGCAGGAAGGACCGCCGATTGCCTGCTCGAACATGCCCTCGAGCAAGGGCAGCTCAAGTTCGCCCTGTCGCTGCCGTCGCACGCGCCGCTGCGCTTCGAGAACTTCTCCGCTCCGCAGGAACTGGCGAAATGGTGCAACGTTGGAAAGCAGCCTTATCCGAACGGTACCGAGTTCGCCACGCTCGACCCGCGCGACATCGAAGCGCTCGATGCGAAGCTCGACGTACCGCTGCTGCCCTACCTGCTCGCGACGCTACGCAGCGCGCAAGACGTCGACGCGCTGTTTCGCCTGCCTCTGAAAGCGCCGTCCGACCCGGCTCAGCTTTCGCGCTGGCTGCTGCCTTGGCTGGCGCCCGCGCACGACTCTGCGCAATGGGCTGGGTTGCTGGCCCTCCCACCGGCAGTGCGCAAAGCACTGCTCGACCGCGTGCCGACCGCGCATATCGATGCGGCCTTTGGCGACGCCGAGACCTTGCATGCCTGGCTGCACCTCGCGGCAACCGGAACCACCGACGATTTCGCCTGGGCATTGGCCAAGGTGCCCGATGGAGCACTCGCCGCACATCCGCTCGTAGCGGCAAGATCATTGGTGTCCAGCCGAAATACCGCCGCACTCTGGCCGCTGCTGCTGGCACGCACCTCGCTGCGGCTCGACGGCGACGAGACGCCCGGCTTGCTCGCAGAGGTGCCGATGGCATCGTGGCCGGCGTTGTTCGAGCGCGGCTATCGTCTTGGTACGAAACGCCCCGCCGGTCGTGAGGCCTACCCGCAAGACGAAATCGATGCATGGCTCGCGAACGCAACCCCCGAGGCGCTGCGCCAAGGCTGGCCCCTGCTGAAAGCGCAGATGCCGGCCCTTCCCGGCGAAGGTATTGCGCGGCTGCTCCGGCAGTTCGGCATCAACGGGCGCCCGTGCTGGGGCGAGCACGATTCCGTCATGCCCTTTGATATCGACAAGATCGGCGTATTGATCGAGTTGGGCGCGCAGGTTCGGCCTGTGCCTCTCCCCGCCGCGTGCGTGAAGCACACCAAACCCGACCTCTACGCCAAGCTCGCCGCGCTCGGCGTGGTCGCGCCGCTCGATGCAGAAGCGGCCGGGCGCTTCACGTTCGAGAAACCACGCTGCCGGTTCACGCCCGACCCCGCTTGGCTGAGCGCCATGGCGACGCGCCAGCTCACCTATTCCGAAGGGCAAGTAGCCATCGACACCGTGCAAGCGATCGATCGGCCAGGTGATGACAGCTGCGTGCTCCTGGTCTCGGGCGGCGTCCCCCTCCACCGCGAATACATCGACGACGAGAGCTTCCTCGACGGTCGCAACCGTCTGACGCCATGCGTTGACGGAGATCTGGCCGGGGAAGTCTGGCGCCTGCACGACCGCAAGATCGAGACCCGTGCGTTTGCCGAAGGCGCAACACAGGGCGTGCTGCCCCTGCGCGATGGCAAGGATGGCAAGCGCTATTACCTGGCGTTCTCGCCGGGCACCGGCTGCGGAGGCGGCTCGTCGCCGCCGAGCCTCCTCGCCTGGACGGACCAGACCCCGCCGGTGCTGCATGCACTCGCATCCGACGAGCCCGCCATGCTGGCGCTGATGCTGCAGTGCGATCTGTTCGATGTCGAGAAATGCCTGGGCGTCCGCGACTACACGGTGGAGGACAATGCGCCCGCTTGGGACGCACCGCATCTGCGCGACGACTTCATCGATCGCTTCTACGGCGAGCAGCGCAAGGCCTATCTCGATGCCATGCTCACGCTCGACGTTCCACGCTTGAGACAACTCGAACAGGACGGCGTAGCTCCCCATTGGACGCTCTACGCGATCGAGGCGGTGTCGAAGTCGGACCTGTCCGTACCCGAGAAGCGTCGCCGCACGGCGTGGTTGTTCCGTGATGCGGAACGGCTGCGCGCGGCGCTTTGGCCTTCCAACGTCAAAGAGACCGAAGCTGCCGACGCCATCGTGCTCGGGCTCGGCACGTGGCTGCCGCGAGAAGATTGGCGACCACTGCTGGCAGCGCTCAAGGTCGACGCAGACCAGGGCGATCTGTCCTGGCGCTTGAAGGATCTGGCGCGAAACGCGCAGGCGCAAGGCAACCCTGCGCTCGCTTGCCTCTTGCATCGCGCAAGCGGCGAGGCGTGCACGGACGCCGCAGCGAAGTAAGCCACCGTCGATGCCGCCGGTGCGACCCAGCGGCGCCGAAGATTCCAGTCAGGTGCGATTTTCCGACACCTCATTGATGGATCGGCGGCGCGCGTATGTCTGCCGGCGTCTCCCCCGCGTCCGACAGCTCGTTCAACGCGGGGCTGGTCCCCTCCTCGTACAGCTGGCGCAGGAAGTCGATCAGGATCGGATTCAACAGGTCGGAGTGATTGAGGACGACGGGACTCGCCGTCGACACGTTCCAGACGGGCGAATTGAGATTCACGCCCTTCCTGGGGCGAAGCGCCATCGCGACGTCGGTGTTTCCTTTCTGGTTATGCGTATCGTTGATGCAGAACTGCCGCGGCGAATCGCGCAGGACGTCGTTCGCATCATGGTCGTTCTGCAAGGCGGCCTCGAACTTCTTCAGGCGTCCGAGTTCCACGGCGTAGCGTTTGCTGAAATCGCCGACGCCGCGAAGCCTTTCGCAGTCCGCGTCGACTTGGATGGGGGTGCGGTCCGAATCCTCGTTGAGCTTGCTCACGGTGTTGAGGTCGTAGTCGACGTAGTCCTGGTCCTGGCCCAGCGTTTCCAGCGCGGCTGCACGCTCGCGCTCGTCCCCTGCGGGGTAGCGATTGAGGATCGTGCTGAACGAGCGCGCGGCAGGAAACGCCAGACGCGTCGCGTCGTCGTCCGTGCTGGTGATCGAGACGAACGTGGGCGCGTGATAGCTCCGGGGTGCGGCCGAGCGGGACGCCAGCCACAGCGGCACGAACCGCGCAGCCTCGACGGCGGGGTTGATCGCGATGATGAGATCGCCCTCCCGCGTGAGCAGCGGATCGGTCGCCGGATGGCCGGCATCGACGATCCGTTCGTGCAGGTCGGCCATGTCGCGTATCAGCGACTGGTCCAGCGCGTTGTACACGACCAGGCCGCCGAAACTGTGGCCGACGATCGTCAGCCGCACTTGCTTGGCGCATTCGAGCTGCGATTCGACCGGCGATTGCTCGGGATGGCGCCGGCTGTTCTCGACCAGTCCGTTCCAGGTGGAGTTGCGGATATCCTGCAGCGCCCGCAGCCGCGTCAGCAGTTCGCGTACCTGCCCTTCCGCCACCCTGCCCGCCGCCTTCTTGCGCGTCCAGAAGGTGGTGTCTTCGACGATATCCGGCAATGTCGTGCCTGCGCCCCGCCAGCCCGCATAGAGGCCGACGACCTCGCGCCGGCATTGCGATCGACTTTCGACGTCGCTCAGTTTGGCGAGCATGGCCCGGAACCACTTCACGTTGGTGTCGTCGCTTCGCGCACTGTGCTTCCAGCCGTGAACGAAGACGACGATGCTGACGGGCACTCCCGCATTCGCCTCGGCTCCATCCGGCTTGGTGAGTTCCCGTACCTCGGACAGGAACAGTTCCATCTGATTGGGTGCGTCGCCATTTCCGCCGTGCGCCGGGAACAGGCGGCCTTGGTCGTCGAACTCGGCGTAATGGAGCGCGTAGCCGTGGTCCTTTCCCGTGATGGTCTGCGAAACCTCCTTGATCAGAGGGGCGCACGACGGGGCCACGGCGCCATACCGATCGTCGACAGGGCCGTCGCGCGGCATGCTGGGCGTGCAATTTTCGCCGGTGTACTTCGCGATCCTGTAGGGACGAAGAGGCGTGCAGCTCGTGGCCGCTGCCGCGATCGCGATGACGAAGAGCAGGCACGACGTGCGAACGGCCTGCCTGTTCCAGCGCTCGCGCGAACTTTTCATATCGACTCCCGGCTTTCGATTCGTGCTGCGTCGATGAGCGTTGCCTGACCACTCCGCAGCTTCCGCTCGAAAGCAGCGGGCGGCCGTCGCGGAAATCGCTCCCGGCAAGCGCGCGATCATCCCACGCGAGAGCGATGCCCGGCGCAAGACAAGGGCAAGAGCGGAGCGCGCGCACGCCGCTCACCTTCCCTGAGTCGCCGCCGTGTCCTTCGGCGGCAGAGGGAACACGAAGAAGTCGGGCAGCCCCACTGAGGAACTCCGCTCATTGTTGCTGAGTCGCGCAGCCCTGCTGAGGAAGGCCATTCTGCCGCCGGACCTGAGAGGCGTCGGGCACTATTCGGATGCGCGTCGTCGTCGGCTCGCTCGGCACGTCCTGGCCATGGCGGCAGCTGTGCCGGGAAAGCGGTCGCCCGCCCGGCACAGCCGCAGATTTCGCTAATCCGTGCAATCGGACGAGTTCGAATAGTCGACACTGGTCTCGACCGCGCACGCGCCGCCCTTCAGCGTGATCTTCGAGTAGGTCGATGCGCTGCAGAGCAGGGGTACCGGGTAGAAGTCGAAATTCGACACGGCCGAAACGATCGTGCCGAAGCCGCCGCTGTTGTTGGTGATGTGCGACGTGGCGCCGTTGCTCGTCGTGGCGGTGCTGGTGACCGACGAAACGGTGGGATCGGGCGAAATGCCGCTGGGCACGTCGGCGACATGCGCGCGCGCGATCGCGGTCGTCCCGAGCAGACCGGTCGCGATATCGGAATCGAACTGGTAGGCGTAGCCGTTGTGCGCAGGCCCCGCGATATTGACGCACATGGTTCCGCTCGTCGAATGGAGCGCATCAGGCTGCACGTTCCCGTTGATCTCGAGGCGCTCGAAGCTGCCGTCGGTATTGAGCTTCTCGTAAGCCGACGGACTCACTTGTTGCCATGTATCCAGTTTCGCGGGGGTGATGCCGTTCGACGGCGACGCCGCCGTGGCGGTCGAAACGAAAAACATTCCCAGCGCGGCCGCCAGCGCAGCCGTGATCGAGCTCTGAATCGTGTTCATTGCCGTTCTCCCATCTGCTAGGGGTCCCCTTCCCGAGCGGATTGTTGGCGCCGAACATTCTGCAGATTGTGACTGGCGATCCACTATCGTTCGATGTCACGGACGAGGCGCGGATCGCGCTTCTTCACGCCATCGATCGCCCGGCGCGGACCTAGGGTAAACCCTAGATCTTCATGCATCCGGCCACGCCAAAACCTCCCGGTGTGGAGAAGTACATGCGTGGAAAGGTGTATCTCGAAAAGATTCCATCGGCCTGGCGCGCAGTGGAGAGACGAGACACCGGCCGTGCGCTTGGTGATGAAGAGAACGCGATCGGGCGACCGGCGCTCAGTACGCCAGCCGAAGCGTCAACGAAGCGTTGGCCGGAGTGCCGTAGTAAGTGTTGTCGTATTCGTCGAGTACGTAGAACTTGCGGTCGAACACGTTGTTGGCGTTGAACTGAAGCGACACGTGCGGCGAGAACTCGTACTTGGCCATCAGCGCGACTTGCGCCACGCCGCCTTGAGGCAGCACGGTGCCGCCGTCGGGCGTACCGACGAAGGTGCTGCTCTGCGATTGCCAATTGACGCCGGCGCCGAGGGTCAGCCCTGCGACCCAGGCTTTCGGCGTCCAGGTCGTAAACGTGCGAAACAGCGTGCCCGGGATGAACGTGCGCACCGGCTGGCCGGTGCCGTCGTGCATCAACGTGCGCGACAGGCCGGCAGACGTCTGCCAATCCTCGCCGAGGCGGCCGGCCACCTCCAGTTCGAAGCCGCGCGAGCGCGTGCCGTCGAGCGCTCGCGACACCTGCGATCCATCCGGCAGCAGCACCGGCTCGCCGGTTTCCGGATCGAACACCGGTGCGGCGACATTGTTCTGCTTCGTGTCGAAGAAGGTCAGCGCGGTCGTGAGGCGTCCGTCCAGATGCTCGCCCTTGATGCCGATTTCCACGCTCTTCCCGTCGATGGGGTCGAGATAGTGCCCGTCGATGTCGCGGCTGTTCTGCGGCTTGAAGATGCCGGTGTAGCTGGTGAAGACCGAGAACGTCGGATTGAGGTCGTAGACGAGTCCGGCGTAAGGAATGGTCCTCTTGAAATCGTAGTTCGACAGCGTCGGCGTGTCGTACAGGTAGAACGAATCGACCTTCCACGTCGCGTAGCGTGCGCCGGCGATCAGCTTGAACGGATCGGCCAGCGACCAGCGCGTAGCGGCATACACGCCGTTCTGCGTCGTGTCGATATCGTTGAGCGGAACACCGGGGCCGAACTCGGGCCGCGGATAGGAGCCGTTCCAGTCGAAGAAGTTGCCGGGGTCCGGCATGTCGCCCGGTTCGTATTCGGTCCCGGTATTGGTCGAGCGCGAGCCGTTGTAGCCGACGACGAGCTCGTGGTTGCGTCCGAACGCCTCGAACGGACCGCTCGCGTAGAGATCCACGGCACGTTCGATGATCGTGCCGCGGCTCTTGTAGGCGTACGGCTCCAAGCCCTCGCCCGTCGCCGGATCGGGGAATCCGAACACGTAGAAGAGTTCGTCGTCTTCGCGATAGCGCCGCCAGTTCGCCGACGCATGCAGCATCCAGTCGTTGTCGAACGTGTGCCGCAGTTCGCCGAAGACGGTATCCGTGCGGCGCGTCCAATAGGTCCAGTCGGTCGCGGTCGTCACCGATCGCGGCCAGTTCGCCAGCGCTCCGTTCGAGAGGAAGAGCGGGAACGAACCCCACGTGTTCGAGCGTGGACGGTTGTCCTGGTGATCGAAGCCGATCGAAGCCAACGTCGACGGCGAGACATCCCAGTCGATGATGCCGTACAGCACGTCGGTCTTCTTGTGGTAGAGCGCCTGGTACGAGTCGCGATCCTCGTACACCGCGACGCCGCGCGCGCGGATGCTGCCGTCGGCATCGAGGGGCGCGGATGCGTCGACCTCGACGCGCGCGTCGTTCCAGGAGCCGACCGTCACTTCGGTCGTCACCGTCGGCGTCTTGCTGTCGGCATGCTTGCGCACGAGATTGATCGACGCGGCAGGGCTGCCCGCTCCGCTCATCAAGCCCGTCGCGCCGCGAACCACTTCGATGCGGTCGTAGAGCGACGTATCGAGCGTTTCGTTGATCGAGCCGGTATTGAAGCTCGACAGCGCGGGCACGCCGTCGACCATCAGCGTGTCGATGAGGAAGCCACGCGAGAAAAACAACACGCGCTCGGAGTCGTACGCATCGGAGTAGACGCCGGCCGTGTTGTCGAGGACCTGGCGCAGAGAAGTCAGATCCTGGTCGTCGAGCCGTTCGCGGGTGATGACGGTCATCGACTGCGGTGTCTGCCGCGGCGAGAGGTCGAGCTTGGTGGCCGCCGCGCTGCTCGAAACGGTGTACCCGGCATCGGTGCCGGTGGCGACGATCGGTTCGAGTTCCACCGGCTTCTTCTCGGCCGCGGGGTCGTCCGCGACGGCAGCAGTCTCCGATGCCCATGCCGGGCCGAGCGCAGCCAGCAATGAGACGGCCAGTGCAGCGCGCGTCATGGATGCGGCGGTGGCGCGGGTGGCAAGCGATGGATTCGATCGTCGGGGCATGGCGCCACTTATTTAATGCGAATGATTATCAATCATTGTCTGGGCTGTGCCCGCCGGTGTCATCCGTCGCGCGACGGTGCTGCGCTCCGACGTCAGCGTGCCCGCAGAAGGCGCATGTGATGGCGCGCGCTGCGCTTGCGCCACCAAAGCACGATCCCGGTGAGGCTGAGCGCCGCGATGGCGATGCCGAGCACGGTCATCAGCACGCGCCCGGTCGTGCCGATGATGCGGCCGGAATGAAGCGGGAATTGCGCCTGCAGGAAAAGATCGCCGGCACTTCCGTTACCGGGCACGTCGGCGCCGGCCGGCGAGCCGTCGCCGGCATAGAAGTAGAGCCATGGATTGCCGAGGCCGCCGTCGCCGTGGTCATTGCCCGGCTCGAAGAAGCCGACCCCGTAGACGCCATACTCGGGCTCGTAGGACAGTGCGCCGGCGGGGGCGCTCCATCCGCGCCGCGCGGCCTCGGCCTGCGCGAGTTCCAGTACGCGCGCGCGCGATACGGTGGGCGCGATTTGCTGCTCGGGCTCGAGCGGCGACGCCACGTCGAACGGATTGGGCGTGAGCGGCGAAAGCGCCGATACGAGCGGCACGACGACTTGCGAGCGAAGGTTCATCGACACCGCCGTGACCGCGAGCATGAGCAGCAAGAGCCACAGCCACACGCCGCCCGACCTATGCAGGTCGAACGTCAGCGCATGGCCTCCGCGGCGCCAGCGGAACGCGAACGACTTGCGCCACGAACGCGGATGCGGAAACGACAGCACGAGCGAAACGAAGGCATCCAGTACCCAGACGATCGCGACGATGCCCATGAACAGCGAACCGGCATCGATGCCGCCGACGGGCGGCAGCTCGAGGCTGTAGTGGAGCTTGTAGAGAAACGGCAGGAAGTTCTCGCGCGTGAGCGATACGTCGCCCCACAGGCGCCTGCCCTGCTCCGCGCCGGTGACGGGATTGAGCGCGACCTGGTTGTAGGCGATCTCGAACGGCTTGCCGGTCGCCGGGTCGACGCGCGGTTCCACCCAGATCTGGACCGCCTCTCCCTGCGGCACCGCCAGCGGGAAATAGCTCACCTGCGCTCGCGGATCCGCCGCTTCGACCGTATCGGCCAGCGCCAGCATGGAACGGTGCGGGCCCTGCTCGGCGTGGTACAGGGCCGGGTTCAACGCCGAGTCGAGCTCGTGATCCCAGGAGATGACGGCGCCCGTCGCGCCGGCGATGAAGAGGAAGACGGCCGTGAACAGGCCGAACCAGCGGTGCAGGAGGCCGAGCCAGCGGCGGAAGGCGTTGGAGGCGGATGGCAAGGGGGAATCGACCGCGCGGCAGCTTAGAGTCTCGCGATCTTATATGCGAATGATTCTCCTTTGCATCCGTCGCGCGATGGTCACGAACGCGTGCCAGAGTCCGTCTGCCGGGCGACGGCTTTCGCGCAGCGGACGGGCGCCCCGCCGATCCCTGGCGCGCAAAGACGTCCGCTCGATCGCGTGATCTATCATTTCGCCGCAAGCCTCCGGCGATTTCGAGGCGCCCCAACCTCCTCCGTGCCTTCCGGAATCCCCGTGCGCTTCGATTCACCGTTCGTCTTGCTGCTCGCCGCTCTCATCGCCCTGGCCTGCTCGCCATCTGCATCGGCCAGGCATACCGCCGACGAAGTATTGCTCGTCTACAACGAGCTCAGTCCGACATCGTCGAACATCGCCGCGTACTACGCGGATAAGCGATCGATCGCGAACGTGCTGGCGATCGATTGCGCCGACGCCGCGCTGTCCAGCGACGACGAGACGATCTCGATCGACGACTACACGGCATCGATCGAAGAGCCCGTCCGCAACTACCTGTCCGCGCATCCCCGCATCAATTTCATCGTGCTCACCAAGGGCGTGCCGATCCGGATCGACGGCGGCGACAGCGGCTCGAAGGATCTGGGCAGCGACGGCAACCTGCATCCCTCGGTCGACAGCTATCTGGCCGCGATCGACTATGCCTCGGTCGGCGATGCGCAGCTCATCGCGATCACGGGTTCCGGCGCCACGGGCTTCGGCTGGCTCAACCGCTATTGGAACTCCACGGCCGCCTTCTCGCACGACGCGTTCGGCGGCTACCTCGTCACGCGGCTGGACGGCTACACCGAAGCGGACGCGATCGCTCTGGTCGATCGCGCCATCGCCGCGGACGCTGCCATCGCCTTGCATGGCAGCGTCCTGCTCGACATCCAGCCCGACTTCGGCATCGACGACAAGACCGTGCAACCGCTGCCGGTGACGGGCGATATCGAGGCGGAGTCGCCGTACGGATCGTGGAACGGTGATCTCGCCCGCGCCGGAGACGTGCTCGAGACGGCGCCGGCACCGGCCGACCTCGACATCTCGGAAGGTTTCGTCGGCAACGAGAATCGCCTGCTCGGCTACTTTTCCTGGGGCAGCAACGATCCGGACTACACCGACGAGGCCTACCATTCGCTCGCGTTCACGCCCGGCGCGATCGGCGACACCGCCGTCTCGACCAGCGCGCGCACGTTCCTGCCGACCTCGGGCGGTCAATCGCTGATCGCCGACTTGATCGCGCAGGGCATCACCGGCGTGAAGGGCTACACCAACGAGCCGCTGCTGCAGGCGATCGCATCGCCTTCGGTCGCGCTCGACCGCTATTTCTCCGGAATGACGCTGGCGGAGAGTTTCTATGCCGCTTCGCGCTTCGTCGGCTGGGAAGACGTCGTCATCGGCGATCCGCTGGCGGCGCCGTACGCCGGCAACACGATCGAGTTGCCGATGCAGGCGTCGAGCTTCGATGCCTCGAGCGGCGTCGGCACCGAAACCTGCAGCGAAGGCGGGCTCGATGTGTCCAACATCGAAGACGGCGCCTACACCGAATACGACGCGTTGGATCTGAGCGGCGTGCAGTCGTTCGAAGCGAGAGTGGCGAGCCCGAACGGCGGCGCGACGATAGCTATCCACGAAGACGCCGCCGACGGCCGCCTGCTCGGCACGTGCGAGGCGCCCGCGACGGGAGACTGGCAGGTCTACACCGATGTCTATTGCGCATTGGCCGGCGCCGACGGCATTCACGACCTCTATCTGGTCTACAGCGCCGGCCTCAACGTGCAGTGGCTGGCTCTGGCGACCGGCGGCAGCCGCTATATCTCCACCCTGCCCGACCCGTGGTTCGAAGCCGATATCGGCGCAGCGGCCGTGCCCGGCAACAGCATCTATTCGCGCGCGACCGGCAATCTGACCATCGCCGGTTCGGGGGCGGGCGTCGGAGGCGCTGCCGATGCGCTCCACTTCGTCTACGCCTCAGGGGCCGGCGGGCATGTCCAGGCGCGCGTCTCGACGCTGGGGGCCATCGACGACGACGCGCAAGCCGGCGTGATGTTCCGCGCCTCGCTCGATGCGGGCAGTCCGGAAGTCTCCTTGCGGGTCACGTCTGCCGATACGCTGGTGTTCGGGTGGCGCTCGGCCGAGGGCTCCGACACCGAGAAGGTCGCCGTTCCTGCGGCGGCACCTCTCTGGGTTCGCATCGATCGCCAGGAAGCCGGTGAATCGGCTGTCTTTGCAGCGGCGTACTCCGACGACGGTTCGACCTGGCATGCGGCAGGCTCGCCGATCGCGCTGGCGTCCTCCGTTGCGGGCTTGGCCGGATTCGTCGCGGCGAGCGGCAGCGGCAGCGCGAACGCGGCGACGCTCGATCATCTCTCGATCGGCGACGCGCCCGACCTCCTGTTCCGCGACGGCTTCGATGGCAACTGAGTCCGTCGAAACGAATGGCAGGCGTCGTTTCTGCCGAAGGCGTGGTTATCGAACGGAAATGATCCACTAATCGATCGCTGATGCGCAGAGCATCGGTGCCGCGGACATTCGAGCGCACCCGACAGCCCGGGACGACATCGATGCGACGCCGTCGCACGATCCCGATCGGCCGCCGGACCTTCTCCGACCGAGGCCTCGACGTGATATCGAAGACGAATTTGGCGTGCAGCGTGTGTGCGATGTTCGCCGTGGCGTGCGTTGCATGGTCCATACCGGTGCCGGCGGCATCGAACGGGAACGTCGCGCAGGTTTCGACCGCGACATTCACCGAAGCGCCCCCTGCCCTGCGCGCCGCCATCGACCGCGCGCTGGCGAAGGGCGCGGACGCGAGCGATCGGCCGATCGCGTTCGCGCCGGCCTGGCTGGAACAGGAAGTCTCCGCGACCGGAGGCAGCGGCGGCGACAACTTCGGCTATTCGGTCGCCCTCTCGGGTTCGACCGCCGTCGTCGGCGCGATGATGGCGACCGTCGGCAGCACCGACGCCCAGGGCGCGGCCTACGTCTTCGTCGAATCCGGCGGCGTCTGGACCGAACAGCAAAGGCTCGTCGCCGACGACGGACAGATGTACGACGGCTTCGGCAAGACCGTCGCCGTCGATGGCGACACCGCGCTCGTCGGCGCGCAGAACGTCAACGTCGACGGGCATCCCTGGCAAGGCGCTGTCTATGTCTTCACGCGGTCCGGCGACACCTGGACGCAGACGCAGAAACTGACGGCGAGCGACGGCACCAACAACGCCGACTTCGGCGGCGCGATGGCGATGAAGGGCAGCGTCGCCGTCGTCGGCGCCTACAACGCCACCGTGGGAGACGCCATCCAGCAGGGAGAAGCCTATGTCTTCACCGAAGCGGCCGGAACGTGGACCGAAGCCCAGCAGCTGGTCGCGCCCGACGGCGTCAGCTCGGATCAGTTCGGCCATTCGATCGCGTTCGACGGCACGACGTTGCTGATCGGCGCGTGGAACATCACCATCGACGGCAACCAGAGCCAGGGAGCCGCCTATGTGTTCGGCAATGCCGGCGGCAGCTGGAGCGAAACGCAGAAGCTCGTGGCGAGCGACGGTGCGGCGAACGACGAATTCAGCGTTTCGGTCGCCGTCGCGAACGACACGGCATTGATCGGCACGCCTTATGCGACGATCGGCGGCAACCAGGATCAGGGCGCCGTCTACGCGTTCACGCAGGTCGGCGGCACCTGGAGCCAGGTGCAGAAGATCGTCGCCAGCGACGGGCAAGCCTACGACGGCTATGGATGGTTCGCTTCGACCGACGGCTCCAACGCGTTGATCGGCGCGATGTACGCAACCGTCGCAGGCAACGGCAATCAGGGCGCCGCCTATGTCCTCGTTCGCTCGAACGACGCCTGGAGCGAGACGAACAAACTGACCGCCAGCGACGGCGCCGCCAACAGCTTCTTCGGTTCGGCCGGCGTCCTCGCGGGATCGCTCGCGCTGGTCGGGGCGGAGGACGCGAGCGTCGGCGCCAATCTCCTGCAGGGCGCGGCGTATTTCTATACGCAGGCCGCGGACGACACGATCTTCGCCGACGGCTTCGACGGATCGCCTTGAGCACGCGGTGCGCTTCGTCCGGCATGGGCGAAGGCGCACTGCCACCGTCTTCGCTTAGGTGCACTGCTGCCGATCATCGGGGAGGAACACACCGGCAGGCGGCGGATCCAGTTCCATCCAATCCATTGATAAAAAGGATCTTTCCAAACCGTAAGATTTCCGGAAGGCAGCATCGGCACGGTTGGAGGCACGTTGGTTGCGCACGCCACGGACGCGGTTCGTGGCCGGCGCCAGTGTCCTTCCACTCAAGAGGCTTCCCATGCAAATCGCCAATGCCAGAAATGTCATCTACCTCAACGAATCGCAGCTCAACTTCACCGAGATCTTCGCGATCAAGGATCCGCATGCCGCCAAGCAGGCGTTCGCCATGGCGCAGCTGTTCCAGCACGCCGTGATCCCGAAGGGTGACAACGAGCTCTTCTTCGACATCCAGAAGGCGGCCGAGCTGGTCAAGGCGCAGCCGGACATGGCCCTGGTCGAGGTCGTCGACCAGACCATCACGCAGAGCGATTCCGCCGTCGAAGTCATGGTCGAGCAAGTCCTCGGCCTACTCAACGCGATCCTCGACATCGCGCTCAATCCGACTCAGACCTCGCAGCTGACCAAGGCCATCGAGAACGTGTTCACCAACCTGGCGCCGCAGGAAGGCGACGCCTGGATCTTCTGGAGCAAGTCCGAGGCGAAGAAGACCGCCTATCAGTACAACATCACGTTCGCCGTGCAGAACGAGGAGACGGGCCTGTTCCTCTACGCGCTGCCGATGGGTCTGACGATCACCGCGGATCTGGACAAGGAGCAGGTGCTCTTCATCAAGCTCAAGGACAAGGCGACGTATTCGGTGAAGGTGCAGTCGCTGAAGGCGATCTCGTTCCTCGAATCGGAAGTCGAGCGCCGCGCGCAGCGCCTGCTGCTCTCGCGACACCTCGCTGCCGCATGATCCGCGCCGGCCGCGCCGCACGGCGCGGCCGGCATTTCCCCACGCCTATCCGCGGGAGATCCCATGTTCGCTACTTCTACGACCCCGGCCCGGCCCGGTCACGCCTGCGCGCTGCTCGGCCAGCCCGCCAATCCGTTCGCCGAGCTTCTCCTGATCCCCGATACGGCAACGCTGCCTGCCGCCGCCGCGCTTTCGCAGCGGCTCGGCGGCGCGTTCGATCCGAACGGCCGCCTCGACCGTACGCGGCTGCTCGCGCTGCTCGACGGAGAACCCAAGCTCTCGCTGCTCGGCAGCCACGATGCGCCGCTCGCGACCGGCCCATCCGCGGGCACACCCGCCGGCCTCGCCTCTTCCGTCGGCGAGCTCAGCAATGCCTTCGCGCAATCGGCGCAAAGGCAACTGCAATCGCTGCTCACGAGCGGACTGGAAGCCGCAGCGGCCGGCACGCCGCCCGCATGGCTGCACCTCGCCGCCGGCGCGAAGGGCGCAACCGCCAGCGTCGTCTACATCGCCGGCTCGGCGCACGGCACCCCGCTGCTCAACATCCTGGTCTTCTCGATCGACCTCTCGTTGCGCGGCAGCGCGGCGACGCGCGGCGAGCTGCGCCTGGCGGAACTGGCGGCGATGCTGTCGCAGGTGCTGTCATGAGCGCCGTCCTGGTGCCTCGCCTGCTCTACGTCATGGCCGCCGCCAACGAACCGCCGGCGTCGTTCGAGGAGATCTTCGCGATCCAGGATCCGCAGGCCGCACGCGATGGTTTCGAGATGGCGAAGCTGTTCCAGCGCGCGGTCCAGGGCGAAGGGCGCTTCGACATCGGCCTCGCCGAGCAGCTCGCCCGCAATCAGCCCGGCATGATCTTCGTCAACAAGCTGCAGCAGCGGCTGACGCAGAACCACGATCGCGTCAGCGTCATGGCGGATGCGGTCAACAGGTCGCTCGCCGACTTCATGGGCGTGGCGCTCCCGGAGGTGCAGCGGCGCCAGATCGAGACCGCGATCGCCTACACGTTCACCAACTTGTACGTGCAGCGCTCGGACGGGTGGATCTTCTACAGCAAGGAAAGCGCGCACTCGACGACCTACCAGTACAACATCCTGTTCGCGCTGCAGAACGAATCGACCGGCGACTACGTGTACGGCGTACCGCTCGGCATGACCATCAAGGTCGATCGCGAGTACGAGCGCGTGTTGTGGATCACGTTGAAGGACGAGGTCAGCTACTCGGTCCAGGTGGACGCTCTCAAGGTCGGCGTGCCGATGGCCGCGCGGATCGAAGAGCGCGTGGAGCGCCGGCTCGCCGAGCTGCTGGCGGCTTGACCGGTTTGCAGCGAATGCGGGAGCCGCCTGTCCGCCGCTCCCGCCCGCTCATCGGCGCAGGAATGCGCTGCAACCGATTCATGCTTGTTCTGCGCTGCCGCTCGACGCAAACGTCGCGCGATGATCGGCCTTGCCGCGCACGCCTCAGAGCGGCGGATCGTTGAGCACCTGCGGATCGTAGTGGGCGAGCGAGCCGTCCTCGATGTCGGCGACCTGCAGCGACACGTGGATCAGCATCTGTTGCGTGTTGACGTTGAGCAGGGTTACCGAGCGGCCGTCGCGCGCCATGCGCGGTGCGCCGAGCTGGTAGCGGGCATCGGTGGTGTAGATCCCGGAAATCCGCAGCGCGGGATCCGAGGTAGTGGTCAAGCGGTAAACCATCGACGTGTTCGAGTCCTTGATGACGGCGACGTCGGGTTTGAACGCGTAGTCGAAGCGGCCATCGCGGCTGTTGCCCCGGCCCGTCGGATTGCGCTTTATGTCGACATCGATCACGTATTCGGCGGTGGCGTTCGGCGAGTCATCGCGCATGATTTGAATCTCCTTCGAGTTGTTCGTAGTAGGAAATGAACGCCGGGTGGCGGTATTGCATCGCGTCGAGCGCACGCAGCGGTGCCGCGGCCTCGTCGGCGCGGCCGGCGGCGACCAGGGCGCGGACCCACGGGTCGAGAATCCGCCGGTCGCGACTCGCTGCGGCAACGGGCGCCAGCGTGGCGACGGCCGCCTCGGCAAGCCGGTGCACCGCATCGGCATCGCCGTCGTCTCCGGCAACGTCGGCCGCCGTCAGTTGTGCCTGCGCGAGCGCGGCGCGGCTCATGGCATCGTTGGACGCGCGCTTCACGAGGCCGTCCAGGCGCGCGAGCGCACGCCCGATCGCCGCGCTCGCGGCCTTGCCGTCGTGGCGCTCGCGCGCGAGCGATGCCTGGCGTTCCAGCGCCACGCCGGACAGGCGAGTCCAGTCGACCGAAACGGGATCCTGCGCGGCCAGATCGTCCAGCGCAGCGACTGCGGCGGCAGCGTGCACATCGCCCTGCTCGGGCGTCATCGCTCCGAGTGCGGCCAGCGAGGCGGCCTGCACGTCGGCGTACGCGCGATCGCGGCGCCAGGCGCGATTGGCCGGCTCCAACCGCACCAGTCCGTCGAGCAGTTCGCCCGCTTGCGCGATCTGCAGGGCGGCATCGCCCGTCTCGCCGCGAGCGACGTCCGACTGCGCGACATGAAAGTGCGCGACGGCGAGCCGATGCGCGAGCGTGTTGTCGTCGGTGCGCGACGCACGCAGGCGCAGCAACGTGTCCAGTCCTTCGCGATAGTGGGTGTGCGCCGCGGCCAAGTCGCCGCGCATCTCGTCGGCGGTACCGAGCCAGGAAAGACTGTCGGCCAGCTCGGCTTCGATCGCGGCATCGGCCGCTCCGTCGGCGAGCACGCGCCGCTTGGCGGCGACCGAGCGATCGAAGGCTGACGCGGCGTGGTCCGGATCGACGCGCTGCAGCCACAGCGTGCCGAGATTGTTTTCGGCATACGACAGCTCCATCCATGCGTCGCGCGCCTGCGGATGAAGTTCGATCTGCTTCTGCGCCGCTTCGCGATATCGCGACCAATACCGCTGCGTCAGCTCGAAATCGTGCTCGCGATACGCCTGGTAGCCGAGCCAGTAGTCGCACTGCCCGCGCAGACGCCAGAGCGCTTCGTCGCCTCGTTCCCCGGCCAGCGCGCCGTCGATCAGTTGCGCTGCGCTCGCGAAGGAGTGCGTAGCGCCGGCAACGTCCGCGCGCGCGATCTGGATCTCGCCGATCTTCAGCAACGCTTCGGCACGCAGCCGCAGGCGCGGCACGTCCGCGTCGCCTGTGCCGCGCGTCAAATAACCGAGCGCCGCACCGACGACGCCGTCGAGGACGTCCAGCCGGCCGAGTGCGCGCAGCCGTTCGGAGGTCTCGCCGAGGATGTCGCCGACCAGGCGCTCCGCGCTCGCGCGTTCGGTCTCGGCGACGCTCTTCGCGCGCCACGCACTCACGGCCGCACCGATGGCCGCCAAGGCGAGGCCGATGACGGCGGCCAGGGTCGCCATGCGCACGCGCGTACGCCATCGTGCTCGCCGGCACGACGATTCGATCAAGGCGATCTCGTCGCGATCGAGCCGCGCACGCATCGCTGCAAGGACTTGTTCGGCCTCGCGCAGGGGTGCGCCGGCCGGAATCAGGAAATCGTGACGGCGTCCCTCGCGCTGCCAGCGTGCGGCGAGTGGCGCGAGGCGGCCTCGCGCGCGCAGCAAGGTGCGGTTTCGCACGACCCAGTCGCAGGCACGCGGCCAGCTGCGCCAGAGCGCTTCGTGGGCGACGCCGAACGTCGGTACGCCGACGACGAGCTGGCTCGCGAACAATCGGCGATCCACGAGCGCGCGCACCAACCGCCGTTCTTCGCCGGACGCGAGTTCGTCCCAGCGAACGCCGCGGCCGAGCGCGGCGTCCTCCTCGCTGACGATGTGGATCATGCGCGCGAGGAGATCGGGCAGGTACCGCCGGACGTTTTCCGGCAGCGCTAGAAACGTCTCTTCGGCGCAACGCGCAAGCGCTCCGTCGAGGCCGCCCATGTCACGGTAGTCGGCGAAGCGCAGTTCCTTGGCGTCGCTGCCGCGTTCGTGCAGTTCGCGCAGCGCGTGCTGCAGCAGCGGCAAGGCATCGGGGCGATTGGCCGCCGCTTCGAGCAGCGCGTCGTCGAGTCGCACCTGGGTCTGTTCGTCGCGGCCGAAACGCAAGCCGGCCGCATCCGCAGGGCGGCGGACCATGTGCGCGATCTCGCCTGCGGTCGGCGCCAGCAGATCGATGTGGCCGCCGTCGGCAGCGAGGCCGGCGAAGCCCGGTTCCTGCAGCGCGGCCGGGAAGCAATCGCTTCGGCAGGCGGCGACGATCGCGATGTGGGGCGAACCGGCGAGCACAGCCAACGCGCGCCACAGGCCGTCGCTCGCGCGCGCCTCGCGCGTTTCGCTGCCGAGCGCCGCTTCGAGCGGATCGACGATCAGGACGAGGCAGACTTTCACGCCGGCACCGTGACGTGCGGTCGCGCGGCCGATCGCCCAGTCGATGCGCGGGAGCAGTGCAGCCGGCTCGCCGGCGAGCGTCGCGGCGAGATCGGTCACCTCCGAATGCAGGAAGATTGGTCGCTCGTCGATGCGCCACTGCTGCAGCGTTGCTGCCAGGCGCGCAAGATTGTCGGCACCGGGCCCCGGCGCGAAGCTCGCCACGGCCAACGCCTGGCAGCCGTCCACGCCGCCTTTGCGCAACAGCGCCGGCACGAGTGCGGCCTGCAGCAGGGACGACTTGCCGCTGCCGCTGGCGCCGACCAGCAGCACGAAATGGCATTCGGCGCGAAGCTGGCGCTCAATCGCTTCGAACAGCTTGGCCAGCGCGCGGTCGCGTCCGAAGAACACCGGCGCTTGTTCGGCCGTGAACGGCACCAGGCCGGGAAACGGACTGCCCTCGGCCCAGCCGACGGCAACGTCCGCCGCCGTACCGATGCCGTCCGCATACAGCACCGGCGCGCAAAGCCGGTAGCCGCGCTTGCGGATGGTTTCGATGTAGCGCGGCGTCACCGCGTTGTCGTCGAAGGCGCGGCGCAGTTGCGCGATCGACTTGTGCACCGGGTTGTCGCCGTAGAACGTGCCGCGCCAGCAATGCAGCAGCAGTTGCTCCGTACTGACGACGCTGCCGGCGCGCGCCGCCAGGAACGTCAGCACATCCATCATCCTGGGCTCGAGGCTGCGCTTCTCCGCGCCGCGCAACACCGCATTGGCTGCAGGCAGCACGAGCCAATCGCCGAGGTGGAACGAATGGTCGTTTCCTGCCGCCGCCATGTCCGTCTCCTTCGTCTGTCCCTGTCCTTACCGCATCGGATCGCTGTCGCGACGGCCCCTTCATCGTCGGCTCGCGCATGCCCTTTCCTCGGAGGGCGCGGCGCGGCATGCATCGCTAAGCGCCTGTCGCGACTGCCGAATCGCAATCGGCAGGTTTCCGTAAGGCAGGTCGATACCGAGCGCCCGCAAAGTCTCTTCGCCGCAGGTGCAGTCCGCCGTCGAACGCCGCAAGGCTCGCCGAGGCTGCGTTCGACGGCTGCCAGACGCCGTGATCCGGGCGCCCCAGGATCGCTACTCCTTGGAGAAAATTCCGATGCGTACTCATGCACTGTTCGTCCTGATGTTCGCTTCCTCGCTGGCCTGCGCGGCCGCTTCGCAGGAAGGCTCCGACGCGAAGGTCGACGCTCCGCAAGTCGGCCGCAGCACCGCCACCGCCCGCGTGCAAGCGCCGGTCGACAGCAAGTGCCCCAACGCGGACCGCGGCAAGACCGCCAGTTTCACCACGGATGGATGCACCGACCGCGCCTGCAACTCCGCGCGCCAAACGGCGATCGCGCATTTGCGCGGCGAAGTCGACAAGAAATGCGACAACTACCTTCGTGCCGACAGCGAGTGCGTGAAGCACGGCTGCTGAAACAATCGCACCTGCACGATTCGTCACGATCCGGACCGCCGCGAGAGCGTTCGGTCCGGATCCTTTCCATAGAGACCTGCGCATAGAACCCTGTCCCATGCTTCGTTCGTGATTGGCCGAAGCGTCGGCGAATCGCACGCAGCGCGCACTCGATCCGTCACGCCTCCTGCGCGCACGACGGCGCGCGAGGCGCCGCGTGCGCTGTGCGTGGTTCGGCTGTCGCGGCGGCGGCCGAACCGCGCGACGCTCCTCGGAGCTACCGCCCCCTGGCCTTTACTCCGAGAAGCGCCGCGCGAGCGCGGCGTACCGGCACCCAAGCACGTCGATGCGAGGGTTCGTCCCATGCATCGACTTCACGCTTGCCGTCGATTCTGCGAGCGCATTCCTGCCGCAACAAGGCGTCGCGTCGCGCCCGCTCAATCAGTATCGCTGAGTAGCGAATCGGTTGAGCATTTTTCCATTCGAAAAGGCGTGTGTGCCAACAGTAACGCTGAGTAAACCTCCTCATTATTGCTGGTTGCATCAGCAATACTGAGTAAAGCCGCGTCGATTCAACGAACGTGGCCTGCGGCTTGGCGCCCACCCTTTCGCGTTTGCGCCTGGTGTTCGGGGGATCCTCCGATCGCAACCAGCAACAGGGCCAGCTCGTCCTCGCCGTCGACGCCGACGAGGCGCTCCGCCCCGTCGTCGATGAAGCCGGCCACGGCGCATACGGCCAGGCCCAGCGCCTCGCCGACGAGATAGAAGTTCTGCGTCAGGCCGCCGGCGTCGACGCAAAGGTAGCGGTAAGCACGGTCGCCATACTTCCAGCGCAGCCGCTCGAACGACACGGTAACGAGCAATACGGCTGCGGCTTGCTCGACGAACGCCTGGTCCAGCGCGATCTTGCCGACCGCGCGGCCGTGGTGGCCTTCGCGAACCAGGGCGAGCGCGTGTTCGTGCACTTCATAGTGGTAGATGCCCGGATCGACGTCGGGGACGTACTGCGCGAAGACGTAGATCTCCGGAGACTGAAGTCCACCGCAGGACGGAAAGCATCGCAGCGGGAGGCGCTCGTATCCGTATCCGGCGGTCGTTCCGCTGACGCCTGCCGAGTACTGCAGGAGCGTGGAAAGATCCTGGGCGGCGATCGGTGCGCCGGACACCTCGCGCCGCGAGCGCCGGCTCTGCAGAAGACGCCCGAGGTCGCCACCGAGAACGGCGGGCTGCGGAAGCGCGACGCGATGCGCCGACGGATACCGCTTAACGACCGGTATTGGAGCGAAAATCTTCTCGGCCTCGCTGGGGTCGAACGACGCCGAGGCCAGATCGTCCCCGCTGCGCGTCCTGACATACTCGTGGTACAGCGTCGCAACCCCTTTTTCCCAGAAACGCCCTCCTCCGTCCGCGCGCTGCAGCAGATCGAAGAAGTGCTCACGCTCGAACTCGGACAACGCATCGAGCGCCTGCGTGATTTCAGCGGTGGTCGGCACGCGTGTTCCTCTTGATCTCGATCACGGCGATCGTGGCTTCTTCGATGCCGTCGGCCTCGACCGCCGCATCGATGCGGCGGTCGGCGAACTCGAACCACACGGTGCTCGCAAGTCCCGATGCGGCGATGCCATCGAGCAGGCGCTGGCATACGTGACCTGCCTCCAGCAGCGTCCGACGGTATCCGCGCGGACCGAACAGGATGTGATTGCGCGCAAGGCTGGCCGTCACGAAAAGCAGCGTGCGGTCCGCTGCGGAGGATGGCGCAATCCCCAGCAGGGCCAGCGAGGTATCGATGGCGGACAGCTCGGCCGGCGCGAGCACCTTCGTCGCGTGGGCCGTCTTGCCGACGGGATCGAAGATCGCGAGGCTCGCTCCGATCAGTACGCGGATTTCCACCGCGAACAGGGCGGATTCGAGGCCGCCGCACGCATCGATCAGAATCCTCTCGACCGGAAGCGGAAGTTCGACCGACGCACCTCCTTTCTCGCGCATCGCGCGCGAGCGCTGTTCGGCGACCGCGCGTCGAAGTTCGTCGACGTCCGTCCTGCTCGCGGCCAGTTCGCCGGCGACCGCGTCGAACAGCTTGCTGTTCTCGTGGTACAGCTCGGCGATCGACGGTTGATGCGACGAGGGCTGCTGCCAATGGTCGTACAGGCTGTCGCGCTCGAGGCGAACGGTCTTGCCCGGCCAGTTCAGCGACAGTCGCCCGACATCCTTCAGGAAATCCCGTGCCGTTAGGACGGCTCGGGTTCGACGTGATGCGGGCATCGTCGGGCGGCTCACGGGAATGGCACCGGGTCGGTATTCAATTCTCCGAATCTCAAGGGGCGATCGGCGCAGCCGAGATCGCGCGGCAGTTCGTAGTAGCGCGGATGGCCGAGGTACGGGCACGCGCCGACGCTGGCGAGGGTCAGCTCCGGCACGATGACCCTGACCAGGTGCGATCCGTCCCCGCACGCGCTGCCGAGATCGATCACGACGGGATTGAGGTCGGCCGCCTTCAGCATGTCGAGGACGGCTTCGTACTCGGACTGCTCGTCGTCGAAGGAAAGCTCCGGGACATCGGACCAGTCGATCGTGCCTTCGCTTGCCGCGTACCAATCGAGCTTCGCGCGGTTCTGCTCGAAGCCGTAGTAGACGGTGCCGTCGAGAAAGTCCGTCATTTCGCTCGTGCCGCTGCTTGCCGAAATGAGCTTGCTTCCATCGGGGCGATAGGCATTGAGCACCGCGCGCGTCTGGCCGAGTTCGAACAGCGCCTGCACGAGCGCGCGCTCGCGTTGTCCGCCGCCGCCGCCCGCTCCGACGAACGTCCGCTCGGCCCGGCATTCGTCGCGCGCCGTGATCGTGAATATCGGAATCGGATGGTCGATCGTCGCCAGCTGCACGTGGATGCCGCGCATCGACAGCGTCGAAAGGCGCCAGCGCTGCGCCGGCCACTTGCGTTCGAGCCACTGCCCGATGTCGATCTGCACTTGCCTCGGCGCGAGGCGGCAATACCACCGCACGTTGATCGCATCGCGCTCCATGAACTCGTACAAGCCGTGCAGGATCGCGCGGCGGCGAGTCCTCGCGAAGCCGAGGCCGCCGCTCGTCGGGTATCCGATCATCGCTTCGCCGCTGCGGCTCTTGTAGTAGAGCAGCGCGAGCTGAGCCGGGACCCAGACCGGCTCGCCGCTCAGCAATTCGACGGCCGGATGCCAGCAAATGCGCGTGTCCCGGCGGAATGGAGCGAACTTGAAGCCGCGGCCGGCATGCTGCTCCGGCGCGAACAGCGGCAGTCGTTGCGGGCCGAGCGTGCGGCGGCCGCTTCGCTCGAGAACGTCGCAGCTGGCGAACTCCAGCTCGTCCACGACGCCTTGAAAGTGCAGCACGGCGAGCAACCGCTCGCTGGCTTCTCCGAGCGCGCTCAAGACGGGTCCGCCCATGCCGACGCCCTTGCCGCCCCCGGGGATTCGCATTCTCGCCAGCGACGGCGAACTTATCGCAGCGTCGGCCACCAGGGCGGCCACTGCGGAGTGCTCGCACGAGGCGGTGTACATGGAAAAGTCGCCGAGTTCCGGGCGGTGAATTCGCAGCGCGGTCAGCGGTCCGATATGACGGTTGTAGAGCTTGGCCAACGTCGTCGTGCGGTCGGCCGGTGACTGGCCATACGCAGCGTCGAACAGTTCGCATCGCTTTTCCGGGTAGGTTCTGGTGATGCGCATGAGTGGCCGGCCGGCGGATGGCTTGCGGGTCAAGCGGCGGTCTCGACGCTTTCCGGGAACGGCGGGCGATAGCTGGGCCGCCCCGTCGCGCAGACCGGACATCGAGGAAGCTTCAACACGTCTTCGACGTCGATGTTCATATCGTCGAAATCGACCGTCATCACGCGACCGACCCAAGGACTGGTGCCGCACAGCAGGAAACGAGACGCAGCGATCGAGGCGTGACCCGCGACGACATCGATGAACGCGGGCAACCCCACGAAGAACGACGTCTTCGGATGATCCAGCACGTGCTTGCGATATCGGCGCGCCATCGCGCCGCTCGGCGCAGCGGCGATCGTCAGCGACTGGTAGTCGTTGTAGCAGGCCGTGTCCGGCGGGAGGAACTGCGGGCCGATCGAGCCGAGATTCCCGTCGATCACCGCATGCAGCCACGGCGTTTCGCTGCGGATGCACGCGCGATTGATCGTGTGCGCCAGCTGCAGATTCGGATGCTCCAAGGCGAGGATCACCAGATTCGCCCCTTCGACGGCGTCTTCGGCTGCCGTGCACGCAGCAGAATCGACATGGCTGGCGTTCTCGTATCCCAGCCGATGCAGGCGTTCGCCGAGCACGGCATGCGCAGGGCGCCCGATGTCGGACGCCGGCGAAGATCCGAAAGGAATCGCGCCGAGCCACGTCGCGTCGGTCGGACGGCTGTCGAACAGCCTGACATGCCCAACTCCCTGCCGGAGAAGGTTGTGTGCAACGCGCGCAGCCACGGGACCGGCGCCGATGATCGTCACCTTGCGATCGGCGACACTCGCGTGGCCGGTCAACGTGTAGTTGAGATACTGACGGATCGAGCCCTGCTCGATGTCGCCGATGATTCCCTGTTCGACCAGCGATTGGACGAAGTTCCTGGCGTCGTCCCGCTGGTCGACGCGCACGCTTTCGAGCAATTGCCGCAAAGAAACCGCCCCGGAGAGAACCTTCCGGACCAACGTGCCGATCACGCCGGTCAGGTCGTCGTCCCGAAACAACTCGGAAGGCCGCGACCGCGTACCGAACTGCACCAGCAACTCGTCGTCGCTGACGAGCACGAGGTCCAATCCGTCGGCCGGACACAGACGGGTATCGAGCAGAAGATTGGCCATCGGTTCCCCCGGAGCGTGCGCACGACCATGGTCGTCAGGACCACGTTGCCCGCTGCCTCATCCGGGAAGCGGGCGTGGCCGAATCGATCGAGCAATCAGCCTTTGGCTATGCCCGACCGACCCATCTGGTTGAGCTTGTCTCCGAGCGCCTGCACCATTTTTGCTTCTTCCCCGAGAATCCGGGATTGCTCGTGCAGGAATTCGCCCTGGATCTTGACGAGCGAACCGAGCTCGGCCGGATTGACCAGGTCTCCGAGCCGATCGAACGGGTTGTACCAGCCGGTAATCCAACCGACCTTCCAACCGACCCAGTCCTTGAAATGGATCGACTCTTGAACCGCGTTCGGAATCTGTGAAATGGGCATACGCACCTCCGGGTGGCTGATGGGCCCCTGCAAGCAATCCGATAATCCACTCCCCTGCCGGTATTACGGGGCGCAGCGGTATAACCTGACACGCGCGCAACGCTGATATTGTTTAGCCGCGCTGCCGAAGCGACAGCGACGCAATGCGGATTCGCGCGGGCAGTCGGTGGTAAGCGGCGCTGCTCAAGTTGCAGGCAGTATGGCTGCCCGGAAAGCGACACTTCGCGCCGGAACGAAGAGGGCCTCAGCATGACTGGCATCGCTACGCGAATTCGGCGCGCCCGCGCCCTCGTCGGCATCACCCAGTCGGAACTGGCCCGGCGAACGGGTGTGCAGCGTAGCGCCGTCACGCAATGGGAACGCGGCGGCGGCACGACTCCGAGCGTTCTTCATCTGGCGCAGATTGCCGTCGAAACCTCGGTCTGCTTCGAGTGGCTTGCGACGGGAAGAGGACCGAGCCGGCCCGATGCGGGCTCGTTCGATACGGCCGTGATGATGCAGGACTACGCGCGCGACGAGATCGAGAGCCGCACCCTCAGTGCGCTGCGTCGAGTCCCGGACAAGAAACGCGACGTGATCGCGAAGATCGTCGAGCTGCTGGCCAAGTGAGCCGCTGCGCCGCACATCGCGCCTGCCTTCGCCTATCTCGAGCGAAGCCCGACCTCGAAGCCGTCGGCGAAAATCGCATCGTCGGGCACCAGCGGCGTGAACGATGCGTACGACGCCTGGCTCGCAAGATCGAACGTGTTGAACGAGCCACCGACATGCAACGTGCCGTCCGGCGCTACAGCCAATGCGGACACGACGACGCCCGAAGCGTTCGGGTTGAACGAGGTCGCACTTCCGTCGGTGGCGTCTAGCGCCGCGAGCAGATTGCGCGGTTGGCCGCCGATCGTCGCGAAGCGGCCGCCGGCATAGAGGGTGGCGCCGTCGATGGCGAGCGACTCGACGCTCCCGTCGCTCGCATTGGGATTGAAGTTCGTCGGCGTCCCGTCGGAGATGTCCAATGCGGCGATGTTGTTGCGCGACTCGCCGTGCACCGAATTGAAGTTGCCACCGATGTAGACGGTGGAACCGGCGATCGTCATCGCGAGGATTCGGCAATTGTCGCTGCCGTTCGCCGCCACGGGGTTCCATGCCGTGGGATTGCCGATCGTGAGATCCAGCGCGGCGAGACATCCGCGGGCGTCCTGATCCGCACCGATGTGCGCGAACGAACCGCCTACGTAGACGAGGCCGCCTGCGATGGCGAGCGCACCGATGTCGCTGTCCGGATTCGGATTCCAAGCTGTGGCACTGCCGTCCGACGCATTCACCGCGCCGAGGAAGATGCGCTGGTCGCCGCCCGTTCCGACATGCAGGAAGGAGCCGCCCAGATAGACCATGCCGTCCGATACCGCCATCGACGTGACGACGCCGTCGGAGTCCGGCGCCCACGACGTCGGCGTACCGGCGGCTATGTCCACTGCACCGACGTTCATGCGCGGCTCGCCGCCGATCGCATTGAAGTAGCCGGCGACGTACAGGATCGAACCGGAGACGACGAGCACATTGATGTTGACGCTGCCGTTCAAGCCCTCTACATCCGGCGCCCAACTTGTCGGCATGCCATCCGCTGCGTTGATCGCCGCCAGGTCGTGACGTGCGACGCCGCCCAGGGAACTGAATTGTCCGCCGAGATAGACGGCATCTCCCGTGACCGCGATCGCGGCGACGCTGCCGTTGCTGCTCGGATCGAAAGCCGTCGCCGCGCCGGTCGCCGCGTCGAGTGCGGCGACGTAGCTGCGCGCCTGTCCGCCGATCGTGTAGAACCCGCCGCCGACGTACACCGTCGAACCGGCAGCGGCTAGCGCGAGGATATTGCCGCTGGAATCCGGATCGAATGCCGTCGCGGTTCCGTCTGCGGTATCGAGACCTGCGACATTGTTGCGCGCCACGCCGCCGATCGTATCGAACGAGCCGCCGGCATAGAGGGTCGTCCCCGACATCGCCAGGGCGGCCACGCTGCTGCAGAACGAGCAGCCGAAGAAACTCGGGCTCGGATCGAAGCTTTCCAGGGCAACGCCGTCGTCCGCACCGCCGAGGACGAGCGCGGCGATACTCGCACGCGGCGCGCCGCCGATCTCGACGAAGCTGCCGCCGACGTAGAGCGTCGAACCGGACACGACGAGTGCATTGACGATCGCCGTACCGCTGAATCCGGCTGCCGCGGGATCGAACGCGGTCGCGCTGCCGCTGCTCGCATCGAGCGCGGCAAGCGCGCTGCGCGGCTGTCCGCCGATCGTTGTGAAGCCACTGCCTCCCGCATACACCAGAGAGCCGTCGCTGGACAAGGCAAGCGAGAGAATCGTGTTGTCGGCATCGGGATCGAATGCGGTCACGCTGCCGCCTGAGAGACTCACGGCTCCGATGTTGTTGCGCGCCTGTCCGCCGATCGATGTGAACGTGCCGCCGACGTACAAGGTCGATGCGGACGTCGCCAGCGCGTTGACGGCGCCATCGATCGCCGGCACGAATGCCGTATCGACGCTGTGATCGGCGCGAATATGTGCAAGATTCGTCAGTGCGACGGTGCCGACGTGGCTGAAGCAGCCGCCGATGAACCACCCCCCGCTGCCATCGGCAACGACGGCACGCAGGCCGCTGCTCGCGCCGCTGCAGCCGCTCGGCGGAATACCCGAGACTTCCGGCATCGCCGTATCGGTCGCTCCGGCGAGCGACACTTCGGCGCCAGGCCCCGTGCGTGGCCCGACCTTGGCGAAGCTGCCGCCGATGTAGATCGTGTCGCCGGCGCGCACGACCGTCTGCACGGTGCCGTCGGTGACGTACGTGCGATCGGGCACGTTGGACAGATCGGCGCCTGCGGCACCAGATACCCCCAGGAAGGCGAGCACCAGGAATGGAGCGCGCGTCGCGTCCATGCGATTCGGCCATCGGATGAAGGAGGGTACGAAAGCATGCATATGAAGAAATCCTCGAACGGATGAGAGCGTGTCGGAGCGTGCGAAACGGGCGATGCGCCAGGCGTGCGCGAATCCGATGCCAGGAGCCCGGAAGCGAGTTCCGGTCTCGCCATCACTGTGCCTCGCACGAAACGGGCGCGGCAATGGTGTCGAGTGGCCAGCTTGCGCCGTTGACGCAAGTCAGCCAGTGCGCGAGCACGCCCGGTAATACTCAGGACTGCGGGGATGCCTCGTCGTGACGCGCGGCTTGTGCTGCCAGCCAGCCGGCTTGAAAGCGCGTCGTCGCGCCGAGACGCTTCATCAGGTCGACGATGCGGCGCGTCAGCGTACGCTGCGAAATATCGAGTTCGAGTTCGATGGTCTTGTCGTTGAGCCCCGACGCGAGCATCGGCAGCAGCGCGTCGATACGCCGGCTTGCATGCTGCGAAGACGAAATGTCGCCTGCTGCGATTTCGTCGAGCGAGAACGGAACCGAGGAACGCCACAGCATTTCGAACATCTCGCACAGCGCAACCAGCAGCGAGGACGATCGTACGAGCAAGGCAGGCCCGTCCGGTCGCGCGAGATTCAGCGGAATGATGCCGATGCGATGGTCCACCACGATCAGCTTGAAGGGCAACGACGGATACACCCGATATTGCTCGCCCGCCAACGTGGCGGCGCGCAGGCGATTCAGGGTGCCGGGCGCGTTCAGCATGCTGCTGTCGGTGATCGAGCGGAAACGCACGCCGCGAGCGATCAGTTTCAGCTGCATGTCGTCGGGTGCGTCGTTCGAAGAGACGAGAACCGGCGGACGTTCGAGTCCGAGGATGTCGTGCTCGGCCGACTGGATGATCTGTGCGAACACCTGCGCGGCGGCTTCGCGGCTGAGGATCTCGACGATGCGCTCTTCGCGTCGCGTGCCCCGCGTCGTCTTTGCCGACTCGCGCAGCTCAGCGATGGCCGATCGCGCCCTCTCCTGCCTGCGCAGCATCAGCGCCTCGATGGCCAAGTCCGGCGGCGCGGCGAAGTACCGCGGAACGTGTTCCGGCGAGCGGGTGGCGAAGCCGTTCATTTCCAGCGAAGCGAGCGCCTTGCGCGTGGCCGTCGTGCCGAGGCCGAGAGACGACGAAATCTGGGCATTGGTCGCCCCATCACGACGCAGCAGCATTCGATAGATGCGCTCGTCGGCGAGCTGGATGCCAAGCTCGCCGAGCGATCCCGGCGGAAGGCGTTCTTCGCCATCGCTTCGGACAGTCCTGGCGCCTTCGATGACGCGCGTCCGCTTCGACGGCACGCCGCTGCCGCTTAGCTCGGGTACCGACAGGCGTTGCCGCAGGTCGATGCCCGCCGCTTCGCAGAGTCTTCGAACGGCGGCGCTGGAGCGCGCGAATCGCCCGCTCAAGATTCGGCTGAGCTGGCCCTGCGAGACATTCGCCGTTCGCTTCAAGTCGAGTTGCGTGAGGCCGGCCTTGCGACGCCAGCGATCCAGATCCCGCCCGAGCCGCCGTGCTGCCGGCGGCAGAATGGAAGCCGTCGAGGGCAACGACTCGAAAGGCGTATCGGATGTCATCTATGCGCATAGTATGCGATATCGATGCTGCTGCCCGGGCGAGCCCATGCAGCGCCGCCCGCTGCATCGACTGCGGCGCAGTCTGTCGCGCTCCGGCACAGCGGCTGGTGACCGACTCCTACTTTGCCTGCCGCAGCCGGCCGCGCCGGCCTCCGAAACCCGCAGCGGCGCCCCTGCCGGGCTGACTCGTCTTCAATCGGCGACCGTCCATCGCCGACGGCCGATCAAAAACCCACACTTTTGTACAAATGTGTATCTGCGTGCCAGGCGGTATACAGAACCTTACACAGCAGCCGATTCCGGACATTTGCCCCGTACACCGTCGAGAGAAACTTCCCTCCGTCGGCCGGACGGCCGAAGGCTCCTCGAACAACGACCCGGCGACCGAAGAAGCGAAGTCATCGCGCCTGCGGCGCCCCACCTGCACACCGAAGGAAACATTCCCATGAATACGATCGCCACTTCCGAAAAGAAAGTGTTGTACACCGCCAAGCAGCACACCACGGGCGGTCGCGACGGCGGTTCCTCGCGCAGTTCCGACGGCCACCTGGACGTCAAGCTGTCGCTGCCCGGCACCGGCACCGGCACCAACCCCGAACAGCTGTTCGCCGCCGGATGGTCCGCCTGTTTCATCGGCGCGATGAAGATCGCCGCGGCCCAGAAGAAGATCAAGATGCCGGCCGATGTTGCCGTCGATGCGGAGATCGATTTGTGCTCGGCGGACGATGCCTATTTCCTGCAGGCCCGCCTCAACATCAGCCTGCCTGGGCTGGAGCGCGAAGTCGCGCAGGCGCTCGCCGATGCGGCGCACCGGACGTGCCCGTACTCCAAGTCCACGCGCGGCAACATCGATGTCGTGATCAACGTGATCTGAAACCAACAGGCCTGCGTGAGATCCGCGCGCAGGCCGCTCACCGTGGAGAGAAGAGCATGCTCGAAGACATGAAGCTGGACCGCCGCAGCTTTCTCGGCGTCTCGGCGCTGGGCCTGGCCGCCGGCGAACTCGGCATGGCGGAATTGGCCGGCGCCAAGCCCGGCAAGATCGCCGATCTTCCGTCGGTCGCGCCGGGCACGAACACGTCGTTCGGCCCGCTGAAGCAGATCGACGCCGGCGTATTGAACATCGGCTACGCCGAGGCCGGCCCTGCGAAGGGTTCCGTCGTCATCCTGCTGCACGGCTGGCCCTACGACATCTACAGCTTCGTCGACGTCGCGCCGATGCTGGCGAGCGCGGGTTATCGCGTCATCATGCCGTACCTGCGCGGCTACGGCACCACGCGCTTCCTGTCGGAGGCGACCGTGCGCAACGCGCAGCAGTCGGTGGTCGCCGTCGATGTCGTCGCACTGATGGATGCGCTGAAGATTCCCAAGGCGCTGATTGCGGGATTCGACTGGGGTGCGCGTACGGCGTGCATCGTCGCGGCGCTGTGGCCGGAACGCTGCAAGGCCCTGGTCTCGGTGAGCGGCTATTTGATCGGCAACCAGGAGTCGGGCAAGCGCCCGCTGCCGCCTAGCGCCGAGCGCGACTGGTGGTACCAATTCTATTTCGCGACCGAGCGCGGCCGCATCGGCTACGAGCAGAACCGGCGCGACTTCGCCAAGCTCATCTGGCACACCGCTTCGCCGAAGTGGAACTTCGACGATGCCACGTTCGACCGCAGCGCCGCGTCCTTCGACAATCCGGACCACGTCGCCATCGTGATCCAGAACTATCGCTGGCGCATGGGCCTGGCGGCCGGCGAGCCGCAATACGACGAGCTCGAACGGCGGCTCGCAGAAGGTCCGGCGATCAAGGTGCCGACGATCACGCTCGAAGGCGATGCCAACGGCGCGCCGCATCCGGAGCCGGCCGCCTATCGCAGCAAGTTCACCGGCCGCTACGCGCATCGCACGTTGAGCGGCGGCATCGGCCACAACCTGCCACAGGAAGCGCCGAAGGCGTTCGCCGAGGCCATCGTCGAAGTCGACGGCTACTGACCTCGCCGATCCGCAGGCGGCGCACCAGGCGCGTGGCGCGCCCTGCGTCGCCGGCCCCTCTCTTTTCCAACAACGAGCCGCCTCGGTGCCGGCGCGGCGAAAGGCGCGCACCGGTCCGACGGTCACTCCCGTACCTACAGGATGTCATTCCATGCTGAAGTCTCTCATCGTCGCGCTCGGCAGCTGTCTCGCCACCTCGTCGTGTTTCCCCAGCGACCGTGCTGCGGCCGCTGCGGAAGCCGATGCTTCCGCGGCGCCGTTCGCCGCCGAATTCAGAGGCATCGACCACTGGATCAACAGCGAACCGCTGACCGTCGCCGGGCTGCGCGGCAAGGTCGTGCTGGTCGAGTTCTGGACGTATACGTGTATCAATTGCATCAACGTGGCGCCGCACGTGAAGCAGTGGCACCAGCGCTACAAGGACCAGGGGCTGGTCGTGGTCGGCGTGCACACGCCCGAGTTCGACGACGAGAAGATCTTCGGCAACGTACGCGATGCCGTGAAGCGCTTCGGTATCGAGTATCCAGTCGCGCAAGACAACGGCTACGCCACCTGGGACGCCTACGGCAATCGCTATTGGCCGGCGGTCTACCTGATCGACAAGGAAGGCCACGTCGTTTATCGGCACTACGGCGAAGGCGACTACACGACGACCGAAGCGAAGATCCAGCAGCTGCTGGCCCGTCAATGAGCCTCCGGCAGCGTGCGCGCTGCTAGCATCGCGGCCTCGCAAACCGGATCGACGGCATCAGGATTCCCCGCTCATGGACCCCATCGACCATATTCTGATCGTCGACGACGACCGCGAAATCCGCCAGATGCTGGCCGACTACCTGCAGAAGAACGGCCTGCGCACGTCGGTGGCCGGCGACGGCCGCGAGATGCGTGCCGCACTGGAGACCACGCCGATCGATCTGATCGTGCTCGACGTGATGATGCCCGGCGACGACGGCCTGGTGCTGTGTCGCAACCTGCGTGCGAGCAAGCATCGCGCGATCCCGGTGCTGATGCTGACGGCGCGCGACGACGCCACCGACCGCATCGTCGGGCTGGAAATGGGCGCCGACGACTACGTCGTCAAACCGTTCTCAGCGCGCGAACTGCTGGCGCGCATCAAGGCGGTGATCCGGCGCACGCGCATGCTGCCGCCGAATCTGCAGGTCACCGAGGCCAGCCGCATGCTCGCGTTCGGGCGATGGCGGCTGGACACCACCGCGCGCCACCTGCTCGATCCCCAGGACACCGTCGTCGCGCTCAGCGGCGCCGAGTTCCGCCTGCTGCGCGTGTTCCTCGACCATCCGCAGCGCATCCTCAGCCGCGACCAGCTGCTGAACCTGACGCAAGGGCGCGAAGCCGAGAATTTCGACCGCTCGATCGACCTCCTCGTCAGCCGCCTGCGCCAGCGACTGATGGACGACGCGCGCGAGCAGACCTACATCAAGACCGTGCGCAGCGAAGGCTATGTATTCTCGGTGCCGGTCACCCTGCTCGGCGGCGACGCATGAGCGAGTCGCGCGCCGGCTTCATCGAGCGATGGATGCCGCGAACGATCGCGTCGCGCCTCTATCTGATTTTGTCGATCGGACTGCTGCTGGCCTATGGCCTTTCATTCGGCCTGCTGTTTTACGAGCGCTACGTCGCCGCGATGTCGCTGATGCTCGACACGCTGGAGCGGGACATCGCAACCTCGGTCGCCGTCCTCGACCGCCTGCCCGCCGCCGAGCGAGGCGACTGGCTGACACGGCTGCAGCGCGGCAACTATCGCTACATCCTGGGCCCCGGCGAAACCGACGGACCGCTGGTCAGCGAGCGAGCGCGACGCGTCACGCGGCTGATCGGCGAAGCGCTCGGCGAAGGCTTTTCGGTTCACGGCAATACCACCTCGACGAGGCCGGAGCGCTATCAGGTCCATCTGACGCTGAGCGACGGTCAGCCGCTCACGATCGAAATCACGCCCGGCGCCGCGCCGGTGGCGCAGTGGCTGCCGGTGGTGCTCGTCGTCCAGCTCGGCGTGCTGCTGCTGTGCACGTGGGCCGCCGTGCGGCTGACGACTCGGCCGCTGGCGCGACTGGCCGACGCGGCCGCATCGCTGAATCCGAGTGCCGGCGGGCAGCACCTGCAGGAAGGGGGGCCGATCGAGGTCGCCAAGGCGGTGTCCGCGTTCAATGCGATGCAGGATCGCATCGCCGATCACCTCGCCGAGCGCCTGCGCATCCTCGCCGCGATCTCGCACGACTTGCAGACGCCGCTGACGCGCATGACGTTGCGTACGGAAGGCATGGACGAATCGGACGAACGCGACAAGCTGCTCGGCGACCTCGACGAGATGCAGCACCTCGTGCGCGAAGGTGTCGCCTATGCGCGCAGCGCGCACAGCGCATCGGAACCTCCGCGCCGAGTCGATCCCGATGCCTTCCTCGACAGTCTCGTCCTCGATTATCAGGATGCGGGCAAGGCCGTCACGATGTCGGGCCGTGTCGGCGCGCCGGTGATGACGCGCCCGCATGCGCTGCGCCGCGTGCTCGGCAATCTCGTCGACAACGCGATCAAGTACGCCGGCGCGGCCGAGCTGCGCATCGACGGCGGCCACGGCAGGCCGGTGTCGATTGCCGTGCTCGATCGCGGGCCGGGTATCCCCGACGGCGAACTCGACGCGGTCATGCAGCCGTTCTACCGCCTGGAAGCCTCGCGCAATCGCGGCACCGGCGGCGCCGGGCTCGGCCTCGCCATCGCGCAGCAGCTCACGCTGTCGATCGGCGGCTCGCTGGAGCTGCGCAATCGCGAGGGTGGCGGCCTGCAAGTCACCTTGACGATCGAAGGCCGAGACGGCTGAACGTTGCGACAGGGTCGATCACGCGATCGCGCGAAAGAACGGGAGCTGCGCCGATGGAGGCACGCGGCAACGCCTGCACGCGTGTCGACGGCTTCACGTCTGCGTGACCGGCATCGCCTTCCTGCACGTGGACAGGTGCAAGGGCGCGCGAGGCGGCGCGGTCCAGCCTGCAGCGGCTCCGTCCAGATGCGTCGCGGCATGCGAAGCGGTGGCCAGAACCGGATGAGCGGCCCTCACGAATCCCGGCGGCGGCGTCCATGGGGCATGCGGCCATGACGCATTCACGTGCGCGTTCACGGCGGGCCACGTCGGGTGCTGCACCGAGGTGGCGCCATGCGCGTTGCCCGGTCCGAACGAATACAGAAGCCGCGAGTACGCATGCGTCGAGCGTGTCGGCGGCACGCTCGACGCGCCCATGTCGGCACCATGATGCGGGACGACGATGGCGGCGAGATCGGCCGGCAGCGGTGCCGGAATATGATGATAGGCGGCGTCTCCCGTCAGCAGCCATCCGCGCGTGCTCGCCGGATCTTCGACGATCAAGGCCAGCCCGGACGCATTGCGGTCGCTGGCCCTTCCCGTGCAGCGCCGCAACTCGAACCGCTGCGACGTGCCCCAGGAAATCGTCGGCAGCGATGACGGAACGATGAGGATCCGGCCGCCCGCATTGAGGATCGTAGTCGCGAACGTCGCGTGCTTCGGGCCGATGCGCTGACGCGGAGCGATCCACGTCATCTTCAGCAGATCCTTGTCGATCGGCGCCGCCGCCCAGTGGTCCGAATCCCAATGCGAGAGGATGACCGGCGGAGTGTCGCAGACGCAGAGCTGAATCGCGGGCGGCCGTGTGCGGGCATTGCGGTAGACCCCGCAGCCGACATCGTAGTAGTAGGCGGGCATCCCGCACGTGCACACGAGGGCATTCGCCGACCCCTGGCCGATGTCGAACGCGACGAGTTGTTCGATGACGCACGTGCGATCCAGCGCGGCGACCAGTTCGTCCTCGGACGCATCGGGCCACGCATCCATGTCGAAGACCTGGCTGAGCAGCGCTGCCTTGCTCGCGACCCTGGAAATGTCCGACATGCGCGCCGGTAGCGCCGCATCGAACAGCCCGCCGTAGACATCGACCTCGATCGTTCCTTCGCGGCTCAGCTCCAGCTCGACCCAGGCATCCCGGAGATCGATCAAGGCCTGCGTCCACGGATGCGTGCGCGCGAGCGTGAACTCGATCTGGAACAGCGGCAGATCGTCGAACGGCTCGACCTCGAACGCGACGCGTGTGGGCGCGCCGCCGCCGCCGAAACGGCGCCGCCAGTACGCGAGGATTCGCTCGCCGTCGCCGTCGAGGGCGAACGGATACCCGGGGGAGAAACCCTGCCACTGCGCGTCGACCGCGTCGAACGCGAAGAGCACGTCGGATGCATTTTCCAGATCGGCAGGCTCGATGTAGTCGATGCGCGCGTAGCTTCGCTTCGGAAACTCCCGACGCCCTTCTCCCTCGATGAAGTAGCGGTTCACTCTCCGGCCTCGCCGCCGTCAAAGAAAATAATCGCGGCTCGAAGGCTCGGGATTCGGTTTGAACCAGCGCTGCTGCCACTGCGGCGTCGTATCGAGGAAGCCGCCGGACGAAGTCACCGGAGGCGCGCCGGTCGCGATCAGCGACTTGCGCAACTGGTCCTGCAGCTTCGCGCGCATCACGTAGTGATCGTAGACGTCGAGCACGTGGATCGCATACGAGATCGCGAGCGCCTGGTTGCCTCGAATGACCAGCAGGTTCTCGTCGTTCTGGTAGGACGCCTTGTAGCCGAGATTGTGGCTGCCGGTGATCACGGTGCAGTTGACCGCGTCAAGCGGGTCGATGACGACGATCTTGTCGTGGATGATCGCGTGGCCCGCGCTCAGCAGCTCGGGCCGCAGGTTGCCGATCTGGTTGGTGATCGCCGCCGCCCTGATCATCACGACGCGGCCGGTGTCGCCGCCGGGCCACCAGATCGCGCGCTGTGGAAGCCTCGCGGTGGAGCCGTCGGGCTTCGTGTAGGTCGTCGGCTCCCCGGCTTGTGCCGGCGGCGGCAATGCGCTCGGATCGCTGATGGCGCCCTGCACGAGCAGTTGCGGATGCGCTGCCGCTAGATCCGCGGCCGTGCCGATGATGTTCTGGTTTCCGCCTACGCCGGGCAGGAACACGAGGAACAGCAGCGCGTCGTTGGCATGTTCCATCAGCGAATAGACGCGGCTGAGATCGACCGGCGTCGGCGATGTCTTGGTCTTGGTTTTCGCCTTGGTATTGGGCGAGAACAACGCCTCGACGGTGGTCTTGCCGTCGGCCAGCGTGACTGGCGGGGCCGGCGTCGCGTTCGCGGTGCGCAGCGCGGCGCCCTGCACGCCGCTGCTGGCGGCGAAGCCGTCCACGCTCGTGCGTCCATGCGGCACGCTGAGTGGCTGGCCTGCGGGCTGCGGGTCGCCGTGCAAGCGCTTCCAGTAGTCGAGGTAGCGCGCGGCGACGTCGCCGTTCTCGATCAGGACGACATTGTTGGACTGCGTGCACAGCCCCGTCTCGGTCCAGTTCGTGCTGCCGGTCAGCACGGCCTTGGCGACGCCGCCTTCGGCGTAGACGGTGAACTTGTTGTGGCCGATATGCGCGCTGTTGTTGAACAGCCTGTCCTGCACGTTCGCCGCCGACGCCGCGTGCAATCCCGCGCGCGCATCGTGGTTCTCGGTATCCCACACCATCGGCAGCTTCGGGACCGGCGGATTCTTCTTCGGATTGGGATCGGTCGATCCGGCGGTCGACAGGATCACGTGCGCTTTGCCCGCTGCCGTCAGCGCGGTCAGCCGCTTGATCAATTCCGGATCGTGCAGTTCGTAGAGCGCGAGGTACAGCTCGCCGTTGCCCTGCTCGGCGCGATCGATCAGCTTCAACAGGTACGCCAGCACGTCGCCGGTGAGGAACTCGCGGATCGCATCGCCCTTGCGTGGGATATGTTTCTTCAGCGTGGCGAGGAGTCCCGGCGTGACGCCGGTGACGGGGCCGGCCGCGACGTTCTGCGGCTTCTTCCCTTGCAGCGATTCGAGCTGCTGCAGCAGGTTCTGCGTCGACAGGATGCCGTTCGTGTACGTCGCCTGGATGTCCCCGTACGTGTGCGTCACGTCGACCGAGCCGGTCACGAACGGCGCATCGAGCAGCGCCAGCGCGCGCGGCGGACCCTGGTAGCGCGGCTGTCCATTCGCGTCGAGATAGACTGCGGTGGCCGATGCCGGCACGGGCGCTCGCCCCGGTCCCGGCAAGCCCACGGGCGTGATTTCGTAATGGACGCGAAAGTCGATCGGACGCACGGCCGTCGTGTCGCGCGACTTGCGCAGCGTGAGGTCCCGCCACTGGTACTGCTGGATCGGCCAGACGGAACTGTCCTGGTCGAGCCAGTCGGGATTGGACTGGTCGGTGAACGCGATCCAGGTCGGCAACACGCGCCGCTGCCCCGCGTCCGTGCCGGTTTCATGGACGCGCACGATCATGAAACCGAGGCAATCGGCGATCGCGGCGTCGGCCTCCCAGGCGAGGTACGCGACTTCTCCGTTGCCGTGCACAGACGCCTTGACGATCTTGCCCATGCCGCTCCCCTGCTCTTTTGCGTCCACCCGATTGTGCGATCGAGATCGGGCGTGCGACAGCGCGGGCGCGCCCGAAACGCACTGAGCGCCGCTGAGTCGCGATAGGCGGCATGGGCCCGACCTCTTCGATGGCGCGGTTTGCCTAGCTGCGCTGAGCAAAGTCGCTCATTGTTGCTGAGCGCAGCAGCGCCGCTGAGGTACGGCGTCGAGCTTGAGCGCTCCGATGGCGCATGGCACGATCGAGGTGGTGAGCAACGCCCCCACCCCAGCACATCCTTTGCGAGACCTCGCCCGGCTGCGCCGCGTGCGCGATCGCATCGATCGCGAGTACGCGCAGCCGCTGGATGTCGAGGCGCTCGCCCGCGGCGTCCACATGTCGGCCGGACACCTCAGCCGCCAGTTCCGGCTCGCGTACGGCGAGTCGCCGTACTCTTATCTGATGACGCGGCGCATCGAACGCGCGATGGCGCTGCTGCGGCGTGGCGATCTCGGCGTCACCGACGTCTGCTTCGCGGTCGGCTGCGCGTCGCTCGGCACCTTCAGCAGCCGCTTCGCCGAGCTGGTCGGCATGCCGCCGAGCGTCTATCGACGCGAGCAGGCGCGCGCGACCGCGGGTATTCCGTCGTGCGTGGCCAGGCAGGTCACGCGACCGATCAGGAATCGAGAAGCGCCGGCCACCGAGCCGGAGCTAGCATGATGGCCCTTTCGCAACGAACAGGACCCTCATGGACATCACCCTTCACGCGAGCTTCCTCCCGCACAACGATCCGGACGCTTCCCTGTCCTTCTACCGCGACACGCTCGGTTTCGAGGTGCGCAACGACGTCGGCTACAACGGCATGCGCTGGATCACCGTCGGCCCCGCCGGCCAGCCGGCGACGTCGATCGTCCTGCATCCGCCGGCCGCCACTCCCGGCATCACCGACGACGAGCGCCGCACGATCGCCGAGATGATGGCGAAGGGCACTTACGGCATCATCCTGATGGCCACCAAGGATCTCGACGGCAGCTTCGAGCAGCTGCAGGCCAGTGGCGCCGAGATCGTGCAGGAGCCGACGCAGCAGCCGTACGGCGTGCGCGACTGCGCCGTCCGCGATCCTGCCGGCAACCTGATCCGCATCCAGGAGGTGCGCTGAGCGGCGGTGCACCATGGCCGGCTGCCTGCGCGTGTGACGAAGTGAGCGAAACCGGCGTTCGAGCAGAAGCCTTCGCCACGAAGACCACGAAGGAGAAGAAGACGACCGGAGTCTTCTTCGTGTTCTTCGTGGCTCGATCCTTCCGCCATTCGCCGCACGGCGAGGCCAGCGACGCTCGACCCTAGTTGCTTCGATCGTTCCGTTCCAGGATCTCCCGCAGGACGACCGCCTGGTTCTCGGTCTCGCTGCGCGCGCCATAGATCAGCGTGATGCGCCGCTTGCCGGCGGCGTGCAGCAATGCTTGAAGACGCTCATGTTGCGCAGGCGCGGCGAGTTCGACCCGGTAGCGTCGGCGAAATTCTTCCCAGCGCGCCGGATCGTGCCCGAACCAGCCGATCAGCTCGGCCGTCGGCGCGAGATCGCGCGCCCATTCATCCAGTTCCAGCACCGCCTTGCTGCGGCCGCGCGGCCAGAAACGATCGACCAGCACGCGATAGCCGTCATCGGCAGAGGGATCGTCGTAGGCGCGCTGGATCGCGATCGTGCGCGCACGCGCGCTCTTCGTGGCACTCATGATCAGGTCTTTCGCGCGTCCGAGACACCATGGATTGACCAGCTTCGCTGTTGTAAAGCGCTTTCGCGTTCGCTGGAATGACGGCAGACAGCGAGCAGGCTGCTACATACCAACTGACCTCTCCGGTCTATTCCATCGCGCGCATCTTGCGCACGTCCTCGGGCGTGATCGACGACGGCGACGCACCGAAGCGGGCCGTCACATAGTTGGAAACCGCGGCGATCTCCTCGTCGTTGTATGCGTCGCCGAAGGCCGGCATCGCGATGCGCCCGCTGGAATCCTTCGATTCGGTGCCATGCAGGATCATCTGCGCGACGTTGGTTGCAGTGGGATCGTTGATCGCGCGCACGCCGGTCAGCGTCGCACGCGGCGACAAGGCGCTGGCGCCGGTCCAGCCGTGGCAGCTTGCGCATGCGCCGGCGTAGACCTTCTTGCCGTGCGGATTGGCATCGCCGGAGACGCCCTGCTTGGGGTCCGCCGATGCGACCTCGGTCTTCGGCGCCGGCAAGTCCTTCGATTCGAGCGCCGGGATCGTGCGCAGATAGGTCACGATCGCCTGGATGTCGCTCGCCGTCAGGTTGCGGAAGCTGAGCTCGACCGCCTCGCCCATCGGACCCGACGCCGAGCCGCGGCCGGCCGCGTGGCCGGAGGCGAGATACTGCGCCAGTTCCGCGTCGCTCCAGCCGCCGACGCCGGCGGTCTTGTCGGCGGTCACGTTGTACGCGCGCCAGCCGTTGGTCAGCGTGCCGCCGAACTTGCGCGCGTTGTCCAATCCCTGCACGAGATTCCGCGGCGTGTGGCAGTCGCCGCAATGCGCCAGCGCCTCGGCCAGATAGGCGCCGCGATTCCATTCGGCGCTCTGCTCGGGAATCGGCTGGAATCGCGAATCGGGATTGAACAGCGCGCCCCAGAACGTCATCAGCCAGCGCTGGTTGAATGGGAACGACAGCGCGTTCTCGGGTGCCGCGTTCTTGACGGGCGTGAGCGAGAACAAGTACGCCTTGATCGCGAGCACGTCCTCGTCGGTGATGTAGGTATACGCCGCATACGGAAACGCCGGATAGAGCTTCTTGCCGCCGCGGCCGACGCCCTTGTGCACGGCCTCGAGGAATTCCGCGTCGGTGTACTGGCCGATGCCGGTCTGCGCGTCCGGCGTGATGTTCGGCGAATACAACGTGCCGAACGGCGTCTTGAACGCGCGGCCGCCGGCGAACGGCGTGCCGTTCTCGTCAGTGTGGCAGGCCTCGCAATCGGCTGCCTGTGCGAGATAGCGGCCCTTGGCGATCGGATCGGCACCTTGGAAGTCGGCTGGGACGCCGGCCGGATGCCCGCCGTAGTCGGCCAGCGCGACGCGCTTGCCGGCGGCGAACGCGAGCGGACCCGGACGCGTCGCATACCAGCCGAGCACGAGCAGTCCGATCACGACGAAGAAGCCGATCAGATAGCCGAGCCGCTTGAAACCCTTGTGAGCGCTCATACCGTTTTCCTCCCGGCCAGGACGTCGCGATCGATCGGCAAACGGCGCAGGCGGATGCCGGTGGCGGCGAATATCGCATTGCCGAGCGCAGGCGGTGCCGCGGTCGTGCCGGTCTCGCCGATGCCGCCGGGCGCTTCGCCGCTCTGCACCAGGTGCACTTCGATCTTCGGCACCTCGTCGATGCGCAGCACGCGATAGTCGTGGAAGTTGCTCTGCTGCACGCGGCCCTTGTCGATCGTGATCTCGCCGTACAGGGCGGCGGTCAAGCCGAAGATCAGGCCGCCTTGCAGCTGCGCGATGACGGTGTCCGGATTGACGACGATGCCGGTGTCGACCGCGCAGACGAGGTGGTGCACGCGCACGTCGCCGTTCTTGCCGACCTCCACTTCCGCGACCGTTGCGATGTAGCTGCCGAACGCGACTTGAACGCCGATGCCACGGCCGTGGCGCTCGGGCAGCGCGCTGCCCCAGCCGGCCTTGCTCGCCGCCAGTTCCATCGCCGCCAGCAACCGCGGCTCCTTGGCGAGCATGCCGCGGCGGAACTCGACCGGATCCTTGCCGGCCTTTTTGGCCAGCTCGTCGATGAAGCTTTCGACCGCGAACACGTTGTTGTTCGGACCGACGCCGCGCCAGAATCCGGTCGGCACGCCCGGCGGCTCGTCGCGCTGGTACTCGACCAGCAAGTTCGGAATGTCGTACGGGATGTCGGCTGCGCTGTCGATCGCATCGATGTCGATGCCTTTCTGGAACGCCGGCGGCAGCCAGCGCGCGATGACCGCGGAACCCGTGATGCGGTACTTCCAGCCGCTGATACGGCCGTTCTCCAGCGTCGCCGACAGCACGTCGCGATAGACCGGACGATAGACGTCGTGCTGGATGTCCTCCTCGCGCGTCCAGACCAGTTTGACCGGCGCGTCGACTTTCTGCGCGATCTTAACGGCCTGCTCGACGTAGTCCACTTCCAGGCGCCGGCCGAAGCCGCCGCCGAGCACGTGGAAGTGCACCGTCACCTTCTCCGGCGGCAGCCCCGTCACCTTGGCAGCGACGGCCTGCACACGCGTCTGCACCTGGGTGCCGACCCACACCTCGCAGCTGTCCGGCCGCACGTGCACGGTGCAGTTCATCGGCTCCATCGTCGCGTGCGCGAGGAACGGCACTTCGTACGCGGCATCGATGCGCGTTCCCGCCGCGAGCGTCTTGGCCGCGTCACCGGCCGTCTTGGCGACGACCCCGTCCTTCTCGCTCGCCGCGCGCAGTTGTTTCCAGATGGCGTCGGACGAAAGCTGGGCGTGCTCGCCTTCGTCCCAGGTGATGTCGAGCGCGGCAAGGCCGCGCTTGGCCGCCCACATGTGGTCGCCGACGACGGCGACGAAATTGTCGAACACGAGCACCTGGCGCACGCCGGGGACCTGTTTCGCCTTGCTGTCGTCGACATGGCCGACCTTGCCGCCGAACACCGGGCACGCGGCCGACGTCGCGAACTTGACGCCGGGCGGCATCGCGTCGATGCCGTACAGCGCCTTGCCGTTGACCTTGTCCGGCGTGTCGAGCCGCTTGACCGGCTTGCCGATCGTCTTGAAATCGGCCGGCGACTTCAGCGGCGGATCGGCCGGAGCCGTCAGCGCGGACGCCTCGCCGACCAGCGCGGCATAGGCCAGCTTGCGGCCGCTCGCGGCGTGCAGCACTTCGCCGTCGGCCGCGCTGCAGCTGGACGGCTCGACCTTCCAGCGCCGTGCAGCCGCTTCGATCAGCATCGCCCGCCCACCTGCGCCGGCCTTGCGCAGCGGCGTCCAGAACGCACGCACCGAATTGGAATTGCCGGTGACCTGGATCTGGAAGATCGGATTGCCGTACAGCTTGTCGCTCGGCGGCGAGGCTTCGACCGACACCTGTTCCCACTTCGCGTCGAGTTCTTCGGCCAGGATCATCGCGATCGCGGTATAGATGCCCTGCCCCATCTCGGCCTGCGGCATCAGCAGCGTGATGGCGCCCTGCGCATCGATGCGGATGAAGGCATTGGGCGCGAACACGCCCGTCGCCTGCTCCGTGGCGGAGGTCGCGAATGGAATGCGGAAGCCGAGCAGGATCGCTCCGCCCGCGGCCGCGCCGGCCTTGAGGAACGCCCTGCGCGATGCCGACGGCGCTTCGGGCACGGATGCGTCGACCGCTTCGCGGACGATGGGTTCGATGTCGAGCTCGTCCATGTCAGGCCTCCGCCGCGTGCTTGATGGCGTCGCGAATACGCAGGTACGTGCCGCAGCGGCAGATGTTGCCGGCCATGGCCGCGTCGATATCGGCATCGTCGGGCTTGGGATGGGTCTGAAGCAACGCCACGGCCGACATCACCTGGCCGGATTGGCAGTAGCCGCACTGGACGACTTCGAGTTCCAGCCACGCCTTCTGCACTTTGGCGCCGACTGCGGTCGATCCGATGCCTTCGACGGTGGTGATCGCGCGTTCGCCGATCGATCCGACCGGGAGCAGGCACGAGCGCACGGGCGCGCCGTCCAGATGCACCGTGCAGGCGCCGCATTGGGCGATGCCGCAGCCGAACTTCGTGCCGGTCAATCCGATGAGGTCGCGCAGGACCCAGAGCAAGGGCATATCCGCGGGCGCATCGACACTGTGCGATTGCCCGTTGATCGTAAGTGCGAACATGAGCGGACCTCCGGTTGGCTGGCGAGCCGCCCCAGGGTCATGCCGGCGGCTTCGACTGGCGGAAAACTTCCTGCGGTGCGCACCGATCGCGCGGCGCTCGTCTCGATCCATCGCCGGCAACCGCAGCCGTCGTGGACAATTTCCATTGTCCAAAAATACAAGAACGGCCGAAACGCGTGCGACCTGCGTTCCCGGTCTTTATAACCCTTCGCGCGCCGGATGCAACTGTTCTTCGGCGCGGTTTCCGCAACCGTGCGGCCAAGGTCGTTTTTCCCACCAATCCGGCCACGCTCAGAGCCGGGATTCGCGCAGGCGCAGTGCGTTCGAGATCACCGAGGCCGACGACAGGCTCATCGCCGCGGCGGCGATCATCGGACTCAACAGCCATCCGAACGCCGGATACAGCACACCGGCCGCGAGCGGTATGCCGAGCGCGTTGTAGAGGAAGGCGAACGCGAGGTTCTGGTGGATGTTGCGCACCGTCAGCCGCGCGAGGCGGCGCGCCCGCACGATGCCGGCGAGTTCGCCGCCGACCAAGGTGACCTGTGCGCTTTCTACCGCGATATCGGTGCCGTTGCCCATGGCGATGCCGACGTCCGCGGCGGCCAATGCCGGTGCATCGTTGATGCCGTCGCCGGCCATAGCCACGCGCGAGCCCGCCACCCTGGCCGCCGCTATCCAGGCGGATTTGTCGACGGGCGTCTGACCGCCGTGGGCCTCGTCGATGCCGAGTTCGGCGGCGACGGCAGCGGCCGTCGCCTCGCCGTCGCCGCTCAGCATGACGACGCGCAGCCCGGCCTCGCGCAGTTCGGCCAGCGTCGCCGCGGCGCCGTCCTTGATCGGATCGCGTACGGCGACGAGTCCGAGCAGACGTCCGTCGCGAGCGAGAAACATGACCGTCTTGGCCTGCACGCGCAACGCCTCCGCGCGCGGCGCGAGCACCGCCGGATCGACGCCGAGCGTCTGCATCAACGCCGCATTGCCGAGGACAATCGTGGACGTCCCCACGCGTCCGCGAACGCCTTGCCCGACGGCGGCGGAGAACTCGTCGGCACGCTCGAAGGCGATGCCACGACGCTTCGCCTCGTCGAGGATCGCGCGCGCGAGCGGATGCTCGCTGGCCGCCTCCAGCGACGCGGCCGAGCCGATCACTTCATTCGGCGCGCCGCCGTCGACGGCATCGACATCGGTCAGGCGAGGCCTGCCTTCGGTCAACGTGCCGGTCTTGTCCACTACCAGCACATCGACGGCGGCGAGCGCCTCGATCGCGGCCGCATCGCGAAATAACACGCCGGCTTCGGCGCCGCGCCCCATCGCGACGGTGATCGAGATCGGTGTCGCCAGCCCCAGCGCGCAGGGGCACGCGATGATCAGCACGGCGACCGCGCCGACGAGCGCATAGGCCAGGCGCGGTTCGGGTCCCCACAGCAGCCAAGCGGCGAACGTCGCCAGCGCGATCGCGATGACTGCCGGCACGAACACGAGCGAGACGCGGTCGGCCAAACGCTGCAGCGGCGCCTTCGAACGCTGCGCCTTGGCGACCAGGTCGACGATCCGCGCGAGCACCGTCGCCTGTCCGACCCGCTGCGCGCGCATCGTCAGGCTGCCGGTGCCGTTGAGCGAACCTCCCGTGACGGCGTCGCCTGCGTGTTTCTCTACCGGGATCGATTCGCCGGTCAACATCGATTCGTCGACGCTGCTCGCTCCGTCGACGACGATCCCGTCGACCGGAACTTTCGCGCCAGGTGCGAGCCGCAGGAGATCGCCGGCATGGACCGCGTCGAGCACAACCTCCTCTTCGCTGCCGTCGGCGCGCACACGGCGCGCGATCGCGGGCGCGAGATCGAGCAGCCGCCGGATCGCGGCCGACGTCTTTCCACGCGCGCGCAATTCGAGCCATTCGCCGAACAGCGCGAGCGCGACGATCACGCCGGCCGCCTCGAAATAGACGCCGACCATGCCGTGCATGTCGCGCATTGCCGGCGGAAACCACGAAGGCAGCAGCGTCGCCACGACACTGAAACCGAAGGCCGCTAGCACGCCGAGCCCGATCAGCGTGTACATGTTCGGCAACGCCGAGAGCGCGCCCTTCCAGCCACGCACGTAGTAGGAAGCGCCGGCCCACAGCACGAGCGGCGCCGACAAGGCCAGCTCCGTCCAGCGAAGTATGTGCGCGGCCGCCGCGCTCGCCGGCATGCCGAAGACATGCGGGCCCATCGCGACCATCAACAACGGCAATGCGAGCGCCGCCGCAACGAAGAATCGGCGACGGACAACGCGCAGTTGCCCGTCGTCGTCGCCGATCGCAGGGACCATCGGCTCCAGTGCCATGCCGCACTTCGGGCAATGGCCCGGACCGACCTGCCTCACCTCCGGATGCATAGGACACGTATAGGTCGTGCCCTCGGCCGCGGGCGTCGCTTGCTGCGTATCCGCGTCGAGATATCGGGCCGGATCGGCGACGAATTTCTCGCGGCAGCGGCTGTAACAGAAGTGGTGAACGCGTCCGCCATGCTCGGCGTGGTGCGTCGTCGCGGTGTCCACCTGCATGCCGCAGACCGGGTCGATCGCCGTGCCGGCGGGCGGGCGCGGTTCACTGTGCGCGCAGCAGGCGGCCGCGGCCGTTTTCGATGCGTCGGTCGGCGTCACGACTTCGCCTCCGTCGCGAGCGCGGCGAGGATCGGGCAGGTTTCGAGAGCGCCGTGCCCCGGGCACGCCGCGATCAGTTTCTTGAGCCCGGTACGCATGCGCTGGAGTTCGCGGATGCGCGATTCGGTGTCGGCCAAGCGTGCCTGCGCGCGCGCTTTGATCCCGCGCACGCCGCGCTCGCGGTCGCTGGAAAGCGCCAGCAGTTCGCGCACCTCGTCGAGCGTGAAGCCGATGTCCTTCGCCCGCCGGATGAAGCGCAGGCGACGTACGTCCTCCGCTTCGTATTCGCGATAGCCCGAAGCGCGGCGCGCCGGCTTGGGCAGCAGGTCGTTGCGTTCGTAGTAGCGCACGGTGTCGATCCCGACGCCCACTCGCCTGGCGATTTCGCCGATCGTGAAACCCGCCATGTGCCGTCTCCATCCTGATCGATGCGATGCAGGGTAAACCCTGGAGTCTGGTCCAGAGTCAAGACCTTGCGCTCAGGGGCGGCGGATCCGTTCTCCGCCTACGATTCGAGCATGAGCCATTTCCGCAGGCGCCTCACAGGTCACGGCGGCGCTCGGACTTGCAATCCGCTGGCTCAGAGTTCAGTCGACGTCATTCCCGCGAAAGCGGAAGCGCTTTACAACAGCGAAGCTTGTCAATCCATCTTGAGGGATGCAAGAAGCAGATGGATTCCCGCTTTCGCGGGAATGACGTCGAAGTGGTTGCCGCCGTCCGACGACCACCGGAGGAGCGTCGTGCGACAAGTGGATATTCGAGAAGCGCCACGCGGCAGGCGCTGACCACGCCGCGCGACGCCGTTGCGTTGACCATCCGCTGCGCGCCGGACCGGCGCTCGCTCATACCACCGCGATGTCGTTCTCGACGTCCGTCACGCCGGGCGCGGCCCACGCCGTCGCCGCGGCGACCTGCCGCTCGTGCAGCGATTCCACCGTGCCGGTGAGCACCACCTTGCTGCCTTCGGCAGTCACCGTGATCGTCTTCGGGTCGAAGAACCACGAGCGATGCAGCGCATGCATGATGTCGTCGCCGATGTTGGACACGTCGACCTTCGGCTTGATCGCGATACGGTTGGTCACGCCGATCGTGCCGAGCAGGCGATGCACGTCCTGCGCGGCGGCGTCCTTCTGGAAGTACGAATCGACTTCGCCGGTCAACGTGATCCATCCCTTCTCCACTTCGACCTTGACCGCGTCGCGCGGGACGCGCACGTCCCAGGCGAGGTGGCTGATGGCCGCTGCCGCGATGTCCTCGTCGGTTCGCCGTGCGTCGGACGGCAGATGGACTTCGATCTGCTGCACGACGGCCTTGACGCCCTTGACCTGGCTGGCCGCGAGTTCTGCGGCCTGCTTCTGCGCGTAGCTTTCGACGCGGCCGCTGAGGGTGACGACGCCGTCGTCGGCGGCGACGCCGATGTGCGCGGCGGTCACGCCGGGTTCCCAGTTCAAGGCCGCAAGAACGGCTTTCTGCAAATGGTTGTCGCGAGACATGGTGTTTCTCCCGAGGGTGGTCCGGTATCGGCGGGCGATCGCCCGGCCGCTGCGACGGCACGTTATCGAGTCGCGCGCGCGGCCTCGTGACTTGGGTCAAGAACGCCGCATGCACGCGTGCGCCGGCCGCTTCCTTGATCTGGATCAATTGAGCCTGCGCACGCCGCCTACACACTCGCGGCCCTTGCTCACAGGGGGATGTCCATGCCGAGAACCGAGACCTACAACGATCAGGTCGTGCGCCTGTTCCTGCTCGCCGCCGCGGTCTGGGGCATCGTCGGCATGGCGATCGGCGTCTACATCGCCGCCGAACTCGCCTGGCCCGCACTCAATTTCGACATTCCATGGCTCACCTTCAGCCGACTGCGGCCCGACCACACGTTCGGCGTGATCTTCGCGTTCGGCGGCTCGGCGCTGATGGGTACCTGCTACTACGTCGTGCAGCGCACCGGGCACACGCGGCTCGCGCTGCCGCGCTTGGCCAACTTCACGTTCTGGGGCTGGCAGCTGATCCTCGTGCTGGCGATGGTGACGATGCCGCTCGGCATCACCCAGAGCAAGGAATACGCCGAACCGGAATGGTTCATCGACGTCCTGATCGCCGTGGTCTGGGTCAGCTTCGGCGTGGTCTTCTTCGCCACCGTGGCACGCCGGCGCATCCGCCACATCTACGTGGCGAACTGGTACTACGGCGCCTTCATCATCGCCGTCGGCCTGCTGCACATCGTCAACAACCTGGTCGTACCGGTGTCGCTGACCAAGTCGTACTCGATCTACTCCGGATCGGTCGACGCGATGGTCGAGTGGTGGTACGGCCACAACGCGGTGGCGTTTTTCCTGACGGCCGGATTCCTCGGCATGATGTACTACTTCGTTCCGCGGCAGGCGCAGCAGCCGCTGTGGAGCTACCGCTTCTCGATCGTCAATTTCTGGGCGCTGATCTCGGTCTACATGTGGGCCGGCTCGCACCACCTCATGTACACGGCGCTGCCGGACTGGGTGCAGTCGGTGGGCATGGCCTTCT
>Ga0105249_10000156_pt1 | contig 83676 bp, 74 predicted proteins | sample KBSS44metaG_FD_81522 | JGI IMG/M metagenome (GOLD analysis project Ga0105249, IMG submission 81522) | Switchgrass rhizosphere microbial communities from Kellogg Biological Station, Michigan, USA - KBS S4-4 metaG | ecosystem: Host-associated > Plants > Roots > Rhizosphere > Soil | place... | reverse complement strand
CACTGGATCCGTCTCCCCAATTTGATTGCGCCCCGCACGGGCGCCGGGAGGTAACGGCACTCCTGATATTCCGCGCGCCCTTGCCGGGCGCCCTTTTCGTTTTCAGATGTCCCAGTGGCCGCTGCGCGCTTGCCACTGGCTACCTTGCCACTGCGCCTCTGGCGCAGACGCATGGATCAAGTTGTTGCACTTGAAACTTGAATCCACCATTTCTCATTTGTCATCGGAACAGCAACCGCGATTCCGGTTCACGGTTCACGGTTTACGGTTCTTCCTTGAGTTGCATCTCCCGGCGCGCCTATAATGCTGCCCCCAAAAGCAGCACAATTGGTTAAACCTAACTCGAGGTGCGACTATGAAACGTTCTGTCGCTTATAAGCTTCGTCTCTTCTCTCTCTCCCTAATCACGACGGCGTTGCTCGTCCCGGTGATAACCGGACAAACGCCCAGAAAAGGCACTCGCAAACACCCGGTTACAAAGGCTGCCGGAGAGTCAGCCCGCAACGACACTTTGATACTGTGTCAGGGTCTGCCGGTTCCAGCCGGGTACGCGATCATCGCCTACCTTACTTCGACGGCTTGCCCGCACGGGGCCTACGTCCTGAAGAAACAGGATCAGTATTCGGAGAGCGTCGCGAAGACCTACGCGAAAAATGGAGCGAAAGCCGATCCTAACGCTGCGACAGAGCCTGGCCGTGGAGCGGTGGATACCCCGGTGGATACTCAGCCATCCATGACCTCGTCTGCGCCGGTGTTAAATGGCACGCATCGGACAGCCGGAAACTCGGGGCCACAAACGCAGACCGTGGATCCGTTTGCGTCATCTGACACGCAAACTCCGCGAGCCAAACCGCAACTCGCAAGCAACTCTGCATCAATCGGTCTACCAGCGAACTCAGGGTCACGCCCACGACGCGTCGCTACGTCAGCAGCACAGGACAACATTCCTGTAAGCACGGACAATTCACTTAATCGTCACGCAGGTCCGCCAAAGTTGAGCGGCACAGTGCCTGCTCCGGCAGAAACGGCTCCATCCGAAACTGCTGTTGCCGATCCTGGTCCGGAAGAAGTCGGCGAAGGAGATGTGATTCGTGTCAACACCAGCCTGATCACGGTCCCCGTCAGTGTGTTGGATCGGCAGGGCCGCTTCATCCCTGATCTGAAGCGGGAAGATTTCACCGTGCTGGAGAATGGCGTCGAACAGAAAGTCGCCTACTGGGAGCCGGCGGACAAGCCTTTCACCGTGGCCTTGCTCCTCGACACGTCGCCGTCGACACAGTTTCACCTCTGGCAGATCAAAGAAGCCGCCATTGCCTTTGCGAAACAGTTGCGTCCGCAAGATCGCGTACTCATCGTCAGTTTCAATGAGCAGGTGCTTCTCTTAACCGAAGTAACAAATGACCTGAACGTGGTCAGCGCCGTGATTGAGCAGAACGCCAACATGGGCAACGCGACCCGCCTTTACGACGCGGTACATCTGGTGATTGAGGAACGGCTGAACAAGATCAAAGGGCGAAAGGCAATCGTGCTTTTCACTGATGGTGTCGACACCGCGAGCTACCAGGCAAACTACGCGAGCACGTTGCGGGAAGTCGAAGAACTCGACGCGCTCATCTATCCGATTCAATACGACACGACGGACTACATGCGCGCCATGCAGGGAGTGAACAGCGGAAATCCGACTGTAGTGACGACGACCAGCAGCGGGCCGTTTGGCACTACGACCTCGCGCACCACTTACATCTCGCCCACAGTTACGGGGCCGGGAGGGCAACCACTGCCGGGGACGACGAAGGAGGACTACGATCGGGCCAATCAATACCTGGGCCAGCTCTCGGAAAAAACCGGCGGCCGCCTTTACCGGGCGAATGATACGAAACAACTGGCAGACGCGTTTTCTCGCATTGCGGAGGAGCTACGTCGCCAGTACAGCCTCGGCTATTACCCGGCCGAAGGTTCTGCCACGAATGCGAATCGCCGTGAAATTAAAGTGCGAGTAAATCGTCCCAACGTAGCCGTAAAAGCGCGCGACAGCTACACGCGGACCTCTCCGCAGTGAGCAGTGAGCAGTAAGCAGTAAACGGATCAGTCTCTTAAACTCGCGGGCACTTCAATTCCTATTCGATCCAGTCAAGGAAGCCGCGACGAGTCGCGGCGACCAAAAGCGCCGTCAAGCCGGCGCACTCCAAAGAGCTGCCTCTAACATTTGCGAAGCACTTTGGAGTGCGGCGACCTGTCGCCGCTTTTTCACGCGGCGGCTTGACGCTGCATTTGCGGTCGCCGACTCTTAGGTCATGGAAACATCATTCACATCAATCGGTTTCTTCGCCTTACTCGGGTTTGGCCTCGTCTTTGGGCTGAAGCACGCTACTGAAGTTGATCATGTGGTGGCGGTTTCGGCGATCGTGAGTGAGCATCGCAACGTTTTGCGCTCTGCGCTGGTGGGCGCGTTGTGGGGCCTGGGCCACACTGCTTCGTTGGTTGTCGTGGGCGTGCTGGTGTTGGTGTTTCGAGTGACAATTCCGAATGGCGTGGTTGTCTGGCTGGAGTTGGGCGTGGGGATAATGATTGTAGCGCTGGGAGTGATCGCGACCGTGCGCGTGTTCCGCAAACATCCGGACGTGCACCTTCATCGACACAGCCACGATGGACAGTCGCATGTCCATATTCACTTTCACGAACACGGCACCGAACACGACACGGCTGCGGCTTTACCTCAGGAAAGGCGCGCATTACGCGCGCCACATTCACACGCGATTTCACAAATTGGTTTTAAGCCGCTGCTGGTTGGCGCGATGCACGGTCTGGCAGGTTCGGCCGCGTTGACTCTGCTCGTGTTAACGCAGGTTCGATCTGTCGCTCAGGGCTTGTTGTATTTGGCGGTCTTTGGTTTCGGCTCCACCGTTGGCATGCTGTTGATGTCCGGTTTGATCGGATTGCCGTTCGCGTTGAGCGCGCGCCGGCTTTCCCACTTCAATCATGGACTGCAGGCGGCGGCGGGTTGTCTCAGCGTGGCTTTTGGAGTGTGGTATGCGTACGCGAGCGTAGCCGCTGCAGGTGTTTTCTAGCCGGCATCGCTGCTTGCGGGTAGTGTGCTAAACGGTGTGGCCGGTGCTTCCGCGCATTCGCGGGTGAGTAAACGATGGTTAGTTCCAATCAGCTTAGCTGGTTACGCGTGCCGCACTTTCCAAAACTGCTCCTGCCGGCGTTTCGCCCACGCCCAAAAACGGCTGTGTTGTATGTGCGCCGGCTCGTCAGTCCAGAGGTCCTTTTGCACAAAGACTGAGTCGTCACCAGCATCAATCACCAGCATCATTTCATGATCATAGTTGGCGGTAGGCGCGCGCCCTTCGATCTCGGCTACTAAATTCTCCGCCACAACTTCGGCCTGTTGGACGGCCATGTGTCCCATCTTGGGGCCCTTGAAATTGACGCAGTCACCGGCCGCGAACATTCTCTCGGCGCCGTCCACTCGCATTGTTCTATTAACGCGGACGTATCCTTCAGCGTCCGTGAGCCCACTACCCACCAAGGCCCCGGGACCAGCGAAGGGCGGGACAAGCATATTCAGATTGTAGATTAGCGAGCGGCCGTCTTTCGCGATAACGGAATTGGGTGTCACCTTCGTGATGGCGAAGTCCGAGATCAACTCGATACGATGCGACTCCAGCGCACTCTGCAACGCTTGCGACATTGGCACACCGCCGAACATCTCGTCGGTGGTTTCGCTGCTGACGATTGTGATGCCACAGCGATCCCGCTTGCCACGCTCTTTCAGCAGTTGCGAAAGCGCAAAGACAGTTTCGAATACCGGTACCGGCAAACGAGCGCCCGGGCAGGAACCGATCACTGCGCGGCCCTTATCGAAGTTTCGCGCGGCAGCGCCAAACTTCTTCGCGTCCTGAGCACTTAAGAGATGATGCGCGTGTTCGAAGAAGCCTGCGATCTGCTCGGTCTTCAACCTTCGACCCGGGGCGAGCACGAGATAGTCGTATGGCATCTCGCCAATAAAGTCGCCCCGCGCGAATGTAATCTGACGCTGGGCAGGATGAATGCGGGCTACCTCACCTTCGACAAAGCGGATTCTGCGATCATGCAAAGCCTGGCGCGCATCGAATGCGATGGCATCCTCGTCGCATTGCTCGAATGCCAGGCGCACAAGCGCTGGATAGAAAATAAACTTGCGGCGGCGGGACACCAGCGTTATCTGGTGCTCGTTTCCCAGCTTCTTCGCGAGCGACTCAGCCGCGACTATCCCGGCAAAACCACCGCCTACAATTACAATATTCGACATTACGCAACCTTAGTCCTTGCTATCGACGCACTCTGGCAACGAACCACTTCGACTGAACACTTCGCATGTGAAACGATGGCTTGCGAAACCGAGCCGAGCAGAAAACGCTCCCACGCGTTGTAGCCATGCGAGCCAACCACCACGAGATCCGCTTTCCATGATTCCGCCAGTTCTAGAATTGCGGTCTTCGGCGAACCAGCCACGATCTGAGAAGTCACCGCAAAGGATTTCCCCAGTGCCTTACTCAATTTCACGCGCGCGTTGTCTGAAGCCTGCTTTGCTTGTTCCTGAGCCACCTCGTCCAATTGATCGCAGAAGTCCGGCGATATGGCCCAGGCTTCGGGACCCGGCAACAGTGACAACTCATAAGCGGTAACTACTTTGAACTCGCTGCCGGCGGGCCAGGGACGGGCCGCGACTTCCGCCAACGCCTTGTCACTGCACGCCGAGCCGTCGATTGCTAAGAGTATTTTCATAAAGCTCCTGATTCTCCTGGGCCACGGGAGCCCTCCATTACTGGCGGGCTACTGCAGAGCCCGTTCATAGATTTTGCGAAGCACTTTGGAGTGCGGCGACCTGTCGCCGCGTTTTGTTACGAGCTGAGTCCACTAAGAGACGGTGATCGCCGGTATCCCAGTCAGGCCGCGACAAGTCGCGGCAACCAAAGCGCCGGCAGGCCGGCGCACTCCAAAGAGCTGCCGCTATTATTTTGCGAAGCTAGTCGCCGACGGACCGGCTTCGGCCGTACGCGATCCCGGCGATACTTAGCGCGCGGTCACCGCGACGCTCGCGGTTTGCGATTCCCGGTTAATTGACGTCGCCGGTTTTAGCAGACGCGTTACCAGCACGGGGCACGGCGCCTGTCGCAGCACGCGATCGACATTCGATCCGAATAGCGTGCGCATGCCAAATCCAGCGCCATGCGCGCCCAGGCAGATCAGATCAATTTCGTTCTGTTCCGCGTAGTTAAGAATCTCGCGGTAGGGCTGGCCTTCGCTGATTGCATGTTTGATGTCACACCAGAGATGCGCTTCCGCCGGCACCGCCTTTTGCAATCGGCGCGCAGCTTGATGGTATGCCCCTTCGCGTCCCAGCGGGTACCAGGAAATCTCGGATTCGTCGAGCGTGAAGGGCGGCAGCACATGCAGCAGATGTAACTCTGATTGATACTCCTGCGCGAACGACAGTCCATAGTTCAGTGCCAACTCGGAATAATCGGAAAAGTCATACGCCACCAGAACTCGTTTAAGTGCGATCTTCGGATCAGAGTCTTTGATCCAATCGCGTTCGTCAGAATGCATCACCAGCACGGGACAGGGAGCCGTGCGCGAAACCGATTCCGCCGTCGAGCCCAACAGCGCGGCCCGGTGCGGCCGGCGACGTGAACGCATGACAATTAGATCAACCCGGAGGATCGCGGCCTGGCGCGCAATGGTCTCTCCCACGTCATCGCTGGTTAGGACCACGCTCTTCCAATCGAGTCCGGTCAGATCCTCGGACCCGGCATGTTTGACCAAAGACTCGTTTATGGACCGCACGGCTGCATCGTGCGCCGCTGGATTTGTGCTCTTTTCTTCAGGTTCGCAATGCAGCAGGATCAGTTGGGCGTCATACGCTCGACACATGACGACGGCATATCGCAGCGCCTCATCGGAGTGGGGCGATAAGTCGGTCGGACAAAGAATGGATTCAATTTTCATAGACTTCGCCAGGGCCCTGACCCTGCCTCCGAGACTAGTGTTAGCAAGCGATGTTCCCCATCCGTAAGCGGCAATTTCGCGAGTTTGGCAGGTTGGAACTGCGAATAATCCCTTGATCATTAGGTGATATTTCGCAATCGACGGAGCCAACTCAGGCGCCGCCCGTGGAAGTTTTCGGCCTGTTCGTGGTTAATCGCACTGGAGCTTGATCACGGAATAGGTTTTGCCAAGCACAAACCGACGCCGCCCCCGTTCAGATGGCAGATCTCAGATCTCAGATTTCAGATTTCAGATCTCAGATTTCAGATCTCAGATCTTTAGGGCTTTCGGAAGTGAGGTGCTTTGAATGTTGACCCGTGAAACCCAACTGACGATTTTCCCAACTCCCAGCCCCGGTTGTGGAGTGCGTCCTGCTTTCCCACCGGCCCGCACCCCAAAGCGGTGGCGGCAGCTGAAGCACATGATTGGCAACACTCCGCTGCTGGCAATTCGTTTTGCCTTTCGCGGAAAAGAGCGAGTCATCTATGCCAAGGCTGAGCACCTCAATCTCACCGGAAGCATCAAGGACCGGATGGCATTTCACATTCTGAAAAAGGCTTATCAAGAAGAGCGCCTGCAGCCGGGTGACACGATTGCGGAGGCCACCAGTGGCAACACAGGTATTTCATTCGCAGCGATTGGACGCGCGTTTGGTCATCAGGTCGTTATCTTCATGCCGGATTGGATGAGTCAGGAGCGCGTCGCTCTGATTAAGAGCTTAGGCGCGAAGATTATTCCCGTGCGGCGCGATCAGGGTGGATTCGCCGGCAGTATTCGGATGACCGAAGATTTGGCTGAGCGGGAGGCAAATGTTTTCCTGCCCGCGCAATTCGCCAACGAGGCTAATGTTGACGCGCACGAGAAAACGACTGGCCCCGAAATTTGGTCGCAGCTCTTCTTCAACCGGCTCAAGCCCGATGCGTTTGTGGCCGGCGTAGGCACAGGCGGGACGATCATGGGGGTGGGAAAGTCTTTGCGTGAGCGCAATCCCCAGATCAAAGTTCATCCTTTACAACCGGCGGAATCGCCAACGCTTTCGACTGGGCGCAAGGTTGGCCGTCACCGCATCCAGGGAATCTCGGATGAATTTATCCCCACGATCCTGCAGTTGGACGAACTTGATTCAGTGGTGAGCGTTCGCGACGGCGACGCGATCTTGATGGCCCAAAAACTGGCCGCGTCCCTCGGCCTGGGCGTAGGCATTTCATCGGGCGCCAACTTCATTGGAGCGCTGATGACGCAAAACGAGATGGGCGCAGATGCCGTGGTCACGACCGTCTTTCCCGACGACAACAAGAAATATCTGAGCACCGATTTGCTGCGCGAAGAGCCCATGCAGGATGGCTACCTCACACCTGAAATCGAATTAATCGGTTACGAAGCAATTAAGCGAGTCTGTTACACGTGCTTTGAAGCGGATGAGTGAGCAGCGGGGGTAAACCCGCACTCTTTAGGGTTTAATCGCTACCTTCAACACGCCATCTCGGCGCTCCTCGAACAATTCGTAAGCGTCGCCGATCTTTTCGAGTGGGAAAGTGTGTGTCAGCAACGGCGTCAGATCAATCCGGCCGCTTCGTACGACTTCCATCAAACGGCGCATCCGTTCTTTGCCGCCGGGACAAAGCGTGGTCACAATCCGGTAATCACCAATTCCGGCCGCAAAAGCGTCGTAAGGTATTTGGAGTTTTCCGGAGTAGACACCGAGGCTGGAAAGCGTGCCGCCGGGCCGCAAGCTTCGCAGCGCGCTCTCGAACGTCTGTTGAGTACCCAGCGCTTCGATCGCCACATCCGCCCCACCACCTGTCAGGCGCTTCACCTCGGTTACGACATCCACCTCACGGTAATCGAGCACGACGTCCGCGCCCATCCGCTTCGCCATCGCCAGGCGAGTGTCATCGCCGTCGATGCCGATGATTAACGTCGCGCCCATCAATTTCGCGCCGGCGGTCGCGCTTAGACCTATCGGACCCTGCGCGAAAACAACGACCGAGTCACCAATGCGAATGCCCGCCGACTCAGCTCCGCTAAATCCGGTCGAAGCGATATCGGCCAGCAATACGACTTGTTCGTCCGACAGTTCGTCCGGAATCTTTGCCAGATTGGCTTGGGCATGAGGAACGAGCAGGTATTCCGCTTGCGCTCCATTGATCGTGTTGCCGAATCGCCAGCCACCGAGCGCTTCGTAACCCTCACCATGACCACATTGCGAAAGCTGGTTCGAGAGACAGGCGCGGCACTGGCCACAGGGCGTTATTGCGCCCACCAGAACCCGGTCGCCCACCGCATATCCGGTGACCCCTACTCCCAATTCTTCGATGACGCCCACTGGTTCATGACCGATGATGAGTCCCGGCTTGACGGGATATTCGCCGCGTACTATGTGCAGATCGGTGCCGCAAATCGTGGTCAGCGTGACGCGAATCACCGCGTCGCCAACGCTCGCCTTAGGTCGCTCGACCTCTTCTACACGAATGTCGTTCGGGCCGTGGAAAACATTAGCTCTCATGACCATGAGAGATTTCGTCTTTAGAGCAGTACTCATTATCGAACAACCTCCACCGAGCAGTGAGCACGGCTAACAACGGATGCAGAAACGCTTCCCATGAGAAAGCGTTCTACGCGATTACTGAAGCCGGTCGAACCTACAAAAATGCAATCGGCGCCCCAGTCTTCTGCTTCCTGGACCAGGACCCGCTTCGGATCACCGTTCCGGATCCGAGTTGAAACCGCCAGCTCGGAATTCCGCAGGATGCCCGCTGATTCTTCCAGCAGTTTTTCAATCCACCTGCGCTCCGCTCGGTTACTTTCATCTATCGTCTGGGCCACTCCTGGCACGATTCTTCCCATTAAGCTTGGCGTGAGCGGATCATCGGCAACGATTAGCCGGACCTCGCTACCGGCGGGCCAGGTGCGGCGGGCGATCTCCCGCAGCGCTGTCTCACTTCCCAGAGAACCGTCCAGGCCCGCGATCAAACGCACCGGTGTGTTGGGTTCCTCGATTCGACCTCTGGCAACTCGGACAGAGCACTGAGCTTCAGTGACCACTCGCTCAGCCACACTGCCAAACGCAAGCCGGCCCAAAGCCGAACGACCCTGAGAACCAACCACAATCAGCGCAGGTTTCCACTGATCTGCTCTGGCCACGATCTCCCAAGCCGGCGAGCCGGAAGACGATTCAGCCGTTACCTGCCAACCGGGGAAGTTTGTTTGCAGACGTTGCTGGGCCTGGCGGGCTTGTTTGAGTGCCTCATGGGCTCTGGCTTTCGCTTTGTTATATATCGGTTCGTCGGGAACTTGAACTTGACGGACATTCCCAGGAGTCTGGTATGACGATGGTGGCGGCGGCAACCATACTTCAGCGACCGACATTACTATTACTTCGGCTTTGGAGGGCAGACCCGCCCGACTTAAATCATCAAGCGCCGCGTCTGCACAGTCAGAACCGTCGTAACCAATCAAAACTCTCATATGACATGCATTGCTAATTGGAGTTGATCAGCATTGCTTGAATTTCAGAGCAAAACCGATGCCCAACCTGAGAGCCGAGATAATTGCCATGTAAGAGGATTTTTGACCGGCAGAAAGGGGGAAACTTGCGCAGCCCGCGTGTAAAAGCCCGCAATCGAATTGGCTTAGTAGCGCAGTTGCTGGTTTTGCGGTTCGCTATGCCCCTCCCGTTGGGAGGGGTTAGGGGAGGGTTTGAGGCTCATCAAAAAAACCATGCTCCCGCCGCGCGGCTTCGATGGCCGCGCGCCCTGCTTAGCAAGTGATCACCCATTGGGGATGCAGTCTCGCGCCGTTCAACGTGGAGTGTGCTGAGGGAGCGTTCCTTGATAACGTTCTTATCACAAACAACGAAATCACAGGTCGCGCGGCCATCGAGGCCGCGCGTTGGGTCATTGTTTGGTATTGAGTAGGCTCTCCCCAACCCGGGGCTTCATTCATTGCGACGCTAGAGTCCTTAGGACCAGACCAGCCGCGTACGCAAGCGCCGCTGCCGCGCCGCCGACTGCCAGGGTTGACCCTCCTGAACTCCACCACGATGCGGTGGACCAACGGCTCTTGGCCGATCCAATCACAAAGAACACAATTCCAGTTAACGCGATCGAAAGCGCAAGAGGAGATTCCGATCCAAGCAAGTAGGGTAGCAGGGGAACCAGACCGCAAATCAAAAACGCGGTGAAGGTCGACGCAGCCGCGAGCCAGGGAGAGCGAATCTGTTGTGGGAGTCCGTACTCTTCCGTTAGCATTGTCTTCACCCATCGATCCCGATCGGAAGTGATCAGATCAACCAGGCCTCTTAGCTCAGCCCCGCTGAATCCTTTGTTGCGAAAGATCTGCCTTACCTCTTCGCGTTCTCCCTCCGGCTCAAGCTCAATGTGACGCAGTTCAATCGCTTCGATCCGTTTGCGGTCTTCGTGCTCCGCCCTGGTCCCAAGGAAGTTGCTGGCCGCCATTGAGAAACCGTCGGCCAGCAAATTGGCGAAACCCATGACCAGAATTATCCAGGGCGACAGGCGCGCGCCCATTACCCCGCTGACGACAGCAAAGGTGGTTACTGAGCCATCGATGCCGCCGTAGATCCAATCGCGAAGATAGTTTTGCCTTGGTCCAGCAGAAAGCCTTTCAGCTATCGCCTCAATCGTGTGTTCATGTTCCATATCGCCGGAAACGCCTGCCGGTCAGCTACTGTGCCGCGTCAATTTGTTTCCCTGCTTTAGGTTGTCGGCGACCAGAAACACGATGGCGATAGCCAGCCAGAACAACGACTTCAGCCAGTTGCGGGCCTGCAGCGCCTCCAGCGTCGCTACTCCAAAAAAGAGTATGAATACTGCGAAGTTGGCATTCAGGCGGATTCTCTTCATAACCTTCTCCTCCTTACGGCTCGAAGGGGCAATGCTTGTACCGCGCAGACTCCGCTGAATTTGTTGGGGCCTGCTTTTAGAATTGAATTTGACTTGGGAGCTTTCGCGCACTTGTGCGCAAGGATCCACAGATCACACAGGCCTCGAATCTGCGTAATCTGCGGATGGCGGGAATTCAGACTTTAGGATCCTGCAGGGTTATTGATGGGAAGAAAAAGCATGAAGGTAGAGCCTTGGCCCGGGACCGACTCGACCTGAACGCGTCCGCCATGCAGCCGGGCAATGCGTTGTACGGCGGGGAGCCCAAGGCCGGTGCCGCCCTCCGTTTTTGTAAAGAAGGGAGTGAAAATACTTCTGAGATCGCTCTCGCTGATGCCCCGCCCGTTGTCGGAAACCGCGATGACAGCCTCTTCCGCAGTAGCGCCGTCGAAAGTATGCTCAGCACGTTCAACCTTGATGCCAACCTGTCCTTGACCATCGATCGCTTCGATGGCATTGAAAATGAGGTTGAGCACTGCGTCCTCAATTTGTGAGGCATCCCCCGTCGTGACGATGTCGTTCGCTACGGGCTCAAATTCAATACGTATGCGATCGTCTAATCCGGCTTTCCTCGTCAATTGCGCTCGAGCTAGGTCGACAGCTCTTTGGGTCACTTCCAACAGTGAAGTTGGAACTCGCTTGAGGCTGCGCGGACGCGCGCGATCCAACAGTGCGCGCACGGTGCCGTCGATTCGTTCTACCTGATGTCGCACCCCTTCGAGCGCTTCGCGCTCAGGATCGTTGGCGTCCCTGCGCCTGATCAGGATATCAACCACTCCCTGTATGCCGGCGAGGGGATTCTTCACTTCATGGGCCAACCCGGCTGCGAGCTCACCAATAAAAGAAAGTTGCGCAGCCCGTTGCAGTTCGGCTGTTTGCTGACGAATCTGTTCCTGCGCCAGCTTCAGTTGAGTGATGTCGTGGCGGATGGCTACGTATTGATAAGGTTTGCCTGCGGCATCGAGGAACGGAACGATGGTAGTGTCGACCCAATAAATGCTGCCGTCTTTGGCGCGGTTACGTAGTTCGCCTTTCCAGACTCTCCCGCTGCCTATGGTCGTCCAAATGCCGCGGATGAATTCTTTTGGATGGTAACCGGAATTAATGATGCGATGATCCTGGCCCAGCAATTCCTCCCGCGTGAATTTCGAGATGCGGCAGAATTCATCGTTAACGTAATTGATAATTCCACGCTGGTCAGTGATGGCGATGATAGTTGACTGATCAAGCGCAAACTTAATGTCCGCCAGCTCCTTGAGTGAGCGCTCAAGCGCTTCAGAGTAGTATTCCCTGGAATTTGGTCGGACGGGTTTAATCATAACTGCCCCTGTCGAGAAGAGCTTCCCGCAGCCATCGAGCGTTACTTGTCGCCAACCGCCAGCGCGCCTGCGTCCTCCAACTTTTTCAGCCGGTAGCGAAGCTGATCGCGTGAGATGCCCAGCAACTCCGCGGCCTTGGTTTGATTGCCTCCGCTACGCTCGATGGCCTGGCTGACCAGCGACATCTCGACTCTATCCAGGGACGTTCCGGCTGCCGGGAGAGGAAAAACGTCGCCCGCAAGTGGACCACCCGGCGCTTGTTTGCCGCCGGCCGGAATGGCCCGCGGGAGATACTTCATGGTTATGAAATCGCCGTCGTCCAGAATCAACGCGCGCTCAATCACATTACGCAACTCGCGAACGTTCCCTGGCCAGTCGTAGTTCTTGAACACCGCCGCCACGTCCGGATTAATCCCCAGAGTCTGCTTCCGAAGTTTCTTGCTAAACGAATCGATGTAATGCTGGGCTAAAAGAAGTACGTCATCGCCGCGCTCGCGGAGCCCGGGAATATCAATCTGAATTACCGATAGACGGTAATAAAGATCCAGGCGAAAACGCCCGGCCTCACTCTCTGTTTTTAAATCGCGATTTGAGGCGGCGATGATGCGGGCATCAATGGGAATGTCTTTTAAGCCGCCAACTCGCCGAAACGCGCCTTCCTCGAGCACGCGCAGGAGCTTCGACTGCAAATTCAGTTCGACTTCGCCGATTTCGTCGAGGAACAGCGTGCCGCCTTCCGCCTGTTCGAACAGACCCTCCTTGCGCGCTTTGGCGTCAGTGAATGCGCCCTTCTCATAGCCAAAGAGCTCGCTTTCGATTAGCGTGCCCGGCAACGCCGCACAGTTGATCGCCACGAACGGACCTTCGCTCCGGTCTGATTGATAATGGATCGCCTTGGCGACCAAATCCTTGCCGGTGCCGGATGCGCCCTGCAACAGGACTGACGACACTTCGCTCTCCGCCACTTTCCGCGCGATGGCCAGCATTTCCTTCATCGCCGGCGATTGGCCGATGATCTGGTCGAAACTGAATTGCTGCGTTCGCTCGCGGCGAATCAGGTGCAGTTCCTTCCGCAGGCGCCCAGCCTCGATCCCGTTGCGAATTGCGACGTGGAGTTCCTCCAGATTGATTGGCTTGCCGATGAAGTCGTAAGCGCCGCCGCGCAGGGCCGCGATCGTTTCATCCACCAACACGTTAGCCGTAATCATGATCACAACCGCGTCCGGCTGGCGCTGACGAATCTTGCGCAGCACGTCAAGGCCGGACCCATCCGGCAGGTTGATATCCAGCAACACGGTGGCAGGCGATTCTGCATCGAAGGCGGCCAGCGCCGCACTCGCGGTTTCCGCCTCAACCGGTTCAAACCCCCAGCCGCGGAGCGCTTCGCCGAGCGACCAGCGAATCATTTTTTCATCATCGACAATTAGTATTTTGCGTTTCTGGTTCTTCAATAGTCTCTTTTCCGTTCCAGTTAATTATAGGGTTCAGTAGATGGTGAAGGAAGTCGCAGAAGGGCGATCGCCTCGCTCACTGGCGAGCTGCTAGCCCGCTCTCCAAGTGTTGTTTAAAGAGGCGAGCGCTGGCCGCCAGGAAATCGTAGGACGTCACTATTCCCACGAGCTGGCCGTCATCTACCACCGGCAGACAGCCAATTCCAGCCGTACGCATGATCTCGATCGCGTCCAGCGTAGGGGTCGTGGAACCCACGCTCGTGGGATTGGTTTTCATAATCTCATCTACAGTCAACGGTTGTTTGCTGCGGGAAATCGCACCACCGCTCATCACGCGCAGAAGTCCGCGGTGACTAATCAATCCAACCAGATGCCCCTCGTAGTCTTCGACCGGGACGTGCCTGATGTGACGCCAATCCATCACGCTGGCTGCGAGATCGACCAGGTCATCGGGTCGCAGCGTAAACAGATCCGTTGACATGAATTGCCCGACGGTCTGATAGCTCTGGCTCCAATCATTCAGCTCAGCCGCTTCAGCCAGTTCCCAATCGTGCACTGCTTTGCCCTCCTTCTGTCGAGTAAGAATGGTCGAGGTTAAAACTCGCGTCCGGACATCGTTTGATCGATGAATATTATTTAGCCTGGCCAGCGATTTCAGCATCCATTGCGAGCCCGTCTGGCCGCTGCGAACGCGCTCTTCCAGTAGTCCCAGGTGCTTATCGATTTCACTTGCTTCGACCTTGGCCTGTTTCAGACCGGCGCGCGCCAACGGGAGAAGCTGGTCCAGTATCAGAGAAGTCGCGCTGACGCTTTCGCCGTCAACCCATTTGAAGTGGGCCTCCAGACCGTGACGCGCGGCCCGGAAAAAGTTGGACTTGGCATCCTCAAATACCATCCGCCGCGAAATGTCTCCGTACTCCTGCGGCAAGGCCAACATCAACCCGGCAAAGAAAGCAGCGTTCGCAATCTCATCTTGGATCGTCGGTCCGGACGGCAAGGCCCGATTCTCAATTCGCAAATGGGCGACGCCGTTTGCAACTCCATAACACGCGCGGTTCCAGCGCCAAACTGTGCCGTTGTGCATGCGCAGCGCAGACAGTGATGGGATCTCGCCGCGCGCCAGCACCTGAAAAGGATCCTCCTCAGGTTGGCTGATCATGATCGGGCGGAAGCGACAGATTTGATCGTGGAACAGCGAGATTACCGAATGTTCCAGCCAGGCGTCGCCAAAGCTCACGCGCGTCGGATGACTCCGCGCTAACTGTGGCCGAGACCTCTCGTCGGTCGAATGCTGAAACAAAGCGACTCGTGTTTCCTGCCACAGCCGATGGCCAAACAGGACGGGCGAGTTGACGGCAGCGGCCAGCAAGGGAGCGGTAATCGCCTGCGCCACATTGTAATGCGCGGCAAACTCTGCGGGGCTGGTTTGGAAGTGAATCTGGAAGCTGGTGTTGCACGATTCCATCATGATGTTGTCGTGACTCAGTTGTAATTCGTCAACTCCCTTGATGTGAATTGAGAAGGGCCCACCACGCAGGCGAATTACGCCGCGATCCAGCTCGTGATAGCGGGAAACGGGTGTCAGGTTTTCCAGCGTCAGATCGGATTTTTGCAGGGTTGGCAGAATGCCTGCCAGCAGAACATCGGCGCCCATAGGGGCGGCACTATCGCGGGTCTTGTTTATCAATTCGACCAGCTCATCCTGCATTTGACTGAGACAGTCGCCAGTCAGCCGCAGGGGCGTCAGATTAGCTTCGAGGTTGAACCTGGCGATCTCGGTAGTTAGCCGGGCGTCGTTAGCAGCCTTCAGAACTTCGAGCGAAATCGGCGCTGGGCGCATGTCCCGGTCGACCAGAAACATCTCCTGCTCCGCTCCGATCCTGGTAACCCCGCTTTCCACACGACCGTCTTCCAGCATGAAAGCCAGCGCGCGCAGATCATTCAGCACGGCCTTCATGAAAGCGTGGCTCTTCGCTTGATCAAACGATTCGACGTTATGGTCACCCATGGATATCGACTGACTCACTGACATCTTTCGGGGATACTCTAGGGTTTGGAGCAATCGATGTACCTGTGACAACGAACGAGTAGCTGGGGAATTTGGCGAATTACCAAGAGGAAGGTGGGTGTTATCACGCAGTCGCGCGGGGTTTTACACAACGAGGATACGACCACAGAGCCGCTTGCGGTAGCAAGCGGTTTCAAACCGCTCGCTATCGCGAGCGGTTCTGTCTTCTTTTAGAGTATTCCTGACTCACCCTTTCCTCCGCCTCGAGCGTCAATAGTCAGAAGCCCTCACGGTTGCTTCGGATGGCACTCCGCGCACTGGAAACCGGAGATGTCGCCCAGGTTGATCGGGTGCTGGAAAGGTTTGTCCGGCCGGTGGCATTCCTCGCACTTCTTTGCGGCCAGCGCGCCCAGATCCACTGGATGCTGAAACCCACCTGTCGTCGGATTCTTTTCCTTTGGCGCGGCGGAGTCGTAGAGGACTGTGTGGCAGATGTTGCAATTGTTCGAAATCACCTTACCGGTATTGCTGACGTGCTCACCATCGTGACAACGGGAACAACCTGAAGAATAGAGATGGCCCAGATTGTTTGGGTGGGTTTCCCAATTAGTCTTCATCTCGGGAAAGAAATAGGTTTTGTAAATGCGCTGCGTCTCGCTGATGGCGTTTTTGACTGTATCTCTTTTCTGGTTATAAAGATCGCCATAGTTGGTTCGATAGAAACCATCGAGACTTGCGGCAATGGCTTTCACCGCTTCATCCTCAGTCGTATAAGCCCTGGTCAAGCTTTCAATCGCTTGCCGTTTGAGAAATGGCACTGCGGGATCGAGTTTCCCTGCGGCAAACGATTGGTCCACCGCGACATCGGGCGGCAAATACGCATGGGCCGGACGGTTATGACAGTCAATGCAATCCATGCGTCGTTTCTCTCCGGTCGAGATTTGCTCCGCGCTTAAGGGCCGGGCGTGATCGTAGTATTCGGTGATGTTGCCTTGACGATCCTTCACCTGAATCCAGGGGATTACCTGGCGGTGACTGTTCTCCCTCGCGATGTATGTGATCTCATTAGCCAGATTCATGTGCCAGTGGATGCCCGCGACTGGCCCACTCTCGGAGCTCCCTCCACCGACGTTTATCAGCATTCGCGTCTGACGTAAGGAGTTTTGTTCATCGTAATTGTAGTGGTTGAAAGTCTTGAGTTCTGAGCCATAAAACTTGGCAGGCCAGTGGCAATGCTCACAGGTTTCATTCGCCGGCCGCATATTGTGGGCCGGCGTCGGAATCGGTCGCGAGAATTTATTTAGAGCGAGTAAGAAAAGCTGGCGAGCGCCGTTCAGTTTCGCCTGCGCGTAGGAGCCTGGTCCGGAACCAACATGGCAATCAACGCAGCGAATTCCGGCGTGTGAAGTAGCGTGGAAAGCCACATACTCCGGCTTCATTACGCTGTGACAAGTCTTGCCACAGAATTCGACTGACTCGCTGTACTCATACGCGCGATAACTTCCGTAGGCGCTCATGAAGATAAATATGAATGAGACTGCGGCCAGGATGGACGCAATTTTGCGCTGGCGTGGATCGTTCAAATCGACTTTGGGATAAGCGGCGATTTTGGAACCGGGGAAGCGTCTGCGCCGGCGCCGCTCAAGTAACATCCCCAGTACGACGACCGCAATGCCAAAGATCAGGAATGCGGGAAGGATTACGTAGGTGACGATTCCAATGTAGGCATTCTCCGCCGCATCCGTGAGCTCAATGAAGATAAGCAGCAGGATGGCGATGAGGCTGGCCGCCGCGATTACAGCTCCGGCGAAGCTGATGTAATTGCGAAAGAGAGTTGGCGCTTTAGCTCGGGTCGGCTCTTCGTCGCTCATAGGTTTACCCATTGCAGTTCAGCAACTCGATTCCAGCTTTCGGAAAGACAAATGCGCACGCCTCCCAGAGCACTTCCGCTGCGCACAAATTCATAGGCAGCCAAAGGGCTCGGGAGGTATGCTCGAAAAACTCGATCTCCTGGAAAAGTCAAAGAGCTACGGAGTGCTCTTCAGCTTTTTCATATATTCGACCAGGGCTTTCGCCTGTTCAGCGCTAATTCCTTTCGGCTCATAAGCCGGCATGTTTGGGGGCTTCGCCGGTTTCTTGCCTTTCAGGATGGCGTCCACCATCTCTTCGTCTTTCAGTTCGGTATTGAATTTCTTTTCTGCCTTCGCGCCATGGCAAACGACACACTTCCCGTCCTTATAGTATTGGGCGGCGTCGGTAAATTTCGTCGCGGCGTCGGTCTGTGCGAAACCGGAGACGAGAAAGATCATTCCCGATATTGCCAGCGCAAAAACCGGAACGATCGTTTTAGTTAAGTGCAAGACTTTCATAGTTCCCTCTTATCCTCCAGAAGACCTTAAGCGACAGAGCTGACTTGCTCCCGCCTTTAGACTGGCAACGGCTGTGCCGCCTGGAATTCGCCGTAAAATTACTCACTCACCGTTTTCCACCGCGCAGTTTCCCGCAGTACTGGTGGAGTTTCCGCCATCAAAACCGCCACGCCGGTCCTTGATGACATCTGGAGCATACCGAAAAGTCATCGCCGCCAAACGCTCGCTTCCCGTCGTGGCACGACATACAGCTAAAGGCCTTCCCGGATGCATGGTGGTTCAGCGGCTGCGGTGAGCTGACCTGCTGTCTCAAACTTGCAGTCGTTCGCACCTGATGGCACTTATTGCAAGTCAATCCTGCCGGCTGCCGATGCTTTGCGTGACTGAAGCCGACCAGAAACGCCGGAGCAGCTTGCGACAAACGACTGGGGCGGCCTGGTTGATGGCAAACACCGCACGAGGCGATGTCGCGATCGCCGGACTTCGCGCCGGCGCCGTGACATTGATAACAAGTCGTGTGCGCGCTGAAGCCCACGGGAATCGACAGCGCTACTCCACCCCGGGAAGGACGGTGACAGGTTGAACAATTACTGGTCCTGCCATGACGCGCATGATCGAATCGCATGCTGAAACTGCTGAGCCTGGGGAACCCCTTCAATGCGCCAGACTGTGCGTTCGTGTGACAAATCGTGCAGATCGGATTGGATGAATCGGCGAACTGTTTGACGTGACAGCCGGCACAGGGCGCATGGTTTGCGCCGCCCGGCAGAGTTGGGCGCGCCGAATTGTTATCACGCCGGTGACAGAGCGCGCAGGGCAGCCGGCCATGATAGGCAGCGTCATGGCGGAACTTTGTGTAGTCGCCGCTGTCCGGCACGCGCATTTGCTGCTGAGTCATCATCGGTAATGCAAAAACCGGGTTGGAAACTGATCCCGAACCGCGCGAACTGGAGCAAACAATCAACATGGGAATAACCGTAGCCAACAGAACTAAGGCGCTTGCCAATCTGGTTTGGGCGTAGCCCGGGTTTATCCTGGAAACAACGGGGCGGAAGGTCGGAGACCTTACGCACATCAGGCGGCTAAGCCGCGGAAATCTCATGCGCAATCCAGGAGTCAACTCGCTTCACCTTCGGATAGGTGTTGGTACCGCCTGCAAATGATCTTGTGGAACATTTTCCTTGCCAAACGTGATATGGCATTTCGTACAGACGAAATTCGCTGCCGTCTTCTTCTGATCGATCTCGTAGTTCAAAATGCCGCCGTCATCGCTGGTCGCCGTAATGTGACATCCCTCAGCGCCGCCGCAGGATTTCACCGCGACCTTGAACGTCTTCGGATCGAGCGTGTTCATCGCTTCCATGTGATGGCAGGAGAGGCAGTTCAAGTTAGGATGTTCTCCGCCTTCATGCCGGAAGGTTCCTGAAGAAAAACGATGACGCCACGCCCCAAGGATCGTCTGATCGCTAATAGCCATTTGCCCCGCGAGTTTCAAGTCAAAGTCGCTCTTCGGCAGGGTGACAGTCTGATTCAGCTTGTGACACGCATTGCAATTAGACGGCGCCGGCTCAATTCCCATGTCCGGATTGTGACAAGAGAAACAGGTTGTATGGCTGTTCGGAATGGTCTTGAAACTGCCTTTCTTCAGCCAAAAAGCATCGCCCAGATCCTTTGGTGCCTTAGTCACAAATTCCTCATCGGACGTTCCCTGCGGCTGATAGGTCTGATGGCAAACGGGGCAACTTGCAGGTTCATTGGTGGGTACTTTCTTCTCCTGCCAACCAACGGTTACAAATCCAATTCGTGAACTAGTCGCACGAGCGGGCGCATTGAAACTGACGGCGTCGAGGTGTTTATCGTGGGGAAAACTGATGCGGAAGTCAGACGTAAACTCCCGTCGTTGATTTGCGTTACCAGCAACATCGCCCAGGCTTGGAAAAAGAAATCGCGTGCTGTCGCGCGGCGTTACTTTGATATGACAGTTGGAACAAATAATAGGAGCGGGTCTTTCCCGCGCGAAGAATTGCTGGCGATGGCAATTAAGACACGTTGAATGTTCGGGGAAGTCTGAGACATCAGGAAAAGCAGCATCACCTTTTCGCACTTCTTTCCAATTCTTCGACGGAAACTTGTGACAGGAATCGCAGGTCACATTTCCCTGGCGTAAGTGCGTTTCATGAGAGAAGCGTGAATAATCAACTCGAGGCGGTTTTTCAGTCGCGCGCCGGCCAGGATTTTTCCGCCGGCCTTGAACTACGCGCTGAGGTTGTGAAGCGACGCTGGAGCCGGCGGCGTGTTCAGTTACTAATAGAATCAAGCCCATCATAAGAAACACGATCAGCCCTATTGCTCGGGCCGTCTTTGCCTTATCGTCCTTCACCATGAATCGCTCGAGGCGTGTTGGGCTCAAATAGAGCGAACTCCGACTTACCCTCAATTTGGGGAAACCGGAGATTGCTTTTCTTAACCGCTGGCGAAAATACTGGCCAGCTATTCCCTGCGACCAAAATACAAACGCAACGACGTGTATGGCAGATGCGCGTGATAGTTCTGCCGGCTCGGCCCGACCAGCGCGCTTTCGTTGTAGTTGTAATACTGATATCCAAAATTCCAATCTAACCGGTGATTGATTTTGAACGCGACGCGGGCTTCAGGCGACTGGTAACTCATCGGGTAAGAGGAGAGCAGATTTCCCGGCGTGCCCGCCGGATCCGCGACCCGATTGCCCTGGCCGTTGTCCTTATTGATCCGGTACGACGCAAAGAGAGTTAGCCGGGGAAAAAGTTGGGTCGTCGTATCAAGAAAGAAAAAGTTGTTTCTGACGTAATAAAGACTGTGGCCCTGAGGATGGCCGATGCTGTTGAAGAAATATTCCACCACCGCATCGCTATTGATCCAGTTGTAGTTATAGCCGGTGCTGACCGAGACTTTCGAATTTGGGTTCCAGTCAACCGACGACGCAAAGATGCGAGATTTGATTTCTGCGCCGAAGTCTTCTAACGATACGCCCGCTATCTCCGAAGGGTTAGCGTTGTTCTTCGTGATGATCGAGAAATTGAACGTGAGTTTTTTGTTCGGTGCGTACCTGCCCTTGCCGCGGATATTTGTGTAGTTGTAGTTCCCAATGCGCGAAAATATGTTGTCCGCCGTGCCGTGTTCGGCGTCGAAATAAAACGTCAGATTGTTCGCCGGACGGGCCTTGAAGCCGCCAAAGAATGCATGAGTGTGGTTTTTATCTTCTTCGGCGGAGGAACTCCGCGTAGGCGGTGAAGACACCGATCCATTCGAGCCCAGGTTGAACCCTTCGAAGAGTTCTTCAATCCGGCGGCTCCCGTAACGGTAGCCGAAATGGGCTGAGTACTGAAGGTTGAATTGATAGTCACCTTCAATGGTGTTCTGGTATTTGCGATAGTTCGTAGTCCGGTGCGCGTCCAGATTACTGAAGGCGATCGTGTCGGTTCTTAAACTTGAGCCGGAGCCGCGCGTGAGCGAGAAGAAGTCGGCAAGAACCGCTGAGCCATTGATGGAGAAGTCTTCGACTTTGAACGTGTTTGATATGCGCAACTTGTTCGTCGCGAGAAAAGTCACGCCAATATCTCCGAGCGCGTTGGGGCGCTCGGCCTCGCCGGTAATATTGTACTGGCCCAGGTTCAGTATGTTTGGCGTTGCGGCCAACGGTCCCGGCGGCCAGCCGCTGACTCTCGCATTCCAGTTAACGCCGGTGAAGTTTTCAATGAAGGCAAAGTTGGACGTGCTCTTGCTATAGACGATGCGTCCCGTGATATCCAACCGCTTGGCCACCAGCGTGTGGAGGCTAAAGCGAGTGAAGTTAACGTCGCCCCGCGCGGGTTCGTCGCGAGTAAGAGTGTTGAGCCCCGCCGTCGTGGTATTTACATTGTGGCCCGGGTTCGCGCCAATACTGACAAAACTATCGTCGCGGAAACGCCGAAAACCCTGGAGGAAGGACCAATCGATCGGCCCCAGCCGGCCATCAGCCCCTACGCGAAAATCGTTCGCCCGCGAGCGGAGATTGGACAGGAAGTTAAACTCGTCTCCGCCGACGTGATAGTTGGTGAACGCAGGGCCGCTGTATCGCTCCGGCGAAAAGCCGACGTTGAACCTGATGTTGCGATTCTTCGGCAGCAGTGTGAGATCGAAATCTCCCATTTCGGTGCGAGTGTTGTAACCATGCTCGCCCGTAATCGGATTGGGCGGCACACTAAAATTAGCGGGAGAAAACACCCAATTCGGGTTCGCCAGGTTGTTGACGAACCTGAAGTACCGGAAGCGGCGATACGTCCCGTCAAACCGGTACCACTCTGGTTTCTCAACGCTGACTCGCAGGTTTCCGCTGGGATCGCCGCCCCAACCGGTGGAAGTAACCATCAGGGTATCGAACAAACCGCCCTTGCCGTCCTTTGACTTCATGAAGAAGCTGGAGTCGAAGAGACGTGGTCCAGGTTTGTAATTGAGATCACTTTGATACTTATTCAGATCTCCCACCACGCGAAGTCCGCGATAACCGAACTCAATGCTGGAGATAATTGTGTAGTCGCCTTTATCTTCTCCCGCTTCGACTGGTCCGTTGGAAGTTGCAGTCGACGGAGTTGGCGTGGGACTTGCGGCAGGCTGCTGGGCCTTCGTGGCTGAGCCGAGCGCAAATACCGTCAACGCTAATGCCACCAATTTCAATCTCATTTTCCTCTCCATCGCTACCTGCCGGCCTTAATGAAGTTTGACGAACGCACCTCACCGGAAAAAGACCGGGCTTGAACGAGACCCATGGATCTTCACGTGGCACGCCGTGCAGTTGGCATACTGCGCATTCTGGTTATGCTGCGGGCCTGCGGGTTCGACTGCTCCCACATCGTGAGCAACGCTGTGGCAAGTCAGACAGAGTTGATTGACGGCGCTGAACTTCAACAGCCTGGGATTCGATGAGCCGTGCGGCGTATGACAGGCGGTACACCCTTCGGTCTTGAGTGGCGCATGTTCATAAGTGAATGGACCTTGTTTGTCCGCATGGCACTTAATGCACGCAGCGTCGGCGCCAGTTGCTAACCTCGTTTGCTTCAGTTCGAAACCACCGTGGGGATTATGACAATCGCTGCACTTCATCACGCCTTCCAGGACTTTGTGATGAAACGGCTTGTTAAAATCGGGCTTCACTTCGTTATGACAGCTCAGGCAGAGCTGCGGCTCACTCGTCCGCAATAGATGGAGAGTGGAGAAGCCCGGCTTTTGCGCATTGGCCGGGCCGACGAAGGTGATCGATTTGGAAATCTGCCGATCAGTCGCGATCGAGTGCGGCGCGTGACAATCCGAACAGCCAATATCGTTGCGCCAATGTTCGCCCCGCTGGAAGTTGTTGTGCTCCTCTTTGCCGGCGTGACAGGTCAAACAGATCTCTGAAGTTTCTTTTGATGTTTTGTGTTTGAACGAAATGATCTTCGCTGGATCGCCTTCTTCGGAATGGGCCTTACCCGGACCATGACAAGCTTCGCAACCGGTGACCTTGTTTTTCCAACTGCTGATTTTGGCGAGTTCGGCGTGCGAAGTGTGAGAGAAGGCTTTGAATTGATCTTCGTGACACGTCTGACAGGTGTCACTGCCAACGTAGTCATCTGGGCGCGCGGCGGTAACCTTCGCGGGACCCTGATCGGCACTAGTGCGCGCCTCCGAGTGTCTGACAGAGTAGAGCCAAACTACGGCGCTAACGACTGCGATGCAGACGAGAAGGGCTTTGATTAGTTTTACTAACTTCATCCAGATCCTCCTTCTGACACCTGGAAAGAGCCCGGATCTTGCTTACAGAGGCGAGGCTAAATATACAGCATTGTCGTCGTTGGCAGCTTAGAGAAACAGCCGGAAACAGGGAACTGTCATAATTTACAGGTTCGGTGCTTTTTCCCCTCGTGGTCCATAAACCCGGCCTCGGGTGGTTCGGTATCCGAGCCCTCCTTAACAGTCGGGCCATTGCCCCGCTGTGCGTTTGGTGCGGCGTTGGACCACCTATTTTCAAAGCGCTACCTTCGTCAGGCGCGGAGCGGAACTCACTAAGCACACATTCCACGTTGAAGGGCGAGCGTGAAACCAAAGCGGCGACAGGCCGCCGCACTCCAAAGAGCTCATATAAGCTGCCGCTCTCTTTGGGTGCAATAGTCGTGCCTGTCAGCGCTGTCTTATGGGATAAGGTTTTCTGAAAAAAAAAGATAGCGAGTTCTTGCGAGGTTTCACGCAGCCCTGCGGAAGTTTGCCCACGCGCGATTGCCGGATCACGCACGCTTTGCCGGGTTTCCGGTAAATCTAATCCGGCATAAGTATTGCGATTCTGGTCAGCGGGAGCCCAAAGCTCGAGCGAATGGAGCAGCGGCTTTGCTGCTCAGGTGCTGGGCCAGGGAGAAATGGAGGGCGACACCATGGCCAAAGATGATCGAGACATCCTTGAATTGCTGAAGCAGGAATTGGCTTTCATCGAGCAAGGCGGTTATGGACGATCGGTCCGCACGCCGTGGTTACCAAAGTCGGCCTTCCAGGACTCCCTGACCTGCATTAACTACGCGTATCCCTATCGCGCTCATCCGTGCGACGAGTGCAATCTGATCGGGTTTGTTCCCCATGATCACCAGGGGGAGGTTATTCCATGTCACTACATCCCTTTGAATGAAGCCGGCGAAACAATTGAGGACCTTGAAGCACAGAATAATCAATCGAGGCTGGAAGCGACGCTCAAGCGCTGGATGCGAATGAAGATTGAGGAAATTGAGCACGCCCGCGCTCAGGCCAAAAAGGTTCAGCCGGAAGTGGCGGCATAAAGTCATTATTTTCAAGGAAGGAATATTAATGTTGCTTGATCCGACAAAAACCGTGCGCGAACTGGCCGTAACCATGCCAAACGCCACGAGAGTTTTCGAGAAAATGAAAATCGATTATTGCTGCGGCGGCCAGGAGTCGCTCGGCGATGCCTGTGCCAAGGCTGGTTTGGAATTGGAAGAACTTTCCCGCCTGGTGCAAGAGCCTGCCCTGCCAGAGCCCCAATCTGCAGAAACTGATGCGCGATCGCTGCCGCTCGCAGAGTTGGCAAATCGAATCGTCGCGAAGCATCACGTTTTTACCAGGTCCGAATTGGAACGATTGACGGTGTTGCTGGAGAAAGTTTGTTCCGTGCACAGCAACAACCATCGCGAACTAGTGCAGATTCAGTCGCAGTTTGAGACTCTGCGGCTTGAGCTGGAACCGCACATGATGAAAGAGGAGCGCATCCTTTTCCCTTACATCATCGCGTTGGAGATGACGGTCGCGGAAAAAAGACCAGCGCCGTTCGCTCCGTTTGGCACGGTGAACAATCCCATTGCCGCGATGATGAGAGAGCACGATGCGGCCGGCGACATTCTGAAAAACATTCGCCGGCTCAGCGGAGAATTCGCTGTCCCTGCGGATGGGTGCTTCAGTTACAGCACTCTGTACCACGCGCTGGCAGAGTTGGAAGCGGATCTGCACCAACACATCCACCTCGAGAACAATATTCTGTTTCCGCGCGCAATGGAAACTGAACATTTGTCGCGGGCACTAAACGAGAGCGAACTCGGAGCCTGATTTCACAGACCAGGGTTTGTACCCACCGCATGGATGAACCTTTAGCCCCTGATCACGCGCGGCTTTATGAACTGCTGGGCGCACTGAATGTGGCGCTCGACGCTGGCAATCTGCAATTGAGCCACGAGCGGCTCGATCTGTTTTGGGCCGGCGTCGCTGTGCACATTCGCGCCGAGCATCTTCACCTGTTTCCCACGATCCTGCGTGCCTTGCGCGAGAAAGGCGGATCGTCCCCCTCGCTGGCGGAAGCACAACAGGCGATCGAAGAATTGCGTCACGATCACGACTTCTTCATGCGCGAGCTGGCTCACGCAATTGCAATTCTGCGCAACTTGAAAGCGGCGACTGAAGAATCGGCAATCGTGTTAGAATTGAAACAAGTTTTCGAGAGGATAAGCGTAGTCGCCGCGCGTCTGGTAAGTCACAATCGCCTTGAGGAAGATCAGGTCTACCGTTGGGTGTCTGGTCTTTTAAGCGAAGCGGAGCAGACCAGACTGGCTGCGGATTTGCGGCATGAACTGGCGCACATGCCGCCGCGTTTTTCTGCAGCGCAAAGGTGAATAAACCGATGCCTGTTCCCCTTAACCGCCGCCGCCCCGTTCTGTCGGCCCTGGCCGCCTCCTTCCTCCTGACTCTGCTGATCATCGTCGGCTCGCGCAACCTGGAACATTATGACGCCGCCTTGTTTGGCTACACGGTCGCCAGTGTGGTCGCATTCGGCGCGATCGTGTTTCGTTACGCTATTTGGTTACAACGCCCGGCTACCAGGGTTTATTGGCGCCGCGGCTGGCAACTCTATCTCCAACGTGAAAAATTTGTGCAGAACACCGCCATCGCAGTGAAGGCAGTGACTACGAATTTTGTGGCCCAGCGTTTTATCTTCAAACGTGGGTTTATGCGGTGGCTGATGCATTTCCTCATCATGTGGGGTTGTGTCATCTCGGCCTTGATTACGTTTCCACTCGTCTTCGGCTGGGTGCATTTCAAGCTGGAAGGCGAGCTGGGCTACCGGGCTTACGTTTTTGGCTTTCCCTTGAATGTGGTGCAGGGCCGCAGCATTCTCGCGTGGATCACTTTTCATGCGTTGGACTTTACGGCGGTGATGGTGATTGCCGGGTGCGCGATTGCGATTCATCGCCGGTTGCGCGATCGCGGCGCCATCGCGCTGCAATCGTTCACGCTGGATTTCGTGCCCCACATGCTGCTGATTGCTATTTCAGTTACCGGGTTGATGTTGACGGCCTCGAGTCTCTGGCTGCATGGCTACATGTATCACTTCATCGCGCTAACGCATCAGGCGACCGTGATCATGACGCTTTTCTATCTGCCGTTCGGCAAGCTCTTTCATGTCGTGCAGCGTCCTGCGTCGATTGGGGTTGAGCTGTATCAGGAGCGCGCGCGTGAGATGCCGCAGGCGCAATGTGCGCGCTGCGGCGCCGAGTTCGTGGCCCAGTTGTGGCTGGATGATTTGAAAACGGTGGTTGATAAGCTGGGTTTCGATTATTCGATGAATGATGGTCGAACGTTGCAGGACTACTGCCCGCGTTGCAAACGCGTCATGCGCGCGTTGGCTTATGCGAACCTGCCCGATACACGAGAGAAGGTTTTTTCAGGCACTCGCGTCGCGCAGGGAGAAACCAGCCGCAGATAAAACGCCGATGAGCGCGGATAAGAAAAAATAGGGATGAAGGCAGGTGTGACGACAGACTTACAGGTTTAGGTTTTTAGTTGACATGAATTCTGATCGGCGGGAATCCGCGTTTATCCGCGGCTAATTACCAATGTCGAAGGTAGAACATCTCGAAACGATCATCGAAGAGTTTGGCCCGCACCTGCACGATGCGCCGTTTGAAGGCTGGCTATCCGACCGTGTGATCGACAAAGTAGTTCCGACCCATTGCCCCTATTGCGGAGTTCAGTGCGGCATCAACCTGTTGGTGGAAAAGGACCACGTGGTGGGCTTCGAGCCGCGCTACGACTTTCCCGTCAATGAAGGCCGCCTCTGTCCCAAAGGCGTCACCGCATATTTGCAAGTCCATCACCCGGACCGGCTGCTTCATCCGTTAATCAAACGCAATGGCGCCTTCCAGCGCGCGTCATGGGACGAGGCGCTCGACCTCATCGTCAGCAAATTCAAAGAACTGCAGAACCAGCATGGCAAAGATTCCATCGGGGTCTATTCCGGTTCATCACTGACCACGGAAAAGACTTATCTGATGGGCAAGTTCGCGCGCGCCGGACTGGGGACTCGCTATGTTGATTACAACGGTAGGCTTTGCATGGTTTCCGCCGCCGCCGGAAACAACAAAGCATTCGGTATCGATCGCTCGGCTAATCCCTGGACTGATATTCCGCTGGCGGAAGTCTTGTTAATCGCGGGCGCAAATTGTGCGGAAACGTTTCCGGTCTTGAACAAATTCCTGTGGGACCAACGAGACAACGGCGGACGCTGGATCGTCGTTGATCCACGCGAGACGGCAACCGCTCGGCAAGGGGACCTGCATTTGCAACTCAGGCCCGGCACTGATGTAGCGGTAGCCAACGGCATGTTGCATGTCCTGATCGAAGAGGACCTGATCGATCAGCCTTTCATTGACGCGCGTACCAACGATTGGGAGACAACGCGAGCACTCGCCGCGCGCTACACCCCGGACGTTGCTTCACAGATTTCCGGCGTGCCGGCAGAAAAGATCGTTCAGGCGGCGCGACTCTATGGCCGGGCCAGGACCGGAATGATCATGCACGCGCGCGGCATCGAGCATCACACGAACGGTGTTAACAACGTCCTGTCTTACATCAATCTCGTATTGGCGACTGGGAAAATTGGCGCGCCGGGACGGGGTTACGGCACCATCACCGGACAAGGAAACGGGCAAGGCGGACGTGAACATGGTCAGAAAGCGGACCAGCTTCCGGGCCAGCGTTCGATTAATAATCCCGAGCATCGCCGGCACGTTTGCCAGGTCTGGGACTTGCCCGAAGAAGAGTTGCCGCAGGCCGGCGTCTCCGTCGTAGAAATGTTTCAGAAGATGCGCGAGCGCGAAATTCGCGGTCTGATTTCCATCTGCAACAACGTGATGGTCAGTTTGCCGGACACAAATATGGTGCGGCAATCGCTCGAAGGCCTCGACTTCTACGTTTGCATCGACTTCTTCATGTCAGAAGGTGCGCGATACGCCGACATCGTTTTGCCCGGCTCAACCTGGAGCGAAGACGAAGGCGTCACGTGCAGTAGCGAAGGGCGCGTGGTGAAAATCAATAAGGCGAATAACTCCCCCGGCGAGGCCCGCGCTGATTGGTGGATCGTTCAGGAGATCGCTCGCCGGATGGGGCGGGAAAAATACTTCACGTTCAATTCGGCGCGGGAAATCTTTGACGAATTAAGAGTAGCCTCGCGCGGCGGGAACGCCGATTACTACGGTATAACCTGGGAGAAAATCGAAGCGAACAACGGCATTTTCTGGCCCTGTCCTACGGAAGATCATCCCGGTACGCCGCGCCTGTTTGAAGAGCGTTTCTATCATCCGGATGGCAAAGCGAAGTTCCACGCGATTGAATACAATCCACCAAACGAAGTGCCTGACGGAGAGTTTCCCTTAATTCTGACGAGCGGGCGTGTGGTCTATCAGTATCTTTCCGGCAATCAAACCAGACGAATCGGGTTCCTGGTCCAGCAATGCCCTGAACCCTATGTCGAGATTCATCCCGAGACGGCGATGAAACTCAAAATCAACGACGGTGAACGCGTGCGCGTGATGACGCGCCGTGGCGAGGGAGTTTTTCCCGCCCTCGTCGTTCGTACCATCCGGCCGGATACGATTTTCATTCCCTATCATTGGGGGGAAGAGTTAGCCGCGAATCAATTGACCAATCCGGCGCTCGATCCGACTTCAAAGATTCCTGAGTTCAAAGCCTGCGCCGCGCGAATCGAGAAGATTCATTCGCGGCGGTTACCGATCATGGGCCAACAGCGCAAAGGCGCGTCACTCAGCGAAGTGCAAAGAGGCTAGGGGCAGTCGGCAGGAGCAGGAGGCAGGGGAGTTACGGTGTGGGTGTTCTAACGTTTCAGTTGTTCTGAGCCGTGTTGAATCTGTGTTCATCTGTGGCTAACTAACACTATGGAAGAGACGATGTTCATCGATCCGCAGCGCTGCATTGGCTGTCGCGCCTGTGTCGCCGCCTGCCGCGAGTGCGCCACGCACAAGGGTTACCCGATGATCTTCGTCGATTACATCGATCGGGCTGAGACGACCGCGACCATGCCCACGGTCTGTATGCACTGCAACGAGCCGACCTGCGCACTGGTTTGTCCGGCTGATGCCATCAAGGTCTCGGAAGAAGGCGTGGTGATGTCGGCGCTCAAACCGCGTTGCCTTGACTGTCGTAACTGCGTCAATGCCTGCCCGTTCGGCGTGCCGAAATACAACACGCAAATGCATCTGCAGATGAAATGCGACATGTGTTATGACCGCTCGTCGGAGGGGTTGAAGCCGATGTGTGCCAGCGTCTGTCCCACCGGAGCAATTTCTTTTGGCAAGTACGAGCAGATCGTTCCCTTACGCCGCACCAAGCCGGTCAACGTTCACGTTTTCGGCAATCAAAAGGTCGAAACGAAGGTCTACCTGATGCTGCCCAGCGACGCCGACGAAGTAAAAGTTGATGGCTGTGGCGTATTCGAAGGAATGTTGGCGCGGGCCGAAAATGAACTGACTGCCGAATCATTTATCGACACCCAGGTTGAAGAATCCGACAAGAGCAATGAGTTTTAGGATGAGCACAAAAATTACTGAACATCCGTTCTTCTCCCCCTCTCCGCAAGCGGAGAGGGGGATGGGGGGAGAGGTTGCCGGGCGCGAACCCCACCCCTAACCCCTCCCCGTTTACGGGGAGGGGCAGACACAAAGCTGATCATTTGTACGAAACTGAACTAGGCCGCTACCGAATTTTAAGATGAGCACAAAAGAGATTTCCGATTCAACAAAACGAACGCTGGTTGACGATGACCGTTTGTCCGACGAGCGCGATGTTCGCCTCGCTACCGGACCGTACCAGCACGACTTTCCTTACGAGCGGGAAGAGGAAGCGCAGGTCACTCGCCGCGAGTTCTGCAACTTTCTCGGTTTGACTTCGGCCGCGCTGTTTGTCGGCGCCGCCGGTTTCGCCGGGAAATCCGCCCTGGATGCTCGCGAAACACCGGTGCCGGCACCCGTGCGTATCGATGGAGCTGAAACGCTGGCGCCGAACTCATCGCTGAACTTCCACTATCCAACGGAAAAGGACTCGGCAATTCTGATTCGGACGGCCACCGGCGAGTATCACGCCTTCGGGCAGAAGTGCACGCACCTGGCGTGTCCGGTGTATTACGCGCGCCAGCACCAACGCCTGGAATGCCCGTGTCATGAAGGCGCGTTCGACGCCGCCACGGGAAACGTTTTATATGGACCGCCGCCGCGCCCGCTCGACGCGATTGCGGTCGAAGTTCGCGACGGCGCGGTTTGGGCCATCGGCCGAGGGGCCCTGGGGTAAATAATGCCAACCGATAACACGCCAGACTTCCATGTTCGCCGGCGAGTGAGCCAGGGATCTGCGCCGCCTGAATCGCGTTACCCCAGAGGACGCGGCGCCGTCTGGCAAGCCCGGCTGATCATGCTCGTGATGATCAATATCGCCCAACTTTGGATTCTCGCAGCGGCAGTCGACGCGGCCCTCGCTCATCACACCTCAGTGTTAGTGCCACTGATAGTTTCATCCGGCATCTGTTTTCTGATTGCGCTTTCGATCATTCGCTGGTGGCGGCCAACCTCAAAAAGGAAGACGAGCACAGGTTATGTGCGCGACGAGCGATGAAGCAGAAGATCACTGGATTCGACAAAGACGATGAAGGTCATTGGCGCGCCATTTTAGAATGCGACCACCGGCAGCACCTCCGGCATGATCCTCCGATGACGACTCGCCCATGGGTTCTGACTGAAGCCGGCCGTGCCTCGCGACTCGGATTCATCCTTGATTGCAAGCGTTGCGATGAAGCAGCGCCCTCCGAACCGCAAGCCGATGAATAAAGTCCCAAACCAGCAACCCAACCTCATTCTCCGAATCGCGGCAGATCTGTTTCCCGGCTATTTCGCTTTGGTAATGGCCACCGGAATAATTTCGATCGCGGCGCACCTGCTTCAGATGAAGATCGTGGCGTTGGTTCTGCTGGTCATTAACCTGGTGGCTTATGCGGTCCTTTGGATTCTGCTGCTCGTGCGGCTGCTGGTTTTCTTTCCCCGCATCAAGGCCGACATTGGCGATCATTTATGTGGGCCAGGCTTCTTCACCGTTGTGGCAGGCACCTGTGTCCTGGGCAGTCAACTGATAATCGTTATCGGTCACTACCGCGAGGCGGCAATTCTATGGGTCGCGGCTCTGTTGCTCTGGCTGCTGATCATGTACGCCTTCTTAACGGCTATGACGGTGCGCGAAAACAAACCTTCCATCGAGGGTGGCTTGAACGGCTCATGGTTACTCGCAGTCGTATCGACTCAATCAATTTCAGTTTTGGGGACGCTCCTGGTCGAGCAGTGGAGTGCTTATCGAGAGGCCTTGCTCTTCTTCACGTTTTGCATGTTCCTGCTTGGCTGCATGCTTTACCTGTTACTAATCACGCTGATCTTCTATCGCTTTACGTTCGTTAACGTGACGACTACGCAACTGACGCCTCCTTATTGGATCAACATGGGAGCAGTGGCCATTACCACGCTGGCCGGCGCGCGATTAATCATTGCTGCGCCGGGTTGGAGTTTGCTCAGCGAAGTTCTACCGTTCCTGAAGGGATTCACTTTGTTCTTCTGGGCGTCGGGCACCTGGTGGATACCGCTGCTGTTTATCCTCGGGTTCTGGCGCCATGTTTACAAACGCTTTCCGCTGCGTTACGACCCGCAATACTGGGGCATGGTCTTCCCGCTGGGCATGTATACGGTCTGCACCTTCCAATTATCCAAAGCCATCAACTTCGCGCCGCTGCTTGTAATTCCGCGGTATTTCATTTATCTAGCTTTCGCCGGCTGGCTGGCTGCATTCACCGGGATGATTCATTCTCTGTTTTTGTCACAGAGCCGCTCGCGATAGCGAGCGGTTAAAACCACTTGCTACTGCAAGCGGCTCTGAGCTCATTAAAAGCGTTTAGTACCCCGAGCGTCAGTGAGGTGATCGAATGATCGACTGAGCAGGATCGGCGCATGCATTGACGTGGATAGAACCTCCCGTGCACCGGTTCCGTCGCACGAGAAGTAAGGTAACGAACTAGCGCGAGCTGCAAAATGGATAACCGAAGAGTATCAATAAGCCTTGCTCTGATTATTCTGATCTGCTTTTTCCTGCCCTGGGTGCAAGTGAGTTGTGGCGCCAGCGCGGAAAGGCTCAGCGGAGTAGACCTGGCGCGTGATGGCCATCATGGATTATGGCTCATTCCCATTCTTATGATCGTGACACTCTTCCTTGGATTAGCTCGGAGTTGGAAAGAGAGTCGTCAGATTGCCGCCGTTGCCAATTTAATTGCCGGTCTGGTAAGCGCCTACCTCATGAACCGCGAACGAGTAAGGGCAGACAACAGCGCTGGCTTAATCGCGGTCAGCCTTACGGGCTGGTTCTGGCTTGGTATGGGATCAGCAATTCTGCTGGTGGCGCATTCAGCGCTAAGGCTTCTAAAGCGTTCGCCGGCGCGGGGATGAGGTCAGTACCACCACGCGGTAGCGGGTGGGTCCGTCCGTGGTGAGCTACCAAGGTTCACCCACGCGCTACCGCGTGGTGGTATTGACCTCACGACCTGGGAGACCTCTTAATTAATGAGTCAACTGTATTATTGCCTGAATTCGAGTTAAGGAGTCGCCATGAAATACTCGCATCCGTCCTTAAGTTCTAAGCTTCTAATCATCCTGATACTGAGTCCGAGTGCCTGGGCCGCACAGGAAGGAGCGAAAGAGGAAAGACTAAAACCTTCGCAACTTCCCGCTGCCGTTGCGGAGGCCATCAAAAGCAATTGCCGGAATTGCGTAGTCGACAAAGCGACGCGCGAAGTCGAGAACGGTGTCACTGTCTACGACCTCGAATTCAAGTATGGTCAGGGCGAAATGGATGTAGCCGAAGACGGTTCCGTAATAGATCGCGAAACCGTCGTGCATCCCAACGAAGTCCCCCCAGCCGCCCTGACCGCCATCCGTAAAGCCGGCGGCACAATCAGACAGATCGTCAAAGACGAAGTCCGCGCCGAACTAAAAGACGGCCAAATCATCAAGCTTGATCCACCAAAATATCTCTACGAAGCAGACTTGTCGAAAGCCACCCAAACCGCCGAAATCCAAGTCTCCCCCACCGGCCAAGTCATCGAACCACCCTACTGGAGAAGGAAAGGCACGAAAGAGAACTGACCCGTCCGGCATTTCCTGAATTCAAAGAGTCGTCGCGATACTGCCAGCTTACAGCTCGAACACGTTTTCGTAGTTCGTGAATGGCAACAATCGCAGGCCTGCTACTAATCTATTACCGAACGTGACCTCCTGATTAAACTCATTACGCGTTCACTGCGAATCTGTCAGCCAATCCCTTGACAGACATATTCTCCGCAATAGCATCGTGGGGAATCAGAAGATAACGCCACGCCTTCCCGCTATAAGTTGTGGCGTGATCGCTCGCATGTTTGCACCAGGCGACTGCTGCATCGCGTTTTGCGATCACTTCCGGATCGTCCATCTGTCTCTTCATCTTTGGTTCGAGCATGTAGATCATCTCGGCAGTCTCACCAACGAAATCCGGCTGATATTCAGGATGTTCAGCTTGCCATTTGTAGTAGATCTGAAACTGCCCTCTGGCTGGCTTAAACCAGCGCTCGGCCTCGCGCTCAAGTATCACTGCCATAATGCGCTCTTGCTCGGCTTGAAACTTTTCCTGAGGGTACAAGCTTCGAGCGAATCCTGTAAACAGATAGCGCGACATATTGCTTTTGTCTTTTGGGGACGTGCGATAGTCCAACGGTTCCAACCCCGCAATCTGCGTGAACGCCTTCTCTTTCAGTTCCGAGAAGCCTTTGTTTACTTTGACTTCGAACTCAACTTCATCTTCCCAGTAATGCTGTTGCATCTGAGCATGAATTAGTCGCGCAATTTCAGTCTGATACACGCGCAGAATCCGTCTGATGTCTTCCTCGGCATTCAGATAACTCTTCAACCGCCGAACCATTTGCGACCCCAGGTCATAAAGCAAATCAGCGTGCTCTTGGTAATCGACATCGTCGAAATCAACGAGACCAGCGACCACGTAATCCTCCAAACGAAGTTCGTCGACGCCGCCTTTGCCCAGAGTTATCCATCGGGTTTTCCCAGTGCGTAATTCCTGAGACCACAAGTCGGTTGATGGCGGCTGATAATTAACCAATGCCAATTCCAACTCAAAAGGCTTGAACCCCGACTTCACTTCTTGCTTCGGCACCAGCACGATACGCGGGATGTCGATCATGCGTTTCGCCGTTAGCTCCGCGGTCTTGGCGACGATCGCGGCAATATCCACCGTTTCAGCCACGCCCTCGATGACCAGTTGCGACGGCGCGTATTGTTCTTCGACGGCACGCACAATCTCTTTCTGAATATCTGGTTTTGTGAGGTAGGTAATTGAGGGCATCCTTTGCGGCTGACTCTCGTACTTCTTGATAACCTGATACGCCAGTTGCGCAACCGCCTGTTCTTCTGGCTTCGTAAAAGCCGGTGGGGTGGTTACGGATGCGATGACGGTACTCGTTGTTTGTTTCTGCGGGACGAATCCTAAACCGATCGCCAGCGTCGATTGCGAAACGACCGTAACTGTTCCGCGCTCAAGTTCATCCGCATCCAACACCAATGCTTTCAATTGAATTGGTGAATCAGGCTGCCGGGAGTCATCGACTATCTCCTGAAATTTGTCGTGCGCCACAATACTCAACTGATCTACCGCCTCCACACCGGTGCGTTTGCCATAGGGAAGGCGCAGTCCTCGGCCAATCGATTGTTCGACTAGAGTTCTGGCTTTGGCAGCTCGCAGAGGAACAATTGTGTAGAGATTGGTGACGTCCCAACCTTCTTTCAGCATGTTGACGTGAATAACGATTTCTGTCGGCTCGTCGGTGTGCTCGACCTTTAGCAGCCGCTCGACCATCTCATCTTCTTCTTTGCCGGTTTTGCTCGAATCGACCTGGATGACCTTTCCCTTGTATCGCCCTTCAAAAAATTGTTCCGATTCAATCATCTGAAACAGTTGTCCTGCGTGCGTCGTATCGCGCGCAATCACCAACAGAAAAGGCTTAACGAATTGATTGGCTGACTCGCGTGCGTAGGTCTCTAATTGCACCTTTACACTTTCATGCAAACGAACGCCATCTTCTAGCTTTAGTTTTTCGATCTCCTTCTGTGACATCCCTTTCGGATCGAAGTCTTTTCGCGTAATGACCGCAGGTTCTTTCACGAATCCATCAGCCATAGCTCGTCCCAACGCGTAATCATAGATAACGTTCTTAAATGCAATGGGCCCGCGGGCACTCTCCACAAACGGCGTGGCAGTAAGCTCGAGACCTAACACGGGCTTCAATTCATTGATAGCTCTCACGCCGGCCGACGCACGGTAGCGATGGGACTCGTCCATAAGCAAAACCAGATCCGGCAATCCGGCGAGGTACTTAAAATAGCTTTCGCCAATGTATTCCGAGAGCCTTTTGATCTTTGGCGACTTACCTCCTCGAACTTCCGAATTGATCTTCGATATATTGAATATGTTGATTTTGCAGTTGTGCAGTTGGTCGAACAGCGACCCTGCCGATAAGTTCTGGTAATTGTCACCTGTGATAATTGCCGGCGCATCGACCGCAAATTCTGCGATCCCGGTGAAGACGTATTTCGATGTGTTGGGAGTGAAATCCGTTATTAGCTTGTTATAGATCGTCAGATTGGGCGCCAGCACAAAGAAGTTATTGAATCCATGCGCCAGATGAAGATAGCTGATAAAAGCTCCCATCAGGCGCGTCTTACCGACACCCGTCGCCAGCGCGAAGCAAACCGACGGAAACTCTCGCTCGAAATCGGTAACCGACGGAAATTCGTTCGCAATAGCGTCCAGCGCCGCGTCAATGTCTGCATCTTTCTTTGGCGGCGCGATTTCTGTGATTCGATCGAGAATTTCCAGTGATTGCCGTTGCGGAGGTCGCAGGCTCAACCGACCAGCAATGGCGTTAACGTGTCGATTCATGTTAGTTCGTTCCAACTTAACAAAAATGCTGCAAAACGAATCGCGGACTGATTCCTAGCCCAAGTGCGATCGGCACTGTCTCATTTGGAGATTTATTACATTGATTCACCGGCAAACAGATCGCCCTGACCTGGTTCAGGCGGCGACGCTTGCGGCAGGTTCTCTACCTGTAGACTGTAATCGTCGTGGCCCCACTCACAACGCGAGAGGACAGCTTTAGGAATCTTCTTAACTGTTAGGTTTGATGTCTGATCAGCTTTAGCACGAAAAGCTGTGCACAGCACCAGCAGCGATCGCTCCGGCCCAACTTCGTCGGAGAGTTGCTGAAGCTGATCGTGCGTTAGATGCGCGGTCGTGACATAGATAAAGTCGCGCTCAGTCGAATGGCCGTGCTGCCAATAGATCGAATCGCTCGGTGCGTAGGTGAACCCTTCCAATTTGCACAAAGCTTCAGCGAGCATCGCCGCGTTGTATTCTTTGTTGATGACCCAATTGCCCCACTTGTCTTTTTCTAGCAGCGACGGCGCCAGCTTGTAATAACGAAACCCGCCACCGCCTTTCCAATGTTCTATTCGACTGATCCCGCCTTGATCTGTCCCTTCAATCACCCTCTTAAGACGGGGAATAATGTGTGTGTGAATGTGCTCGCCGAGTTCAACCATAATCCAGCGACGGCCCATCTTCTGAGCAACGGCACCGGTGGTACCCGATCCGGCGAAGGAATCCAGAACAAGATCACCAGGCTTTGTTGCGAGCTGTAGAATGCGCTGAATTAATCTCTCCGGTTTCGGCGTGTCAAATACTTCTTTATCATTGAAAACTCTAGCTTCTCGTTTCGCTTCTTGATTATCGCCAACCTCGGTTCGGAGCCACAGCGTCATCGGCGTGATGCCTTCTTTAACCTCGGAAAGGAATCTTTTGATCGCGGGGACACTATTTCCTTTTGTGCCGAACCAGATCCTATTGTCGCGGATGTAATCGTCGAGACGGTCCTTTGACAGACGCCAACAATAACCAGCGGGGGGCATCACTTTTCTTCCACTGGGCAGTACAATTTCGTAAACCTGCTCAGGAACAATTGGCCCAACAGATAGGTCGCTAGATTTCCACAGGCCCCGCGGATCGTTGTCTGGGTTAAGATAGCGGGCGTTAGCTTCTTCGCTTCGAGGCAATTTCCCAAATGCAAGCGTGTCGGCGTCCCTGGCGTATACCAGGATTGTGTCATGGCTGCGTGATAGCGTTTTCTTTAGATTGATTGGTGAGTACGCCCTTTGCCAAATAACCTCGTCTATGAAGTTTGCTCTTCCGAAGACTTCGTCACACAAGACCTTTAGGTAATGAGCTTCGTCCGCGTCTATCGATATCCAAATCGAACCGTGCTTAGACAGTAAACGTTTTAGGATTTCAAGGCGATCGCGGATCAAGGACAACCATAACGAGTGCTCTATACCATTATCATAGTGGGTGTACGCCGCACCCGTATTGTAAGGAGGATCAATGTATACGCAGTCAATCGCACCGGAATACTCACTCTCTAGGGCTTTTAATGCAAGGAGGTTATCCCCGTAAATAAGTACGTTGTCAAAAATATCGTTGTCTGAAAAACGACGGCCCGCATGGAACGACTGATTCGAGTTCTCCAACAGTATCCTCGGTTCGGGCCTAGCCCGAACCTCTTTGTTAATCCATGTCAGCTCTAACCTGCTTTGATTTTTACTCATGTTGAATGAATCGCGCTGCTTAGTACCAACCGAACAATCTACCAGAGGGACCAGGAACGGACGTAGAAATGAAACCGGTTTTTCGAGAATGATTCTCCATTCGCATCGCTGACGTGCTTCCAACACGCCTTATCTCTAGACGGAAATGTGCTGCTTCTTCGGCACGCGAGATAACAAGAACATAGGGCGAAGGCTCCGAAGGATTTGGTCGAAGTGGCTGCTGAAATCCCTGTTGTAGATTCATAAAGCGCCACATGCCTTTTGCAAAAGTTAATCGGAAGTCTAGGTTCCCGCGGGGTGATTCAAACGTTAGCGTTTCACTAGTGCCTTCGCGGGGGTGCTTGGGCAAGTCGAGGAATGGTCCCAGCCGCTTAACAATGTCCAGCTGATTTCCTCCGCCTGTATTGCGACCGAGAACGATCCACGCTAAGCGAGACGTGCCTAGAGTTTCCTCAATGTCCTCCGTGCCTCTAGGATTCGGTTCATCTTTGTTCTCAGCCTCGACTATAGGATCGCGAAACCGAGATGCCTTTCGTTGCTCTTCATACCTGTTTATTGCAGATTCATTAGCGTCTGAGCCCAGTTCCCAGAATGAGTTCCAGTACGCACCAAGTTCCCGTGCTGCCTTTCTTCCGCGTCCTTGAAAGACTGCGTACACCTCGCAATTCTTCTTTAGAGCTGCTTCCGTTAGGTTTGCGGACCCTACAACTAAGGTTGCCCCGCTCGTGGCCCCACCATCCAAAAGATAAGCCTTTGCGTGAAAACGTTTGCCAGCGGTTCCAATGACTAGGCGCGTTTGCGCATTTGCAGTTCCCATTGCCACACGAATCGCTTGAGGATCTGTTATTCCGTCGTCTAAACCAAACAACCATCTGAATCGCGGCTTAGATTGAGTGAATACCGACCGCAGGAGAGTCACGCCTCTGTAAGAGACATAAGCGGCACAGGCATGTAGGTTGGAGTAGCGCTTTCGCTGGACCTCCTCAGTTATTAACGAAAGCAGAGAAACATTTCCATTAATCGTACCGTTCCTACCTAGGAAGGAATCAATTGAGGTGGGCATAAACTTCTCCTGAATGTCTAATTTAGAAACCACTTAAGACAAAATAACTTCTGACTTCTTGTCTGCTGACCCAACCTTGCCTCTAAACTTTGGATAAGACCATCCCGTCTCGCTTCAACGTCATCCTGCGCATCAAACAGGCTGCGGCGCTTTTGGCTGCGCAACGCTTCCAGCGATTTGATCTGTTTCTGTCCCGTCAATTTTTCTTCAAGCGTTAACGCGGCCGTAGCCCCACGGCGGGCATCCTTAATTTGACGATCAATGTCTTTGATTTCGCGTTCGAGTCCGAGTTTCAGATCATCAGCCCAACCCTCCAGCTTTTCCGCCTCAGTTTCAAAGAACCGCGCGTTACGTTCGGAGATGGATCGCTGCACCTTCTGCTGTCGGTCACGCGTAGCCGCCGCGAGCACCTCTAAAACTTCTTGCGTAGGCTGTGTTGCCGAGCCAACCCGTGCAGGAATCGTCAAAAGCCGTAAGGCCACTTCGTCTTCCAGCGTCTGACCGAAATCGGTTACTGCTGAAAACAACAAATAATCTTCAGCATAATCGAGTGACTCGACGGTAAAGCAGGTCAGGCTTAACCAACCTGAATGACCGAGCAGGAGCTCTAAGATACTCACGCGACCTTCGTGCTTTGAGTATTCAAAATGAACTTCGGCCATCGGCAATTCGCGCGTCTTTGCTGCATCGATCACAGATGCGGCTAGCGGATGGTTCAAGCGATACAGATGCGCCTCGCCCGTGCGCCGCGGCAATTCGTAAAGCCCAGTCGGAATCTTGCCGTTTAGGGCGGTAAACGGATTAGCCTTAAGTTCGAATGAAGATTCGTTGACGAATTCGGCGTAATCGTGCAGCTCGTGACGCGTCAAAGCCATGAGCATCTTTTCAAAGCGATTGAGGTACGCGTTTGACTCTCGATCGCGAATCTTCAGCTTCTCGCGTACTTCGTCGTCAAAATTCTCCAAAAGCTTTTGCCGCGTCTGCGTCATGGCTTCACTGATCTCGAAATCGAGTTCCATTTGAAGCTTGTCGAAAGCCACCTTGATTTCCTCGTGCTTGCGGCAGTCCTGGTAGATCGCCGCAATGCGCTTTTCGAAATCCACGCCGGAACCGATGGCACCCAACACCTCATCACTCGCGCCGAACACGCCTTCGAATAGTTGAAACTTTTCTGACAGCAGTTGATAGACGCGCTGGTCGGCCTCATTCTTGCGGTTCAGGAAATTGACCACCACCACATCATGCTTCTGCCCGTAACGATGACAGCGGCCGATGCGCTGCTCTATGCGTTGCGGATTCCAAGGCAAGTCGTAATTGACGACGAGCGCGCAAAACTGGAGATTAATGCCCTCCGCGCCGGCTTCGGTGGCAATCATGATGCGACCCTGCTCGCGGAAGTAATCGACCAGCGCGGAACGCATGTCGGCGGTCTTTGAGCTGGTAATCCGGTCCGTGCCCTGATGTCTTTCAGACCAGGACGCGTAAATTTGTTTTGATCGCTCGTCCGTGTTCGAACCGTTGAAGAGCACGATGCCTTCGGCGAACTCGCTGTCCGACAAGACGCGAAGCAGATAATTCTGCGTGCGCCGAGATTCAGTGAAGATGATCGCTTTCTCTTCCGCTCCGAGTTCTCTTGCTTTCGTGAAGGCAACGCTAAGCGCTTTCAATAACGCCTTGCCTTTCGCGTTGTGGTCGATACTGGTCGCCAACCGCGCAAATTCATCGAGGTCAGCGATCTCCGCTTCAATCGCCGCGCGATCGGCTTCAGAGACAACTTCCGGCGGCTCGTCTTCAGTCCACTCTTCCGCCGTTTCGTCGAGCGCTTCGTAGTCCTCGTCAAGTTCTTCTTCGAGCGGCACCTGAGGCTGCGCTTTTCGCAGCTTCGCCTTCAATCGCGCCGATATTGAATTGAGAGCACCCGCAATAGCAAAAGTAGACGAAGCGAGCAGCTTACGCAGCACGAGCGTCATCAACGTGCGCTGGCCTGACGGCAGCGCCTGAAGATTGGGCCGTTGCAGGTATTCTGAGACGAGATTGTAGAGCCTGTCTTCACTATCTTCCGGAGTGAATTCTTCCACGAGCGGAAAGCGTTTGGTGAAAGGAACGTAGGCCGTTACCTGCCGCCGGAGCGTGCGATGACAGAGGGTTTTCAGACGCGACTTGAGGGTGTCGAACACCTGTCCCTGATTGAGATTGACGAATTGCTCGCGAAAGCTTTGCAGGTCACCGAAGGTGTGTTCGTCTATGAAACTGACCAGACCGAAAAGCTCAAGCAGTGAGTTCTGCAAAGGCGTGGCTGTCAAAAGCAACTTGTTGCTGTGCCCGAGCGCGCCTTTCAGCGTGTTAGCGATAACGTTCGACGGCTTGTAAACATTACGTAGCCTATGAGCTTCATCGATTACGACCAAGTCCCACGGCGTGTTAGCTACGTCTGAGGCTTTATTCCTCGCGAATTGATATGAGCAAATGACGATTGAGTCGTCGAGTTCAAACGGCCGGAACTGACCTGCCTTGATTTTCTGGTTATACAGTTTCGTTTCGAGAATCGTACAGGGCAAAAAGAATTTCTCGTTCATTTCCTGATGCCATTGCTTGCGCAGATTCGAAGGAGTGATGATCAGAATGCGACGCTTCCGCTCCGCCCATCTCTGCGCGATGACTAAGCCTGCTTCGATCGTCTTTCCCAAACCGACTTCATCTGCTAGCAAAGCACCTTTCGAGAGTGGCGATTGAAACGCAAAAAGCGCCGCATCCACCTGATGTGGATTGAGGTCAACCTGAGCACTAGCCACCGCGCCAGCGAGCTTTTCAAGGCTGTCAGATGGACAGCGCCTAGTCAGCTCGTAAGCATAATACTTGGCGTGATAGTCAGTGATCATGTCGGTTTTCTAAATGAGCCTTTTTCTGGAAACAGTGGAGCCAGTGCGAGTCTTTTGAGCAAGAACGTAAATGGGTTCGGCCCATAATACATGCTTGAGAAAACTGAGTCAGCCGCGATAGGCGTGTTCTGCGTGATATATCAGGCCTTTGATCAATGGGAACGCCAAAGGGTTTCTCTGGCGAGACGAGCTTTTCGCCGCGTAGTAGTACGTGTTCTCCGCCTTTCACGAAGGGACGAATATGCGCTGCTTCCAGAACCGGCAAGGTTCTTTCTGAGGTCATTGCGCAGCGGTAGCGATAAGCATCGGTGACTAATAATCTGAACGAGCCCTGCCCAAGGCGGCGTAACGACAGTCGGCGTGTCGTATCGCGAAGCGTCTAGCGGTTGATCGGCTGTCAAAACCCGCGTCAATTTTGGATTCGAGCGAGATAGTAAGACTGAACTGAAGGCGGTGGAAGATGACGGCGTCACCAGCAATTCAGAAGTTTTTGGCAACGTTTGGCACCGGAAATGAAAACGGCGAGGAGCGCCTCGCCGTAAACGATTGATTTAATGGTGGAGCAGAGGAGGGTCGAACTCCTGGCCTCCGCCTTGCGAAAGCACATTCACCACCACTGCATTCTTTAGCATGCGGTGACATAACCTAACATTTTACACAGGTTGCAGCTCATTCAGGACAAATGTTTCTTGCAAGCTTTGACATCAATTCGCACCGATTGGGATTGAGTCGAGTGACGAATCGGTGACATTACCTCTCATGAGAAAACCGCAAGAAGCCAGTACTTGCCTCTTGCGGTTTTGTGTCCCATGACAAGACTCCCGATTGATCTGACTTTACGCAACCCGCGCGACCGCCGAAGCAATGCGACGGGTCATGATTGCTTCGCGGGCTTCATCGATCTTGTCAAGCTTCACCTGCAATTCGGTTGCTTGCGCCGAGGGTTGTTTACGCCTTTCGTAAAGCGGGATCAGCTGCCCATCGCAAACTGCTTCTTGAGCGTTCAGCTGAGTGAGCTTCGTACGCACCGTCGAAGGCTCCGCTGTTGTATCTCATGGCTGTCTCAGAGATCGTTTTCAAGGTTGGAATATCGGCAACAGGTGCATTCGATTGATTACCCATCAACGAGTGAATTCCCGTGAGGTCATGCTCAAGCCGATCATACTGTTCTTCGTGTTCCGCAATAGTTAGATCGACTTGCGCTCGCGCAATCGCCATGACTCTATCTCCGCGGGGGTGATCGGAGTGGGATTAGGATTGCCGCTCAAGCATCATAGGTCGCTCATTAGTCGGGAGGCCCGTCGATAGTTCAGCAACGTTTTCCCTGACGAAGACGGAATCTGTTGACCGCAGATTCGTGCCCAGCATCCGACCGCGACACCCGCAAGAACGCAGATAGTAAACCTGATTGTTAGTATTTGAACAGGACTTCGAGCGCGGTTGCAATTCCTGCGTCCTTTTGTTTTTTGAAGCTACGGCACAATCGGCAAGATTGCTACTCCACTGGTTAGGCCGCGCAGGGTGACAGTCAATGATAGGTTGCCGGTTGGTAGTTCATCAGGAAGTCTTACGATTATGTAAGAGCCGTTCATCCCGGTTACTCCGGTCACTGGACCAACGTTTTCAACCGGCAGATTAACGCCATTCGCTTGTACCGATAACGTTGACGTTGGAGGAATTGGCGGCGACACAACCCCTAGACTCGACGTGAAGAAGATGATGCGCGCACGACCATCGACGCTGAAATTGTACGAATCACGGATCTTAAAAGGCCCGCGGAGAAAAGTTACTGAAGTAAGAGCGGCGGCATTGGCCGTACCTTCTTCGGCGAATATAACGGGTGCGGTCGGACTTAGGCGCCAGACGCCATCGGAGCCGTCCGTCACCCGCGTCTGGCTGCTACCGTCGGCATTCATCAGATAGAGTGCTGGGCTCATCGCACCATCCCGCAACGAGGTGAAGAGAATCTTTGTGCCATCCGGTGACCAGGCCGGTGCGGTATCCGCCGCTGAATTATTGGTCAGCCGCAGTTGCTTCGAGCCGTCGGCATTCATGACATAGATCTCAGATTGTCCATCGCGCGTACTCTCAAACACGATCTTTGAGCCGTCAGGCGAGTAGCGCGGCCGGAAGTCGCTGGTCCCATTCGTTCGCCGCAGGCCGAGCTGCGTGAGCCTGTTATAGGTCCAAATCGAGTTGGCGAGATCAAAGACAAGGGTCCAACCGTCGGGTGACCAGTCGGGGTTGGCAGCTCCGGAAAAGGTTTGGATCGGGAACCGTCCCGTTCCATCCGCGTTCATTATAGAAAGTATGGACTGGGAGCCGGGGCTAAAGGTAGCGAAAGCAATTTGGCTCCCGTCGCGCGACCAGGCCGGATGAACGTCCTCAGCCAAAGTCTTGGACAGCACCGCGAATCCGGTTCCGTCGGCGTTACGCACGCAGAGGCGCTGCGGGGATCCGAGGCTGCCGTCGGGTTGCCGCAGGCAGGTATACGCGAGCCGGGAACCGTCTGGCGACCAGGCTGGTCGGAAGTCATCGCCCTGGGTGTTCGTGAGATTTACAACGTTTGAGCCATCCTCGTTGACCAGGAAAATGTCGGCGCCCGAGCTGCCCTGTCTAACGAATGCAATCGGTTGGGCGCCGGCCCCGGGGACTGGAGTCGGAGTGGGAGTCGGCGTTGGTATGAAGTAAATGGCCGTGGCCGTGTGATTGGCGTTCATGTTTACCGTGACGAATTGACTCTGCACATAATCGACGCCATCGACTTGCCATTTCCAAAAAGTGCTGGTACCGACAGTGGGCGGCGCGGTCAAATTCACGCTCACAAACTCGTTGTAGGTGCGAGTGAATGGTGTAGTACCGCTTCCCGAGCCATTCTTGTCATTTGGCGTAACGGTTATATTCACTCCGCTGCCTGGATTCGACGACGTGATGGTCAGAACGGGTGACGTAGAATAAACAGCAGTCATCGTGTGATTGCCATTCATTACTAAGTTCGTCGTGACACTTCCACTCCAATCCTGTCCGTCTCGTTGCCAGAATTTAAAGTTGTTTCCGTTTAATGTTGACGGCGCCGTGAGAGTCACCGTCGTGCCCGGATTATAAGTACGAGTGAACTGAGTCGTGCCGTTGCCTAAACCCGAAATGTCATTGGGACTGACAGTAATGTTGACTCCGCTGGCGGGATTCGATGAGGCGACGGTCAGCACACCACGTTGAACTGGATTGCGACGCGCAAAAATGACGGCCGCCGCATTGGTTAGATCTTTCAAATTGCTTTCAGACGTATGCGAGTCCGAAACATAAGGTTCGGGCCATCCACCACCAAGACCGACGACCGGCAACATTTTCTGATTTCCGTCGCCGTACCGCAGCGTGATCGTTCCGTCATAACGAAGTTCAATCTCGAAGCTTACCGGATTCTCCCCACGCGTTACTCCGGGTCCGATCGGCGTGTCGTACGTCACCGCCTGCCATCTAAAAATTATGCGATCCACGTCCTGGACCACGTAGACATCGTCGCCCGGACGCCTGTCAGTTCGGAGATCATCCCATAGTCCGGCGATCATGCGATGTCCGTTCAACCATCGCTCAGAACTTGAGGCATCGTTCGAAGAAGGGGGAAAGCCAAAATACAACGCGCCATTAGTGGACACAGTGACTGAGGTGTGCTCGAAGCCATAAAACTTGAAGGTAAACGGCAAATTTATCGTCTTGAACTCGTCGTCGGCCATCAGCCCCAAGCCGGTTCCGCCAGACGAAACTGGGGCAGCCGCCGTTTCGGCGACCGTGTAAGGATCACCGACGTCCACAGCCACGGAGATGGGTATCGACGAAATAGGACCTTTGTTGCCGGCCTCGTCCACCGCCCGCACGCCAATGAAACCTGAAGGGTGTTGCCAGGGAACCTTGATCGTAATCCCTTGACCGCCACCAGGGTCGGTAGGCACCGGACCCGCCAATGGTCTCGCCAGGTCGAAATTGGCATCGTTGAGAATGGCATCGGAGAAACGAAGTTCGTAAGCGGTTACCTTTCCTACGTTTCCGTCATCTCCGGGTGCAGTCCAACCGAGCGTATAGCTGGGAAAGGTGTCGCTGATGTGGGCGTTCAGATTATTAATCCCACCCGGCGCCGTTACGTCCGCGCTGCCGACAGCTTGCAAAGCTTTGTTTGCGTCAACCGCACGTCCGGTTGAAATCGGATACACATAAGAATATTGCCACGGAGCTGTATAGCCGCTGTACATCATCACCGAGCGAAGTCTCTGCATCGTAATGCTCGGGGATAACGCACAAACCAACGCGGCACTGCCGGAAACGTGGGGCGCGGCCATCGAGGTTCCATTGGCAAAGTCATAAGTATTTTTCGGCGTGGTACTCAGGATATATTCCCCGGGTGCGGTCACGTTTACCGTGGCCTCACCAGAGTTTGAGAATGATGCCCTGGTTCCTGCACCGCGAGAGGCTGCGACGGAGATCAAGTTCGGCGCAATGTAGTTTGCCGGATAGACTGGAAAGAGATCGTTTGAAGAGTTTTCATTGCCGGCCGCGACGATGAACAGAATTCCGGCGTCGCTCAACGCACGGATTGCGTCCAGCTCGGCCTGAGAAGATCCGGCGCCGCCATAGCTGTTATTGAGAACGCGAATATTGGCGCCCTTCGTACCACCTGAAGACTCCCAGAGCTGGCGCATCGCTTTGGCATACGCAAATGCGTTCAACAAATCTGCAGATGTTCCCGTTCCGTCTTCGGTCAGAAATTTGAGAGACATCAAACTGACCTGCCAATTTACTCCGGCAACACCAAGTGCGTTGTTACCGGTCGCCCCGATCGTGCCGGCCACATGCGTGCCATGATCGTCTACGTCGCCGGCGTAGCTTCCAGATGGCGGATAGGAAGGCTCAGTGTAATCAAAGACGGTTGCGTCGTTATGCGCAAAGTCCCATCCGTTGATGTCGTCGACGAATCCATTATTGTCGTCGTCAATACCGTTACCCGGGACCTCACCGGGATTGACCCAAATGTTGTTCTGCAGGTCTTCGTGGTTAATGTCGATTCCCTCGTCGATAACTCCGACTACGACGCTTCGGCTGCCCGTGGTCGTGTTCCACGCTAGCTCCGCTCGAATGTCGTTGCCAGGCGTTCCAGGATTCCCCCCAAAAGTCGAGCGCTGACCGGTATTGTTGAGTCCCCACATTTCCGCGTATCGCGGGTCGTTTGGAGCGACCAACGCTTTCCGAATGAAATTAGGCTCGGCGTAGATGACATCGGACCGCGCACGGAGTGCTTCGATGGCATTGCTGGTATCCGCGGGATTGACCTTCGCTACACGCAGCCCTGCTACAATTTCGAAAGCCGGGCTGAGCGCTTCAATCAACAGCGGGATTTGGTCTCCGGATTTCTCGATTAGTACTTGAGGGCCTAACCGCTTGCCCTTCGACTCGGGATGAAAACGAACCAGAATCTCACCAGGAACAGCGTTGGGATATGCCTTCTTAGTTCGTTCAAGCGGAGCTTCGAGTTGTTGCCGACGCGGAGCTTGGGACTGGCGCTCAGCTCTCTGTGAAATTGGGAGAACTACAATGAGCGTGAGGAGTATCGTCAGCAGCAATAACCAACGATACCGCGCAGCATGAGAGAGTAAAGAATAACGTTTCAAAAACATGTCTTGAGGAATCAAAGCGGCAACGCGGGTTATGTCCCGTAGGCGAGGTGTGCGCCCTCGGGCAATCGACAGCGAAGTAAATGAAAACCGATAATACTGGCTAATGTGATTTTTCTACAGATAGTCCGTGATGACGTGTCCACCGATGCTTTCAAGAGGCATCAGGAATAGCACCGGCTCCAACTTAACATCGCTCAGCTTATACACAATACGTTAAGTCGCCAGTCGTTGATACTTGCAACTGTAAACCGACCGTCTATTTGAGATGCCTTGTCATCGTTTGCGGTTGTTTGGGTGCTGTGTGCTGTTATTTCCGGTTCAGGTATCGGTCATGGGGAAAAATGGACCACATTGAGGACGGTTTTAAGTTGTTGAAATGTAGGTTAATTGGTGGAGCAGAGGAGGGTCGAACTCCTGGCCTCCGCATTGCGAACGCGATTTATGGCCCACTGCATAGTTTGACACTATATGACATGCAGTGACATTAACTAACAATTCTTCAATAGGTTGCAGCCGTAACAAGAGCAATTCTTTAGCAGCATTTGACATCGATTTTCGTCGATTTGCATTGAGTCGAGTGACGAATCGGTGACATTTTCGCGGTTTAAGAAAAATGGGTTGAGTCTACAAAGTCGGCTTAATTGTGCCTTGATTCGTGATGTCGCGCTAGCGCGGGCGCTCAGGACTTCTGCAACCTAAACATGGAATACCTGAAGCAACACGCCACGTAAAAGCGGTTCAGCAACTTCAACTACAAACTCTTCATCGGTAGTTGACACTACGTACTCCCCTATTCTGCTGTGTGCAATTGACGAGCGTACGCGATAAATCCAGTAGGTCGCGATCTCAATAATCAGGCGTCTATATTTGGTTTGCAATACCGTTCCCGTTCCACTGATCAAACCCTTGGCCTTCGCTTGGTCCTGTGAAAAGCCACCTTCCGCAATTATCAAGTTATACTCGGGCTCTTTGTCTTTGAGTGGGTTGCCATCTTTCCCGTAACGAAAAAAGATATCGCTTGCGATGTCTCTGCATCCCGCACAGTGCCTCACAGCGTTTAGGGCTGTCTCAACTGGTTCGACGTGGGTAATAGCGGGCTCAACCACAGACCGCAACCGTTTCAACTCATTGTGACCATAATCACTCAGAATTTGACCAATTCCTTTCAGGTCGCCGCCCAGAGCATTAATCTTCGCTACGATGTCATAGTCAAATCGCAACTCCAATAAATGGTAAAGCTTGAGGAATCGCTCGAAAGGAAAGGGCTGAACGACTGACCGAATAATCCCTTCCTCATGAAACGATGTAGGGAGGTGTAGACTGTCAACTGCTAGGATACTCGTTGGGCATGTGCGATATGTTCCGCTTAGCGAACCAGCTGGAGCCGAATGAATGAAGCCGCCCCACAACGCTGAACCTCGCAAGTACTTATCTTCGTAATCGGATTGCCCATCACTCGAGAGAATCACATAGGATTTTTCCATTCGATAGGGTTCGCCGTAGATATCGCGCGCGACCTCACTCATGTAAGACATATAAAAGTGATCTGAAATACTACCTAGATCCAATTCATAACCTGCGGTCAAGCAAAGAACGCCAATGACAGATCCGGTTGAGTCTTGTATTTCAATTTCAGTATTTTCCTCAAATGACCTTTGTGCAGCGTCGATGGGTAAACAGACTTTTCCGTTGATTGAAAGCAGACCATTACTATCCGCATATTCAAATTCCTCTGCCTCTCCAGCATTGGAAGTGCGAGTTTTGAGCGGCGTGTCTTTGTTTTCCCGTACCCACTGGACATCGTCGAATCTCATGGGACAATCACTCAGCCTCAGCGGCCCAATATTCGCCCAGGGGTCTCTCGCCCTCATCCCTAAAGAATTCTTTGAATGAAGACGTGATCAGTTTTCGTGTCGCAAATCCGACATTAACCTTTCGAGTCGGGAACCCCTGAATTATCCGATTCAGACTGGCAAGACCCAATAGATCTGAGCCAGGCTGCGACGCGTTAAGTGTTTCAATTAGTTTTTCTATCGCCGCATCAATGCGTTGTATTCGGTCTTCGGTTGATCCAAAGTCCGCAACTGCGGCGAAAAAACTATTCATCACATTCTCACTACCGAACCAGTTTGCACCCGTCGGCAGATCTGCATTAGTACCGTCATACACGCGACAGACCGCGTCATCCATTCGCGCATATTTCAACAAGGTCCCCTTAAACTCATCGAATTTCGCGCTCAAGTTGTCCTCGCTCTCAGAAAGGATGTCTGCTTCCATCAATTGCTGTGCGACGACATTTTCCTTCTGGATTTCTGGACTTCCTGTGAGAAAACTCTGATATGCAGTGACTACTCGATCAAGTGGATATTTTCGCGGACGGGTGCGACGAGCTGCTTCTCGCTCGGTTAGTAATTCAAGGCCCGGGATTTCCGCTTCTAGGGTTGTCTTAAATACGGAGAATAGGACTTCGATCTGATGTCGCATCGACATCGGTTTTTGCCCCGCGTTCAAAACGATGATGCGATAAATCAGATGCTTGTATTTTGCTTCAAGCCAGAATTCAACCAAAACCTTCTGGCCCTCCTTGAACACGTTGTCCTTAGAGAGATCTTTGAGGATATACGTGCGTTGTAGTCCGTCTAAGATGTTGACGTTACCCGCCACAGCCAGGCGCTGTGAAAGCTCGCTGGTGTCCTCGGATTGATAATGAGGAATTAACTCCGCTACGAGTTCGGGTTTGACCGCCAAGGTGATAGCGGGAAGTAACGCTCCTTGGATGATATCCCCCTTCATCCGTCCATACGCCTTATGCTTTTCGCGCCGGCGCTGGATGTCGAACAGATTGAATGGCTCGCCGACTAGCTCAAGATAATCTGGAATACTCATTTGCGCATATACAACGGGGGTATCGGTACGCAAATCCAATGCTTTTCCCAGTATTTGAATGTCCACTCTTCTCGCTCCTTCCCGAGGACCGCCATTCTACTTGAGTCTCAACTAAACAGCGAAGGTAGCCCCACAAAACAATCAATCAGGGGCGATAAATTCATTCGGCAGTGTGACGAAAATATCGATCCTTTTATGCTATTGCTAATGCCGAATAAGGAGATATCTTCACAAGCAAACTATCCGTTCCGATTCAACTTTTGGAACGTAGAATCTATCCAATGCGGGGCGAAAGGGCATGCTGGACTTTGACCTAGTCGATCTCGACGAAGTTCTGAATCAAGAAGTCAAGCGTAATCTCAATCGATTCCCGGCTGATTTTATGTTTCAGTTGACAGCTCAGTTATTTCTGAACCGCCATTTCCTGGGAAAACAAAGCAGAGTAATATGCGAGTATGGAAAGCATCGCTTCTCTAATGGCTCGGCTTACGCCAGATCGTTGGCGCCGCAGCGTGGGCTTCAGCGCCGACATTGACGTAGCAAACACGGTATTGTTTTCGGCGGAGACTACCGACCCGGAAATTATTGAAACTATTGGCCAGTGGCTGCAACAAAACCAACCTTGTTTGTTTGGACGGATCGCTGCCAAATTGGGCTTCATTAGATACTGCATTTTAAGGGAGTCGGATCTATCACTGTCGGACGAGGCAATAGCCCAGAAGATTCAGCATGCCCGTCGGAGATGGCTGAAGGATGCTTTTGAGGGAAAGACGAGCAATTTCGTCATCATCGTTATCTCTCCGACTATTTCGGAGGCTGTTCCAGATCAAGTGGTTGCTAAAATCGCGCAGCGCCTATGTTCACTCTATCTAAGACTAGATGCCACGTTTGACAGCATCCATCACGAGAATATTTTTCTCGAGAAACCCGGTCACAGCAAGATGACTTGGCGCTGGTTGGCCGGTGTTAACTATTTCTCCTCACAAGGTGACAAGAGATGGTGGCACGATCACAGGTTTCCGGGAGGTATGGCATTTTCGGTCAATTCAGTGGGTCATTTTGTCCGATCTGAGAAAATTGCAAATGCGATGATCGAACTCAACAAAAGCCTCGGGGTTCCTGATGAAGAAGGCTGGAGTGATTCAAGAGTTGATTCGCTAGAGAAAGCTCTCGTGATGGCGATGCGAACAATCTCTTTGGCTGCTGACACTAGTTCTGGGAAAGCCACTGAGTTGTTGAGTCAGCCCACGAGTCCGCGCGAATCCAAGCTTAAATGCCCAGTGGAGCTTCCGAAATCGTTGTCAGAAAAGAACTGCATTGAGTACTTGGGCTATTACCACACGGACTACACACTGCCATCCGAGTACTTCCTGGCGGACGTTGAGCGTTCGATTTCAGCAGAGCCTTTCTTTCTTGATTTCACGTATCTATTTCACAAACATGTCGCTAATCCTGATTTTTTCACGGTGGGAGAAGGCCAGAGAATCCGCGCCGAGCATTCGGGCCTTGATCAATCTTCTACAAGTCAATCGGAAGGTTACAAAATGCGGCGTGGGGTACCGGAATCAATCCCTATTGAGAGTAGCCAGGTATTGCTCGAAGCGCTGGGAATTGAAACTAAAACGGTTTAGCGGACATCCACAATTAAAGGGCACTTGAGTTCTTCTGACAAAAACTCTGCCAAGATCAGCGGGAAAACTCCGTTCTTAATTCTCGCAACAATGCCGAGACAGTGAGGGTTCTTTAAGGTGCTGGTAGTGTCAAACAGAATGTCTAGGATGCCGAAGGATTTCGACGTCAATCGCGCTACGCCGACATAACGCGATAAGAGAACCTTTTTATTGAAAACGTTGCGTTGGGCGTCAGCTAACTTCTGCTGACCGTAGAACAAATGTTGGACATAAATCGGTGCCCGCAAAATTAGATTGCGGAATTGTATGGTTCCAATGTCAATCTTGGTCATCCGATTTGAGTATATTTCCCCAAAAGCTCTTATCATCTTGATTAGGTCAATAGTAATTTCTCTTAGAGAAGCAAAAGATAATCGTATTTTTCCGTGTATTGGAATCAAGATGTGACGCAACTTCCATCGCTCGGTGCCTTCAATATTTCCGTCCTCATCCTCTAGGTTTAGGCGAAGGATTAGGGCTGAGTTTGTCGTTGATAAATCGGCTCGAAAGTATGGGCTGTATCGATCATCATGGACGTAAAGAGAAACCAGATCGCCGGCTTCATCGTCGATACGATCACTAATCATTGTAGGCTTATGGACTTTTCGAATCTTCATGCCTGCAGCGGTGACGGCATGATACGAATTATCATCAGGATAGCTTTCCAGAATTAAGACAGGTGCAAATCCAGATGAGACAGCGGACTGAAGAAAACCGCGCGCGTCATCAGGGTTCTCGATTTTTAATAGACTGGGTGATACTTGAACCGCTTGGATCGCCTGACACATTTGTCCAATAGACAATCCCTCGGACGGCATGGGTCTGCCGAATGGCAACAGATATTGAGAAGCCAGTTGAGTTATTTGGGCGGGCGTGGGCGTCGCGATCTCTTCGAAATCTTTTGTCTTGCTCAGTGATGACCACACGGCTGTTGTTGCACACGCACTAACACCGACATCTTGCTGTTGGAAAACCAATCCGCAGACAGTCAGATCAATACCCAACAAATGCACTTGGTAGTGTCGGGTGCAGTTGAACTTTCTTAAGAGTCCTTTGCCTGCCTCGGAATCGTAATGTCGGAGCACTGTACGTCCAACCGGGGAACCGAGTAGGGGCTTTATCACACTAAAGCCCATGTAGAATTTCTCGCTAAATTCTTTACAAGCTTTTTGGAATGCACCACCACTGTCCGTGATGCCAGCGTTGGCACCAAGTTGGGACAGTTTCTTCAGTTCTTGACGAGCTTGGTTCTTGTCTATGGAGAAGAAGTGAATCCGCTGACACCAATTGGGATAAGCATAAAGACTGGTTGAGTAGAAAGCGCTAAAGTCATGGATGAAGTCGCGATCAATGTAATACCGCTCAATGATAACGGATAAGCAAGGACGTTTCGCTTTTCGAAGATAGCGCTCGATGTAATTCAGTTGAGGAAAACCGTCACGCATAAGCGGAGGCTCCTCTAATTGCAGCAAATCAGAAAGTGAGGAAAACGGAAGGAACTCTATCTTCTGTTCCGGTAGAGTCTTTGCGAGTTTTTGAGCATCCATATTGACCAGACAGAATAGGGCACTTGCGAATCGGGGTAAACGCAAGTGCCCGGAATTGCTAAACGCGAATCAGTGCGCGAACGAAGAGAAGGCGTGAGCTAATCGCGCGTGTTTATGCGGATATCGAGATCTTCCTTGCTCAAACATTGTGACGCACGTATTGATTCCGTTAGCGGTTTGAGCTTTTGATCCCACTTATCGAGAGACTTCTTGTACAGAGCTCGCGCCTCGCCGCGAAGCACAACGAGGGTTTTTGCCCTGGCATGGCTAACGGTTCGATTTCGTCGCGGCCTTTGAGTCTTCGGCATTGGCATCTTTCTCTTCTTCCCGAAGGTAATACGATGCATTCTGAATCAAAGTTTGTTCAAAATGCCAATCTTCGTGGTCGGGTTAGGGAATAGCTTGAGGAGTCGCAAGCTATCAAGAATCCTCGTTCCAAGTCAAACATTTGGGCGTTATATCAGTCAAGATATCAGTCAAGATTCCAGATTTTCCTAAGCCTCAGAATCTCACTGCCTTTGACGTGCCATTTCTTCTTGGAACCCTTTTGAATGCCTTTTATTTCACCATCCCGACACTTCTTCTTAATGGTTTCAACAGTTAATTCTAAGAGCAGCGCAGCTTCCTGCGCGGCATAGGTGTGATCTGGGTTGATTTTAACGCCGTTCTTCGCCATAACCTATCTTCAATGGTTCTCCACAATATCATCGTGATAACTCCAGTAAAGCGGTGTATACCACAGTTAACTAGGGAAAACAACACAAAAGCATAGATGGATACACATATTCACTCAAAGATGTCCCTCCCCGGAATCAAGCTTAGTGTCGACTGCCAGATGGGTTTCGTTCTTCTTGAGGTCATCCGATAATCGGGCATTATGTAATCAGGCAACGCGCCCGCCATCAAACGGCGATGTCATGCGCAATGCGGGTCTTACATAATGACGATTATCGTACGCCTCGCGTCTATTAATTTCACTCCAGATCTCACACCTCGCCCCTTCATAATTAGCCTCGCTCGTGACCGAGAGACATGGTCCGCTTGAGTCCACCTGATGGAAATAAAGTTTGCGGAAAGGTGATAAAGAAACAAACTGGGGAGGGCAGACAAGATAGAACGCGATTTCTAACTTTATCAATCCTCTAAGTCTCGTCTTTTCAGCAACTTTAGAATAAAGCAAATCATGCGAAGAAACTTGGGCAACTGGGAAAGTTACTCAAGTTCCCAACGCTCCTGAGTTTATGGCTTTATTTTTGCACTCCGAACGGCATTTCGATAAGGCGGAGGACTTATGGCAATACGACCACGCGGAAGGAAGCGATCGCTCTCGAAGAAGGTGTCATCCTACACGCACGCTACCAATGAGGCGAAGCGCCGAGCAGTTGAAAATTTGGTCAAATTCAATGGACCAAGTGACGAATCGGTGACAAATCAAAAAGACAGGGTAGGCACCCTGCCGTAAGTCATTGATTTAAATGGTGGAGCAGAGGAGGGTCGAACTCCTGGCCTCCGCATTGCGAACGCGGCGCTCTGCCAACTGAGCTACTGCCCCACAGCCGGAAGAATACAATTTCAAGACTTAAGTCTCAAGTCCCGACGTTCGCGTGTCCAAGTCTCAAGTCTCAAGTCTCAAGTCTCCAGTCTCAAACTGCGAGGGTCTCGGGTTTCAAGTCTCAGGTTTCAAGCTTCAGGCTTCGCATTTGCTCGAGGCAGCAATCAATCCGCTGATTTTCAGATTTCCCAGAGAAAGAGAAATCTACAGTCTTGAGATCTGCAGGTTCAGGAGACAGCACGTTCAGGAGACAGCAAGGTGCGGCTGAGTTGAGTGGCTCCCGAACCTTGTCGACAGCAGCTGCCCGGAACTCAGGTTTGAGCAAGCGACGACGCGACGTAGTTGAGTGCGTCCTGAAGCTTTTCAACATTTTTCCCGCCGCCCTGGGCCATATCCGGTTTGCCGCCGCCGCGGCCGTCGATCATTTCACAAGCCTGGCGCATTAGCGCGTTCATGTCGCCGGGAGCGTCAGTTGATCTGGCGAAAACTAAACGCGCGGTGTCGTCGCCGGTTGAACTGAGCAGAGCGATCACGTTCGGGTGGGCGATTAGTGCGAGAGCGAGATGCTTGAGGGAGTCGGCACTGCGATTGGGAAAGGTCCTATTGATGACGATTGGGCCACTGGGACTCTGGATTGACGCGGGAGTAACTGAACTCTCGGAGGGCCGGGTGACGTCGACTCGCGCGCCCTCCAGTAGTTCTGCGGCTTCGACTTTCGCGGCGATTTCTTCGAGAGTGCGAATGCGGCGGTGCAGTTCCTTATTTTCTTCCTGCATGCGTTCGGCGAGTGCGGGGGCGTCGTCGCGACCGGCGCTGAATAGGACGGCGGTTTTTCGCGCAGTGTCATTCGCGCGGCGATAATCAGCCAGGGCGCGACCACCGGCCACGAATTCGATTCTCGTTAATCCTTTGGCGCGCTCCCATGATCGGACGGCGATCACTCCGACTTCTCCGGTGCGGTGCGCGTGCGTGCCTCCGCACGGAGTCAGATCGAAACCATCAATCTCGATCAAACGCAGCTCGCCTTCGACCGCCGGTTCCTTGCGCAACGGCAGGTTCGCAGCCTCTTCCGGTGTCACGGTGCGAATGAGGGCCACGCGATCTTCCCAGATAATCCGGTTCGCCAGATCGACGGCCTGCTGAATTCGTTGCTCAGAAGGCTGCTCGAGCGCGACATCAATCTCGCAGACTTGCTCCAACATGCGAAAGCCACGCGTCGGCGCGTCGAACAAGTTTACGAAGGCAGCCGAGAGGATGTGCTGGCCGGTGTGTTGCTGCAGATGGTCCAAGCGCCGCGGCCAATCGACTTTGCCGGTGACAGTCTCGCCCACCGACGGAGCCACGCCATCGATAATATGCAGCACCGTTCCGTCTTCGGCGTCAACGCAGTCAATCACGCGCGTTTCGCCAATGGTGCCGGTGTCGTTGGGTTGGCCGCCCCCGGTGGGATAGAAGGCGGTGCGATCCAGTTCCAAATTTGCGCCGTCGACGGCGACGACGCGCGCCTCAAATTCTATTAAGTGGGAATCGGTGTAATAGAGGCGTTCAGTTGAAGGCATGTGGAGTTAATAATGCAACGCGGCGTTGGGCGCAAGGGAAGAGGCGTTGTGCCCCTCTCTCTGGGCGGTCTTAGAAAGCGCTTGTCGCGCATCGGGCTTGACTCCACGCCGAGGTACCGGGGCTGCGCGCCAAACTGGGCGTAGCCCAAACCTTTCCAAAGCGCTTCCGGAAGGCCTCAGTTCTTCCGCACATCAGACGGCGGAGCCGCGTCTTCGGATGACGTTCGGGCCAACGCTTCGCGCAGGAAACGATGAAGACTACGCGTGGCCATCGAGGCCACGCGTACGGGTTATGTTTTGTTTGGCTGTCGTAAGGCCCTCTCCCTACCCTCTCCCAGCGGGAGAGGGATCAGAGGGGGTACAAACCGGTAACATCGTTTACAGAATGAACCGGGCACATGGTTTACAGTGCGGGGGCAATGGGGACAATGCGATAATCGCGCAGCGTTTGCGAATAACGAACAAATTCGGAGTTATTAACTTTAATGATAAAGACTAAATTCCTCTTGTCGGGTCTCGCTGTCCTTATTTTCTTACTCGCACCGGCCCACCAACCGGTCGCGGCGCAGCCGGTACCAGCGCTGAAGAGCATTACCTATCGCCTGGGGATGTCGCATCCCAGTTCGCATTTGTTCGAAGTCTCGATCGAAGTGGAGTTCCCAAACGACTCGCTCCCAACATCAATTGATTTCCAAATGCCGAAGTGGTCGCCCGGTCGTTACGCGGTTTTTGATTTCGCCAAGAACGTTCAGGAGTTTCACGCGCTCGGCGGAGTCTGTCCCCAGGCCGGACCGCGATGTATGTTGCCGGACTTTCCTTTGACACGCGTGGATGAACAGACGTGGCGAGTCGAGACGATGAACACGCATAGCCTGACAGTTAAGTACAGAGTTTTTGCCGATGATTTGTCGGGCACTTTTTCTCAACTCAACGCGCGCCACGCGAATTTCAATGGCGGCTGCATTTTCATGTACGTCGTGGGCCATAAGCCGGATCCAGTGAAGCTCAACATCGATGCGCCGCCGGGCTGGCGAATTATTAATGCCGCGACCGAAGAAAAGAACCAGCGTGAATGGCAGTTTGCGAATTACGATCTGCTCATTGATATGCCGACGGAGATTGCGCCGGATTGGACTGAAGATGATTTCAAAGTCGACGGCAAACTCTATCGGGTTATCGTGCACTCGTTGGGCAACGAAGGTGGAAAGCGCGCGGCGCTGGTGCGTGATTTGGAAAAGATTGTACGGGCAGAGACGGCGATGTGGGGGCCGCCGGAATTCGACTCGTACACTTTCCTGTTTCACTTTGCCGCCGACGGGCGTTCCGGTGACGGGATGGAGCACCTGACTTCGACGCAGATCATTTTGCCGGGTGTATTGTCCGAAGCCGGAACTTATGCGGAAACGCTCGACGCGGCTTCGCATGAATTTTTTCATGTGTGGAATGTAAAGCGGCTGCGCCCGTTGGAACTTGGTCCGTGGGACTTCACGCGGCCGGCGAACACGCGCGCGCTCTGGATCGCCGAAGGATTCACGAATTACTACGGCCACCTGATGCTGCGCCGGGCAGGCTTGTGGGACGACGCCCACTTCTTCAGCACCGAGAGCGGGACGATTAATTCCATTGAGAACGCGACCGGCAGCCGGCTGATGAGCGCGGAAGAGTCTTCCTTATCCGCCCCGTTCCTGGACGATGCGCCGCACGCCCAGCAAACGAACCTGGCGAACACGTCGATCAGTTATTACCCCAAAGGCGAGTTGCTCGGGTTCGTGTTGGACCTGCTGATGCGCGGGAAAACTCAGGGGAAGACGTCGCTCGACGATGTGATGCGCCGAATGTATGAAGAGTTTTATTTGCAGAGTCCCAACAACAGCTATTACCTGCGCGGCCGCGGTTACACGGTGGAAGATTTTGAGCGAGCGATGGCTGCGGCTTCAGGCATCGACGCATCGGATTTCTTCAAACGGTATGTGCGCGGCGTAGAAGTTCCGCCGTACGACGAGGCGCTGGCCCAGGTGGGATTGAAATTGGTGCGCGGCGGTAGCGGCGTCGCGCGTTATGACGCCGGGATCAAGCTCGGGAGGAACGATCAGAGTGGGATGGAGATTCGAAGCATTCGCGCGGGCTCGCCGGCGGAGGAAGCCGGCTTGCAGGTAGGAGACACGATTCTGTCGATTGGCGACGCGAAGGTTGCGCGTGAAAACTGGTTGCAGATCTTCGGCCGTTATCGGGAAGGGGAGAAGGCAAATTTCTCGGTGCGCCGGCAGAAGACGATGTTGACGCTCCCGGTTACAGTGGGCCAGCCTGAGCGGGTCGAGTTTCGCATTGAGGAGAAGCAGGATGCGACGAAGGAAGCGCGAGCGTTGCGGGCGGCCTGGTTGAAAGGGTAGTGAGGTGAAGCGGTGGAGATGTTGCCTCAAAAACGGCAAAGTGCCGCGTCGGAGGGGCGGTGTCCCAAGCTGAGCCTTCTCTGTGTTTCCTCAGTGCTCTTTGTGTCTCTGTGGTGAAATCTTGCAAGCGATTCTGACCACCACAGAGTCACAGAGAAAACTGAGCCAGCACAGAGAAACCAGACTAGGACACCACCCTCGAAAGCGGCGACGGGTCGCCGCACTCCAAAGAACGGAGTTATAACGTGACGCGAGTAGCTTTAAGGAACGATGACGTCGATGGTTTCCGGGGCAATCTCGAAAGTCATGGGAGTCTTTCCGATCACCTCACCATCGATTTGCACTAAGGCGTCGCCGGTAGCGCGCGCGCGTTTGTCCCGAATATAGCGAACGCCTCTAGTGCCTGGTTTCACGCGTCCGGTTACGACCAGGGTGAGCAGGTAAAGATAATAGCTTCGCTTAGTCGAAGTTATCAGCAGGATCTCGAATTCCGGTTTGTCGATCTGTGCGCCCGGGGTCAGCACAAAACCGCCACCATAACTCGCAGCATTGGCGATGCACGCAAACGTCGCCGACGAAGTCTCGCCGCCGGCTTCGATAGTAAAAGTCACCGGGTTCCAGCGCAGCAGAAAACCTATTCCCGAGTACCAGAAGGCGCCCGTGCCGAACCGGCGTTTCAGACCGGGACGGATAACACTAGCCACCGCGGCATCAATTCCCACGCCCGCCATCAACACAAAATAACGTTTCGCGCCGGTCGTCTCTTCAATAAGGCGACCGAGATGGATGCGACGGGTCCGGTTGGCGGCAATCACTTGCGCGGCCGCCTCCATTTTGAACGGAAGCTTTAGATCAAGCGCCAGCACGTTCGCGGTGCCGGCCGGCCAAATTGCCAGACGCGCATTCGTCCCAACCATGCCTTGCAACGCTTCGTTGATGGTTCCATCGCCGCCGGACACAATGATGTCGGTGGCGCCGCCGGCCGCGGCTTGTGCCGCCAGGCGGCTGGCGTCGCCGGGCGCAGTGGTATTGAGTAACTCTACTTGCAGATTGTTTGCCGCGAGGAGCTCGCAAAAACGGGAAACTTCACTCGCTCGACGCGCAGTGCCCTGGCCAGCATTGGGGTTGGAGATGAGGACTACGCGGCGTTGGTCCATGGCTCCGGAAGCATAGCATGGCGCGCCACAGTTTCGAGTTTTGAGTTTCGGGTTTCGAGTTCGGAGAGGGGCAACTTTTTTACCGTGCCGGTCACCTTACAAACTAGATGAAAACAAAACTTGCTAAATCGTTATTACTTGCGACGCTACTGTTGGGACTTTGTTTCATACCTTCATTCGCGAAGCCGCGCGCGCGACGGTTGGAAGTTGGGACGTGGGGCGGCCCGCACATTCACCTGGAGGTGGCGAAGGATTCGGCGACCATCGAGTACGATTGTGCGCATGGCACTATCAATGGACCATTGATGCTGGATCGGCGGGGCAGGTTTTCTTATTCCGGCACCTACTCGCTTGAGCATGGCGGGCCGATCCGGATGGATGAAAAGCCTAACGCACGTCCAGTGAGATATGCCGGAGTCGTTTCAGGGAAGACGATGAAGTTGACGGTAACGTTCGTTGATGCGAACGAAGAGCCTGAGGTCTTCACCCTGGTGCTCGGCGGTCCCGGCCGCGTGTTCAAGTGCCGCTAAATCTCAAGAGTTAGGTAAGCCCTCCTTTACAGTCAGGCTACTGCCCTGCTCCCGCGTTTGGCGCATGATTAATCCACGCCGCTTTGCACAAGAAGTTGCTTGATGCGAACGGAGGGGCTTAGAAAAGCGCCAAAGGCGCGCAATGTAATAGCCTGGGCCAACGGCCCAGGTTAAGGCCATCGAAGGTGATAAGCGCTGAAGGCGCGGAATTGTTCGGTCATGAAGTCTGATTACGCGCTTTCAGCGCTAGGGCTGATTGAATTGCCTAACCCAGGGCGTTGCCCTGGGCTATTAGATTGCGCGCCTTTGGCGCTGCGCTTCAAAACGGCTTCAATGTCTCATGCCTCTAAAAGTGCTTTTTGTGCAAAGCCAATCCACGAACCTTCTGAGCCCGTGTGACAGAGCCCGCCGGCTTGCGCGAAAGCGGGGCTCCCGCGCCAATCGGATCGGTTTATCCAAAAACCTACGCCTCTAACTTTGCGTCCATCGTGATCTTCGCATTCAGCAGACGCGAAATCGGGCAACCGGTCTTTGCATTGTTCGCGGCGGTCTCAAAAGCTTCCGGACTGGCCCCGGGAATCTTTGCCGTTACATCCAGATGGACTTCTGTCACCGTAAATCCGGCATCAGTCTTTTCCATGGTTACGGTGGCGGTTGTTTTAATACTGTCCGCCACGAGGCCCTCGTTCCCCAGCTGTCCGGACAGCGCCATGGAGAAACATCCGGCGTGTGCGGCCCCGATAAGTTCTTCGGGATTGGTCCCGATACCGTCCTCGAACCTGGTGCTGAATGAGTATTGTGTGCCGGCTAAGACCCCGCTGTCTGTAGAGATCGTTCCTTTGCCGTCCTTCAAACCACCTTGCCAAACTGCCGAAGCTTTGCGTTTCATCCTGTCCTCCCATACATGATCTGGAACGTTTGTGCAGGGGAGATTATCACTGGAGCGGCCGATAGACGATAGACGAGGGACGACGGACGATGGAACCGGGACGACGCACGATAGACCATAGACAAGAATATCTTCGGAGAGGCAGTTCGCCATGAAGCTCTGAGCTCATCAAAAAGCGTTTAGTAACCCGAGCGTCAGCGTGGGGATCGAATGATCGACTGAGTAAGATCGGCGCATACATCTGCCGTGGATGATCGACGATGATCCCCCTCGCTAGCGCTCGGGGATTAAACGTTGGGCATTGATGTGTTCGGCTACGTTGATACGCCCGAAGGTATGCACGCGAATGAGCGCACCATCAGGCAGATATTGGAACCGAACACAGAGCCGCTCGCGATAGCGAGCGGTTAAAAACCGCTTGCTACTGCAAGCGGCTCTGTTCTGTCAAAGGGGGTTTCAACTTGCAACAAGTTGACCCTCCCCGCCCCGTAACAAATTGTCGACCGCGGGCGATGGACGTATTTCTCAACATCAAAGATGCGTTGCTCATGCGGCTGAGGCAGCCTTCCTGCCCCGCTGCCGCGTCTGGCTAGTGCATTAATTTTTCTTCAACTCATGACCCCAAACGCCCCCAAACTGCGCGTTAACAGACGGAGGCAGTGATCACGAGACAGCGAGAAGGAGTCCCCGATGAAGCTCAACGCGAAATATGTGGTCTTTACCCTGATTGGGTTGGCGAGCGTCTATGTGCTGTACCATAACGAACGCTTCGTGGTCGAATCATCAAATCCGGCGTGGCAACACTTTGCACCCTTTAAGTGGTGGTTGCTGCCGCACGCCGTGTTTGGCACGGTCGTACTGCTGTTTGCTCCCTTCCAGTTTTCCAACCGGCTGCGCCAGCGATTCACCAAAGCGCATCGCGTCATGGGACGACTCTATGTGGTGGGGGCGTTGGGTCTCGCGCCGCTCGGCGCTTACATACAGTATTACCAGGAGCGAATGGGCGCGCCGCGTTCCTTCACCATCCTGGGCATCGTGGATGCCCTCATGCTGATTGGGGCGACGCTGATGGCGTTTCTCTTTGCCATCAAGCGAAAGATTAATCTGCATCGCCAATGGGCCACTCGCAGCTACGCCATCGCCCTGGTGTTCATTGCCGGCCGATTTGTGATGGGAGTTACCGGCTGGGAAACTCTGGGAATTGAGATTGTCCAGGCCATCATCTGGTCCTGCCTCGCGCTGTCAGTTCCATTGGCCGATGTTGCGATCCACTGGAAGGAACTTCGTTCGACGGTCACGGTGCCCGTGAAAGCGCGCGTGCCGCAAAAACAGAGCGTTCCCGAAGACGCCATCCGCGCCACGTGAAGATGCGTGCCCTGCTGGTGGGACTGTGCTCTCGACGACGTGACCTGTCTGATGAGAGCATAAGCACTAACTCATGCCGGCCCGCAAGCGAACATTCTTAACGATTGCTGTTGTCATCGGTGCGCTCATAGCGGCTTGGCTGGCGCTGGCGTCGAATTGTCCAGGCGCTGGGATCGCGTTTACCGCTAACGCCAGGAATCTTCACCGGTTGAAGAACAGAACTGCGTTGCCGCGGGAGGCTGACTTCGATGCGAGAGTTACGCTGGATGAATTACTGCGGCCGGGTGACGATCGTAATCGCTGGTCGACTGAGCATGCCGCGAGAATTCAGGGGCAGGTGATTGACGTTGCCTATGCGCGTCCGGAAGCAACGCACTGTTACAGTCTTTGTCGTCGCGACATCCATATTGTGATTGCGAACCGGAAGCAGGCGGCGAAGAACGAACATGTCGTGTTGGAGGTCACGCCGAATCTCCCGATCTCGAACTGGACTGAGCAAGACTTGCAGGCGCAACTAATCGGCCGCTGGTGTGAATTCGAAGGCTGGTTGTATTTCGACACCGATCATGCCGAGGAAGCCGAGAACACTGCGCCGCACAACCCGGGCAACTGGCGCGCGACTGCGTGGGAGGTTCACCCTGTTACAAAGATCGCGTTGGTGAGGTAATCGCGAAGCGGGGCCCGCGCTAACAACCGTCAAACATGCTGATCGATCAGGATTGGGTTACCGTCAGGATCCATCACCATCAAGCTGGCGGGCCCACTAGTAGTTTCATCGGCCTGGGTTTGCAATTCAACGCCTTGTTCTTTCAAGTGGCGCTGTATATCGCGGACGTCGCTGAATGATTCCAGCTTCTGCGCGTTGCTGTCCCAGCCGGGGTTGAAAGTGAGAACATTCTTGTCGAACATGCCCTGGAACAATCCGACGACAGCGTGTTCGCCATTCTTCATGATTAGCCAGTTCTGCTTTTGATTCCCTCCGAAAACTGTAAAACCCAGCTTTTCATAAAATAGCTTCGACGCCTCAATGTCTTTGACCGCGAGGCTGACTGAGAAATTTCCGAGTTCCATACCTGCTCCTTTGCGTATCCAAGTTGGTTATCTGCTCAGGAAAATACCTGACAACTTAGGCCGTGTCGTCATACTTTCGCATGATTTTCGCGCGATGAGGTGGAGAACAATACTTTGGTTTGGTCGAACCGGTGCAGCGCGGACGCTGAGCCCGACTCATTTCATGCTGACCCTGAGAGTGTAATGCGCCGTCGGGTGGGCCATAACGTAGATGTAATAGTCTCCTGTACTCGGGATGGTGCCGCTCCAGCGCTTACCGTCTTTGGAGTCGCGGCCAAAAGTAACGCGGCTATCGCCGCCAAAGTCCCCCGAATTACTTACGTAGAACTCGGCATGGTTGTACTCCGGCCCATTTCGCTCGCGCCGCCAGGAGAGTTTCACAGTCATGATTCTCCCTTTGCGAGCACGAATCACGTAGCTGTCATGTGACTCTCCGCCGATGAAACCCTTGACTGCCGCCGGGCTTCGCAGCCGTTGGGTATATTCCTGCACCCGCGCAATGTTTGGGGCGAGCGATACAGTTGCGAGTGAGAATAGCAGTAGCGCGCCCGCTCGGATTGTCATGCGCATACCAGACCTCATTGGATAGCAAGGTAGTCCGATGTCAGACTTTGCCCAGGCCGGCTTCCCACAAAGCGTCTCGCAATCGCCTTTTCCTTATCACTCCAACACCGAAATCATGATTATCAGATTCGGCCTGGAAGGATAACTTACCCATTGCACTCAACTTGATGTCGGAAAATTCGCCGGTACTGGCTCGGAGTGGTAACGGTAGTGACTCAGCAAAGCCTTTACCAGTTCGCCCGGCTTTCAAATACTCTATATAACCACGCGCCTTCGTTTGGAATTCCGCATCTGAGAGAGTTTCATCCCATAGATCATTGCCGGAAAAGGTCCTAAAAGTCTGCGCCAAATACAATATTACGAAGGCGAACAAGGCGAAATGGTGGGGTAAATGTTCTGTAGCCTGCCGTCTTTCCTCTGCCAAATCCACCTCCGGAAAAAAGTAGATAGCATTGTGAGCGATAAACAGGTCGCCGGCAAAAGTATACCGGCCGGCTATGCGGTAGTAGTGAACATTACTGAACTTGACGGGTAAACTCATGAGTAGAACCGGCAGTCATCAAGAATGCTTCTGCACGCGGTAATGCAGTTGGACCAGACCGTCCGCGAAGCTTTCAGTGGACTGCAACTCCAGGGGAACGTGACGGCGACGCCGCGCGATTAGGGGAATGCCTTCCCCAATAAAGACCGGGGCGACGCTGATGACGAACTCGTCGATTGCCTGCTCGTCAAGAAAGGAGGCGATGATTTCGCCGCCGCCCATCAACCAGATGTTCTTGCCAGGTTGCTCTCGCAGGCGATTCACGAATGGACCGATGGCGCCGCTCGCGAACTCCACGTCGGAAGGAGCGTCGACCGGTGGCGCCTGACGGGAGAAGACGATGTATCGAGGCGGCGAGTCGAACTTTGCTCCCAGGCGCAAGCTCGCCTCGTAGGTTTTGCGGCCCAGCAGTTTAGTGTCGATCGACTTCATGAAGTCGTTCATGCCATAGAAACCTGCGGGCGCAGGGCGGGACGTCAGCCAGTCGAGATCGCCATCCGGACGCGCAATGTAACCGTCAGCGCTGGTTCCGATGTGAACGATGACTTTCCGATGATTCGTCACGAAAACCGACCCTTACTGAATTCCGTAATCCGCAATCCGCAATCCGAATTCCGCAATCGTTTACCCTGGTATCCAAATCTTCTTCGCAACTATCGTTTCAGTTCCATTGGGCAACAAAAGCTGCCCAGAGGATTTAGTGAAAAAAGCGAGCCCTTTGTAGCTCACTAGGTATCGATAGTTAGTTGAGAAGAATCCACCCTCGGCAAAGACGACCAGCGGCTTCTCAATTCTTCGGAGAATCGTCTGGAAGTTAGTAGGTGTGACCCTGACCACCACACCACTGGCTTTGATGGCATTAGCGATTGCGGCGGCTGCCGCTGCAGCTCCTCCTGCGGCCATAGATTTATCCTCCTTCAGTTCTTCCAATCAGAGTAAGTCAGTCCCGAGGCCGACCGAAAAACAAAATGTAGCCGTCAGCGTCCTTGAGTTCGAATCCACGTAAGCCATCGTGGGTGTCTTTGAGTGGCTCGAAAAACTGGACATTGCGCGACGAGAACTCCGCCGACAACGCGTCCGGATCGGGGACATTGAGGTAGGCGTCCCAGCGGGCGATGCCTTGCTTGATGTCTCGTGTGTAGTTCGGCGCCGGATCGACGCCGATGGCCTTGAACATGATCATGGCAGCGCCGCGTTGGACAATGCCGAAGAAGATGTCGTCAGGTTCCGGTCCTTGAAACGTGATGTCGAACCCGAGCCGGTCGCGATAAAAGGCCAGCGCCGCTGGGACACTCTTCACGATGAAGAATGGTGCAATGCCGGAGATTTCTGGTTTAGTCACGTGCGCTTCCCCCACTCGTTTCCGTCCTCCGATCGATCTGCAATCCGAAATCCGCAGTCCGAGATTCGGCTTACCTTGCCATCGTTGGGTCGAGCGCTTCAGCGAAGGCGATGTGATTTCCGTCCGGATCCACAATCATCAGTGTTTTTACCTGCGCGCTTGAGTTTACTTGTGGATTCTCGATGCCAAGCTGCTGAACATGGGCCGCGATTTCTTCAATGTCGCTGACGGCCAAAGTGCAAGAGCACCCGCCCGCCTGTTCCGGCAACGCGTAGATCTGTAGCCACCCACCGCGCGGGAATTTCCATTCCGCAACCTCGGGCATCGGAGTTGAATCGGCAGGTCTGCCAAACAGTGCCTGATACCACGTCACCGCTCGTTTCAAGTCTTTTACGGCCATGCTGGCAAGTGCGTTATCGATCGACACGAATTATTACCTCATTCTTTCTGACGCCCAACGGCGCGAACTGAATCCGCAAGCGGAATCCGCATGCCGAAATCTACTAAGTTTCGCGCTCGCGCACCAAAAGAACCAGCGATACCACCAGCGCCGCGCCTGACATTAGCGTGAAGACAGGTGCGAACCAGAGCTCGATGTGCCCGAAAGCAAGAGGTCGGCCTTCGGAGTCCAACCAGAATCGCATGTCGGTCGCTCGCCAGAAGACGGCTGTGGTCCAACCCCAACCTGTCGCCAGCACGCCCGCTGCGTATGGACGGTTCTTTCTTAGGCTGACGGCACCCCAGAGCGCAATGCCCACGCCGATCACGTTGACCGCATATCCAGCGAGGCGGGAATGCCCGATTGCGAAGCTGAGATACGTCTCAATCGGCACAAAGACGATGGCCCAAATCCAAGTGAACTTAACGATCAGCGACCCCAGCAAGGATGAAGGCGGAGGAATGACGGATGAAAGTTCTTTATTCTTACTCATCCTTCATTCTCATCCGTCATCCCTCACCCAGACCGACTACGACGTGAGCGGATGGCCTATCTCCCAGTGATGGCCGAATGGATCGATCACGCGGCCCAGGCGCCATCCATGAGCTTCCGCCACTGCGGCGACTTCTCTCGCGCCTGCGCCAATTGCCTGGGCGAACACCGCATCGGGATCGGGGACAGTTAAGATCATCCGCACCGTGCCACCGCCCAGCGACTCTGGGCTGAAGTTGGCATGCTCAGGGGATTCGTCCGCCACCCAAAACTCGGCGCCGTCAATGGACAGTCGCGACACTACTGCACCATCGGGAGCCTCGATCCGGTAAACCTCGAGCGCCCGGAATGCCGACTTATAGAATTCCACCGCTCGCGCGCCATTGCGAACCGACAACATGGGCGCGATGGAACACACGATCGAAGTTTCCGGGCCTGCTTCTTTGCTCATCTACCCTAATCACCTCCGGCTAGATTGCGAGGCGTCTTGCATCCTTACGCTATTGCGTCGTTAGTTTTCCAAGAGGCCCATTGCAATAAGGCGCCACCGGCCAGATTCCTTTCGCCACGCCGTCATCCAATCTGCAAGGTCCGCATTCCTGGCGTTTGTTACGCGGAAACCTACGTAATAAACATTGGATCGCGACAAAAGGTTTCGATATCTCGGTGCTTCGTCGAGTTTGCAGATTAGAGCGCCATCTCGTCCATGTCTGAGGTGCAGAAATTGCGCGGTGTCAGATGAGGTTGATTCAAACCAGTTCGCGGCGGGAACCTTAGTCGGCGTAATTGCTTCGTCCAGACGATCATATTTGGGAAAGGCTTTCAGAGTTGCGGCAAGCATGCGCTGAATAATCTTCCGTTTTTGCGCGCCTGACTGCGGAGGTCTGGTTTGGCCCGGCAGCAAATCGCATTTGCCCAAAGCAGGATTCGCCGATACGTATCGCATCGCAATGCGTGAATTTCGTTCGACAAGCCAGCTGGAAAGAAACGCGTTTGCGAAAGGTGCGAGCTCAGCCGAGACCGTTGAAATCGTAACGCTTTGGGCCGGTGCGTCGACATGGAATACCGCCAACACGCAGAATAGAATCGCCGCAGGTTTAATTAGAGAAAGCATCTGATCGCTATCGCGCTCGCGCCCCGGTTGAGCGGGTGATCCTAAGATAAATGGCTCTTGGTTCACATCCGTTTCACGGCGTTCCTTTCGGATCGCCATGGAACCACATCTGCCAGAGTTGAGACCGGGGTTTTTAGGCGGCGCCGTCAGCAGAAGGCAGGGCGCTTCCCAAATTTCTATAAGTCAGGAATATCATCACGACCATAATCACTGCGATAACCAGCGATGAGGCAACACGACTCAAATTGAGTCCGCCTTGTGCATGCGGCTTCGTCAAAGTATCGCCCAGCGTGGCGCCGAGCGGCCTTGTCAGAATGTAGGCAGCCCAGAAGAGCACTTTGTCTGAAGTCTTAGTGAAGTAGTGGGCCAACGCCACCATGGCAATCAAGCCGGCAAAGACAAGGGCGCCGCGCTCGAATCCGAGACCAGCGTCATCAGCAGTGAAATCGCCGAGCGCGGTGCCCAGCGTATTCGAAACAAGTATCGTCACCCAATAGAAGATCTCATCGTTGCGGTTGGTTATATTCTCGAACTCAATCCGGCCCATGACAAGACGCCAGACGAAGAGGATGGCGAGAACAACGCACAACAATATGATTGATGATTTTACGTATCCCAATCCAAGCGTGCGGTCAAAGTAGTCTGACATCGTCGTGCCGACAGTGGTGGTCGCAACTACTACGGCCCAATAAACGAACGGGTGATAACGCTTCGAGGCAACCTGAGCAGCTAGCGTGAGAGCGAAGAAGCCTAAGAATATTAAGCTACCGACCGCATAGCCAAGTTCCCACGTCATTGTTACGGCGTCGCCGCCGGTCTCGCCCAACGTGGTAGCGAAAATCTTAATGACCCAGAACATGAGGGTGACCTGCGGCACTTTACTGAGCCAGTCACCTCTGTTGTCTCTAGCCATCGGCCGGTTTGCGTTCATGCCATACCCTCAAGTTCAGACTTTAGTCAGGCTGGAGAATAGTGCAAGACTGACGAGGAGAAAGCGATAAGCAATATTGCCAAAATGGTTATCCTCGAAGCCTTAAGAGATTCACAGTAGCAAGGTTGGACCTATCGCGCTTTGAGTTTATCTCCATTTAAGTTCCAACCGCCTCAACGAGCGATCCCGCCGACATGCTGCCAATGTGCGTGTACGCGAACTCTTAATCTCTATCACCTGGCGAGTTTCTTTGTTCACGCGGAGTCGCAGGCAGGCGCAGCCGTAACCATAGCTTCCTACATTTGTCCGTACCCACTGTCCCCGTCTGAATTCCGGTAGCTCCCAGTCGCCATCCATTTGATAGCCACCCTGCGTGCCGATTGTCCATTCTCCATCGTGATCGACCAGCCACATATTCGCGGGCGTAGGATTGGTAAGCCAACCGCAGCGCGTTTCGAAATCGGTTGACAGGGATTCTTGGGCTAGTTTCGGTTGTCCAGGGGGAAAGATTATCGCCATAAACAGCAAGCCAGCGACTATAGCTAATCGAGCTTTCATGATCTACAAGCACCCCACAGTGAAGTTGACGCGGCAGCGCGAAGTGAGCGAGATCGCTGGTCCAATGGGTGAAGCGATTTCAACTTGGAAATTCGCACCCTAACGCTTGAGTTCAGCTACGGCGCGCGATCGGCCTTCAGGCCTGAGATTCTATCTTTAACGATGAGAGGCATTCAATCGCGACTCACCGGCAATGAATTGTTGGACGGCCGCGATTGGGTCCGCGCAACCTGGTTTTTGGTTGCGTTTTTCGCAGAGGACGTGTAATTAATTTTGCGAATTGAGATTACCCTCCTCGTTGGGCAGGCCGTTGGTGACGCTCACGGCTTAGCTGCGCACATTAACGTTCAGAATCTTGAGAGAAGGACGCAGATACTATGGAAACTGATCCTCCGACAATACCGCCGGTTCGCGAAACGCTGCAGAGTCACGGTGAAGCGCCGCTCCCAACCAGTTCGCTTTATTTGCATCGCTCGAAGCACACCAGAGATGACGGCATCGAGGAGAACGTAATCGCCGGAGTTAATCTAGTGTTCAAGGCTGGTCACCAAAACAATCTGTACGACGCCTTCAACATTCCTCGCACCCAAAAGCTCGATCCATCAAAACTCCCAGCGCGACGGGCGATCCTCATAGCCTGCGACACTCTCGAGATCCACGGTGAGCTGTCGCTGCCCGAGATCGATGTTGCGATTTATGCCCGCCGCCTGGTCTTCAAAGAACAAGGCAACATCAACACAACACCGCTGAACTGGAACATGGACCGGGCGGCTGACTACGACCTCGATCAGCAGAAAGGGGGCGCCAACGGAGCCGAGGGACGCAACGCCGGCAACCTCGCCGTGTTCGTCAAGGAGATCGAGGAGCCGGAACACGAGTCAACCAAGCGGTTTATCAGCCGCGGCGGCCGTGGCCAGCACGGGGGACACGGAAGGCCCGGCGACAGCGGCCATTCGTTGGAGTCTATTTCAAACTTCTTCGATCATTGGGACAGCCACCACTACTGTAAGTTCTACGCATCCTTCGCCAATCCCTGCGTGTTCGCCACCTACAAATGGAAGTGGTTCATACTCGAGATGTGCCATGACCAGCGCGGACAGGATGGCTGGCCAAGCGACGGGAAGAACGCGCTCGAACCCGGCCGTCCGGGCTCTGGTGGAAACGGCGGTTCGTGGGTGTCGAACCGGCAAGACCTCATAGCACGTCTCGACAATACCGCGGCAGCGGCTGGCGACACGGCGCCGGATTGCCCGGGAGGTGCGGCCGGAACCCCGACCACGGCGACCCACTATGACCTGACCATTCATTTCGACCTCGACAACGAAACTGTGAAGGGAGAAAGCGACCTGAAGGAAACGAGAAGCACCAAGGCCGGCACAGGCTATGTCGCAAAGGGTTCAACCAAGGGCAACGGAAAGTCGGATGCACCCAAGAACATAGATATCCCGAACGCCTGGATCCACCCGCTCCAGCTCGAGTCCGTGCTGCGATATGCGCGAGACGCGTTTCTAGCCGAAGCTCGCAAAGATTTGAGCGACCTCCTTGTTCCGTACGAAGCAGCCCTCGCGGCGCCGCGGCCAACGAGCTCAGAGAAGATCATTCCGTGGTCCGAGGATGACGCCGCGCAATGGACCTCCGCGCAGGCCGAAGTCGCCAGCACGTTGCACCGCTTGCGGACGCAGCTCGACTATTTTGGCAACCCCGCGGGTTACATGCCTTTCCTTTCGCTCCAGGCGACGATGCGTCTTTACGACCTCGAGACCAAGGATGCGCTGCGAACCCTGTTGCTGGCGAGGTGGGTGGCGGACGAGTCCAACAAGGCCCAGAGCGCCGCCAACGCCTTCGGCAGCGCGATCGAGCAAACAAACAAGGACACCGCCCGCGTCGCCGAACAACTGGTTCAGTCAGAAGCCAGGATGGAGAGCATCGATCACGAATTGACCTCGTTGAAAGACCGGCTCGAAACCTTGTCCACTAACCTGAACACGCTGAGAACCGAGCTGTACACGGAGGCTTCTGATGACCTGCAGAAGCAGGCAGCCATCAAGTTCGGAGTCAAGATGGCGGCGGCAATTTGCCAGGTAATTCCGGTGGGTCAACCGGTGCTGGGGACGATCGGCAAGCTCGCCACCTTCGCCGCGGACATCAAGGAGGAAGGGACCCCGGACACGTTGAGCAAGATGGGCGAGACCATCAAGAAGGCCCGCGAGAGCGCCAACAAAGCAAAAAAAGCGAAAGAGGAAGCCAAGAAGAAGGAAAAGGATCCCGTGACCCCCGACGAAGCAAAAAAGAGCGCCAGCGCGTGGGCTAAAGCGGGCGATGGATTTGGCCCGGCGCTTTCGATGGCCGGCGAAGCAATAGGCGCCCTGCACGTCCCGGAAGAGGAAATCGAGGTCGAGCTGGCCAAGCTTATCGCGGCAAGCAAAAAGTGGAAGGAGATGGTCGAGCAGATCCGCGTTCTCAACAAGGACAAGGCCAGCCTCTTCAGTCAGCTCAGCGAGGTACTCCAGGCCATCGGCGATGGTTACGCTCGGCTCGCAAGCAATGCCGACTCGCTGGTCACGATGCACTCGGAGCGCGATCGGGCGCTGGAAAAGCTTAGCGCTGAAGCCAACCAGGTTATCGCCCGGCTCGGACAAGCAGCCCGACTTTCACTTCAACGGACCTTGTACTTGTTGGTGAAGTCGTATGAGACAACCGTCTTCCAGACGACCGATGTCGACTGGGGCCTCGATAAAGTACTCGACAAGATCACTGAACTTCTGAAACCAAACACGGGCTTCAACCTGGGCGACATCACCAAGTTCGCTGCGGACGTGGCGCCGCTATTTGAAGCCAACAAGAAGAAGATCCGGGACAGCCTGCTCAAGGACTACGGATTCTCGGATATGGGAACGTCACCGCTGGAGTTTGGCTTTACGGCAAAGGAAACTCCAGAGATTCTGGATCAGCTCCGGCGGGGCCGCACGCTAGTCATCAACCCGCTCTTATACGGATTGATTGTGCCAACGCAGGAACGAGCGAAAGCACTCAACTTCCAGTGCAAGATCACATTTAAGACGAGCGGTCCGCCACCGCCAACATCAGGCAATGCCATTCTCTCGCTGCGCCCGGCCGGCGACGGCACGGTCAGGCGCGGCGAGCATCTGTATGCTGTGCGCAGCGATGCGCCGCGAGTATGGACGTGGACATATCACTTCAGCGACAAGACGCAGGAGCCCAAGGTGCCGTCAATCTCATCGCTCGATCTGTTGAACCTCATACTTGACACATCCGATGACAAGATCAAGCAGAAGCTCGCGGCCCCTCCCGCATGGTCAGATCTTTCGATCGACCTCGAGTTCAGTCCGCCACTTGCGTTCGAAAGCCGCCCGGAGTTGGAAAGCCTGATGTTCGTCTGCACCGTGGAGTCCATATCCGCTTCGAGCGCGCAACGCATCCTGGACGTGCGTGCCGGCGGAACCTATGACCGCCTGGCAATTTCACCCGCCGATCTGGCCGGCAGAGGAGATGGTTTCGGCGATACGTACCGGATATACAACAAAGCAACAAACGTAAAGCTGATCGCGCCGCCCACGATCGGGGATCGCCCCTTCGCTTACTGGGAGGTGTTGACCGGGGACATCCATCGGAAGGAGGAGAAAGCCACTATCAATCTGGTGCTGGATGCCAACGCACTGGTGAGTGCCCAGTATAAACCGGCTACCGCCCAGAGCTGGGTGATCCAGGAAAAATTTGGGGAAAGCAACGCGGCGGCGCTCGAAGCCGAGATCGGAGACTCCAAACAGGCGGCGGTCGCGGTCGAGCTGATTGCGAACAACAGGAAAGCGAAACTATTGCCTCCGAAGGTGGGCAAGCCTGCACTCATCCGAGCAGGGGCCGGAGCCGATCAACCCATTATCGGATTGATAGCAGGCTCAGATGAGCCGACGGTGCTCGAAGAGAACGCGGGCTGGCGCAAGGTGGTTTACCAAGGGCTGGTTGGGTATGTGGCGCGGTGACGGCGAGGCGGAAGGATGAAGGCGGAAGGATGAATCTTGTCCAACTCATCCTTCATCTTTCCGCCTTTCCCTCCGCCGCCTTAGTTCCGAATAGTCTCACCCTCCGCATCCTTCAGCATTTTCTCAAGTGATGCTTTTGGAATTAGCCGGCCGCCAACTATTACCGCAGTAATTCTTTTTGTGTTGCTGATGTTTTCCAGCGGGTTCGCTTCGAGTAGCACCAGATCAGCTTTTTTCCCTGGCTCGACTGTTCCGAGCGTGTCGCTCAAACCAAGGTACGCTGCCGGATTGCGGGTTGCAGTTTGCAGCGCCTCCATCGGGCTGAGACCGGCTTTAACAAAAAGCTCCAACTCATCATGTAAGCTGAAGCCAGGAAACACATACATTACCAGTGCATCACTCGCGGCTAAAATCTTTACCCCTGCTCGATGCATGGCTTTTACTATCTCAAGTTTTTTTTCAAATTGAACCCTGCCGTACTTAATAATTTCAGCCGTTCTATTCTGCACACGAAAATCATCCTTGTTCTTCCAGGCGTCTCTTAGACCGGGCCGCACGTACTTGAGGCGAGGGTCATTAGTGAAATTGGGATCGTCTAACAATGCTCCCACCCGAGCCACCACCAGAGTAGGCGCTTGCCATGTTCCATTCTTCGCAAAACGCGCAAACAGCGCCGCAGCTTTTTCCTCGCTGTAGCTGTCCAGGGCTCTAATTTCTGTTTCGGTGAGCACACGCACGAGAGCTGCTCTCATTTGGTCTGTATCTTTGGCATCTTTTATTGCTTCCGCAATGTTCTTCCTCAGCTCTGGTTCGATGGCTGAACAGGCGAGGAGAACCCCTTCGAGGTGTTCGATGCTTTTCTGCCCTGCATCCGAAGCCTCGGCTGCGCTGACTGAAAAAGGCACGTGCCCCGCAAATGTAATCCCGCGTTTTTTTGCTTCATCGGCCAGCGCAAAATAGGCTGGGCGTGGGATTAATGAGTAGACCTTAATAAAATCCGCTCTATCTCCGAAGGATGCCACCGCTTGTCTGGCAGAAGCCTCATCGGAAACGGAAATTGTATGCTCGGGCCATACTGGAATAGGGCCATCCACCATTTGACCCGCCACAATACGCGGACCCAGGCGCCTTCCTTCGCTAATGTCCTTTCGCACCTGTTTCAATATTCCCGTTTCGCCGCCCATGTCACGAACACCGGTGACGCCATTGGCAATGAACATCGGAAAGAAACTCTCCAGCCTGCTTTCGAAGAGCGTATGGACGTGCATGTCCCATAGACCTGGAATCAAGAACTTGCCTTTACCATCGATTAGCTGCGCATTTTTGGGTATGGCAACTTCTCCGGGCTTGCCAATCTCGGTAATACGATCACCCGTGATGATGACTGTCATTTGGGGCTTGGCTGCGGCGCCCGTAGCATCAATTACCGTCACCTCCGATATGGCGAGGGTATTTTGCGTGAGCTTCTTTTGTGACCGCGCGGCAGGCGAGGCAAACGAGATTAAAAGTAGAGCCGTCGTTAAGATTATTCTCATACTAGTTTCCCCTGATCATCCGGCAAGCTGAGCGAAGTAGTAGTTCGTATAATGCAGCATGGTAACCGCCAGACAGGAAGAAATGATTATCTAACGCTGAAAGCGTCCGCTAATTCCAGCCCAGGGTTGGGCTCTGGCAACCCTGGGGAACCAGGAGTGTGATTCTGGGAAGGCGCAACTCTGAAGGAGTTGCGTCTTTGTTTGCGATGCCGGTGCAACTCCTTCAGAGTTGCGCTAATCGATCTCTAGTCAATTCTATCGATCAGCTCGACCACTACCGCAGAAGGCGTTTCCCCTGGTTGGGAGGAAACCAATTATCCCGAAACGCGCCGCGCCGTTCGAAATATTTGCCACGACGAGACAGCAAACCAGGCGACAGCCGCCAGCAGTATGACGATTACCAGCAACGGCGTGTCCTGGCCAGTTGCGACATAGAAGCTCTTAGCACCGCCAGAGGCAGCAATGATGGCCAGCGGCAATAAAGGTGGCCACTTTGATTTGCGCGGGTCGCGACCATAATAGCCAACCCAAAAGGCAAACAGCAGTAGCGAGGCAGCCGTGGCCTCAAGAGCAAGCAACCATTGATAAGCAACGAACCCGCCGAAGAACAGGGTCAGCGCCAACGACGCTACCCCGGCAACCATCAAAGTTGGGACAATCCTTCCTGTCCATCTGGAGTTCGGCATAAGGGATTGCGCTCGGCCGCTCATGAAGTCAAGGCACGTTTGGTTTGCCCGGCGGATCTTCCGGAACGCTGCTTGGGCAGCCCTCGCCGACGCCGTTCTTCGATAGAACGAGTTTCAGGTTCTTCACACTCTCAGTCAGAGAGAGTTTACGCGAAGGCGAATGCAGTTCAACGGTACCTTCTTTCTCATCCTCTCTCGAAGTTCTTGCTTCGATCCAGTAAGTCTCGCCTGAGAGGCCTTCGAGCCGGAAGTGTCCTTGAGCGTCGGTGCGGACGCTAGTGGCGCCAAATTCGATAACGGAACCGTTCGGCGCGGTGCTCCGCGGGCAGAGTAGAATTACCTCAACCTCGCCGGCGGGAGTTCCATCCTTCCACACCACGTCGCCTTCGACCGTGCAGACAGAGAATCCGTCAGGCAGGCGGAATTCCAAACCCTCGACTTTTTCTCCCAGACCGACTCTTAATACCGCCGCCTTTTCACGATCGAATGTACCAGGGTAGTAGTAATTCGCGTTCTTCTTGTAGTCGGCGTTTTGCATCTCGATCGACAGGAGGTACTCGCCCGGCGGAACTCCCGCCACCTCAAAGGCTCCTTCCTCGCCTTTTGCATGTCCGTAGATAGTCTTCTTCCCCTCGACCAGGTGAAGGAAAATAGAATTGAAGCCATTCCCCTCCTTATCGACCACACGGCCTGAGATTCGTCCGTCGAGGTAAGCCTCGAATCCAACGCTGGCCGTGCCGCGGTCATCGACGTTGACCTCGGTAGAACTTCGTTCGCTCATGTAATTCGAAGGAAACTCCGGCTCAACTTTGTACTTGCCGGGCTTCAATTGATTGACCTCAAAGTCGCCGTCCTTGTCGGTAAGCGCATTGATGACTTGATCGTCCGCGCTGCGAATTTTAACTCTCACGTTCGGAAGCGGCGTGGCGCCTCCAGCTCTCAGGTCGGCCCAGATGCTTCCGCGAAGATTTCCTCCTGTTCCAGGCGGCGGCAGGTTTCGCAGGAAGTCCAGATCTTCTTTAGCGTACTTACTGCCTACCGGCGTTGTCCGTGTGCAGACACCGCTGTAGAGAATCTCTTCCTTCTCTTCACTGCGATATGCATAGACGATGTATCGTTCACCGCGTTTCAGTCCGTAGGGACCGCAGCTCGTGCCGTCCATGCTTGCGATTTCAATTGTGACTTCATCCGGGCCAGTTCCTTTGAAGAACTCTTCCACAGTGAAGCGGACTTTGCCTGCTTCGATAGAACGGGCCTTGCCCTTCGGATCTTTCACGGACAGTTTCTCGGTGCCGCGCACCATTCGTCCGATGAACACCATTTTCGCGCTGTTGAATTCCATGGCGGGGTCGCCGGTCGCACAACTGCAGGCGAAAACCGTCGATGGTATTGAGAGAAGGCAAAGTGCGCCGATAACGAAAGTTATCTTCATAGCTTTCACAGCCTCTGTTAGCTGCATTCCTTTCATTGAAACGCTTTAAAAAATGGGCCGGAAAGAATTGACTCGAATTCAATCAAGCAACGCATCTTTGATGTTGAGAAATACGTCCACGTCGCCCGCCGTCGACAATTTGTTACGGGGCGGATCAACTTGTTGCAATTGAAAGTTGAAACCCGCTTCACGGAACAGAGCCGCTTGCAGTCGCAAGCGGTTTTTAACCGCTCGCTATCGCGAGCGGCTCTGTGTTCGGTTCCATCCACGTCAGATGCATGCGCAGATCTCGCTCAGTCGATCCCCTCGGTGACGCTCTGGGTACTAAACGCTTTTAATGAGTTCAGAGCCGCTTGCAGTAGCAAGCGGTTTTTAACCGCTCGCTATCGCGAGCGGCTCTTGTGTTCGTTTGGGATGCTGTGTAGCAAGCCTAACCGCACATCAGACGGCGCCAGTGCCGTACGCTGTGCGCGTGCCACGGGGTACCTTCGTTCTCGCCCAGAAATTTACCGCAAACTCACGGCCCACTCGGAACACGGTTTCGGCTGAGTTGAGGAAGTCTTCACCGCGACGAAGGCGCGCGCGCGGATTTCCGCTCTCCGCGATTCGGCTGTGGCGCGGGCCGTACGGGCAGATTCGAGCGCTGCTGAATTGGAAGATCCGTTTACCACTCCCATTGTTGCCGCATGGACCATTCGCTCCTCGTCCGACTTACTCACAAATTCTCTCTGCGCCCCTTGTATTACCCCCGGTCCCTCGAACCCCGCTTATCGGAGTTGACGGTCAACGAGTTGGCGAAGCCCACGAAATATTTGTAGCTCACAGCGCAGCGTTCAGCAACCTTGAAGAAACTGCTGCTCGTCAATTTCAGTAGCGGTAAAGCCGCCGTTTTGGACTTCGGCGAGCTGCTTCGCGGTAGCTGCATCGGGCGCATATATGGCGAGCGTGAAGCACCTGGTGACGGTACTCGACCCCGTCATCTTGAAATAGAAGACTTTACCACTCACGTTTGGCGCGTTGTAGAGTTGTACCTCCAGCGATTTTTCAGTCTTCGCGCCGCCCGTCAGGTTGGTGACGGTCAGCGTGTATCGGGTGAAACCCTGGGTCGGCCTCACCTGAATCTTCCCCGACAGCGTCAGGGCTGGAACAAACAGCACTTGGTGCTTGTAACCCGGTGCGTCGTCGGCGCCGCGCAGGGCTACGTTGCACAGCGTGCTGCCGATCCCACAATCTGCATCCCAACTCAGAATCGCCGGAGTGCCTGCGTTGATATAGCCGTTGTTGGGCGCGGCGCTGAAACTGCGTATGGTGGGCGGGTCGGGTTCCACGTTGAAGTAAATCTGCATGCTTGCCGTCTGCCCGTTGAAGTTGGTAGCCGTGACGGTCGCCTCCATCCAAGGGTTAATGCCAGCTTCGACTTCAATCGCCTGAGCACCTACGCCGCCGTGTCCGTCCGTGCCTGAAATAGCCAGATCCGGATTGACGTAGCCATTAGAGTTCGGGGTTTGCGCGTTTGTGATCGTTTGGAGCACGCGACCCCCCTGACCGATATCCAGCCGCATCTCCTTGACGCCACCCGCCGGATTGGTGGCTGCGGCGGTGACGAGATATGGCTTATAGCGGGTGCTCATCGGGAGATTGAGCGAGCCGCTCTGCGTTACAGTCTTCCAGTCAAGCCCTTGCTTGAGCACGGTACTAAGGCGCATCGTCGGGGCGTGATCTTGCCCCGGCGCGGGCACCTTGAGGCCGGAGGAAGCGGTCGTCGAGCAGCTAACGCAGCCCAACAACAGCCAGGCGAGCATGAGCGCGCAGAGCGACCCACGCGTATATTGCTTGGTTGTAGTCTTAATCATGAGGGTTTCTCCTAGTGGTGCACCGCACCGCTGTGTCGTCTCTGCACGATAGAGGTGTTGTGCAGTTAATCCTGGTTGGCTCCGCGGAATATGAGCATCTACGCTAAGCTGAAAGAACTTCGTCGGTGAGACGGTTGAAGGAAAGAGCAAGTGATATGCCAACTGTGAGTGCAGAAGGAAAAGTTAACGGAAAGAATCTTCTGAGCTTGAATCTCCGTTGAGAAATGTTGACAGTATTGACACCAAAAGTGTACACGGAGCACGCTCGCCTGCGCCCCCGGCCAGAGTTTACGCTACGGCGCGATTTCAAATCCGCAATTCGAAATCCGCAGTCCGTGTAGCGGCTGACATATTAGTAGGCTAGGCACTTCGGCGCTCGCAGACTCGAGCATCGCAATGTCAGATTCACAGTTTACGGGTGCCGTCGGTGGCTTGAACTTCGGTTCTTGGGCCACGCAAGAAGTGATGAGCAACAGCAGGAGTGCAGGTATTTCCATCTGTTAAGCGAGACGCCGAACGTCTGAGTTGACCGGGCGGCGCGATTTCATTCAACCTTCGCCGCACCACGCTTGATGCGAAACACGCTCCCGCCGCTCCGGTCCAACGAGTTGTTCGATGGCCCCGCCGACAACGGACGTACGCAATCGTCGCATTTCCCGAGTCTGAACGAACGTGCGACCTTGAGAAACGTGTCAAGGTCGTTATCAGATTTGAGTACCATGACAAGGTTCAGACCGGGGAGCGCAGCGGCCACGATATCTTTGTCATTCGCGTGGAGCAAGCCATATTTCAGTGACGTCTTGCCGAGGCTTTCGCGTTTGACCCAGACGAATTTGTCGTCACCATTGTCAAAAGGTGTCTGAACCATACCGGCAGACCACGCAATATTAGTCTTGTTGTCGGGAAAGAGGATGTAACCGCCCCACGCGTCTCGGAGGTCGTTTGTTCGATAGGCTTTGCAATCGCTTGGCAAGACAACATACCCAAGCATTCCTAAGCGGACCTTTCGCGTTTGCGATTGCGCGGAAACCGCAATCGTCGCGATTGTTAGCAACGAGAATCCAAGAAGAATTCAAGTAAACAACGGTTTACGTTTGAGAATAGCAAAGCCATCGAACGTTGGAGTTGACCGGGCGCGGCGAGCAGCACCCAACAATGAAAGCAAACTACAACTTAAAGAACGAAGTGCCCGCGCTCCGGTCCAACGATTTGTTATGCAGCGTCTTTGTTTTTGGTAATGCCCCAAACAAGTCTCTTCAAGGGATCTGGATCCAAGGTACGAAAATCGACCCAAGTCTGACCCTGGAGAAAGACAGGCAATGCGGGAACTTTCTTGCAAGAGGGTAAGATTACTGGAATCGTTGGAAAGCCGTTTTCCACGAAACGTCTAAGGATCGCCTGAATCTCCATATTCTGCCAAGGGCCGATTCCCGAGCGTCCCACGAAAATTGCCGCAGCATTAATCCGGTCAATCTGAGCTTCCAGAACCGGTTGCCACATAGCGCCGGGAGGAAGTTCCCACTCGTCAAGCCACGGCAGATATCCTCTTTCTTTAAGCTGTTCACCGACGGCTTTCACCTCCTGCTTGTCCTTGCTGTTGTAGGAAAGGAAAACATCGTATTCCCCAGCTGCCCGCCGCCGTTCAATGCGAGCCATAGAAGCAAACCTTCCGGCAAGTGCATCAAGGGCATCGACTGCCTCACTAGTGTTTGCCGGATTACTGCCTGCGAGATAAGTTGCCAGAAACTTCGTTGCCGCCTCGACATCAAACTCAGTCTTAACTGGCCGTAGTAGCGATTCCCACCGGGAATCCAAATGATGCGCGACTCAAGACTGAAGAGTAATGATTCGCTCAGTCTGGAGATCCGCGAGTTTCAAGTTGAGGTCCTCTAACGACAACTTACGCCGACGTTTTCCGGTGGCCTTTTTAGTCATGTTTGGATCCTCCAAATATCTAGTGACGCATAACGGTGGAATTAACCGGCGCGACCAGACGTGATGATCACGTTAGTTTTCGTTAAGAGCGACGCTGGTCCGCGTCCGGTTCAATGACTTGTTATCGCGTCGCCCCCGCACCCAACCTGCTGCCGCAGTGACAAGTCTCGCGCGAAAGACCCAACCCTCAAGCAGCGAGGCAACAGGGCGGTCTTAACACTTCAGATTTGCGACGCGATAACGGTTGAGTTGACGCGGCGGCGCGAATTCCTTCAAGCGTCGCCGGACCAGTCATGAGGCGAAACACGCCCCCGCCGCTCGCGTCCAACGATTTGTTATGCGGTCTTCGTGTCAAGGCGGATCGCATCCAAGAGTGCGCGAGTTCGCACAATCATTGTATCGAACGCGGCGTAATCACCAAGTCCGCCTAGAGCATGCTCAAGGGTGTACGTGGGCAATTCTTGGTTCGCCGCTACTAGGTCGCCGAGGTCAGGTAATCGCATTCCCACCATTTCATCGGCACGGAGAGTTTCAGCCGTCGCCAAAACTTCCGGTCCGAAGTAGGAACTGAAATTCGCCACCAACTGACCCAAAACATCGCGCGCCTCTCGGGAGCGGTCTGCCAGGAGTTCCCAGTTTGTGCACTTTGGGTAAACGTTTGCGTCAGCGCGTGCGTCGATGGAACGAAACGCTGACCGCGCACCAGGTTCTCCAAGTATCTGGAGCACGTAACCCGCATCGTTGTCGAGTCGATCCCAAGCGTCTACCGGTACGACACCCTTCAGGAAGAGCTTATACGGTCGCAGGAGAACATCGATCGCACGTCGCATCCGAGCGTCAGCGAGTCCCTTTACTGCGGCGCGTTGCAGCTTCTGTTTTGTTAGTTCTCGCGTGGTTCGTCGGGTTTCGACCAACACAAACACGTAGCCGAGCGTGGCAACGAAGATGGCCATCCACCAGAGCGCCGAAATCTTTGTTGGGTCTATCCTTCCGTTGCTAACTGCCTTTTCGGCGATGGCGATTGCAGCCGCCGCGTAAGTCAGCGTAGCGGCAATGTACTTCGTGAGCATAGGTTGTCACCTCCGCGGGGCGGACCGCATAACTAGTAGATATCGGTCAAATCCGAGCCATAATACTCTTGATCGCGGGATTAGGAATCACTGAGCTGGCAAGGGTTGACGGGGCGATTGCTGGAATGCTCACGTTGCGCGGAGGGAGGACCAGATGCTCCCCTCCCCGAAATCGTACGCGCAAGGGCAACGCACGAAAAGCACACCAAGAACAATGCCCGTTAATCGAGGTTCATTGAACTACAACTAACAACGTCTGTATAAATTTCAGCCGCGGCGCTTTCTATTCCAGGCGGTAGTTCGGCGCTTCT
>Ga0105249_10000155_pt1 | contig 84757 bp, 78 predicted proteins | sample KBSS44metaG_FD_81522 | JGI IMG/M metagenome (GOLD analysis project Ga0105249, IMG submission 81522) | Switchgrass rhizosphere microbial communities from Kellogg Biological Station, Michigan, USA - KBS S4-4 metaG | ecosystem: Host-associated > Plants > Roots > Rhizosphere > Soil | place... | reverse complement strand
GACCTGCGTCTGGTAGCGGAAGTCGGTGACGAGGCACGCATCGCGCGCGCTCACGAACAGCAGGGCGTTCGTTCCCGAGAAGCCGGTGAGGTACCGGATGTTGGGAAGGCTCGTGATCAGCAGCCCATCGAGATGCGCCGTGGTCAACGAGTCGACGAGCGCCGCGAGGCGCTGGGACCGTCGATCAGGCACGCGGTGCCAGTGTCGCCGCGAGCCCCCGAAGCGCGAGCTCGTAGCCGGCTGCACCGAAACCGCACAGGACCGCGCGCGCGCCCGCCGCGAGAACGGAATGCCGCCGCTCCGGCTCACGGGCGTAGATGTTCGTCAGGTGAACCTCGACGAACGGCACTTCGGCTGCCGCGAACGCATCACGGATCGCGAGACTCGTGTGGCTGTAGGCACCGGCATTGATGATCGCCGCATCCGCGCGGCCGCGAAGCCCCTGGATCGCGTCGATAAGCGCGCCTTCGGCGTTGTGCTGCGCGCACTCCACCTCCAGCCGCAGCTCGCGCGCGACGTCACGCAGCCGCGCCTCGATTTCCGCGAGCGTCGTGGTGCCGTAGAGCGCGGGCTCGCGGGTACCGAGGAGGTTCAGGTTGGGACCGTTGAGGACGGCGATCCTCACTTCTTCTTGAGTCCCTCGAGCCACGCCGTGAATTGCTCGATGTCGTGCGCGTCGCCGGCACCGCCGCCGCTGCGTCCGGTTTCGGGTGGGGACATCGTCGGGGCGGCGACGTCAGCCCCCGAAGGGCGCGCGTCCGAGAAGAACTGATCGAACGAGAAGCCCCCGTCCGCCGGCGGCACGCCTTCGGGCGTCCCGCGGAACACCTTGTCGAGTGAGAGCTCCGAGCTCGCGGCACGAGTGGGACGCCCTTGCGGCTCGTCGCGACCGAACGCGGTCGCGAGCGTCTGTGCGGCAGCCTCGGCGCGAGCCGTGACGGGCGCATCGGGGAACAGCTCGTCGAGCGACGATCCCGGCGCGGAAGGCTCCGGCAACGACAGCGGCGCGGGATCTTCCGCAACAGGCATCGGCGGCGCAGGCGCTTCGGCGTTAGGCGCGGCGTCCGTCGTGTTGCCGGACGCGGGCGTGCTCATCTCGATCGCACCGGCGAACGGGTCGAAGTCCGCGAGGGCCTCGGCCGCGGACTCGATCGGCGCGGAGCGCTCGGGGGCCGAGAAATCCTGCTCGGTGGGCTCAGGAGCCGCAGACGCGTCCGGCTGCTCTGCCACAGCGTCCGCCCCCGCCTCCGCCGACGTCTCCTCCACAGGCGCAAACGCCGACACGTCGCGGTCCATGTGCTCATCGGCTCGCGGCGCGTGCAGCGGCGCGCGACGGCCTGCGAGCGACGCGAAGAACGAGCGGACCGAGCGGGTCGGCTTTGCCGCCTGGCGGCGTAGCGCGGACTCGACCACGCCTTCCGAGACACTGGCCATACCAATGCTCGATAGCGAGCCGGCCTCGATCTGCTCGATCCGATCGCGAAGGCTCGAATCGGCCGGATTGCGCGTGAGCAGCTCGCGGTACACCGCCAGCGCCTCGTTGCGGAATCCCTGGTGGAGGTAGAGCTCCGCCATCGTTTCGGTCACAAACGCGGCCGGCGGTGCGCTCTGTTCCGCATGATCGTCCGCTGCGAGATCGAGCATGTGACCGAGCATCGGGTCTGACGACGACGCAGCGACCGGCTCCGACGCGCGATCGAGCTCGCGCCCCGGTGGAACGAACTCCATGACCTCGAGCCCCAGGGGGGTCTCGGCGAACGGCTCGCGCGACGCGTCCGTCTGCGGCTCCGGCCATTCGGCCGTGGCTGCAGAGTCGTCGACCGGCGCTTCCGCGTTAGGCACGGCGGGCGATGGTGCCTCGACCGCGTCGCCCTGTGCGGCGTCCTGCAGCGCACGCTCCACCACCTCTGCGGACGCTTTGCCTGCCGTCGCAGCGGGCGTCTCCCACGTGGCGGTCTCCGCAGCCGCTGCCTCGACCACGGCGGCGTCGACGACGGACGCGCCGAGAGGAGCCCCCGCGACGGCCGGCTCCGACGGCGGCTCCGGGGGCGGCTCCAGGTAGAACGACCCCTCCTCCAACGCGTTTACGTCGACTTCCGCTACGGGTGCTTCCGCGGCCGGTTCGACTTCCGACGGCGCGGCCCACGCGGCGCCGACCGAATATTCCGGATCGACCTGAGTTGCGTAGTCCGGCGAGCTCAGATCGGACAGCTCGTGCATGAACGGGTCTTCTTGCGGCTGCTCGGTCCCGTCGTCTACCAGTGCCTCGGCGCTCGCGGACAGCGGAAGATCGAATGGATCGAACTCCGGCGCGTCCATCATCGGCAGCTCGACGGTCGGCGAGTCGGCGTTCGACGCGGGAGGTATGTCGAACGACGTGTCGGCTGGCTGCTCAGCCGTCGACGTGTCGGACCCGGGAGGCTGGCTGGCAGGCGCTTCCGACGGCGCGTCGAAATCGATGTGCTCGAGCGCCAGCGGGGCGAAACGCGAATCGGCCTCCGCAGCAGCGGGTGTCGGCTCCTCCGGCACGTCGGTCGTCGTGGCTTCGACCGCAGCCTGCTCCGCCGCCGGTGATTCGTCAGCGGTGTCGGGGCGTGGCGCGTCGAGGTCCCGCACGAGCTGCACGATCTCGTCGTTGCGCGGGTCCACTTCGAGCACGCGTTGATACCAACCGCGCGCCGTCGCGACATCCGCTGAATCGCGCGCAATGTCGCCGAGGTAGCGCAGCGCGATCAGGTTCTCGGGATCGAGTCCGAGCGCGGTATGGAAGATCTCGCGCGATTCATCGAGGCTGCCGGCCTCGAACAGCGCCTGCGCCAGGACGATGTGACCACTGATGTGCGCGGGCTGCTGAGGGAGATGGGTCCGACAGAGTGCGATCGCCTGGTCCAGATCACCGGACTTGCGGTGCTCGTTCGCCAACGGAGCGAAATAGCGTCGCGGGTTCTCTTCGAATTTCCTTGTCAGCTCGTCAAGCCTGGCGGAGCTAGCCATTCAATGCCCTCTGGAGCGCCGCGCAAGCCGGGCGGCGAGAACGGTCGAAATTATATTCTTCTGACGACCCAAGTCAATCAGAAGTGACACTCTCTCTTGATTTTAGCTGCTGCGAACGTCTAGTATTCGGGTCTGTTATCGCGCGCTTTTCCCGCCCGCCACACCCGTCACATCGCTCAGGAGTAACGCCCCGTGCTGCAATCCATGCGGAGCGCCGCCAAATACATCTGGATATTCATCGTCATCGTTTTTGTCGGCGTCTTCCTGTTCACGGAGACGTCGGGACTGCTCGGCCGCGCGCCTGTCACGACAGGGACGGCCGTAGCCAAGGTCAATGGCGACGAGATCCCCTATACGACGTGGGTACAGGCCGCTCAGCAACGAATTCAGCAGGAACAGGAGGGTCGCGGCCGTCCGCTCTCGCTCGATGAAGAAGAGCAGATTCGGAACGACGTGTTCAACCAGCTCGTCCAGTCCGTTTTGCTTGATCAGGAATACAAACGGCGTGGAATCCGCGTCACGGACGAGGAGATCGTGCAGGCGGCGCAGTTCAATCCGCCGCCACAGTTCATGCAATCGCCCGAGCTGCAGACCGACGGGCGGTTCGACATGGAGAAGTATCAGCGCTTCCTGAAGAGCGCGGCGGCTCGCCAGCAGGGGTTGTACTTCCAGCTGGAAAACTATTACCGCACCGAGATCCCGCGCGCGAAGCTGTACGAGCAGGTGGCATCCGAAGTGTTCGTGACGGACGATGAGCTCTGGCGCACGTACCGGGACCAGCACGATTCGGCGAAAGTCAGCTTCGTGTCGTTCGACCCGGCCTCGATCCCCGATTCCGGCCTCGTGGTCTCCGACGCCGAGATCCGTACGTATTACGACACGCACAAGAAGGAACTGGAGCGGCCCGGCCGAGCGGTCGTGTCGGTGCTCTCCATCCCGCGTCAGGTGACCGCGGCCGACTCTGCCGCCGTGCGCACGCGTGCGCTCGCGTTGCGCGAGGAAATTCTGAAAGGCGCGAAGTTCGAGGACGTCGCAAAGCGCGAGTCGTCGGACACGATCTCGGGCGCTCAGGGCGGCTCGCTTGGACGTGGACCCAAGGGCCGATTCGTCGAATCGTTCGAGAAGGCCGCGTTTGCGCTGACACCGGGACAGGTGTCCGAGCCGGTCGAGACTCAGTTCGGGTTGCACCTCATCAAGGTCGATGAGAAGAAGGCCGACACGATCGCCGTTCGCCACATTCTGCTCCGCTTCCAGCAGAGCGACTCGTCAGCGAGCCGCACCGATCGCAAAGCCGACTCGCTCGCGAACATCGCCGCGTCGCAGGATGCGCCGCAGCGGTTCGACAGCGCGGCGAAAGTTCTCAAGCTCACGCCTGCCACCGGGGTTGCCATCGCGGGCGAGCCACTCACGGTTTCCGGGCAGTACGTCCCGAGCGTGAGCGCATGGGCCTTCTCGGGCGTCAAGCCAGGCGCCACGAGCGAGCTATTCGATTCGGACGCGGGATACGTGCTGGCGCGGCTTGATACGGTCGCGGCAGGAGGCGTTCCGTCGGTCGATGCCGCGCGTGATGAGATCAGGCGGCGTCTGAGTGTCGGGAAAAAGCTGGACCGACTGGATGCACACGCGAAGTCGCTCGTGACCGCCGCCGCGTCGTCGACGCTCGAAGCCGCCGCGCAGGCGCAGAATCTCAAGGTGACGACGAGCGATGCGTTCACCCGCGGCGGATTCGTTGCTGGCATGGGCCGCCTGAACGAAGCCATCGGCGCCGCGTTCTCGCTGCCCATCGGGGCGGTCAGCAACCCGATTCGCACGGAAGACGGCGTCGTAGTGCTCCGCGTCGATCGACGCGTCGATGCCGATCGTGCGGCGTGGGAAAAGCAGAAGGTCACCCAGCGTCAGGGTCTCATGCAGGGCCTGCGTCAGCAGCGCATTCAGGCCTTCCTGCAGCAACTGCGGTCGGACGCGAAGGTCGACGATCGTCGCAAGCAGCTCGCCCAGTCGGCGCGACAGGTCACCTAACGACTGAGGGACACGGGAAGCGGGAGACGGGAAACGGCAAACCCTCGGGATGCCGCTCAATCCGAGCGAGGCGTCCCGAGGGTTTGCCGTTTCCCGTCTCCCGCTTCCCTGCTCCCTTAGCTGAGCAGCCGCTTGGGCTCCGGTCGCTCTTCCTCCGGTTGCGCCTCTCGCGCCGAGTTCTGGAGTCGATCGGTGCCATACTCGCGATCCAGGCGCGCGTCGCGCTCCGGCTCGCGAACGGCGCGATCGACATCCGACACACTCTTCTTGAACTCGCGGATCCCCTTCCCCATCGACTGTGCGATCTCCGGGATGCGCTTCGCGCCAAACAGGAGGAGCACGACGACGAGGATGAGGAGGATCTCCATGAACCCCATGTTCCCGAAATTCATATCGTCTCCTAGAACAGCGACCGCGCGATGAGATAGGCGATGAGCACGCCGACGAGGCTCAGCAGGGACACGTCCAGTGCAATCGGCCCAACGGCGAACTTCAAGATAACCAGATCGATGGGCAGAGGGCCAACCGAAGGTGTCACGCCGGTCGTCAGGAACTCCTTGACCGCGCCGACCGGGAGGAACTTCCGGGCAAACTGGGTCATGAAGCCACCGACAATGAATCCTATCGCCAATACTACACCGTGGAACAGCGGTCGGTGCCGGGACGAGTTCCGCGTGGCCATCAGGACCGCCGGTCCATCACGTAGCCGATCGCCTCACCGAGCGAGCTCCGGTATGAGCTCTCGGGTAGCTCACCGAGCGCCTCCTCGGCTTCGTGCGCGAACTCCTCGCCGCGACGGCGCGCGTACTCCAGCCCGCCCTCCTCGCGAACGATCTCCACGACCTCGGCAATGAGCGCGTCGTCGGGATCCGGATTGGCGAACAGCGCGTCGACCCGCCGCCTCGCGCCCGGGGACATCGTCCGGAGGGCCGCGATCAGCGGTAGCGTGACCTTGTGTTCACGAAGGTCGAGTCCGGTCGGCTTCCCTGTCGTCTCCTGCGCCTCAGTGTAGTCGAGCAGGTCATCCGCGACCTGGAAGGCCATACCGAGCCGCTGGCCGAAGCGCGTGAGCGGCGCGCGATAGCGCCGGGCGCCGCAGAGCGACCCCACCTCGCACGACGCCGCGAACAACGATGCGGTCTTCGATTCGATCAGCGTGTCGTAGTCGTCCTCGGAGAATTTCAGCGCGTCCAGGGCGGCCAGCTGGCGCATCTCGCCGAGCGTGAGGGCATTCGACGCTGCCGTAAACACCGCGAGCGGCTCCATGTCTCCCAATCGCACGAGCTCCGAGAGCGCCCGCGAATACAGGAAGTCGCCCATGATCACCGAGACCTGATGGCTGAACAGCGCGTTGATCGTCGGACGGCCTCGGCGCATCACCGAGTGATCGACCGCATCGTCGTGGACGAGCGTCGCGAGGTGGATAAGCTCGGCGACTGCCGCCAGTGTCGTGGCTCGCGGCTCCGGCGAGCCATCGACGTTGCTCGCGAGCAGGAGCAGCGTGGGTCGCACCATCTTGCCTTTGACCAACAGCAGGTGCGCGTTCACGTCCGTGACGAGCGGATTGTCGGCGGCGACGATGCGCCACATCTCGTCGACGACGCCCTCCAGCCCCTCGTGCACCGGGGTCTGGATGTGGCGGAGAGTATCGGCCAGGGGTGGTGAGCTGTTGGCTCGTGCGGTCAAGTCGCCTTCCGTTCGATCTCGCTGATCCGTTCCGCCACATCGCGGAACTCGATGTCGACGGCAAACACTCGTTGATAATAATCGAGTGCAGAGCCGGGTTTGTTCAACGCCTCGGTGGCCTGACCCAAAAGGTACAGCACGCCCACGAGATGATGGTCATCTCCTTCGCCGAGCGCTACGGCACGTGACAACACGGACGCCGCGACCTGGTACTGCTGCTTATCGAGGAAGCACTGCCCCAGCGCCTCATAGGTACGAACCCGATGCGCCGTCCCACGGAGCGACTTCTGGAACTCCGCGACCGCCTCATCCATCAGACCCATCTCCTTGTACGCAACACCGAGGTCGTAATGGGACTCGTAGTCCTCCTCGTCGACGTTCTCGGCGATGCCCTGTTTGAAGCGCTTGAGCATCTCCTGGAAGTCCGCCTGCTCGTCGCCGGTGGGCGGCTTCTCCTCCGCCACCATGCGCGTGGACTTCGGGTTCTCGCCCGAGCGCACCCATTCACCGAGGTCGACGAATTCGCCGTGGGCCGCGATGCTGCGATCGAGCGGCGACGGTTTGCGCGCTGCGGGCGGGGCGGTGACGCCGCCCGCCGGTCGGCTCGTGCGATTCGGCCCGGACTGATAGGGGACGTGCGTGTCGCGCGGCCGCGCGGGCGAGCTCGCGGGACGAGACTCCGCGGGCGTCGCCGACCGCGAGACTGTCGTGATAGCGCCCGATCCCGCGGCCGGAGAGATGGACGTGACCGAATCGACCGCGGCCTGCGCGCGTGGGTCGTCGGGGGCCAGCTCGAGGACACGCTGATACACCGCGCGCGCCTTGAGCTCCTCGCCCGAACGGAACAAGGCATCGCCGAGCTCGAGATACGCGTCGATCAACTTCACTCGATCTGCGCAGCGGAATGCGAGCTCGACGCGCTTCTGGTGGTGGCGGACGGACTCCGGCGAGAGTCGAATGAGCTCGTCGACGATGGCGAGCGCGCGCTCCAGATCGCCGGTCCGCTCCAGCTCCGCGGCCACTTCCTCCAGTTCGCGCATTCCGCTCGCGCGGTCGCCGCCCTCGAGGAGACGCTCGGCATGGGTGCGCTGCATTTCCCAGCCCGCCATGTGCTCGGTGGCCGCGTCGATCGTAGGAGCTGGCGCGTCGGCTACCGGAGCTGCGCGGGTTACAGCATCGCTCGCGTCAGTGTGGATGTCAGCGGGCGCGGCGGCCGTCTCGAGCTCCGCGCGCCGGCCTCGATCGTTGACGACCACTTTCGCGTCGACCCCAGCCGAAATGTCGGCGGGTGTGTCCGGCACCGCGTCCGCGGCAGTCGCCTGCGCCGGATGCTCGCCCTCGATGGCCCGACGCAACGCGTCCTCGTCCCATGCGTCGGCCGTCGCGGTCCCAGCGTTAGGTGCCGGCTCCGGCGGATCGTCCGCCAACTCGAGCATGTCGAGCCCATCGCTTGGCGGCGACGGCTGCGTGTCGACGGAGCGCCAGTCCGCGTCGAGGGTGACGGGCACGGCCGCCGCGTCCTCGGCGGTGACGTCGGCGCCGAGCATCCCGGCGTCGTCGGTGATGAAAGCGGCGTCCGGCGATGCGCCGGGCACCTCCGGGTCAACCGCCGCGCCCGCCGTCAGATCGAGCTCGGAGAGCTCGGCGCCTAACGTGATGTCATCCTCGAGCGCGGCGGCGAGGCTTGCGCCGGACGTGACGTCATCCGCAGACGGTAGCAACGTGGCGTCGAGGTCGAACGACGGGAACGCGACGTCCGGGTCCAGGCTCATCGGTGGCTCGGACGACGTCGACGCGAAATCATCCGATCGCGGCGGTAAGCGGAAGTCGAACAGACCGCCGTCGTCACTCGGGAGCGGCAGGGCCTCGGCGAGGTCGCTCGCGTAGTCTACGCCCAGCGGTGGCCCCGAACCGTAGACGGGCTCGTCCGAAATTCCCTCGACGGGTGGCGGGTCCTGCACCGCGTCCGCAGGGAGCGCGAGCGACGCCATCGCTGGCGATTCGGTCACGATCGCAATGCCCGCCGGCGGACGCGACACATCGCCGAGAACGTCGAGGTCGATCGGCGCGGCCGACGGTGCGGCCGGCGGCACCACCTCGTCGGACACTGCCTGTGCCTCCACGTCGAAGGCACTCGGAAGCACGTCGAGATCGCGGTCCACGGCGAGCAGCGGCAGATCAGCGGAGGCAGCGCCAGGGGCGTTCGCTGCGTCGGCATCGAGCTCCATCGCGTCGACGACGCCCGCGTTATGCATCGACGACACCGGCGCCTCGGACTGATCCCCCATGGTCAATACGACGAGATCGGGATCGCTGACTTGCCGTCCGGGCGGTGGGGGCGGCGGCGCGAAATCGGCCTTTCGCTGCCTGCTCTTCTGCTCGAAGGACGTGTCGAGGAAGATCAGGTCCTGCGACTTCTGTGGCCGGTGCGAGCCCGAGACCTGTGGCACCGCTTCCGGGTCGATGGACTTCATCCGGTCGACGGTCGCTCGCACTTCCGCCGTGCGCCCCTCGCTATCCAGCTTGTCGTGGAGCTTCTGCAGCTGCTCCATCGCCTCTTCCTGGCGATTCTCCTTCGTCAGCTGCTCGGCGAGCATCAGCCGGATGTCGTCCTGGTCGGGACAGAGATCCGCAAACTCCTTGAGCGCACGAAACGCTTCGTCGATCTGCCCGGCTTTCTGCATCCGGTCGGCGTACTCGAGGAAGTTCTTCTTCGCGTCGCTCTTGAACCCCTTCGTCGCGCTGATCTTCCCGAGCTTGTAGTAGATCGACGCGCGACCCGGCGACTGCCGCAGCACCTTGTTGCAGAGCGCGATCGCGTTGTTCAGAAACCCGCGGTCGGCGTACAGATCGACGGCCTTGTCGTAGTAGTTCAGCGCGTCCGATGCGTTGCCCATGCGCAGGAGCAGATCGCCGACCCGGTTGTACAACGGGATATCGACGTCGTCGATGGCGGCGTCGCTCTCCTGCAGGAACTGGATGTAGAGCGGAAGCGCCTTGTCGAGCTGTTTCTTCTGCTCGAAATCGACGGCTCTCTTTTTCAGCTTCGCGGCGTTTGACATCAGCGCGTGAGGATCCCGCGGTCAGTGCCGGAGCGGCCGGCGGTGCCGAGGCGGCTCACAGCGTTTCGACGGTGGACGTGTGACAGGCGCGCCCGCGCACCCATGTGGCGACACAGCGCCGATCACCGTACCAGTACGGCAGCTCGCGCACGTCCTGCGCGTCGAACAGGGCAAGGTCGGCAGAAAACCCCGGCGAGATCTGTCCGATGCGATCCGCGAGCGACAGAGCAGCCGCGCCGTTCACGGTGGCCGCAATCATCGCCTCCGCCACCGACAGCCGGAGTTGGCTCACACCCAGTGTCATGATCAGCGGAAAGTTCGTGGTTGGCGACGTGCCCGGATTGAAGTCGGTCGCCAGGGCGACGGCGGCTCCGGCATCGACCAGCGCACGAGCGGGCGCCTGCTTCTCCTTGCCCAGAAATAGCATCGTTCCGGGGAGCAGCGTGGCAACGGTGTTTGACTCGGCGAGCACGCGGATTCCCGTTTCGGAGATGGCTGCGAGATGGTCAGCGGACGTTGCGCCGATCTCGGCGGCGAGCTCCGCTCCTCCGGACGGGCGGAGCTCGTCGGCGTGGAGCTTGAGCCCCAAACCGGCGGACCGCGCGGCCGTGAGAATCGTTCTCGCCTCGTCGATCGTGAACACGCCCGGTTCGCAGAAGACATCTGCGAAACGAGCGAGGCCCTCCGACGCGACACCGGGGAGCATCGTAGAGACGAGCAACCGAACGTATTCGGAACGTCCTTCGCGAACCTCGCGAAACTCCAGCGGGATCTCGTGTGCGCCAAGCCACGTCGGCACGAGTCGCATGGGAAGCCGCTCACCAAGTTGCCGAACCACGCGAAGCGACTTGAGCTCGTCTTCGGGGGTAAGCCCGTAGCCCGACTTTACTTCGACGGTCGTGACGCCGTACGACGCCAGGCGCCGCAGGCGGACCACCGCGAGCTCGAGCAGTGAGTCTTCGTCCCGAGCGCGAAGGTCCCGGACCGAGGCGTGAATCCCGCCGCCTCGCCTCGCGATCTCCATGTAGTCGAGGCCAGCGGCGCGAAGCTCCTGTTCTTCGAAGCGCGGCTTGCCGAACACGGCGTGCGTGTGCGAGTCGACCAGACCCGGTGTGAGGAGCCTCCCATCGCAGTCGACCCGCGACGCGTGCGCATACCCGCGCTCGAGCTCCGCCTGAGGTCCCACCGCTGCGATCGTCCCGTCCGTGACCGCGACTGCGACGCCCGTCACAACGCCCGCGTCGCTCATCTCACGTCCGCGTCGCGCGGCACCGACGCCGCGACAGGTGACAACCTGGGCGGCGTTGACGAACAGGAGCGTCACGCCATCACATCTCGCACCCGTGACAGACGAAGCGGGGCCTGCGCTTCACCGCGGCACGCATAGTAGCAGGCGTTGCAGTCGATGGGCTGGTACTCCTTGTACTCGGTCCAGTGAAAATCGACGGGGAAATCCGGACATCGCTTCACGTGACCGGTCGGATCGATGTGGATGGTACGCAGGCCGGCCTGACACGGCTCCTTCATCTCACCGCGGATGTAGCGCGGGATCTGCTCGATGTAGTAGTCCGAGTTCGTGATGATACCACGCTTGCGGCGCTTGAACGCGAGCAGGTCCGCTACGAGCTTGTCGATCGCCGCGTACTGGTCATCGCGGACGAGGTGCGCCTTGCTCCCGTTCTTGAAATCCGTGTAGACGCTGAAGTTGACGCCGCAGCCGACCTCCTCGGCGCGGTGGGCGATCGGCAGGATCTGATCGAGGTTGTCGTCCTTGATCACGGCGTTGAAGCGGATCGAGTCGATCCCGCGCTCCCGCATGATCGCCACGTTCTTGAAGATCTTGTCGGTCAGCCCGGGGATGCCGCGCGCCGTGTCGTGCCGGCCGTCGAGATAGTCCAGCGAAATGTTGAACTGGTTGATCCCTGCCTGCCACAACGACCAGGCGCGGTCCGGTGTCAGCATGCCGCCGTGCGTGATCATCGTGATGTACTTCACGTGGATCGCCTTGCTCACCGCCGACACGAGCTCTTCGAGGTCGCGCCGCAGCGTCGGCTCGCCACCCGTGAACGTCACCATCATCGGGTTGAAGAACCGCGCCGCGTCGGCGAAGCTCTTGAGCTCGTGCTCCTTCGCGTCCGCCGGCGTCTTCCAGTAGTCACAGAAACCGCACCGCGCGTTGCAGCGCATCGTGACCTCGAAGTGCACGAGGATCGGGCGACGACGCGCCGTCAGCCAGGCGTACTTCGCGAGAAAAAGCGGCACGTGGTACGGCTTGAACCGGGCGGAAAGCATGAACCTCTCGGGAACAGGAAGTTGGAAACCAGGAACGGAGGCGACGAGCCTAACAATTACTGCGAGCGTCGAGGGGCTGCACGATCAAGAGCGGTTCCCGGTTCCCCGTTCCCCGTCTCCCCGCCGCGACGACGCCCCCTCGACCATGGGCAACTGCAACCCTTCCCGCGCGGCCGTCTCGACCGCGCGTACGTACCCGGCGTCGGCGTGCCGCGCCACACCGATGCCAGGGTCGTTCGTCAGCACGCGCTCGAGCCTAACGCGCATCTCCGGCGTGCCGTCCGCGACGATCACCTGGCCGGCGTGCAGTGAATTCCCGATGCCGACGCCGCCGCCGTGGTGAAACGAAACCCAGCTCGCCCCGCTCGCGACGTTGAGCAGCGCGTTCAGGATGGCCCAATCCGCGATTGCATCGCTGCCGTCCTTCATTGCTTCCGTTTCGCGAAACGGTGACGCCACGCTGCCGGTGTCGAGATGGTCTCGACCGATCACGATCGGCGCGGAGAGCTCACCGCTCGCCACGAGATCGTTGAGCGCCACGCCGAACTTCGCTCGCTCGCCCTGACCCAGCCAGCAGATGCGCGCGGGCAATCCCTGAAAGTGCACCTTCTCCCGCGCCATCGTGATCCACCGGCGCAGGTGCGCATCCTGCGGAAAGAGCTCCAGCGCCAACTCGTCGGTGCGATGGATGTCGGCGGGATCACCGGAGAGCGCGACCCAGCGGAAGGGCCCCTTCCCCTCGCAGAACAGCGGACGAATGTACTCGGGCACGAACCCCGGAAACGAGAACGCGTCCCGAACACCGGCATCCAGCGCGACCGTGCGAATGTTGTTGCCGTAGTCGAACGTCACCGCACCGCGCCGCTGCATCTCGATCATCGCGCGGACGTGCAGCACGATCGCGTTCGTCGCGCGCGCGATATACTCGTCGGGCTTCGCGGTCCTCAGCACGGCCGCCTCGGACAGCGACAGCCCGTTGGGCACGTATCCGTTGAGCGTGTCGTGCGCGCTGGTCTGGTCGGTCAGCACGTCCGGTGTGATCCCTCGTCGGACGAGCTCCGGGAGCAGCTCGGCCGCATTGCCGATCAGTCCAACCGAGAGCGGCTGGCGATCCGACACGGCCTGACGTATCCACGCCATCGCCTCGTCGAGGTCGCGTGTCTTGCGATCGATGTATCCCGTCGCCAGGCGCTTGTCGATTCGCGACTCATCGACGTCGATGCCGAGCAGCGCGGCGCCGTTCATGGATGCCGCGAGCGGCTGCGCGCCTCCCATGCCGCCGAGGCCCGCCGTGAGCACGAACCTGCCAGCGAGCGAGCCGCCGAAGTGTCGTCGCGCGACGGCGCCGAACGTCTCGTACGTTCCCTGCAGAATCCCCTGCGTCCCGATGTAGATCCACGAACCGGCCGTCATCTGGCCGTACATCGTGAGGCCGGCCCGCTCGAGCTCGCGAAAGATCTCCCACGTTGCCCACCGGCCAACCAGGTTGCTGTTCGCAATGAGTACGCGAGGCGCCGCGGCATGGGTGCGGAACACGGCTACGGGCTTGCCACTCTGCACGAGCAGCGTTTCGTCGGACTCGAGCTTTCGGAGCGTCTCGACGATGGCGTCGAACGCCTCCCATGATCGCGCCGCGCGACCGGTCCCACCGTACACGACGAGATCATCGGGCCGCTCCGCCACGTCGGGATCGAGGTTGTTCATGAGCATCCGTAGCGCCGCTTCCTGCTGCCAACCTTTGCAGGATAGCCGGTTCCCGCGGGGCGCCGTCACCGGGCGTGGCCCGGCGTGCGTCGTGGCGGGCGGAGGTGGAGCGGCGGTGGACGTGGTCATGCGGCGGCCATGGCGACCTCGGTGAACCTACCCTCCGACACGGCAACGGCGAGTGCGGCAATGTCGGGCGCAAGGACGCGGTCCTGCCCCAGAGGCGCGACGAGCTCTCGCACCGCTGCGACCGCTTCCTCGACCGCACGAGCAGCACGAAGCGGTCGCCGATACTCGACCCCCTGCGCCGAGCACATGAGCTCGATACCGATGACGTGTTGCACGTTACGCACCACGCGCCGCAGCTTCCACGCCGCGGTCATCGCCATCGGGACGACATCCTCCTTGCTCCCGTCCGTGGGGATCGTATCGACGCTGGCAGGGTGTGCCAGGACCTTGCACTCGCTTGCGAGCGCCGCGGCAGTCACCTGCGCCATCATGAACCCTGAGCAGACGCCGGCATCCGTCGTGAGAAACGGAGGGAGGCCCTGATTGAGATCCGGATGCACCAGGCGGTCGATGCGGCGCTCGGCGATTGTCGCCAGGTTCGTGAGCGCGATCGCGAGCACGTCGAGCGCGAGGGCGACGGCTTGCCCGTGGAAGTTTCCGCCGCTCAGCAGCTCGCCGTTCTCGAATACCAGCGGATTGTCGGTCGCCGCGTTCAGCTCGCGCGCCACGAGCGACTGCGCGAACTCGATCGCGTCTGCGACCGGCCCGTGGACCTGTGGCATGCATCGCAGCGAATAGGCGTCCTGTACGCGGGGATCGCCGTGCCGGTGCGACTCCCGAATCTCGCTGTCCGCGAGCAGATCCCGCAGCAGCGCCGCAGATCGTTGCTGTCCTGCCTGGCCGCGCACTTCGTGAATGCGTGCGTCGAATGCGACCGGTGTGCCCAGCAGCGCCTCGAGCGACATCGCGCCCGCCACGTGCGCCGTATGCCAGAGTCGCCAGGCATCGGTGACCGCGAGGGCCCCGATGGCCGTGTGTGCCTGCGTGCCATTGATGAGCGTGATCCCTTCCTTTGGACCGAGCGTGATCGGCGCCAACCCGAACGCGCCAAGCATGTGGGCGGCGTCACCGGTGCCCGACTCGCTATGCAGCTCGCCTTCTCCGATCATGGCGAGGCCGAGGTGCGCGAGTGGCGCGAGGTCTCCACTCGCGCCCACACTGCCCTGCTCCGGAATCGGTGGCCACAGCCCGGCATTCAACATTCCAACCAGCAATTCCGGCAGCAGCGGTCGCGCGCCGGAGTACCCCTTCGCCAGGACGTTCGCGCGGAGCAGCATCATCGCGCGCGTCGCCTCACGCGAAAGGTGGGCGCCGACGCCCGACGCGTGGCTGCGCACGAGATTCACCTGCAGCTCCGCCAACCGGTCGTGCGGGATGGCGACCTCGGAGAGCTTTCCAAACCCGGTCGTGACGCCGTATACCACTTCTCGATTCGTCGCGATGCGATTCACGTGCTCGTGCGCGCGCATCATTCGCGCGCGCGCGTCGTCCGCGAGCGAGACACGACGCCCACCGCGCGCCACCGCTTCTACGTCGGCAATCGTGAGAGAGCGTCCATCCAGTACGACCAGGTCATTCATGGCGGGAATGTCGGCAGCAGGTAGGGGTAAAGCAAGGCAGCCGGTACGGGTCCACGATCACACACTCGAGAGAACGGAAACGGGACGCATCTCGACGTGAGGCGTCCCGTTGTGGTGAGGCCGATCGATGATCCGCGCGTGCCGATCGTCGCTATTGAAAGCCACCGGGCGTACGAGAATACGTCCGCCTGTCGTAGTTGAACTTCAGGTCAGGCTGGGCCCGCAGCGCGATGAAGAAGTTGAACGCAAAGTTTCCGTTCGGTGATTGCGTGAATGCGAAGATCGCGTCCCAGTCGTGCAGCTCGCGCCGCAGCGACACGGTGTGCATGCCGAACTCCTTCCGCTGAAAGTCGTAGTTCGTCGCCCACTGCATGGCCCACTTCGGCGTCATGCTGAAATGTATGGTCCCCTGAAGGTTTCGCGTCGGCGGGCTCTGGTAGATCTGTCCGCCGCCGGTCGTCGGCGCGAACGGGTCCTGGACCCCAGGCGTAGTCGTGTACTTCTGAACGCACTGATCGTATGCGAACTGATCGACGGTCTGCAGGTACGCACACTGCGTGGTGGGGTCCACGACGATGGCGCCCTCCACGGGCCGGAACTCCTGCTCGCTGTACGCCAGGTTGACCTGCCACCCGGAGCCTCTACCACTGAACTGCTCGTTCATTCGATTCGCGGTGTTGACGCTGCCGGCGATCTTCTGCCGAGCGATCGACCGATTAGCGGTCGAGTCGCGCGATGCTGCTGCCGCGGCTGGCGGTGGTGACGAGGGCGCCGAGAGATCGTACCCGAACAGCCGCGCGATGGCTCCGACGATCCCCGACTGGCGATTGAGCGAAAGCGACCCGCGCACCGACTCGCGGAACGGCTTGAACTCGGCCGTGTCGCTCGTGCGCGGACTTCCCTTGAAGAGCGAGTAGTCGACGCCGAAGTCGAAGCCTGGCAGCAGGTCGGATCGGAGCGTATAGCCGAACCGCTCCGTCACGAACCCGGAGCCCCCCGTCTCCTTCGCACGCTGGAAGTCGTAGTCCAGCGGCGTGAACGTCAGCGACACCAGCTTCAGCGCGTTCTGCGTTTGGCCAGGGACGGTGTCGCTCTTCGACCGGAGCTTCGCCTCGATGTTCGTGGCCAACGTTAGGCTTACGATGTTCTGCGCGAAGGACCCGAGGTAGCCCTGCCGCGTCTGGTTCGTCGCGCGCAAGAAGGCATCGCTCACAGAGGACTTGCCGGCATAGCTGTACGACACGACCGGCGAGATCGAGTGGCGGAATCGCTCCACGGGTCCGAGGCCCGGGAACAGGGCGAACAGGGTGGGCGATGCTGCCACTCCATACCGAACGCGCTTCGTTTGCCGGACGAACTCCCCGTTCGAGAACTGCGTGCGAATCATGAACGGCTGCGGATCGACGTTCTCGAAGCTCACGGACGGCGTGATCTTCCACGTGCTCGGAAAGAGACTTGGCAGGTTGATGCCGGTGCTCCAATCGAGCGTCGTCAGGAAGTCGCGGGCGTACGTGATCGTTTGCTTCTTCGACGAGTCGGTGGGGTCCACCACGATCTTCGTGTATGGAAAGTCGTTCAGGTTGTCCGCGAACCGGAACGAGTTCGTCCACGTGAAGTTGCCGATCTTGATCGGGGTGTCGAAGCTCGCGCTCGTCTGCCGCGTGCCGCGGTCGATCTGGACGCTGTCCACGCCGATGCCGTTCGCGGCAGGCTTGTAGGCGTACAGGAATGTTCCCGTCTGGTCGATGTGCAGCGACTGTCGGCTGCTGAGCTGCAGACTCGGGGTCCAGGTCAGCCACTCGCCGACGCTGATCGGTTTGCTCGAGAGGTTGAGACTCGGGAAGTCCTGGTCGACCTGCTCACGCCCCGGGTATTGTTTCCGCGAACCGCCGATCCCGATCTGGAAGGCCCCGAGCTGCTGTTGGTAATTGAGACGCGAGTCGATCGTCGCGAGCGCCGCGTACGGGTTGAAGGTGTTGCGTCGCTGGAGCGTCGTGCTGGACGCGTAGTTCAGGTTCATCGTCAGGCGGCTGCGCTGCGAGAACTGCTGCTCGTGGCTCCACGAGTAGGTCCGGTTGTTCAAGCCGTCGCTCTGCTTGAGGAACGACACATCGAGCCCGCCGCTCAGGAAGCGGTTCAGCCACCGATAGTCGAAGCTTCCCTTCAGGCGCGTCCACCCCGGATCAGTCTCGTCCGCGCCGGCGCTGCTGCGCCAGTCGAGCGCGACCTGCGCGTCGTAGTAGTCGCTGAGCGCGAAATAGTACCCGAGGTCCTCGATCGTACGCCGGTAGTCAGGGCTGTTGCGGACGATGTCGCTCACGCCGAAGCGCGGCGGGATGATGCCGCTGCGGCGCCCCGACCGAAGATCCTGGAACACGAACGGCAGCCAGAAAACCGGAATGTCCCCGATGTACAGCACGGCGGGCCGCGCGACCATAACGTCCTTCGAGATGACCTTCATCTCTTTCGACGCGAAGTGATAGTGCGGGCGCGTCTCGGTACAGCTGGTGATCCACCCTTCCTTCGCGTAAAACGCGTTTCGCTTCGCGGCCGAGCTGTCGTTCTGAAAGCCGGTGACCCTGCCGTGCACCACCCAGGTCTGGCCGCTCAGCACCGACGTGGTGACTTCGAACGCCTTCCCGCCACGCGTCGCGATGTCATACTCGATGCGTCCCGCCAGAATGTCGTCCTGGGCGCCTGTAGGATCCTGCAGCACGACTTTCGTGGTATCGACGCCGATCGCCGTGACGATATCGAGTGAGTCGTTGTAGATGACCGTGTCGCCGGCCAGGATCGCATCGGGCCGCCCGACGGCGGCCTTCCCGGACAGCTTGAGGGACTTGTCCTTGGCGCGGATCTCGACGCGCTTCCCCTGATACTTGGTCGCCGTGTAGCCCTCCCGCGACAGCATCTCGGACATGACGGAATCGGGCTCCGCCCACTCGACCTGGAACTTCGCGGTTGAATCGCGCTGGAGCGTGTCACCCGGAGCACGGACGGTGTCTCGGCGGGCGGTAGTGTCGCGCCGAGCCGTCGTATCGCGTCGCACCTGCGCGCGGGCGGTCACCGGGGCGAGAAGCAGCGCGGCGAGAACCGGCACCGCAACCATCCACGGGGACCATCGCCTAACGACGGCAAGCGCCGCGGGCAACATCACGAGCCGCGCCACCCGCTCGTCGATACGTCCTGCTCCCAGGGCTCGGAGTCGAGGCGTCGCGGTTCCCGCTCGGGAACCGACGCTGCGTCCGCTGCCTCTTCCGCGGCCAGCTGTGCCTCCCGCTTCCGCTTGCGGCGATACACGAGGGCCGCCAGGATCACGCTCAACTCATACAGCAGATAGAGCGGCGCAGCGAGCAGCATCGTCGTCCAGATGAGATCGCCGGGCGACAGGAGCGCCCCAGTGACGACGCAGAGCACCAACGCATGGCGGCGGAACCGTCGCAGAAATTCCGGCGTGACGATCCCGAGCACGGCCAGCAGCAGGATCGCGATCGGAAGCTCGAAGCAGAGCCCGAACGCCAGCGACATGTTCACCGCGAAGCTGAAGTACTCGCGGTAGGTGATCATGGGCTCGAGCGCGTCCGTGCTGGCCGCGATCTTCATCAGCCAGCCAATGGCGAGCGGCAGCACGACGTAGAACGACAGCGAGACGCCGGCGACGAACAGCCCGATGGCGCCGAAGATCACGGGCAGCACCACGCGCTTCTCGTGCTTGTAGAGCGCGGGGGCCAGGAAGGCCCACACCTGGTACAGGATCACCGGCAACGCAATCACGATCCCGATCGTGAACGAAGCCGAGATCAGGACCGAAAACGGGTCGGCCGGATGCGTGTACTTGAGCTTGCTCCCGCCGAGGTACGGCAGAATGGGCCGCTCGAGGAACTTGAATATGTCGAACTGCTGCAGGACAAAGAACGCCGCGGCCACACCGACGATCAGGGCTACCAACGACCAGATGATTCGCCACCGCAGTTCCTCGAGGTGGTCGAGGAACGGCATCTCCGCGTTGTTACCGAGGTTTCCGGGCGTCGCCATCACACGCTCCGAGCGGCGCGCTTATTCGTCGCTCGATCTGAGCTGCTCGCGCGCGAGAGCCGCCTCGTCCGAGCGCGGGTATTTGTCGATGACGCTCTGAAAAACCTGACGGGCTTCACGGTCGCGCTTTGCCCTCTGGAGAAAGAGGCCGTGCTTGTACAACGCGGTTGCGGCTCGCGTTGCGCGCGGGTACGTCGTCACGACCAGGCTGTATACTGAGTCGGCCGCAGCGCTGTTCCCCTCGGCTTGGAACGTCTCACCAATGTAGTACTGTGCATCGGGCGCGAGATCCGATGTCGGGTATTGGGTGAGCAGATCCTGGAAGCCCGTGCGGGCCGTGCCGTGACTCCCCCGGCTCATCTGGTCGAACGCCAGCTTGTAGAGCGTGGCGGGGCCGGGACCGGCGGGCTGTGTCGAGGTCGTCTGCGGAGGCCGACCCGTCGTGTCTCGCGGCGCGACCGGTGCGGGCGGGATCTGGTTGTTCCGCTCCTCGATCTGCGAGCGCAGCTCGATGAGGCGCTGCTGGCTCGCGCCAGTCAGCTCCTGGATCTGGAGGAGCTGCTCCTGGATGGAGCGAAGGTCCCCGTGGGCGTTCGCCTGGAAGCGCGCGATCCGCGCGTTCGCGGAACGAACCGAGTCGGTCACTTCGCCGAGCGTCGTCGCCACCTGGGCGATCTGCGCGGCGCGAGCGGAGTCGGCCTTCAGCATCGCCGCGCGCGCAGCCGCCATATCCTCCTGGAGGATGCGCACGTCACTGCGGGTGGCGAAGCATGCACCCGTCGCCAGCGCGAACGCGACGGGTGTGAGCCGAAATGCGAAACGAGTCATTGCGACCTGCTGGCTACCTGCTGGAGGTTTGCACCGCGGTGATGTCGCCGCCGGTGATCTCGAACTCATCGCGACGATTGCGCGACCAGCACGAGTCGGATTCTTCCGTACACGTCCCGCGCTCCTCGCCGAAGCTGACGATCTCGACGCGGCTGCCATCGATCCCGCGATCGGTGAGGTAGCGCTTTGCCGCTGCAGCGCGGCGCTGGCCAAGGGCAAGGTTGTACTCGTCGGAGCCGCGGCTGTCGGTGTGGCCCGCAATGCGGATCCGGACGCCAGTGTTCTGCGCGAGAATTGACGCCTTCGCGTCCAGCTTGGCGCGCGACTCCTCGGTGATTTCAGACTGGTCGTAGTCGAAGTAGATCGTCGCCGTGAGCGTAGCGCGAGCGGCGGCAATGGCAGCGCGCTTCGCTTCCGAATCCCGGGCAGCCACGCAGGCTGCGTCGCATTCGGGTGCCGGCGCGGGTGTCGGAGTCGGGGCGGCCGCCGGTGGCGGGTTATTCACGGGCGTGACGGCGACCTCGGGCTTCTTCTTTTTGCACCCGCCAAGCGTGGCGAGGGCAACGAGCGACAGCGTGACGATTCGGGCGGCGCGATGCATGATCTCTCCGAAAACGGTGGCAGGAAGAAAGGTGGTGGTCTACCGCTTCAGCGGGGGCGACCATGCAGGAAGACGCATACCCCCGGTCCGCGTCAACTGTCGCCACCGACCGGACTCCGTATCAATGACGAACAGCTGCTTCGGTCCCGTCCGCGTCGACGAGAAAATCAGGTGGCGACCGTCGGGAGCCCACGATGCATCCTCGTTGCTCCCTTCACTCGTGTGCTGCTTCACGCTCCGGTCCTGAAGCGAGATCGTGTTCAGCTGAAAACGACCGTCCGTCTGCTGCGCCTGATAGGCGATGAAGCGGCCGTCCGGCGACCAGTCCGGATTCGCGCGATAATTCTGGTCGCCCAACTTGTCCGCCGTCAGGAGCTGCAGGTTCGTGCCGTCGGCGTCGCTAATATACACCTCCGGGTGACCAAGACGACCCGACGTGAACGCGAGCCGGCGACCATCCGGACTGAACGTGGGGCTCGTGTTGTCGGTGCCGCGGCCGACCGTGATGCGACGCGCCGGTCCCCGCTCGAACGCGGTGGTCGCGAACAGGTCCGTTCCCGACTCCTCACCGTGCGTGTACACGATGACCGCACCGTCGGGCGCGAACACCGGGGTGCTGTTCAACCCACTCCCCACCGCCGTCAGCGGACGCGCGCTGCCTGACGCGAAATCGTAGATGAAGATCTGACAGCACCCGTGCGACCCGACGACCGCGTACGCGAGGTGCGTCCCTTTCGGATGCCAGCTCGGCGACATTGCGCCGGCGTCGTCGCCGGCCGGCGTAGGGAATGCGCCGTCGCTGTCAACGACAAACACTTTCCCGCCACGCAAACCCTGCACGTAGGCGACGCGCGTCGCCGCGATGCCGCGAACGCCGGTGATCCACGCCTCGAGCTCATCGGACACCGCGTGAACCGACATGCGCCACTCGCGCGAGTTCGGTGAGCCATCCAGCCCGAAATCTTTGACGCGTGCGACCTTCGCCTGCGCCACGTCGTGCACTGCGACATGAATCCCGGCGGCCGTCGGTGTCACCTGCACCAACGCGTGAGCACCGAGCTTTGCGTAGAGCGGATAGTTCCCGTTGCGACCCGCGGTCGGCGCGTCGGGAAACCCGCCTTCCTCGGCCGCGATGACGGTGATGCGATCGCCGTAGTCGAAGTCGCGCTGCAGAATCGCGCGAATCGAGTCCCCGCTCACACCCGCGACACGCAGCACGAGCACGCCGGGCTTCGTTCCGGGATCATAGCGCAGTCCCAGCACCACCGCTTCAGGCTGGGGTGGATTCTGCGCGACCCCGCGTGTTAGCGGAGCGATCGTGATCGCGGCAGCGAACCAGGCCGCGTAAGGCAATCGAATCATTACTGAAAGACCGAGGGATCGAAGCGGAAGATAACGGGCAAAAAGTCGTTCACGTAACCGTCGGGCAGCGCGCCGAAAGCCTTGGCGGATCCCGCGGACTCGACGGCGCCCTGCGCCTGGAGGTCGAACGCGTAGGAACCCGACTTCGTCAGAAAACGAAATTCGCCAATGCTGCCATCGCGCCTGACAATGAAGAACACTTCGGCGCGGAGTGCTCCAGGATTTCGCGGATTGAACCGGACCGCGATCTGCCTGACGACGTTGTTCAAGTAGGCGGGAAATGGAAACTCGACGCCTTCCGTCTTGACGTTCGCGACGTCCGTTCCAGCGCCGCCGGTCGGGCCACCACCGGCCTTCGTCGGGGTCGCGTTCTTCGGTGCGGATTTCGTCTCGGGCAGCGGGGTCGCCGGTGCCGCGGGTTTTCGCGGTGTCGCCTTCGGCTTTGCCGGCGCAGGCATGTCTCGCGGATTCGTCTCCGCACGTTTCGGCGGCGCGGCGGGCGTCGGGGCCGGAGGCGCGGGAGTCGGCGCAACCTCGCCGATGGCTCGCGGGCCGGGCGGTGCTGCGACGAGGTTGACCTTGTAGACCGGCGGCATTGCCTTCGGGGGCCCGGGACGCGCCAGAAGCGCCGCCGCAAGGAGCGACGCGTGCAGCACGATAGACACGCCGAGTGGTCCACCGAGTCGCGTCGTGCTCGGCGCGCGTGACACTACCGCGCCTCCAGCGGCTCCGCGACCATGCCGATGTCGGACACGCCCGCCTTCCGCATCACGGCCAATACGCGCACGACCTGACCGTACTGTGCCGATTGGTCGGCGCGCAGATAAACACCTTGCCCGCCGCGTTTCCCAGCGAGCGCCTTGAATGACGCGCTGAAGGCCTCGAAGCTCATTCGCGAGTCGTCGACGAACACCTGGCCCTGCCGGTCCACCGTCACCACCATGCCACCCTTCGGATCGAGCGGCGCGACGTCGGCATTCGGCAGTTTGACGTCGACGCCCCCCTGCATGATCGGCGCGGTGATCATGAAGATCACCATCAGCAGCATCATCACGTCGATGAGGCTGACCACGTTGATCTCGGCGTTGAGCGGCGTGCGCTCTGCGCGACGACGTCGTGACATGCGGCTAGATCCTCCCCTCGCGAACCATGAGGGCGATGAGCTCGGAGCCGAACCCCTCCAGCTCACTGTCGAGGCGATTCACGCGGTTTGCGAAGATGTTGTACCCGAAGACCGCGGGAATGGCTACAGCCAGCGCGGCAGCGGTGGCCATCAGCGCCTCTCCAATACCCGGTGCTACCGCACTGATGTTCCCTGAGCCCTGCGTCGCGATGCCAGTGAACGCGGAGATGACGCCCAACACCGTGCCCAGGAGCCCAATGAGGGGGCTTACGGAGCCGATCGACGCCAGCGTCGGAACGAAGCGGGACAGCGAGTCTCGCTCGCCGTTCGTTTCCGCATCGAGGACCAGGCGAAGAGCCTCCACCTGGGACCCGCTCAACCTTGCCGTTCGCTCCGCCGACGCCGCGAGCCCCGGCTTCGTTTGCGCCAGGAACTGCACCGCGCGCTCGAAGACGCGAGTGAACGGACTATCGACCGCGTGCTTCGCGAGCGTCGAGACCTCGTCGAGCGACTGCGCACGGTCGAAGCTGCGCATGAACGCGTCGCCGGCCCTGCGCACGCGTCGGAACTCGAGCCACTTGCCCAGCATGACTGCCCAGCTGAGCAACGACAACACCGCGAGCAGTCCAAGCACGATCTTCGTCACGAGCGTCGCGTTCGTGACCATCTCCCACGGCGTCGTGGGGATCGCTCGGTTGATCTGGAAGTAAACCGAAACGATCACGTCGTTTGCCGCTCCCGCCCGAACCGCGCGGCAAAGAATGCGAACGTCTCCTCGAGGCCATCGTGCAGATTCACCTCCGGCCGCCAACCGAGCACGCGCTGGGCCTTCGCGATGCTCACCGCAGACCGCTGCTGCTCGCCGGGCCGCGCAGGCGCGAACGCGATCGGTACATTCGAGCCGGCGCTGCGCTGCAGCGCCTCCGCGAGCGCGACGACCGACGTCTCGATCTCGGTCCCGATGTTGAACCCACGCGCATCGAGGCGTCCCGGCGCAGGAAGATCGCGCGTCGCGGCGGCGAGGTTGGCGCGCGCCACGTCCTTCACGAAGACATAGTCGCGCGTCTGCGATCCATCACCGAACACGGTGAGCGCCTGATCCGTCAGAATGCGATTGCAGAAGATCGCGACGACGCCCGCCTCGCCGTGCGGGTCCTGCCTGGGCCCGTAGACGTTCGCATAGCGAAGCGCGACGGTGTCGATCCTGTGAACACGCGCGTAGTACGCGAGGTACAGCTCCGCGCTCAGTTTCGCGATGCCGTACGGCGACTCCGGATCCTTCGGATAGTCTTCGATGTTCGGCGGCGTGACGAAGTCGCCGTAGAGCGCGCCACCGGTCGATGAAAAGATCAGCCGCGTCGCGTAGCCCGAGGCGCGGATGCCCTCGAGCAGATTCAGCGTTCCGACGATGTTGATGTGCGCGTCGAACATCGGGTCGGCGACACTCTTTCGCACATCGATCTGCGCACCGAGGTGCGACACGACATCGAAGCGGCCGTCGCGCACGACGCGGGCGGCGTCGGCGCTCGTGAGGTCCAGCTCGGCCAGCGCCGCGCGCGACGGAACGTTCTCGCGGCGGCCCGACGCGAAGTTGTCGAGCACCGTCACGTCGTAGCCGTGCTCGAGATAAAGGTCGGCAACGTGCGATCCAATAAACCCGGCACCGCCGGTCACGAGAGCTCGTGGCACGTCAGCGTACCTCGAGAGGTCGGAGAAGGGACATCATCGCGTTGGGGAGACTGGGTCCAGGAATGGAATCAACGGCCACGGAGCATCGCACGAGCGTCTTGTGCGCCCGATCACATAGGACGCGCGAGCCCGCGAATGTGCAAACGGCGCCGAGGCCGAAGCCGCGGCGCCGCTACGCCATGGTTCCTAATGCACGAGGGCGATCGCAGCCGTCACGGTCGCCCTAATGTAACCGCGCCTCAGCCTCAGGGCAGCTTGGCCGATACGCGAGCCAGAGTTCCTTCGCTGGTGCCGGCGTACGCCTGACCGATGATGAGCGCCGTCGACGCATATGGCGTGACACGGAGGATTTGTGCTACGCCGATGTCGCTCGACGGATACACGATGCCTCGCTCGTCGGTGACGCGGGGCCGATAGAACGTGATCTGATCGCCCACGCGCATGCCTGACGAGGTGCCGCCGCCGACGATGACGTACGACTGCAGCGTCGGGAGCACTGGCTCGGGCTTGATCCAGAGTACCGAGGTAGTTGGCCCCGTCACCGCGGTTGGCCGCGGCAGGTTCGCGGGTATTGCGTCCATCGTGACGAGCTGATCGCCGATCATCATTGGCTCGTATCGCGCCATGACGCGCGCTTCGATGGCCTGTCCCGGCTCCGCTCGCTCGACGGCGACGACACCTGTCGGGATCATGATCTGCCCGACGCCCTCCAGAAGCCGCCCCGGACGGACGGCCAGGTAGCGCGTCCCCGCAGCCGAGGACATGCCTGGAGGCACGACCACGAACACACGCTCGTGGGACTGCAGCGGTCGTTCGGCGAGGGTGAGCGGAACACCCGGCACCTCGCCAGTTCCAACGATGAGCCCCGCGTTCGCGGGCCCGCCTACGCGCTCGACGTAGGGCGCGGCGTAGAACTCGCCGGGCCGTATGGTCGGCGGCGCCGTGGGGGTTTGGGCCTGTATCGGACTGGATGGTGCGGTGACCGCGGTCACCGTGAGCTGCTGCCCGAAGGCGAAAGTGGGGGCCGCGACAGCCCCCACCACCGCGATCGCCATTCGGTTAGAACGGAAGATCGTCGTCCTCATCATTCAATGCTCCGGGAAAGTCCTCGAAGTCGTCGCCGGATGCGCCGGCCGCGCTCTTCGCACGCTCTGGTGCGCGGCTGCGAGTCATGCCGGGATTCCCTCCCTCCGAATCGCCACCACGACCGCCGCCGAGCATGATCAACTCACGCACGTTGATCTCGGTTGTGTACCGGGTCTGTCCATCCTTGTCGGTCCACTGCCGATACTCGATGCGCCCTTCGACGTAGATCTTGTCGCCCTTCTTGACGTACTTCTCCACGATGTCCGCCAGCTGCGAACCCTTGGTATTCCAAACGACGCAGCGGTGCCATTCGGTCTTCTCCTGACGGTCCCCCGACGGCGTGTTCCACGACCGGCTGGTCGCAAGCGAGAAGCTCGCGACGCGGTTGCCGCCATTGGTCGACCGGACCTCGGGATCAGCCCCGAGATTTCCAATCAGGGTCACCTTGTTCAAGCTTCGGCTCACGATTCCTCCTGGCGAGTGAAAGAGTGCTCGCCGCGGAAAGTAGGGGTCAGAGCCGACACGCCCGAAACCAAATCGGCGCGTGCCAAGCAGTTTGGTTGCGGCGTTGAATCGGCGCTGGAAGGTAGGTCACAATCCGCGCCGGAGGACGAGGGCATCCTCGACCGGTTTACGGTAATACTTCGAGCGCCTGCCGGCCACCTCGAAGCCTCGCGACGCGTAGAGCGCACGGGCGGCGGCGTTGGATTCCCTCACCTCGAGAAACACGACGCGGCACTGCCGGTGCTCCGCGGCGCCGACCGCGTGGTCCAGCAAACGCGCTCCGATCCCGCCACGTCGAGCCTGGTCGGACACCGCCAGATTCGCGATCTCCGCTTCGTCCACAACGAACCACGCCACGACGTACCCCAGCACGAGACCCGTGATCGCGTCCTCGGCGACGGCGAAATGCACGAGCGAATTCCCGAACAGCGCACGAAACGAGTTGGCGGACCACGGATCGCTGAACGCCCGCCGCTCGATGGCGGCGACGGCGTCGATGTCGTCGCGTCGCGCTGCCCGGATCGCGAGGTGGTGCGGGGGGAGCGTCGCCGCCGTATCGGCGCGACCGTCTGTCATCGAGGCACGAGCGCGCGACCATGCGCCGCTTCCCATCGCACCTGGGCTTCCGCGAGGCGTCCATACTCGGGTTCCCAGGTCGCAAGATCGGCCGGCGCCGGCCACGGCACTCGATGACCCAGGACGGCCATCCCGCGGGCGTGCGGCGAGACTGCAGTCGTTTCGGCGGGCCCGATCGCGCGCGCAGCCTGTTGGTGGAGGAACGCATCCAGCAGTCGTCGCGGAACAATCGTGGTGGGCGACTCGGGCGAGATCGATGAATCGGTCACCGCGAACACCGCCGTGAACACGTCGCCCCGCATCGCGTCGAGTACGGCCGCGTAGCGACCCGGCGCGAGCTCGGGCTTCGCCCCGGCGACGATCAGCAGCAGCGAGGACACCGGGATCAGCGGGACGCCCGCCGCGAGCGCGAGCCCTTTCGCGATGGCGCCGGCGATGCGCAGGCTCGTGAAGCTTCCCGGCCCCGCCCCACACACGACGCGGTCGACCGCGTTAGGCGCGATGCCGGCGTCGGCGAGCGCGCCGGCGACCGCCGGCATCAATCGCTCCTCGCGCTCGCCACGCATCGCGGTCTCGCGGGCCGACAGCAAGAGGCCGTCCCGAACGACCGCGACCGTCCCCGCATACGTGGAGGCCTCGAGGCCGAGTGTGATCATGTCACCCAGCCAGGAGCACGCGCCGCTCGGGATCGGACGGCGCGTACTCGAGATCGATGGCAACGTGGCCGGCGGGAATGAGGTCTCCCGCTCGCTCGGGCCACTCCACGATCACGAGCGCGTGTGACAGTGTGATCTCATCCCACCCGAGGTTCACGAGCTCCGACGGACGCTCGATACGATAGAGGTCGAGGTGATAGACCGGCGAGCGCGGAGCGTCATAGCGGTGGACGAGCGCGAACGTCGGACTCGTCACCGGCTCCGTGACACCGTAGCCCGCGCAGATCGCCTGCGCCAGCGTGGTCTTCCCCGCCCCGAGATCGCCGGCGAGCGCGATGAGCAGCGGTGGCGTCGCCGCACGACCGAACGCCTCGCCCCACGCGACGAGCTCGCCGCGCGTCATCGCGACGTGTGCACGGGCCGCGAGCGGCGGCACGACGTGATGGTACGGTTGCACGTGACGTTCAGGAATGCGCGCGAATGTCGGCGAACGCACCACGCGACCGCGCGACATTGCCGTCGGCCTTCGCCTTGAGCTCGAACAGCTGATCGCGCAGCCGTGCCGCCAGCTCGAAGTCGAGGTTCGCGGCCGCTTCGCGCATCTCGCGTTCGAGGCGCTCCACCGTCGCGGCGCGATCCTCATCACCATACGACGCCGTACGCTCGGCGACCCGCCGCTTGTCGCGCTCGCGCTCCTCGCGCCCTTCGCGCGCGTCGGCAACGCGGGTGATGAAGCGCACCTGCTCGACGCTCTTCTCAACGCCGCGCGGCACGATGCCGTGCGCCTCGTTATGCAGTCGCTGCGTGTCGCGGCGCCGCGCGGTCTCCTGCATGCACCGCTCCATCGAGCCGGTGATGCGGTCGGCGTAGAAGATCGCGCGCCCGCCGATGTGTCGCGCGGCGCGGCCGACCGTCTGGATCAACGAGCGGTCGCTGCGCAGAAACCCTTCCTGATCGGCATCGAGGATCGCGACGAGTGACACCTCGGGCAAGTCGAGCCCTTCGCGCAGCAGGTTGATACCCACCAGCACATCGAACTCGCCGAGCCGGAGCCCACGAACGATCTCCATGCGCTCGATGGCATCGATGTCCGAGTGCATGTACCGCACGCGAACGCCCATCTGCTGCAGGTAGTCCGTCAGATCCTCGGCCATGCGCTTCGTGAGCGTCGTGACGAGCACGCGCTCGCCACGTCGCTCGCGAATGCGGATCTCGTTGAGCAGATCGTCGACTTGACCGCGCACGGGCCGCACCTCGATCTCCGGGTCGAGGAGACCAGTGGGCCGAATGATCTGCTCCACGACGACGCCTTCCGAGAGCTGCAGCTCGAGCTCCGCGGGGGTCGCACTCACCATCAGGGCGCGCGGCGTGAGCGAGAGGAACTCGTCGAACACGAGCGGACGGTTGTCCAGCGCACTCGGAAGACGGAACCCGTAGTCGACGAGCGTGAGCTTCCGTGCGCGATCGCCGTTGTACATCCCGCGCACCTGCGGCAGTGTCACGTGCGACTCGTCGACGACGACGAGGAAATCCTCGGGGAAATAATCGAACAGGCACGCCGGGCGCTCACCGGCGACGCGCCCCGACAGGTGCCGCGAGTAGTTCTCGATCCCCGCGCAGGTACCGATCTCCATCATCATCTCGATGTCGAAGTTCGTGCGCGACTCCAGTCGCTGTGCCTCGAGGAGCTTGCCTTCGCGGCGCAGCACTTCGAGGCGCTCGCTCAGCTCGACTCGGATGGCACCGACCGCTCGCTCGAGCGTCGGCCGCGACGTGATGAAGTGCTTGGCTGGATAGATCGCCGTTCGCTCCAGGACGGCGATCGTCTCACCGGTGATCGGATTGATCTTGGAGATGCGCTCGATCTCGTCGCCCCACAGCTCGACGCGCACGCCCTGCTCTTCGTACGCCGGCAGGATCTCGACCGTGTCTCCGCGAACGCGGAACGTGCCGCGGTCGAACGACACGTCGTTCCGGTTGTACTGGATGCCGACCAGCGAGCGCAGGATCTCGTTCCGCGGAATCGTCTGGCCTCGCTCGAGATTCACCATCCGCTCGCGATACTCGATCGGGTCGCCGAGGCCGTAGATCGCCGAAACGGTCGACACGATGACGACGTCGCTTCGTTCCATGAGGCTGGACGTCGCGCGGAGGCGAAGCCGGTCGATGTCCTCGTTGATCGACGCGTCCTTCTCGATGTACGTATCGCTCGAGGGGACGTAGGCCTCGGGCTGATAGTAATCGTAGTACGAGATGAAGTATTCGACGGCGTTGTTCGGGAAGAATCCCTTCAATTCGCCGTAGAGCTGCGCCGCGAGCGTCTTGTTGTGCGACAGAACGAGCGTCGGCAGGCCCATGTTCCTGACGACGTTTGCCACCGTCATCGTCTTGCCGGATCCGGTGACGCCGAGGAGCGTCTGGAACCGATCGCCGCGCTGGAGACCCGCGGTCAGCTCGGCGATGGCCTTTGGCTGATCACCCGCCGGCTCGAACGGCGACTGAAGATGGAACTCGGCGCGAGGCATGGGAGCAATATAATGCTCCGCGTCGGAGTTTGTTCGGTCCGCTTCAGCCGGTAGAGGTCCGACTCACCTTTCCCCTCGCGGGACGAATGCGGGCGACTCACGACGGGCCCGAAGCCAAAAAGGACGACGACGCCGCCGCACCACGGACCTCCCGGGATCGAGCGGGCCGAAGGGGCGGCTCGCGACTCGATTACGGGGATTTGAACCAGACCACGATCATCCCGCAGCCGCCTTTGGGCACCTGATATTGGGATGGCGGCGAGGTGCTGCGCGGAAACACTTCGATCACCTCGACATCGCTGGTGCCGTACAGATCGTCGAATGCCGCGAACGGAAGCACCTGCCGACGATCACCATTCAGCATCACGAGCATCGAGCAGTAGCTTTGCCCACCGAGCGTCTGCGCCAGCGGACGATACGACCCAGCGGTGCCCGACGGGACGATGTTCAACTCCGTCCCGCGCGCACGACGCAGCATCGCACCGAAGCGGCCAGTGCTCTCCTCCACAGCGGTTCCGGGCTCGAGAATCCGGCGTCGGCCGATCACGTCGGTCTTTATCCGGCCTTCGATCGCCATCCCGACGGCATGCACCTCCCGCGCCTCCAGCACATCGCCGTGCCTGGTCGTGTCGATCTGTGCGCCGAGCCGTACACGCAGTGCCACCTTACTGCCCCCGCGCAAGGGGACGGAGAACGTCGACGACCGATAGCCGGGGTGCGAGAACCGGAGCAGGTTGATCCCCTCCGGAAGCTGGGATGGTGCGACGACGACCCACTCCCAGAACACGCCGCCGTCCATCAGCGTGAAGACCTCGAGCGTCGCGTCAGGCAGCGGAAGCCCGATGCTGTCGCTCACCTCGACCTGCAGCAAGGGGGCACGATCCTGCTGGGCGCGCGCGGCGATCGGCCAGGCGAGCATCGCGGCGACACTGATCGCCACCGCGAGCGCGTGTAGCGCTGACCTCTGGCGCGCGACATGGTTCGGCATTAGGCGTCGTCCGTCGAGATCCGCTCGCGACGGGCCACTTCCGTAATGCCTTTCACGCGCCGCGCCGCCTTGATGATCTTCTGCAGGTGCGAGAGGTTCTCGACTTCGACGAGGGCGGACCCGCTGACCTTGCCGTCGAGGGTCTTGAGCTCCATGCTGCGAATGTCCGTACCCGCTCCGGACACCGCGCCGGCGATATCGGCGTACAGACCGCGCCGGTCGATGCCTTCGAGCACGAGCCTGACGATGAAGCGCTCGCCCTCCTGCTGCTGCCAGTCGATCTCCAAGCGCCGCTCCGGCTCGTGCGCGAGCATGAGGAGGTTCGGGCAGTCGGCGCGATGGATGCTCACGCCGCGTCCGCGCGTCACGTAGCCGACGACGCTGTCGCCCGGCACTGGTTGGCAGCACTGGGCGTACCGGACCATGAGACCGTCGGCGCCCTGGATGCGCACGCCCTTCGGCGTGCCACGCATTCGCTCGACGAGCCGCTCGATCGCCGTGGGCTTGGGCTGATGCTCCGGGGACGTCTCCAGGTCGGGCCGCATGGCGCTCAGCACCTGCCCGACGTTGAGATCACCCTGCCCGATCGACGCGATGAGATGGTTGACGTCGGTCAGGTTGAACGATTTCGCCGCCGCCTCGAGCTCGGCATCGTCCGGCTTCGAAAGCCTGCGTCGCTTGAGCTCCCGGTCGAGGATCTCGCGCCCGAGCTTCGCCGACGTCGCGTGCTCCTCGTGGCGGAGCCACTGACGGATCTTGTGTCGCGCCCTGCCAGTCCGTACGTGCGCGAGCCAGTCGCGGCTCGGCCTCGCGTTCGGCGACCGGATGATCTCCACGGTCTCCGAGTTCTTCAGCTGCCGTGACAACGGTGCGATGCGCCCGTTCACTTTCGCGCCGGAGCAGTGCAAACCGATCTCCGTGTGCACTGCGAAGGCGAAGTCGATCGGCGTCGCGCCCTTCGGCAGCTGGATCACGTCGCCGGTCGGCGTGAACACGAAAATCTCGTCCTGGAACAGGTCGAGCTTCAGGAACTCCAGGAACTCGTCCGGCGTCTTCGCGTCGAGCTGCACCTCGAGCACCTGACGGAACCATGCGAGGTGACGGTCCAGCTCATCCGACGACTTGGCGTTGCCGTCCTTGTACAGCCAGTGCGCTGCGATACCGAACTCCGCGGTCCGGTGCATCTCGCGCGTGCGGATCTGGATCTCGAACAGCTGCCGCGACGGCCCGAACACGGTGGTGTGCAGCGACTGATACCCGTTGGACTTCGGCTGCGCGATGTAGTCCTTGATCCGCTCCTGCAGCGGCGTCCACCCGTCGTGAATGACGCCTAACGTGTGATAGCAATCCGGGACGCTGTTGACGAGGACGCGAATCGCGAGGAGGTCGTAGATCTCGTCGTAGGGCTTGTCGCGCTTCTGCATCTTCTTGAAGATCGACCAGAGATGCTTCGGCCGACCCGTGACGTCGACCTCCTTGATCCCCGCGGCCTTCAGTGCGCGCTCCAACGGGTCACGCATGCGTGCGATCAGGTCCTCGCGCTCCCCGCGCTTCTGCGCCACGAGCTTCGCGAGCGACCGATAGTCGTCCGGCTCGAGATGCTTGAACGCCAGGTCCTCGAGCTCCCAGCGCATCTTCGCCATACCGAAGCGGTGGGCGAGCGGTGCGTACAGATCGCGCGTCTCCTGGGCGATGCGGCGTCGTTTCTCGGGCGCGAGCCAGTCGAGCGTCCGCATGTTGTGCAGTCGGTCCGCCAGCTTGATCAGGATGACCCGAACATCCTTCGCGATGGACAGCAGCAGCTTGCGATAATTCTCGACCTGGCGTTCCTGCGTGGAGTTGAGCGGCAGGTTCCCGATCTTCGTCAGACCGTCGACGATCTGCGCGATCTCCTTGCCGAACTCGCGCTCGACGTCGGCGACGGTAACCGCGGTATCCTCGACCACGTCGTGAATCAGACCGCTTGCTACCGTCACGGAGTCGAGCTGCAGGTCGGCGAGGATGCGCGCGACCTCCACGCAATGCGAAACGAACGGCTCACCGGAGAGTCGCGTCTGGCCGGCGTGCGCCCGCTCGCTGTACTTGTACGCGCGCTGGAGGAGCTCGTGGTCGAGCCCCTCGCGAATCCTCGTGGTCGGGGTCGTCCACCCCGGAATGTGAATGGGCGTCGGCGCGGTGGACGTCATGCAGCGCCCTCCGTCTCGTCCGATCCACGGCGGGCGCGACGCGGCTGGAGCGCGCGCCCGTGGTCGTCAGGTCCAGGCCAGGCGTGTTCCGCCGCACGCATCACAGCAGTCCTGCCTCCGCAAAGCTCGTGTATCGTCCACGTCCGATGATGACGTGATCGTGAACGGGAATGTCGAGTAGTCGTCCCGCGGCCGCGAGCTGTTCGGTCACGACACGGTCATCCGCCGAGGGTGTCGGATCGCCGCTCGGATGATTGTGCACCAGTATGACCGCAGCCGCCCGCTCGGCAATGGCTTCGCGGAACACCTCGCGCGGATGCACGAGCGAGGAGTTCAGGATGCCGCGCGTGACGGTCACGTCGCGCTCGAGACGGTGCTGCGAGTCGAGCACCGCGACGTGAAACTCCTCCACGGGCAAGTCCTCCAGGCGCGGCGCGAACACCGCAAAAACGTCCTTGGGCGACCGCATCGGAGCGCCGTCCTCGCGCTCCTCCGCAGCAGCACGGCGACCGAGCTCGAGCGCGGCATGCACCGCGATCGCGCGGGCCGAGCCGATTCCGGAAAGCTTCGTGAGTGCAGCAACGGGCTGACCGGCAATCCGCCGCAGCGATCCGTCGGCCCACGCCAGCACCTCGTGCGCGACGGCCAGCGCCGAACGTCCAGCCGCCCCGGTCCCGACGATGACCGCCAACAGTTCGGCCGAGCTCAGAGCATGCACGCCATGGGCCTTGAGCCGTTCCCTCGGCCGCTCGGCGCGCGGTAACTCTCGAATACTAAGTCTCTTGGGCGCCGCCTGTCGAGCGCCGGACGTGGCAGGCGGTACTGAAGCGGACGGCACGATGGACCCCGTTGGCTGAAAGGTCCTCATGTTTATGGACCCCGGCCGCCAGCACCGCCATCGCTTTCACGCCGCCGAGAAAGAACGACCCCTCGTCAGCATGGGGCTGACGAGGGGTCGCGCGTCGAACCGTGAGCGCCGATGGCGCTGGCCGGTCAGGGGCGTGGGCGTCCCATGTTCGCGCGCATGTCCTCGAGGTTCTTGTCGAAGACCTTCTGCTGCTCGGCGGTGAGCACGGCGCGCACGGCCGCCGACTGCTTCTGCATCACCTCCATGCGCTTCGCGCGAGTCGCCGAATCCGGCGGCGTCCCCTGCTGCATCGGCGGCATCTGAGCGCGGTACACCTGCCCGATCGAGTCGACCGACGCCTTCTGCGCGTCGCTCAGCGTGATGCCCTGCATGAGCATCTCCATCTGGCGACCGCGCCCCTGGCCTCCGCCACCGCCGCCCTGCGCGTACGCGGCCGGAGCGGCAAATGCCATCAACCCGACGAGCGCAGCGATCCGTGTGAGCTTCATTGAATCCATCTCCGAAGTTCAGTGTGGTTTCTCGAGCACCCCCGAGAGAACGCGAAAGCAAACCGTCGGAGATAAACAGGAAATAAACCAGCTATCGGCTATCAGCTCTCAGCTATCACCTATCAGCTCTATTGGCCCTAACAGTGAAAGCCGAACGGGACGCCACTCATGGAAGGGCGTCCCGTTGGTTCGACTGATAGCCACGCTAGCCCACAGCCGATAGCTGATAGCTACAAATTCGCTCCGTGGCACTTCTTGAACTTCTTTCCCGAACCGCACGGACACGGATCGTTCCGCCCGACATTCGACCAGTCGACCGGGCCCGTCGGGGTTGGTGCCGCCGGGTTGAGCGACCGCGCACGGCCGGCGCCGACCACGACGGGATCCTGACGCGCGACCACCTTCTTCTTCGGCGGCTCGGCCGCACCGACGTCCAGCACTTCGCCCTCGCCCGCCGGCGCAGGCGTTGGCGAAACGCTGTCGCCATTGCTGCCGCTGCTGGCTGCCGGTGACTCCTCTTCAGGAATGTCCTCGAGGATCCCGAGCGCGTTGTACCGTTTCGTCGGCTTGCGGGGGCCTTCGGGACCGCGCGGCGATGCGCCGTCGCCATTCCCACTCGGCGGCGCCCCGTAGTCGCTAGGCTGGTTGAAGACGAGCTGCGCGCGGAAGAACCGCTCGCTGAACGTGTTGAAGATGTCGTTCATGAGGTCCACGAACATCGAGTACGCCTCCTGCTTGTACTCGATGAGCGGGTCCTTCTGTCCCCATGACCGGTAGTGGATCGCGCTGCGCAGCTGATCGAGATCGTAGAGATGATCCTTCCATTTCTCATCGAGCACGTTCAGCATGACGAGCGAGAGCAGTCGGCCGGAGAAGCCATTGCCCTCGTCGTCCTTGACGCGATCCAGCTCCTCGAGCTTCGCCGCGAACGCGCGCCGCCCGGCCTCGATCGCCGCCGCGCGAGCGGCATCGACGGTCGTCGGCGGGTCGCTGCCCTCGAACTCCGGCACCGTCAGCAGGTAATGCATCAGCATCTCCTGCCTGACGAGCGACAGATCCCACGTCTCGGCTGAATCGGGTGTCGCGAGCCGGTCGTCCACGCGGCGCGTGAGCGCCTTGTCGACCATCTTCAGCGCTTCGGACCTCAGCTCTTCACCGCCCTCGAGCGCGAACGATCGCAGCGAATAGATCACTTCCCGCTGCTGGTTCATCACGTCGTCGAAGTCGAGCAGCCGCTTTCGGGATTGGAAGTTCTGCAGCTCGACGCGCTTCTGTGCCTGCCCGATGGACCGCGTGATGAGCGGGTGCGTGAGCACCTCGCCCTCCTGCGCGCCCATGCGGTCCATGAGCTTCGCGATGCGCTCCGACCCGAAGAGCCGCATCAGGTCGTCTTCCAGCGACAGGAAGAACTGCGACGCGCCCGGGTCGCCCTGACGTCCCGACCGACCGCGCAGCTGCCGGTCGATGCGCCGGGACTCGTGACGCTCCGAGCCGATGATGTGCAGTCCGCCGTCCTCGATCACATCGACGAGCTTGTTGTCCGGGTCCTTCACCTGTGACGGTTTCGGCTCCGTGACGCCGGAGCCGAGTTTGATGTCGGTTCCGCGGCCGGCCATGTTCGTCGCGATCGTGACCCCGCCGGGCTGACCGGCGCCGGCGACAATTTCCGCCTCACGTTGGTGGTATTTCGCGTTGAGGACGTTGTGCGGAATACCGGCGCGCTTGAACATGCGCGACACCGTCTCCGACACGTCGACGCTCACCGTTCCGACGAGCACCGGATAGCCAAGCTTGTGGAGCCGCTCCGTCTCTTCGAGGATCGCGTTGTACTTCTCGCGCCGCGTCTTGTAGACGAGGTCGTGGCGATCGTCGCGAACCATCGGCTTGTTCGTCGGGATGACGGAGACTTCGAGCCCGTAGATCTGATGGAACTCGGACTCCTCCGTCTCGGCTGTCCCGGTCATGCCCGACAGCTTCTCGTACATGCGGAAGTAGTTCTGGATGGTGATGGTCGCGAGCGTCTGGGTCTCGCCCTTCACCTGAACGCCTTCCTTCGCCTCCACGGCCTGGTGCAGCCCTTCCGACCATCGTCGGCCGGGCATCGTGCGCCCCGTGAACTCGTCGACGATCAGGACCTGCCCTTCCTGGATGACGTAGTTCACATCCTTCTCGTACAGCGCGTGCGCGCGGAGCAGCTGGTGCACGATGTGCAGCCGCTCGCTCTTCAGGGCGTACTCGCGCTCGATGGTCTGGCGCGCTTCGATCTTCGCCTGCGGATCCAGGTCGTGGTCGTGCTCGATCCGATGGATTTCGCTCGAGATGTCCGGCAGGACGAAGGCGTCATGGTCGTTAGGCGACATCTCGTCCACACCGCGTTCGCTGAGGTGGACGGTGTGCCCCTTCTCGTCGAGCACGAACAGCAGGTCTTCTTCGAGCTCCCGGTACTGCTGCTTCGCCGGTGGCAGCTTCCGGTCCGCGATGTGCTCGAGCTCCATCTTCTGGACGAGCTGCTTCACGCCCTGTTCCTGGAGGGTCTTCATGAGGCGCTTGTTCTTCGGGGCGCCGAGCTGCGCCTTGTAGAGCAGCAGCGCCGCCCGGTCGGTGTCGCCCGCCTCCAGCGCCCGCTCGCCCTCGCCGATCAGCTGGTTCGCGAGATCGGTCTGACGTCGCACCAGCCGCGACACGCCGGGGTTGTGCATCGCATACTCGGCGTCGGTGTCGTTGCCGACCGGACCCGAGATGATGAGCGGTGTCCGCGCCTCGTCGATGAGCACGGAGTCCACTTCGTCGACGATCGCGTAGATGTGGCCGCGCTGCACACGCTGGTCGAGCGAGACCACCATGTTGTCGCGCAGGTAGTCGAACCCGAACTCGTTGTTCGTGCCGTACGTGATGTCGCACTCGTACGCCGCGCGACGCGCCTGCGTCCCCGGCTCGGTGTCGTCGATACAGCCGACGGTGAGCCCGAGGTACGCGTAAAGATGGCCCATCCACTGCGAGTCACGGCGCGCCAGGTACGAGTTCACCGTGACCAGGTGTGCGCCGCGCGCCGGGAGTGCATTGAGATACAGCGGGAGCGTCGCGACGAGCGTCTTGCCCTCACCGGTCGCCATCTCCGCGATCTTCCCGAGGTGCAGCTCGATACCGCCCATGAGCTGCACATCGTAGTGGACCATGTTCCACTCGAGCTCCTGCCCGGTGACCATGACCTTGGTCCCGACCAGGCGGCGAGCGCCTTCTCGCGCCGTCGCGAACGCCTCGGGCAGGATCTCGTCGAGCACCTCGGCGATGACCTCGCGCAACTTCGCTTCGACGCCGCCGCGGCCGTCCGCGCCGCTCAGGTCATTGTCGACGCGCTCGCGCTCGGTCGGATCGCTCGTCGTTCGTTTCGCAATTTTGAGACGCGCAACTTCTTCCTCGAGCTCGTGGGTGCGTTCACGAATGATCGAGCGGAACTTCGCCGTCTGCGCACGGAGCTCGTCCTCCGAGACTCCCTGCAGACGGGCGTAGTGCTCGTTGATCTCGTCGACGATCGGTTGGATCCGTCGTCGTTCGCGCTCGTGGCGGGTCCCGAAGACCTTGCCCAGTACGCCTTTCAGCATGCGTTCCTCTATCGATACAGCCCGTGCGAGCCGATATACTCCGCGACAGCGTCGGTGACGAATCCGTGGATCGAACGACCTGACCGCACCCGCGCTCGAATCTCGGTTGAAGACACATCGATGCGACGCGTCGGCACGACCGTCGATCGCTGCGCCAGCACGGCGCTCAGATCCCCTTCGTTCGATCCCTCGGGTCGACCGAAGCCAGTCGTCGCGGCCCCCGGATCTGCGCGGCGCGTGAGCACGGCGAGCGTCGCCAGGTCCAGAACAACGTGTGGGTCCCGCCAGTCCGCGAACGTCGACAGCACGTCAGCTCCAACGAGAAAGAACCGCTCCGCCGATGGAGCGCGGCGCGCGAACTCCCTCAAGGTGTCGACCGTGTAAGATAATCCGTCGCGGTCCAGTTCGACCGAGTCGGTTTCGAGGCGCGGATCGTCGCCGGCCGTCAGCCGCACCATGGCCAGGCGATCCGCGGCCGGGGCCGTGGTTCGGGACGCCTTGAGCGGCTGTGTCGCAACCGGCACGAACACCAGACGGTCGAGCGCCAGATGCTCGATCGCGTCCGAGGCGGCGAGCAGGTGACCTACGTGGGGCGGATCGAACGTCCCGCCGAAGATCCCGAGCCGCACGAGCCGCTACGCGGGCTGTGCGACGGTCGCTGGTGGCGGCGGCCCGCAGACGCTGCGGACCTCCCGGTCGCCGGGATACTTCTGGTGCAGCGTGGAACAGGCGTCGCGAGCGTCGTCCCGGTAGTTGATCGAGCGATAGACCTCGACCAGCCGCAGGTAGGCGTTGCGGGCCTGCGCAGTCTCCGGATAGTTCTTGATGACGTCCTTGAAGTACAGGATCGCCGAGTCCGGCGCCTTGCGGCGAGCGTAGTGAACACCCGTGAGATAGTCCTTCGTCGCGAGCCACTCGAGCATCTGCTGAGCGCCCTGCTGCGCCTTCGGCGCCAGTGGAGAATCCGGGTACAGCTCCAGCATGGATCGGTACGTCGCGAGCGCGGTGTGACCGTATTGTGCGTCGAGGGCCGGCTTGCGCCACAACCTCGCATATTCGGTCGCCTCGGCCAGCATGGCGTCGTCGGCCAGCGTGTCGTCGGGGAAGGTTTGGTTCAGCCGCGCGAATCCCTGTGCCGCGAGGAGATGTTCCTCCTTTCGCGAGTGAGCCGTCGCGAGCAGCCAGTATGCGCGCGGGAGCAGCGTATCGCGCGCCGGGAGATCGAGCGTGAGACGCTCGAACGCCTGAATCGCGTTGTCCCAATGGCGCGCCTGGTACTCCCGCATCGCGGCGGCGTAGAGCGCGTCATTCGTCTTGAACTTGCTAAGCTTGAAAGTCGGAGTGCACGCGGCGATCGCGAGCAGTGCAACGCATGCATTCCGTGCTGATCGTGGCCAACTGGACAATTGCATAACGGGTAGGGTACCCGGCAAGGTAATTCCGGTTCGCCTGAAACGCTGCGCCGCGATAGACCGCCGCACGCGCCGCGTCCCAGGGCGGCAAACCCGTAACATAACCAGGCGCCCCCACGCTACGCGCGTGCCGCGGCCACTTCCTTCGACAGAACCGATCGAAAGTATTCGATGGTGCGGCCGACCCCCTCGCGCAGTGGGATCGCCGGTTCCCAGTCGAGCATTTGGCGCGCCCTCGAGATGTCCGGACGTCGAACCTTGGGGTCGTCCACTGGCAACTCTTTCTCGACGATCTCGGCCGTGGCGCCGGTCAGCTCGATAACGAGCTCAGCAAGCTGGCGGACGGTAAACTCGTTCGGATTGCCGATGTTCGTCGGGTTGTAGTCGCCGCGCATGAACAGCCGGAAAATGCCCTCGACCTCGTCTGCGACGTAGCAGAAGCTGCGTGTCTGCGATCCATCGCCGTAGAGGGTGAGCGGCTGATCCGTGAGCGCCTGAACGATGAAGTTCGACACCACGCGCCCATCGTTCGGACGCATGCGTGGCCCGTAGGTGTTGAAGATCCGGACGATCCGGGTGTCGATCCCGTGGTAGCGATGATACGCCATGGTCATCGCCTCGGCGAACCGCTTCGCCTCGTCGTAGCAGCCCCGCGGCCCAACGGGATTCACGTTGCCCCAATACTTCTCCGTCTGGGGATGCTCGAGAGGATCGCCGTACACCTCTGAGGTGGACGCGAGAAAGAACCGCGAGCCCTTCGCCTTCGCGAGGCCAAGCGCGTTGTGCGTCCCGTGGGCTCCGACCTTGAGCGTGGCGATCGGATGCTCGAGGTAATCGACCGGGCTCGCCGGCGAGGCGAAGTGAAGGACGCCGTCCAGTGGACCGGCCACATACGTGTACGTCGAGATGTTGTGCTCGATGAACTCGAACCGCTTGTCGCCCATCAGGTGCGCGATGTTCTGCGGGTTCCCCGTGATGAAGTTGTCGAGCCCGACCACCGAGTGGCCATCCGCCAGAAACCGGTCGCAAAGGTGCGAGCCCAGGAAGCCTGCGGCGCCCGTTATGAGCACTCTCATACGCGGACACCTCCACGGCCGAACGAGAAGTAACTGAAGCCGAGCGTTTGCATCTTGTTGGCGTCATACAGGTTACGCCCGTCAATCACAACCGGACGTCGAAGCGTCGATTTCATCCGGCCGAAGTCCGGGTGCCGGTATTCGTTCCAATCGGTGATGACGACAAGCGCATCCGCGCCGTTCAGCGCGTCGTAGTTCGACTCCGAGTAGGCGATGCGGTTGCCGATGCGCCGCTTCGCCTCGTGCAATGCGGCCGGGTCATGGGCGGTTACGCTCGCGCCAGCCGCAAGCACATCGTCGATCAGCGTGAGCGCGGGCGCCTCGCGCATGTCGTCCGTCTGCGGCTTGAACGCGAGGCCCCAAATCGCGATGTGCGCGCCGCGAACATCATCGCCGAGCGCGCAGTGGAGCTTCTCGAAGAGCCGGTGCTTCTGCCGCTCGTTGGCGTCCTCGACGGCCTCGAGAACCGCGAGCCGGGATCCTGCCTCCCCGGCAGTCCGCACGAGCGCCTTCACATCCTTGGGAAAGCATGACCCGCCGTAGCCGGGGCCCGGAAACAGAAACGACGGACCGATTCGCGCGTCACTGCCGATTCCCTTCCGCACCAGGTCGACGTTTGCGCCAACCTTCTCGCAGAGGTTCGCGATCTCGTTCATGAACGAGATGCGCGTCGCAAGCATGGCGTTCGCCGCGTACTTGGTCATCTCGGCGGACGGGATGTCCATGAAGATGATCGGCTTTCCGGTTCGTACGAACGGCGCGTACAGCTCGGCCATCACGCTGCGCGCGTGGTCGCTGTCGACACCGAGGACGACCCGATCCGGCTTCATGAAGTCGTCGAGCGCCGCCCCTTCCTTCAGGAATTCGGGGTTGCTGCACATGTGGAACGGCTGGCGGGCGTGCTTGCTGACGGCGGCGGCGACCTTCGCCGCGGTCCCGACAGGCACCGTGGATTTCGTTACCACGACGAGCTCTCGCGTCATATGCTGCCCGATGACTTCCGCGACCTTGAGTACGTGGCGGAGGTCCGCCGAGCCATCTTCGTCCGGCGGAGTGCCAACGGCAATGAACACGACTTCCGCCGTCGCTACCGCTGCGGGCACGTCGGTCGTGAAGTGGAGGCGGCCCTGCTGCTGATTGCGCTCGACGAGGCTATCCAGGCCGGGCTCGTAGATTGGCAGGACGTTCCGCTTCAGACCGTCGATCTTCCCCTGGTCGACGTCGGCGCAGGTCACGTCGTTCCCGGTCTCGGCCAGGCATGCGCCCACGACCAGGCCGACGTAGCCCGTCCCGATGACGGCAATCTTCACGCGTGCTCCAGTTCGTTGAAGTTAAAAGGCCGCAATAGCTTACCCGGTCGGTCGCGCGTCGCAATCGTTCCTCCGAACGTCGATTGTCGACGCTCGGGGGGAAAGCCGAGCCCTCAAGTGGCTTCGCGCTGCATCTGAGCCCGACGGTCGTCGACCGGCGACCGATCGGCGAGCAGACTCATCGGACAGACTGACGGAGGACGATCGAGTCAGGGCAGCGGTCGCACAGCCACCCGCGCCGGCATCCCACCTCGCCGGCCACTCGTCCGCGCCTCTCCGCTCAGGTGAACTGCACTGCGTTGCACTGCGCGCCGCCCGTGCTGGGGAGTTTCCCCGGCGCACATGCGACGAGCATGTCCTTCGCAGGATCGAGGAACACCTCGATCACGGCAGGCGGTTCGTAGGGGCGCCGGGGGGGCTCGGCGGCATTGGTCGGGACAGCATCATCCGGGTTCATGGGCATAGTCTCGGAGCCGGCCGGCTCGTTAGGCTGTGCAGGCAGCGACGGGACGCGGCTGCCCGGTCGACGAGCGACCGGCCGGCGGCAGTCCGTGAATCGCGTGCGTGATGTCGCACTGGTACTGATCCTTCAGGAACGCGCTGCCGGTCGCGAGCCGCGCACGCGCCGGACAGTTGCTGCAGCCGCCGCGCAGCGAGCACCCACTGCAGGGCGCGTCGGACGGGAGGGGCTGAGTGACCCACCGTCCAATCTCGGACCACACCGTCTCCCACGACACGTCGAGAATTGGAAACGATGGCTCGCGATCGATGACGCAGTGGCTGGCCTGGCCGAGCGCGTCGACGAAGAACGCGATACGGCCTGCCCCGCACGTGTACAGCTCCTCAGGCCCGTCATCATCGGCTCGAGCGGAGCATTCGGGCAGCGGCCCCGCTGCACGTGGTTGCCCGTGCCGGAGCTGATGGAGCTCGTCGCGAAGCGCGATGACATTGCGGGGCTCGATGCGATACAGGGTGGGCTGCTGGCCTCCGTCGTGCCGCGCATCGATCACGGGATCGGCCTTGAACGGAAGTGAGCGCTCGGTGCACCAGCGTACGAGCGCGCCAACGTGATCTGCCGTCAGTGTGCTGATCGGGCATTTCATCAGCAGCGGAACACCGGCGGCTCGCAGACGCGCGACCCCTCGCTCGAACCGCGCGAACGACCCGGGTATCTGCGTCGTCGCCTCGTAGTGCTCGGCGTCCGCACCGTAGATGCTCACTTCGACTGAGAACGGAGGACGCGAGGCGAGCAGCTCCGCGATCGGCTCGGTAACCATCGTCGCGTTCGTGTAGAGCGTGACGAGCAGCCCCTTCGTGAGCGCGTATTCGTAGATGGCCGGGAAGTCTCGTCGCGAGAAGATCTCGCCTCCCGTCAACGTGAGCCACAGCACCCCGGCCTGCTCGATGACATCGAGGACCCGACACGCCTGCTCGGTGCCAAGGTAGGGGCCCTGGTACGGATCGAGGGCGACGTAGCAGAAATGGCAGCGGAGGTTACAGCGCGGCGTGATCTCGAACAGACACGACAACGGTTGCCGCGTCCGACGCGCACGCGCACCCAGTCGCTCCTCGAAGCGATTCATAGACATCTGCATTGCGCTCATTCCGGTCCGCCGTCGATCAGCTCGCGGACGGCACCGATGTCACGCAGCGCGGAGAGGAAGAGATCCACGTCAGAGTGCGCACGGCCCGCGGTGGTTTCGAATGCCAGGGTCAAATTCTGCGCCAGGTCGGCAGCGGTATGTGGCGTGTCCAGCAGCGACCACAGGAATTCACCGGTGTCGTTCAGGACGTACAACCGCGCGCGCTTGAACTCCGGATCATCGGTGCGGTTTGCGACGGGGACGAGCACCGTCTCACCCGCAACGCGCCGTGCAATCACGCCGGCCGCGCGCGCCCACCGGTCTCCGACCGTGCTCTCACTGGCCATGGCGTGCGCCTAACGGTTGAGCGAATCCGACCTGGTCCGCCAACCAGACGGCGGCCTCGGGCGTCGGCGGATAGGCGAGCTCGAGCAGCTCCGCGTTCGATACGATCGCATCGACAATCTCGAGCGCGTTTCCGCACCGTGCCGGCTCCCACACCGGCATCGAAAGCGTGTTCACGATCCGCCGAAAGGCGTCGGCCGGAGGAACACGCCGCATGCTGCACGACGCGCCATGACGGATGAACACGACCGTCGTGAGTGGCGCCGAGCCGGCTCCGGCTATTTGGGCCGCACCGGGCCACGGAGAGCCCCAGAGGGTCAGCCCACCGCCATCGAGCGTGATGATTGCGCGGTCGTCAGTAAGAACGTCCACGTCAGCCACGTGGCGCACGAGCATTTGCGCGAGCGTCGTCTTTCCGGTCCCAGATATCCCCGGACACAGCACCCCTTCGCCACCGGTCGTCACGAACGCGCAGGAGTGCGCGATCAGGCCGAGGTCACGCGCGGACAGCGCGAACGAGAACGCGGCGAGCTCGGATTGCAGCGCCATGACCGGGGCCGCTGGCCTAACGCCATATCGCACGATGTACCGGAGGCCGGGCTCCTCGCAGGTGAGCAAACGGTCGACTTCACCGAAGATACCGTGGAACAGCGACGCCGGCTCGCCGCGAGCGTCGATGTGAAACGTGCACCACGGGGGAACGTCCAGCACGGGACGCATGTCGACGGTGCACAAATCACCGAGCTCGTGCCGAATCGTCAGCGGCGCACCCCTCGCGCCTGTACCCGTCCAATCGACGGCATCGCGACTCTCGAGCGCTATTGCATCGCGCAGCTCGTGCACGATCGGGATGCCGGCGACAGGCGCCACGGCGACCAGGCGGGCGTCAGCGAGCACGCCGCACCGCCCGCTCCACACGCCGCCGCAGCTTGAGCACGGTGATCGCCATCGAGCGACGCGGACTACGCGTGAGCGCACGCTCCCCCGCCTCGTCGCGAACGTGCGTCGCCAGCCCAATGACTTGCGCCAATGGAATCGCAGGATCGCCGCCGAGCGCTGCGTCGCCACGCAGGATGAGATGGTGGTCGAAGGCCATCATCACGCGGTGCAGCACCGGCTCCCCATCACCGGTCAGCGCCAGGACGATGTCGCCCTTGGATGGCCCAGGCTCGAGCAGTGGCTGAATTCGAACCAGCGCTCCGCGCGGAATCGTCGGCAACATGCTCCCGCCGGGAGCCCGGACCCACAGGGCTCCGCCACCCCGGACCACATCGCCGGTGAGCGAGAGCATCTCGTCGCGCTCGACGCGGAGCGCCCGACCGAATCGCATGGGTGAGGCGTCGCCTTCCGCGGCAGCGGCTGCCTGATCGCCGACGTACGAGCGCGAGGCGCCAACGAGCGAGCCGAGGCGCGTCCGCAAGCGCGCCAGCGTGTAACGAGCCAGCACGCGCAGGTCTCGGCGGGCCGGGCGCGGAGCGAGAAATGCGATGGCGACGCGCACGCGGTCGGCCACCGACGCCGCGAGCGCGAGGTGGCGGAAGATCGAATGCACATCGCGCCGCCGCAACGCTCCGACGCCGAGCGCACCTAACGCGCCCGTGTCTCCGGCGGCAGCCCGTTCGAGCAGCGCGGTCCGGTGCCTCGCCCAGTCGAGGTAGCCATGCAGGCGCGCCCGTCGCGCGGAGGTCTCCGCCTGTGCACGCTCCACCGCCGAGAGCGACGCCCAGAGCGCAGCGAAGTCGACGAGCCACAACAGCGGCGGCATCTGGTGCGTCGCAAGGTGCGCGGCGAGGTACGGCGCCACGAACGGGCCGTCGTGGGCCTGGACCTTGGCCCCCGCGACGTACGCCGTCGCCGCAGACGGCGGTGGCGCGGCAAGATGCGATAGATGATCCGAAACCAGCGACGAATGCAGCTCGAGGTGATGGCGCGTGTCGTCGCGCCACGTCGTCCAGGTCTGGTGCCACGGTGCGGCGCCATCCAGGCTCCGCCACCCGAGCGATGCGAGCGTCGCGCTCGCCCGCGTGCGCTGCGAGGCCGGCACGTACAGGTCGATGTCGGCCGAGCAGCGCACGAACGCGTCGCCGTACAACTGCTCGCCTAACGGCAGACCCTTGAGCACCACGGCGTCCACGCCGGCGCCGTCCAGCGCGCCCGTTACCTCGCTCAAGAGCCGCAGCTGTCGCTGCCCGCGCAGGTGCGTCGACATAGCCGCACGACGCCACGCACTGGTCGTCGCTGCGTCAGCATTCTGACGGATGAAGCGGCCGGACCGCGCCCAGGCCAATGGAGCGAGCAGCTCACGAGCCGCCGCATCGAATGCTGCGCCCCAATCCGCGCCGGCATCCGCCGGCGAAGCACGCCCCAGGGCGAGGCGCAGCGCCAGCGCGACCGCGTCGCGTGCGTCACCCGAGGCGACCGGCATCTCAGCTCTCGTCGTCTCCGTCGCCATTCGCCGCGCTCGAGCGACCGACCATCTGTCGCAGACGCCGCACCATCTTACGACCGTGGCGTCCATGGGCACGGCGATCCTCGCCGTAGTACGAGTAGTAGTAGTGCCCATAGCTGCCGTAGTAGGCGCCGCTCCGCATGTCCACACCGTTCAGCACCGCGCCCAACAGGCGTCCGCGCACCGATCGGACATGGCCGATGGCGCGTCGTACCGCGTCCCGTTTCGTACGCTCCGCGCGGATCACCAGGGCGACGCCATCGACCATCGTCGACAGGACGGCAGCATCGGTCACCGCGAGCAACGGCGGCGAATCGAGCAGGACCACGTCGAACCGCGCCTTCGCCTCGTGCAGAATCTCCTGCATCCGCGCGGACCCCAGCAGCTCGGCCGGATTCGGTGGGAAGCGGCCACTCGCGATGAGCGCAAGGTTCGGAACGCCCGTGTCGTGCACGACATCATCGAACGTGGTTTCCCCGATGATGAGCTCCGCCAGTCCGGGGGAACGCCCGACGTTGAACGCCTTGTGGAGTACGGCACGCCGAAGGTCGGCGTCGATGAGCAGCGTCCGCTGCCCCTGTTGGGCGAAGGTGATCGCCAGATTCGCCGCCGTGGTCGACTTCCCATCGGACGGGCCCGGGCTCGCTACCACGATCGCCTGCGGCGACTGCTGCGTTCGCGCGAACGCGAGATTCGTCCGCATCGAGCGATACGCTTCCGCAACCGGCGACCGTGGATCCGCATGTGTGATCAGCCGAGCCGCCGTCGCGTCCGTGGTGGTGCGGCGAACGCCGCGCTCGGCACGGATGGCCGGAATCAGGCCCAGCATCGGCAACTCCATCTGATCTCGCAGCTCGTCCGGCGATTTCACCGAATCGTCCAGACGATCCAGCCCGAAGGCCAGTGCCACGCCCATCATGAACCCCACGAGACTCGAATAGAAAATCGCTCGCTTTCGATTTGGCGAGATTGCGAACGTCGGGAGTGTCGCCTCGTCGATCGATTGTACGCGACCTCCATCCACCGATTCCGCGATGCGCGCGAGCTGGAATTCCGACTGCAGGTTGTCGAACGTCCGTTGCATCGTCCCGACGGTCCCCACAAGACGTGACTGCTCGGCCTCCAGCTTCGGATACTGCTCCTGCTCGAGGCGCCGATCGGCAATGGTCTTGTCGAGTGACCCGAGTCGAGATTCGATGGCCAGCAGGTACAGCTGGCTTGCGGCGCTCAGATCCTCCTTCGTGCGGCTGATGAGGCGCTGCGTGGCTTTCACATCATCGTTCGCGTCCGTCCGATTCTGCGCGTAGAGCCCCTCCCGCTCCTTGATCAGTGTGAACCACCGATCAAACAGGTTCGCGATGTAGCGATTCCTCTCGACGGCGTCGGTCCCGACCAGGCGGCGCAGTTCCTCGTCCGCGGTGTCGGCGGCGCTCAGCTTCCCCACGAGCGTGAGATAGATCTTCTGCTCGACGAGCTGCGCCTGACGCGCATCCTCCATGCGATGGATGCTCCCTGCGAGCGCCGACTGCTCGGAGTTCACATCCCCTATCTGTTCACGCTCCTTGAAGTCCTTCAGCGCGTCCTGCGCGGAGTCCAGTCGAGCCCGCTGGTCCCGCAGCGACGAGGCGATGAACACGCTCTTCGCCCGGGCATTCGTTCGCTGCATCTCGCTCGACACCTCGGCGTACTCGCGAGCGACGGCATTCGCCACGTCGCGAACGAGCGCAGGCTCGGTGCCCGCATACGCGATCTCGATGATGTTCGTCTGGGGCAGGACCTTCGTGCCGATCGTCCCGCGGATTTCGGCGGCGGCCGCCGTCAGCGGGAGGATCTCGAGCAGCACGGTCGGTTCGCGGAGCGATGGACGCTCGGGGACGACGAAGCGCACGCCGGCGCCCGCGATGACTCCGCCGTAGGGCGCGGTGGCGTACCGTATGGCGCCCGAGCTGAGAGTGTACGTGCGCTCGTTGAAGGTCAGCCGCAGATCGCCGGGCGGCGCGGTAGAGTCCACCATCGGTGGCACATCGCCGAACAGGTCACGACGCTTCAGGCCTGCCGGCCCCACGATGCGCAACCGAAGCCCGAGCGCAGTCACAACTCGCTCGGCCACCATACGGCTCTTGATGACCTGCTGCTCCGAGACCATCGGATCGATCCGATAGTCGTACGTCGGCGCGCTGGTCTGTACACCGGCGATGGGCGACGTCGCGTTCTCGATCCGCACCGTCGTCGCCGCCCAGTAGATGTGCGGCTGACGCATCGTTCGCCAGATGTTGAACGACACGAAGAGCACGAACACGAGGGGCACGGCCCACCAGCGGCGTCGCACCGCGGCCATGATCTCCCGCGGCGAAAACGGATCGCCCGCGGCGACGGCGTCGTCGCCGTTGGGCGTGGAGGCGAGATACGGGGCTCTCAATTGTGACGCACCAGGAAAGCGATGTTGAGAATGGTGAGCGCCAGCGACGCAACCGTCAGCGTGAGGCCCAGGTTCTCACCCGTTAGGCCCTTCCGTCGACCAACGACGATGACGTCGTTGGAGTAGAGTACGATACGGCCCGCCGCGCTGCCATTGAGTGCGCTCTCCATGTCGACTTTAAATGCCAGTCCGTCGCGAATCACGCGCGTGTCCTTCAGCCGAGCTCGGTCGGTCGGCCCTCCGGCCACCGTCAATAACTTCAGGAGATTCGTCCCCGGGTCGACCCCATAGACGTTCGGGGCTCGCACCTCGCCGAGCACGGACACGCGAATGAGTGGCTGCACCGAGATCTCGGGGCGGGCAAACCCACGCTCGATCAACGCGAGCCGCAGCCGGTCGGTGACTTCCGTGGGGTCGAGTCCGGCCGCCTTGATCACGCCAAGCCCGGGAATCTGCACATAGCCACGTGCGTCGATCGGGTATTCGTTGCTCAGCTCCTTGTCCCGAAAAACCACGATCTTGAGCGCATCGCCAGGCCGCAGCGCGCCGACGTCTCGCTGAGTCGTGTCCGCCGCGCGTGGCGGCGGAACCGGCGTCTGCGCGCCGGCTGCGATGACCTGTGCGCTCATCGCGATCGAGGCGAGCGTGACTGACCCGACGGCACGCCACAGGCGCGCGCGAAACGGCCTGACGGCGCACATCGCGGGCGCGTAGCCTGGTACGCGCCCGCGAACCAACAGGGGGCTATGGATATCGGAAAGCATAGGAACCGGTGATGACTGCTCGCACATATAGGGCCGCGGCCGCGGGCAGGTTTGCGGCGTTCTCGATCCGCGCAAACTGCAGCTGAACGGACACGGGAATCGGCATCTTCAGTCGCTCCGCGCGGACGTCGGCGAGCAGCGCGGTCTGAACTTCGGGGCGATCGACGGTTGTCGCCGGGAATGGCAGGCCCGCTTTGTCGTTAGGACCCTGCGCCGGACGCTGGTCGATCCGCAAGCCACCTTGGCGCCACCGTCCAAGTCCAGCAGACAGCCGCATCTCTCCACCGAGCCACGTCTCGCCCGACAGCCGCAACAGGTCGGCACCGGGCCCGAGCACCGAGCCCAGCGGTTTGTCGTATTGCTGGTAGACGTCCGTGTAAAAGTCCCGCATGTACGCATAGCTGTCGACGCGCCTGTACTCGGCGCTGACGCTGGAGCTGGTGCCGACCGGCAACCCGACGGATGAGAACAGTCGCCAGGCAAGCTGGTCGGCAGTGCGCTCGCGATCTTCTTCATCGATCTGAATGTCATCGACAACGAGCTCGGCACCGAAATGCGCTCGACCAACAGCGACGCGAGCCCCGCCGAAGACGACGAGGTTGTCGCGTGGGTCGGAGCCAACGCGTGCAGTATCGTTCTGCGCGATGATGTACGCCATTAGCGGGTTGGCGTATGCGAGGTCGAAGCCGTGGGTCGTCCGCGAGGACAGCAGAGTCTCCCCCAATGTCAGCTCGAGGCCGGCGGTCGGCTTGATCGTGAGCACCTGGGCATAGAGCCACCGATTGAACCGCGTATCCGGCGTCCCGGCCGCGAGGCTATCGAGCGACTCCGTCATTGTTACGTCGTTGACCGACGCGACGATGGCGCGGACTTCCGCGACCCGCCATCGGACACCGAGCTCGAAGCGATCGATCAGCGGACCGTTGGCGGACAGTCCAAGCGACTCGGTTCCATCGCCGAGCCATGCGGCCCAGCTGCGCCCGAAGGACAGGTCCAGGCGGCCTAACGCCGCGTTGATGTACGTTTCGCCGACGTCGACGATGCCGGACGTGTTTCGCAGCGCACGTTGCCGTACGGTGGGATCGTTTTCGCGCGAGGTCTGCCCGTACAACTCGCCCACGGCAACGACCTGCGGCGATGCCGCCCAGCTCACGCGGCCCCGGGCGTCGCCGACGAACGGCGGTGTCCCTTCATCGCGCGGCCTCACACCCGCCCACAATGGCTCGAACTCTCCGCGGGAGAGGTAGGTTGCGCGCAGCGTCGCCTTCGCCCCAACCCGCAGGGTCTCCAACGTATCCCGGGCGACCTCCCGCGTCGCCGCGGCCAGATCAGGCGCCGTGTTGGCTGGGAGCACCGGTTCCTTCGGCCTCGTGAAACGAGCGGCGAGGGCGTCCGCGATCGGCCCGCGACACTGGGCGATGGTCGAAAACTGCACCACTGCACGCCGAACATCCCGCACGCGAAATGGCCGGTGGGCCGATACTCGCGCCGCGGCGCACCCCGCATTGTTCAGCGCCGCGAGCTGTGTGTACGCCTCGTCGCCCATGGGTAGCGTCGTCAGCGCGTGTGGCATCGGCTCCACAGGCTGAGCCGCTGCTCGGCCCGTTGAGACGGCGAATACCACGACAGCACCAGCAAGCGCGCGCCCGAGGCGTCGGCGGCTGGGGGTGAAGTCGCTGGGCCGGACCGCGTGATCCGTCGTCGAGCGGTCGGTCTGATACGAGGCAGTTCTCAGAGACGCGCACGTTGAGGGTTGGCGCGCGACACGAATCGACCGCTCTTCGACGGTGCACGCATCACCACCCGCGCAGTCAGATCGCGGGCGAGCTGGAGCGCAGCGTACGACGACCTCTGCCGCGCCCTTTGCCAGCGGTAGAAGGCAAGCGTCGGGCCACGGTAGAGACCGACGAATGAGAAACGCCCGGTCGGCATGTCGACCGGGCGTTGTCGAAACGCGTGAAGTGGCGCCGGGCAACCGGTCTAGCCGACGGTGGTCCTGGCGAGAGGTTCGGCGCCACGTCCGGAGCCAGACGGCCGTGGATTCGCCGCGAGGGATACCACGCGAGCACGGCCGCGACTCGATCGTGCAGTCGCGTTGCGGGTGTCGATCACAAGGGCGGCATCATCCACGATCTGCTGGTAGTCGATCTGTGAATGATCGGTCACGATCACGACCGCGTCGGCCTTTCCAAGCTCTGCAGCGGTCAGCTCCACGCCGACGCGCTCGCGATGTGCTCCGTCAGGTCCGTCGTGGTCGTCATCGCGAAACCGCGGGATGAACGGGTCGTGGTGAACGACGTCCGCTCCACGCTCCTCGAGCAGGCGGATCACGTCGAGTGCCGGGCTCTCCCGGATGTCGTCGATGTCCTTCTTGTACGCGACGCCGACGACGAGTACGCGGCTGCCGTTCACCGCCTTGCGATCGTCGTTGAGCGCCACGGAGACCTTCTGGACGACGAGTGCCGGCATCTCGCTGTTGATCTCGCTCGCGAGGTCGATGAACCGCGTCTTGTAGTTCAGCGTGCGCATCTTCCACGCGAGGTAATGCGGGTCGAGCGGAATGCAGTGACCACCGATGCCGGGGCCGGGCGTGAACTTCATAAACCCAAACGGCTTCGTGGCGGCGGCATCGATGACCTCCCACACGTTCACGCCGAGCTTGTCGCACACGATCGCCATCTCGTTCACGAGCCCGATGTTCACCGAGCGGAAGGTGTTCTCCAACAGCTTCACGAGCTCCGCCGCCTCCGTCGTCGACACCGGAACGACGGTATCGATGCACGACGAGTACAGCGCGACCGCGACCTCCGTGCACGCCTCGGTGATGCCGCCCACGACCTTCGGCGTGTTCTTCGTGTGGTACTTCGGATTCCCCGGGTCGACGCGCTCGGGACTGAACGCGAGAAACACGTCCTTTCCCACCGTCAGGCCGCGCTCCTCGAGCTTCGGCTGCATCACCTCGCGCGTGGTGCCGGGATAGGTGGTGCTCTCGAGTACGGCGAGCATTCCCGGGTGCGCGTTGCGCGCGATCGCTTCGGTCGCGGCCTGGACGAACCGCATGTCGGGATCGCGCGTCTTGCTCAGCGGCGTCGGCACGGCGATGGAGATGGCGTCGCATCGCCCGAGTGCGCTCTCGTCCGTGGTCGCCTCGAATCTCCCGTCCTTCACCATCGCGGCGACTTCGCTCGCCGGTACATCCCGGATGTGCGACTCGCCGCGCATGAGCAGCTTGCACACGCGCTCGCTCACGTCGTAGCCAATGACGCGGAAACCGGCCTTCGCGAATTCCATCGCGAGCGGCAGGCCAACGTAGCCCAACCCGACGACGCCGACCGTGGCTTTTCGGTCCCGAATTCTAGAGAGAAGCTCTGCTTTCATCACTGGAGATGGTGAAACGATTCGGATACGGCGGTCAGCGTCCGTAGAACGCGCGAACCGCCGTGATGACTTCGTCCAGCTGGCCTTGCGTGAGCTCGGGAAAGATCGGCAACGACAACACCTCTCCCGCAGCCCGCTCGGACTCCGGGCAGCTGCCGGCCTTGTAGCCAAGGTACGCGAAGCACGGCTGCAGGTGGAGCGGCAAGGGATAGTAGATCGAGTTGCCGATCCCGCGCTCCTTCAGGTATGACTGCAGCGCATCGCGACGCGCAACGCGCACCGTGTATTGGTTGAAGATCGACTCGTTGCAGGGCTCGACGTACGGCGTCTTCACGTCCGGCAGATCGGCGAAGGCCGCATCGTAGTAGGCGGCATTCGTACGACGCTTGGCACTCCACGCTTCGAGATGGGGCAGCTTCGCGTGCAGCACCGCCGCTTGCAGCGCATCGAGTCGGCTGTTGTAGCCGACCTCATCGTGGTAGTACGTCTTCGCTCCGCCGTGAACCCTCAGCCGCTTCAACCGCGAAGCGAGATGCTCGTCCTGCGTGAGCATCATGCCGCCGTCGCCATAGGCGCCGAGGTTCTTGGAGGGAAAGAAGCTCAAGGTGCCGATGGTCGCGCGCTCGCCCGCCATCACCCACTCGCCGTCGATGCGCCGTCGTGCCCCGATGGTCTGGGCCGCGTCCTCGATGATCGGCAAGCCATTCGCCACTGCTTCGACGCGCTCGATCGCAGCCATCTGGCCGAACAGGTCGACCGGGATCACGGCCTTCGTCTTCGGGCCGATCGCTGCCGCGACGGCATCCGGCGCGATGTTGAACGACGCAGGCTCGATGTCGACGAATACCGGCGTGGCGCCGACGTTATGCACGGTGCCGGCAGTCGCGAAGAACGTGAAGGGCGTGGTAATGACTTCGTCGCCCCGGCCGATGTCCAGCGCGCGCAGCGCGAGCAGGATCGCGTCGGTGCCGTTCGCGCAGCCGATGGCGTACTTCGTTCGCGAGAGTGTGGCGATGGACTGCTCCTGCCGCTCGCCCGGCTCACCGAGAATGAACAGCTGGTCGTCGACCACACGCATCATGGCGCGCACGACCTCGTCCTTGATGGTCGCGTGCTGCGCGCGCAGATCGAGAAGAGGAACGGGCATGGACCTGGTGAAGTGAAGGAGGAAAGCTAGCCGACGCTCGCCACGAGCGACGCGGGATCAGTGGCGCGCGAGCGGAATGGGAACGTCGCGGCCGGTCTTCGCGGACTCGTAGATTCCGAGAATCAGCTCGAGCGACTTGCGTCCGGCGCGCCCGTCAGTCTCCGCCTTCGCTTGACCGCGCAGCACGGCGAGCACGTTGCGATAGTAGCCCTCGTGCCCGAATCCATAGACGGTCGGCGGATTTGTGCTCGCGGAGTCGATGAGCTTGTCGTCATCGTCGTAGTCTGCGAACGCCCAGTGCTCGACGCGATTCACGGCTGTTCCGCCAACTTTCACGGTGCCCTTCTCGCCGAGAATGGTGATCGAGCCCTCGAGGTTGCGCGGATACGTGAGCATCGTGACCTCGATGACGCCGATCGCGCCCGATCGGAACCTGAGCACGGCGACGCCCGTGTCTTCGGTCTCGATGCGCCGGGCGAGCGTCGCCGTCTTGGCCATGACGCTCTCCACCGGGCCGACGAGCCACTGAATCAGGTCGACGTAGTGCGATGCCTGATTCATGATCGCCCCGCCGTCGAACTCCCACGTGCCACGCCACGGCGCTTGATCGTAGTACTCCTGTGGTCGCGTCCAGCGCACCGTGGTGTTCGCCAGATAGATCCGTCCGAACCGTTCGCGATCGATCGCCCGCTTGAGCAGCTGGATCGCCGGGTTGAGTCGGTTCTGCTTGACCACGAACAGCTGCACGCCTGCGGCATCACATGCGCTGACGAGCTGGTCGGCGCCGTCGAGGGAGATGGCCATCGGCTTTTCGCAGATGACATGTTTCCCCGCGCTCGCCGCGAGCATGCCGTGCTTGGGATGAAGGCCGGAGGGGGTGCATAACGCGACGGCATCGAAGCGCGCGGAGCCCAGCAGGTCGTCGAACGTCTCGAACCACGGAACACCGTACCGCTCTCCGGCCGCCTGGGCGCGGTCGGCGACAACGTCGCACACGGCGGCCAGCTCGAGCCCGTCGATCCTCTCGATCGCCTCGAAGTGGTTCCGGCTGATGCGCCCACAGCCCACGAGCGCGATGCGGATGGGCGCGGGGTCAGTCATGGCGCTTCGGCCAGGCGCAGGTTGTCGTCGTCAACGGCGTACGTCCGCTGACAGGCGCCACACACGATGCGCGCATTCCGGTCCCCGTTCCCTGTTCTCTGGTCGCGGCCGGACGCCGCCGGCAAGCGCTCGCCACATACGCACATCCATCCAACCTGGCGAGCGGGCACTCCGGTCACGAGCGCGAACGGTTTCACATCTTTCGTGACCACGGCGCCAGCGCCCACGAACGCATATTGCCCAAGCGTGACGCCGCAGACGACGGTCGCATTGGCGCCAATCGTCGCGCCCCGTCGCACGAGCGTGCGCTTGTACTCCGACTTGCGTGAAACCGCGCTTCGGGGGTTGATCACGTTCGTGAAGACCATGGACGGCCCGCAGAACACATCGTCCTCGAGCTCGACGCCTTCGTAGATCGAGACGTTGTTCTGGATCTTCACGTTGTTGCCGATGCGCGTCCCCGGCATGACGACGACGTTCTGCCCGAGGCTGCAGCGTTCGCCAATGACCGCGCCCGGCATCACGTGGCAGAAGTGCCAGATCTTCGTGCCGTCGCCGATGACGGCACCGTCGTCGACGAAGGCGGACTGGTGAATGAAGGTGCTCATCGCGGCGACGGGCGCCTAACGCACGGCACTGACCGACAGCGGTGTCGCGCGCTGCACCGAGTCGCTCTTCCCGCCGGACTCCCGCCAGATCCGCAGATCCTCGTGCCACTCCTGCAAGGAGCGAATCGCCGGCGTCCGCGACCGCATGGCGAGAATGGCGTTGAGCGCCGCCGTCGCCGCCGACAACGTCGTGATGTAGGACACGCGGTTCGCGATCGCCGCCTGTCGCAGCGTGTAGTCGTCACGCTGCGCGTGCTTCCCGAGGGGCGTGTTGATCAGCAACTGGATGTCGCCATTCACGATGAGGTCGATCCCGTGGGGTCGCCCCTCGTGCACCTTGAACACTTCCTTCGTCTGGATGCCCCGTCCGCGCAGATAACGCGCCGTGGCCGGCGTGGCGTAGATCTCGAAACCCATCTCGTGGAATTGACGCGCGATGGGCGTCACGGTGGGCTTGTCCGCGTCGTTGACCGTGATCAGCACCGCGCCCTCGAGCGGAAGCGCGTTGTCGGCCGCCAGCTGGGCCTTGCCGAACGCGCTGCCGAAGGAATTCGAGATGCCCATGACCTCGCCCGTCGAGCGCATCTCGGGACCGAGGATGGGATCGAACTCCCGGAACTTCGTGAACGGGAACACGGCTTCCTTCACGCTCACGTAATGCGGAACAATCTCCTCCGTGAATCCGATCTGTTCCAGCGTCTCGCCCATCATGACGCGGGCGGCAACGGACGCCAGCGGAACGCCGATCGCCTTGGAGACGTACGGGATCGTGCGGCTCGCGCGAGGATTGACCTCGAGCACGTACACGACCCCATGCTTGACCGCGTACTGGACGTTGATGAGCCCGACCACGCCTAGCGCCTTGGCGAGCGCCACCGTGTGGCGCCGCATCGTGTCGGCGTTCGCTTCGGTGATCATGTACGGCGGCAGCACGCACGCCGAGTCGCCGGAGTGGATCCCCGCGTCCTCGATGTGCTGCATCACGCCGCCGATCACCACGCGGGTCCCATCCGAAATGGCATCGACGTCAGCTTCGAACGCATCCTCGAGGAACGAGTCGATCAGGACTGGCCGATCCTCCGAAACGCGCGCCGCCGTATCGAAGTACTCGCGGAGCGAGGGCTCGTCGTAGACGATCTGCATGGCGCGTCCGCCCAGGACGTAGGACGGCCGGACCAGGACGGGGTAGCCCACTCGTGTCGCGACGACGACGGCCTCGTCCACGCTCGTCGCCGTTCCGTTGTCAGGCTGCCGGATGTCGAGCTCGCGGGCGATCTGCTCGAACCGCTTGCGATCCTCCGCCACATCGATTGCATCCGGGGATGTACCGAGGATCCGGACGCCGGCCGCCTCGAGGCCGCGCGTCAGCTTGAGCGGCGTCTGCCCGCCCAGCTGCACGATCACCCCTTCCGGCTCTTCACGTTTCACGATCTCCAGCACGTCCTCGAGCGTGAGCGGCTCGAAAAACAGCTTGTCGGAGATGTCGTAATCGGTCGACACGGTTTCGGGATTCGAGTTGATCATGATCGTCTCGTATCCCTGTTGCCGGAGCGCCATGACGGCACGCACACAGCAGTAGTCGAACTCGACGCCCTGACCGATCCGGTTCGGACCGCTGCCGAGAATGATCACCGAGCGACGCCCCGTCTTCGGGGCCTCGCTCTCGTCGTCATAGGAGCTGTAGAGATACGGCGTCGACGACGGAAACTCGCCGGCGCACGTATCGACCATCTTGTACGACGGATGCATGCCTAACGACCACCGGCGGGCGCGGACGTCCGCTTCGGTCTCGTCGCGCAGGCTCGCGAGCTGCCGGTCCGAGAACCCGAAACGCTTCATCTGGCGCAGGTCGGCGGCCGTCGGCTCCGGGAGCGCCGCGTACCGTCGCTCGGCGTCCAGCAGCTCCCGCAGCTGCGACAGGAACCACGGGTCGATACGGGTCAACTCGTAGATGTGATCGACCGACATGCCCGCTTCCAGCGCCCGCTTGACCTGAAAGATCCGTTCGGGGGTCGGCTGTCGCAGCGCACCGCGCAGCGCGTCGATCGAGTCGTCGGACAGGCGATCATCCTGCGGCCGCTCCCCGGTCGTCCAGCCCGCGCGACCGGTTTCCAGCGCCCGGAGCCCCTTCTGGAACGCTTCCTTGAACGTCCGACCGATGGCCATCGACTCGCCGACGCTCTTCATCTGCGTCGTGAGATATGGGTTCGCGCGCGCGAACTTCTCGAACGCGAAGCGCGGACACTTCACCACGACGTAGTCGAGCACCGGCTCGAACGAGGCCGGGGTGGTCTTCGTGATGTCGTTCGGGATCTCGTCGAGCCGATAGCCCACCGCGAGCTTTGCGCCGATACGGGCGATCGGAAACCCGGTGGCTTTGGACGCGAGGGCGGACGAGCGGGACACGCGCGGATTCATCTCGATCACGATCATCTCGCCGTCTTGCGGATTGATCGCGAACTGGATGTTGCACCCTCCAGCTTCCACGCCGATCTCGCGAATGACGGCGACAGACGCGTCACGCATGAGCTGGTACTCGCGGTCCGTCAGCGTCATCGCCGGCGCGACGGTGATCGAATCGCCCGTGTGCACGCCCATCGGGTCGATGTTCTCGATGGAGCACACGATCACGACGTTGTCCGCATGGTCGCGCATCACCTCGAGCTCGAACTCCTTCCAGCCGAGCAGGCTGCGCTCGATGAGCACCTGGCTCGTCGGCGACTCGGCGAGGCCGCGGCGGACGATCTCCTCGTACTCGTCGCGATTGTAGGCCACGCCGCCGCCCGAGCCGCCTAACGTGAACGACGGCCGGATGATCGCCGGGAAGCCCACGAAGTCGCTGATCGACAACGCCTCGTCCCACGTGTGCGCAATGCGCCCCTGCGGCACCTGCAATCCGATCCGGTGCATCGCCTGAGCGAACTCGGCGCGGTCTTCGGCCACCTTGATCGCCCGCGCCTTGGCGCCGATGAGCTCCACGCCGTGGCGCTCGAGCACGCCGGTTTCCGCGAGCCTCATCGCGACGTTGAGCGCCGTCTGCCCACCCATCGTAGGGAGCAGGGCGTCCGGCTTCTCACGAGCGATGACGAGCTCCACGAACTCTGGCGTGACCGGCTCGATGTACGTCCGGTGAGCGATCTCCGGATCGGTCATGATCGTGGCCGGATTGGAGTTCACGAGAATGACCTCGTAGCCCTCCTCGCGAAGCGCCCGCGCCGCCTGCGTGCCCGAGTAATCGAACTCGGCGGCCTGCCCGATGACGATCGGCCCGGAGCCAATGACGAGAATGCGGTGAATGTCGGAGCGACGAGGCATCCCTATCTCGACTCGGACTGATAGCGCGCCAGATCTGCCTGAACCATCATCTCGACGAGTTGTCTGAAGGTTACGCGCGGCGACCACTGCAACACACGCTGCGCTTTCGACGGGTCCGCGACGAGCAGGTCGACCTCCGCCGGGCGGAAGAATTTCTCGTCCTGCACCACGTGGTCACGGTAGTCGAGACCCGCAACGGAAAACGCGATCTCACAGAGGTCGCGAACCGAGTTCGTCTCGCCCATCCCCACAACGTAGTCGTCCGGCGTCGGCTGTTGCAGCATCAGCCACATCGCCTCGACGTAGTCGCCGGCGAAGCCCCAGTCACGTCGAGCCTCGAGGTTCCCGAGCCGGAGCTCGGACTGGAGCCCGAGCTTGATGCGAGCGACGGCGTCCGTGACCTTGCGGGTCACGAACTCGAGGCCGCGCCGCGGGCTCTCGTGGTTGAACAGGATGCCCGAGACCGCGTACATGTTGAAGCTTTCGCGGTAGTTCACCGTGATCCAGTGCCCGTAGACCTTGGCCACGCCATACGGGCTTCGCGGATAGAACGGCGTGGTCTCACGCTGCGGCGTCTCCACGACCTTTCCGAACATCTCGCTCGAGCTGGCCTGATAGAAGCGCGCGCGTGGCGCAGCCTTTTTCGCCGCTTCGAGCATGCGTGTCACGCCGAGCCCGGTGAATTCGCCGGTCAGGACGGGCTGCGTCCATGACGTCCCAACGAAGCTCTGGGCCGCGAGATTGTAGATCTCGTCTGGCTGATGTTCGCGCACCGCGTCGACCAGCGAATGCTGGTCGAGCAGATCGGCCGAGACGAACTCCACGCGGTCGACGATGTGGGCGACCCGCTCGAACGCCATCGTCGAGCTGCGCCGGACCATGCCGACGACTCGGTAGCCCTTTCCGAGGAGAAGCTCGGCGAGGTAGGAGCCATCCTGTCCGGTAATCCCGGTGATCAGTGCGGTCGGCACGGGCCTGGTGTGTCAGGTGTGGTCGGGTACCGGTCAGAAAAAAGGGAGCCCCCGAAGGAGCTCCCTGTTCTTCGGACCGAGGCGGGTTCAGGCAACCCTCGCTCCGCGCGGGGCTCGCTGGACCTTGCCCGCATGGAGGCACCGCGCGCAGACCTTCACGCGCTGTATCTTGCCGTCGACCACGACGCGAACGACCTGCAGATTCGGCTTCCAGGTACGACGCGTCTTGTTGTTGGCGTGCGAAACGTTGTTGCCGAACGCAACGCCGCGGTCGCAGGTGAAGCACCGGTTCCTGTTGATTGGCATCTGGTCAGCCCTCGATCAGCTCGATGCGCGCCATGTCTGCGCCGTCACCCTTGCGGTGGCCGGTCTTCAGAATGCGCGTGTAGCCGCCCGGACGCTTCGCGAACCGCGGCCCGATTTCCTTGAACAGCTTGTCGGCGGCTTCACGCTTCTGCACGTGCCGGCCGGCGAGGCGGCGCGAGTGCAGCGTGCCGGAGCGCGCCTTGGTGATCAGCTTCTCCACGAACGGCCGAAGCTCCTTGGCCTTCGCTTCCGTCGTCTCGATCGCGCCATTCTCGATCAACGACGTGGCCAGATTGCGCATGAGCGCGAGCTTCTGCTCGCTGGTACGGCGAAGCGCTCGCCCAGCTTTGCGGTGACGCATGGGTCTTACTCCTCTTCGTCGTCAGGAGCGTTGGCGGCGGCGCGGCTCGGCGGCGTTCCCCAATCGGTGATCCGCACGCCCTCGCCGTTCTCATCCCAGCGCATTCCAAAATTCAGACCTTCGCGCTCGAGGAGATCGGCGATCTCCTGCAGCGACTTCTTGCCGAAATTCTTGACCTGCAGGATCTGGCTCTCGGTCTGGCGAACGAGGTCGCCGAGCGAGCGGATGTTCGAGTTCTTCAGGGAGTTCACCGACCGGACGGACAGCTCGAGATCGTCGATCGGCGTACGGAACAGCTCGGCGAGCCGGTGCGCGTCACCGCTGGACTGCTCGCCGCCGCCGCCAACCGGGGCGGAGGCGTGCGAGCCGAATCCCGCGAAGTACTGGAAGTGCGTCTGCGCGAGAGCCGCCGCGTAGCTGACCGCTTCTTCGGGCGTGATCGTCCCGTTCGTTTCGACGGTCAGCACCAGCCGGTCGTAGTCCGTGCGCTGCCCGACGCGAGTTTCTGCGACGGAGAAGTTCGCCCGACGAACGGGGTTGTAAATCGAGTCGATACGGACGAGATCGATTGGCAGCCCCCGGTCGATCACGTGCTGGTCGGCTTCGACGTAGCCGCGCCCCTTGTTCACGTAGAGCTCGACGTTGATGTCGCGGTCGTCCTGGAGCGTGAACAGGTGGTGCCGATTGTCGATCACGCGAACGCCGCTCTGGTCCTGAATGTCGGCCGCGGTGATCGGGCCGACCTCGGACTTCGAGATGCGCAGGATCGCTTCGTCGAGGTCGTCGGCGAGCGAGAGCGTGAGTGTCTTGAGGTTGGCGATGATCTGGTGCACGTCCTCGACCACGCCCGGGATGGTCTGGTGCTCGTGAACCACGCCGTCGATACGGAAGCCCCAGACGGCCGACCCGCGTAGCGACGAGAGCAGCATGCGCCGCATCGCGTTGCCGAGCGTGTGACCGAAGCCGCGCTCGAGCGGCTGGAGGCGGAACTCTGAAATGTTCGAGTTGTCATCGCGCTTGGTAGCTTCGACCAGCTGCGGACGGACCAACCCGGTGAGATCAATGACTTGTGCCATATCTTCGCTATCGTAAACGGTCATACCGAGAACATCGCCTCGGCAACGCCCTACCCCGCCCCTAGCGCGCGGTAGGCTCGTACGGGGACTAGGGCCCCGACCAGAGGACGGAAACCGGGACCAGCGAACCGGGAACAGTGACTCTCGTCGAGTCGCGGTTCCCGGTTCCAGTTCCCCGTTCCCGGCTTACTTCGAGTACAACTCGACGACGAGTTGCTCCTGTGCCGCGATGGGGATGCTGGTCCTCTGCGGCCGCTCGAGCATGCGTCCGCTGAACGTGTCGCGGTCCACCGCGATCCACGAGAGCGGCGCGCCACGCGTCGACTGATCCATGGCCGACATGATGGCCGCCATCTCGCGCGACTTCATCCGAACACGCACTTCCTCGCCGGGGTCGACGAGATAGCTGGGCACGTCGACGGTGCCCTGGTTGACTTCGACGTGGCGGTGACGAATGAGCTGACGTGCAGCCTTGCGGCTCGACGCGAAGCCCATGCGGTACACTACGTTGTCCAACCGGCTCTCGAGTGCTGCGAGAAGGTTGTGACCCGTGATGCCCGGCAGCGTGGCCACGCGCTCGAACGTGTTGCGGAACTGCCGCTCGCTCACGCCGTAAATGCGCTTGATCTTCTGTTTCTCACGAAGCTGCTTCGAGTACTCCGACGACTTGCGGCGGCGCGCCGTGTTCTGCCCGTGCTGGCCCGGCGCATACGGGCGACGCTCGACGGGGCACTTCTCCGTGAAGCACTTCGTTCCCTTGAGGAACAGCTTCGTGCCTTCACGGCGGCACTGACGGCAGCTGGGTCCGGTATAGCGAGCCATGACCTAGACCCTCCGCCGCTTCGGGGGACGGCAGCCGTTGTGCGGAATCGGCGTGACGTCCTTGATCGACTTCACCTGCAGACCCGCGGCGGCAAGCGCCTGAATGGCAGATTCGCGGCCCGACCCGGGCCCCTGCACCCGCACATGCACGCGACGAACGCCAAGCGACATCGCTTCGCGCGCAGCCTGCTCGGCGGCGACGGTCGCGGCGAACGGCGTCGACTTCTTGGATCCCTTGAAGCCGGCCTTGCCGGACGAGCCCCACGACACGGCGTTGCCGTGCGTGTCCGTGATCGTGATCGTGGTGTTGTTGAACGTCGCGCTGATGTGGGCGACGCCTTCCGCCTCGATGACGCGCTTGCTCTTCTTTGCTGTCGCCATATGACTACTTGGTCACCTTCTTCTTGCCGGCGATCGCGCGGCGTGGACCCTTCTTCGTTCGTGCGTTGGTGTGTGTCCGCTGCCCGCGAACCGGAAGACCGCGACGGTGCCGAATACCGCGATAGGAGCCAATGTCCATCAATCGCTTGATGTTCATGGCTACTTCGGTACGAAGGGCACCTTCGACGCGATAGTCACGCTCGATGGCCTGACGGAGGCGGTTCACGTCGCCATCGTTGAGATCCCGAACGCGGAGGTCCGCGTTCACACCCGTCGTCTCCAAAATCCGGCGAGCCGTCGACCGGCCGATTCCGAAGATGTACGTGAGCCCGATCTCGACCTTCTTTTCACGCGGAAGGTCAACGCCAGCAATTCGAGCCATGATCTACCCTTGCCGCTGCTTATGCTTTGGGTTGCGCTTGCAAATGATCCGCGTCACGCCGCTGCGTTTCACCACTCGGCAATGCTCACAGATCGGCTTAACGCTGCTGCGAACTTTCACAGGGGGCGCTCCAGTCGAACAAATTATAATTTAGGCCAAGACCCTCAGACTAACGGGCTTAGCGTGGTTATGCAAGGGATGTTGGTCCTCGTTCTGCAGTGGGCGCGGCTCCAATGCAGCAGCCGCCGGCCAACACCGCCGCCCTAGCCGCGTCTGCGGGTCGAGCCGCTAGGCGGCGACCGACAGGAGCTCGGCCAGCACCGCATCCATGGCGGCTGTGGGGTCCGCCGCTGCCGTCACCGCCCTGCCCAGCACTATGTACCGCGCACCGGCCTCGGCAGCCTGAGCCGGAGTCACCACGCGGCGTTGATCGTGGGCCGGCCCGCCACTCATCCGAATGCCCGGCACTAGAAGCGCGAGCTCGCTCGCGTACCGGCGGTGCAGCGCCGCGGCTTCCACGCCGGAGCACACGACGCCATGCACGTTCGCTTCATGGGCGAGCTCGGCGAGACGAGCTACTTCGGCACTCACGGACGCGGTCTCGCGTCCCGTGGATCGCGCGAGCGCCGCGTCGTCGACCGAGGTCAGCACGGTGACTGCCAGAATCCCGAGCGCGTCTCCTCCGCCGTCCGCCGCGGCTTCGAGCATCTCCGATCCACCGATCCCGTGAACGGTGAGCAGCCGGACTCCAAGCGCGGCCGCCGAGCGCGCCGCGCCGCGCACGGTGTTCGGGATATCGTGCAGCTTGAGATCGAGGAATACGTCGCTGCCCGTTTCGAGGACGCGCGTAACGACCGCCGGACCAGCCGCCGTGAACAGCTCGAGACCGATCTTGTAGAACCGGCACCGGCCGCCTAACGTGGTCACCACACGCAGCGCGTCCCCGATGGACGGAACGTCCAGCGCGACGATCGGCGTCGTCCGCGGCGGGATCATCGGGGCCATTCGAGCGTGCCTCGGAGGGCGGACAGGGATCCGACGTGGTGAGCCGCGCACCAGGCGTGCAGGTCGCGCACGATGCGTTCGGGCAACCGAGGATCCCGAAGTGCTCCGGTGCCGATGGCCACAAGCGACGCGCCCGCGATGATGTACTGAAGAACCGCGTCGGCGCTCGAGATGCCACCGATGCCCACGATCGGCACAGATACGGCGTTCCTCACCTTCCATGTCGCCAGCACGCCAACCGGCAGCAGACCCGGGCCGCTAACACCTCCGGTTCCATAGCCCAGCACCGGCCTCCGCTTGTCGACATCGATCGCCAGGCCGGGGATCGTGTTGACGACGCTGATCGCGTCCGCTCCCGCATCGACGGCCGTCCGCGCCGCGCCCCCAATGTCCGTCAGCGTTGGCGCGAGCTTCACGATGAGCGGACGGCGTGTCGCCTCGCGCGCGCCAGCCACGACCTCTCGAAGGGCCGCGGGATCGGCCCCGAACTCGGTCCCGCCAGCCTTGGTGTTGGGACAGCTGACGTTCAGCTCGAACGCGTGTACCGGCGCGTCGTCCCCAAGGCCTTCGATCACTCGTGGAAACTCGTCCGTCTGGAAGCCGATGACGTTCACGATCACTCGAGCGTGCCGCAGTCGCTGGCCGAGCCACGGAAGGTGCTGCGCGCGTACCGCCGCGACGCCGGGATTCGCGAGCCCCACGGCGTTCATCATTCCGCCATCGAACTCCGCGACCCGTGGCGCGGGCGCGCCGTGTCGTGGCTCGAGGCTCACGGCCTTCGTGACGATGCCGCCGAGTCGATCGAGCTGTACGACGTCGTCGAGCTCCTCACCGTATGCTGCCGTTCCCGCGGCCAGGAGCACTGGATTCTGGAAGTCGATGCCGCAGAACTCAGTCGAGAGTCGCCGATCGCCAGCCACGGCTGCGCCGTCCGCCGTCACTGCCCCGAGGCGCTGGCGCGCCGCTGGTAGCCCGCGAGGTACTCCATGGTTGCGTCGGCGATTGATGTCGCGATCTGACGCTGTCGCGCGGAATCGCGGAGGTAGCGAGCCTCAGCGGCGTTCGTCCCGAACCCGATCTCGACCAGGACCGCGGGCATGAACGCCGTCACCAGCACGCGAAAGCCAGCCTGTTTCACACCCCTGTTCGGACCGGGATGCATCTTCGCCAGGGATCGTTGGACCGTGGCGGCGAGATCGCTGGATTCGCGCAGGTGCTGATTCTGCTCCATGTCGTGCACGATGAAGCTCAGTGGGTCGTCGGCGGAGACGTCGCTCGCGATCTCGTACTTGACCACTTCGTTCTCCATCGCTTCCACGCGCCGCGCATCCTCGGTCCGGGCCTCGGACAGAAAATACGTCTCGAACCCCCGCGCGGCACCCGGCTGCTTCCACCGCGGGTTCGCCGCGTTCACGTGAATCGAGAGGAAGACATCGCCCTTCTTCGCGTTCGCGATGCGGCCGCGATCGTTCAACGCGATCAGCGTGTCCGCCGCCCGCGTCATGACGACGTTCACGCCGCGCTCGGTCAGCACTTCCCGCAGGGCACGCGCGACATCGAGCGTGATGTCCTTTTCGCGAATCTCCCACTTCGCGCCGATCGGACCTCGCATGCCGCGGTCGGGACCACCATGGCCGGCGTCGACGACGACCGTGAACAGGCGCGGCTTGGCCGATGGCGCCGCCGGTTTCGCTGCCGCGATCTGCCGCTGGAGCACGGCGCGCCGCGTGTCGAACGTCACGCCCGGCGCGATGCGCGGGAGGAGGTCGCTCACGAACGAATACGGTAAATACAGTTTTCCCGCGCGCAACACCGGCTCCGACGTGAGCGGCAAGGTCTGCTCGCCGACGCGCACGAACGGGACGTTGAGGGTCACGCCTACGCGCAGGCCTGCCAGCGAAATGCTGTACTCGGTCCTGCCCTTCGCCTCGACCTGCCCGCCGAGCGCGTCCGCGAGGGCGTCGGCGCTGACCGCGGGCCCACGATCGGACAGGACGACCGTAACGCTCGTCGACTGGTCGCCGTTTCGGACCGTCACCGCCGACAGCGGCTGCCCGGCCGCCTGCAGCAGCAGCCAGACCGCGGCGATCATCGGGTGCGCGCCACGCGCGCCATCTCCCGCTCGTCCGTCCGCTTGCGGTCGTCGGCGCGCTTATCGTGAAGCTTCTTCCCCTTGCCTAACGCGAGGTTCACCTTCGCGACTCCATTCCGGAAGTACAGCTCGAGCGGAATCAGCGTCAGCCCCTGTCGCTCGACCGCACCGATCAGCTTCCGGATCTCCTTGCGATGCAGCAGCACTTTTCGCGTGCGGGTCGGCTCGTGATTGAACTGGTTTCCCTTGTCGTACGGCGAGATGTGGAGGTTCAGCAGAAAGACCTCGCCGTCCTTCACGAGCGCGTAGGCGTCCGCCATCGTCGCTTTGCCGTCCCGAAGCGATTTCACCTCGGTGCCGGTCAAGACGAGTCCCGCCTCCCAACTATCCAGAATGTGGTAGTCGTGGCGCGCGCGCTTGTTCCGCGCGATGACCTGTCGGTCGTCCTGCTTCGTTTCCTGGACCATCTGCTCGGTTCGGTTCCACAACGCGCGGCCGCCACATCGGGGCGGCCTTCGAGGATCAAGAATAGGAGCGACTGCGACGCGAACAAAGTGTCGGCGCTCACACCGGTTGCGAGCGTTGCCTTTCCCAAAGGCCTCCAATACGTTTCGGCTCCCTTGCCGAAGTGGTGGAACTGGTAGACGCGCTGCGTTCAGGGCGCAGTGGGCGCAAGCCCGTGGGGGTTCGAGTCCCCCCTTCGGCATACGGTTCCCTGATGTACGGAGCGGCGCGGACGAATCGGTCCGCGCCGCTCGTGCATCCGTCAGTATCGCTGTCGCGAGTCTCTCTTCGCGCGCCCGTCAACGACGCGACGTTGCGCCGGAACGGGGCTGGAGCGCGGACGGCGGCAGGTTCTCGGGAAGCTTCGCCGTACCGAACTCGCGCTGCAGCGCGACGTTCGCCTGCTCGAGATACCCCACGACGATGGACCCTGCACGCTCGACGGCATCGCTGGACGGTGCGCCGAGCCCTGCGGCACCGAGCAATGCCTTGCCAAGCCGTGTTCCGGTCGGCTCCGGCGACGAACGGGCCGTCAATGCCTGGCTCAGCATCCGCAATCGCGCGTTGAACTGCTGTTCGGCCGTCTGACGCATCCCCGCCGCGATGTTCCGGTCCCGCGACCAGCCGTCAGCGAGCTCGCGAGCGACTGCGGACGCCGTTCGATCATCCAGCGCATCTCGCTCCGCCGACAACAGCCCGCTCGCACGCCGCGCATACCGGAGCTCCCACCGCGCCCGGTCGACGTCGCCACGCGTCGCCACATCGCTCAGCCAGCCCACGTCGTTCGTGTCAGGCTCCTCGAGCAGGCTTTGCACGTACAGTGCGGCATTCCGTCGCAACCGACGCTGATCGCGCCACGCGGCGAAGAACCCGGGAGCCACCAGACCGGGGGTGACGCTCAGACCGTCAAAACCGGAAGCCCAACCCGCTGCCGCACGGTCGGCTCATCGACGAGCAGGTCGCCGAGGTTCACGCTCTCGAGCGCGTCGTCGATCTTCCGCTGCAGCATCATCCACACGGGCCTGATGCTGCAGTTCTGCGACTCCGCGCACCGTTCCTCGCCAACAGGATGTGTGATGCAGTGGAGATCGAATGTGCCCAGCTCCGAGGCGCCGATGACCTCGCGAACCGAGATCGCTTCCGGCGCTCTGGCAAGGGAATAACCACCGCGCGCCCCGCGAGTGCTGTTCACGAGGCCCGCGCGACGCAGACGGAGCAGGATCTGTTCGACGTAGTCCGTCGGCAACCGCTCGCTGGTCGCGATCTCGCGACCGGTGATCGGCCCCTCGCCGGCTCGCCGAGCGAGGTGCAAGGCGCAGATCAGCCCGTATTCCGCCCACGTAGTGATGCGCACGCCGTAAACCTATACCGGCCGCCTGGGAGTGTCAGCCCCAGGCAACCGCGGCGCTGCGCCGTTCAGCCGCCAGCGCTCACGGCGTGCGTGCCGCCCGGAACCCCGATCTCCGTCATCTTCCGCAGGTCGAGCACGTCGTCGATCTGTTCGGCCGGGAGAACCTGCTCGCGTTTGACGAGGTCGCGAATCAGCACGCCCTCTTTCACCGACTGCTTGCTGATTTCAGCCGCTCGCGCGTAGCCGATGTGCGGCATGAGCGCGGTCGCGAGCGCTGCCGATCGCTCCACCCAGTACGAGCACATCTCCTCGTTCGCCGTGATGCCGTGAACCGTTTTCTCCGCGAACACCCGGGCCGAGTTCGTGAGAATCGTCATCGAGAGCAGCACGTTGTGCGCGATCACCGGCATCATGACGTTGAGCTCGAGCTGGCCGTGCTCGGAGGCGATCGCCACGGTGGTGTCGCACCCGATGACCTGGAAGCAGACCTGGTTCACCATCTCGGGGATCGACGGGTTGATCTTGCCGGGCATGATGGACGAGCCGGGTTGCACGGGAGGCAGCGTGATCTCGTTGATGCCTGTTCGCGGGCCCATCACCATGAGCCGCAAGTCGCTCGCGATCTTGCTCAGGTCAATGGCGAGCCCGCGCAGCGCAGCGCTGAACGCGGCTGGATCCCCCATGCTTTGCATGAGCTGAATGCGGTCTTCGCCGACACGCAGATCGAGCCCCGTGATCTTCGTGAGGTGCTTGTTCATCAGCGCGGGGTATTCCTTCTCGACCGTGACGCCGGTGCCAACCGCGCTGCCTCCGATACCCAGGTCGCGCAGGTAGTCCGCCGCCTCGCGCACACGCCGAAGCGCCCGATCCAGTGAACCCGCGTACGCGGTAAACTCCTGGCCAAGGCGAATGGGCATGGCGTCCTGCAGGTGCGTGCGCCCGGCCTTCACGATGTGGTCGAACTCACGTCCCTTCGCGGCGAGCTCGTCTCGCAGCGTTTCGAACGCCTTCACCAGGTCCGGGAGCTCGGCGAGCACCGACAGCCGGATGTTCGTCGGGATGGTGTCGTTCGTCGACTGTGCCATGTTGACGTGGTCGTTCGGATGCACGGGCTTGTACTCGCCGCGCTTCCCGCCTAACAGCTCGTTGGCGCGGTTCGCGAGCACTTCGTTCACGTTCATGTTGATCGACGTGCCGGCGCCCGCCTGATACGGATCGACCACGAAATGCTCGTCGTGCTTGCGGTCGAGCACCTCATCGGCTGCCTGAATGATTGCGCCCGCCAGCTTCGCATCGAGGCGCCCGGTCTCACGATGCGTGAGTGCCGCGGCCTTCTTGATCCAGACCTGCGATCGTACGAACGACCAGAGTGGCCTGATCCCGCTGATGGGGAAGTTCTGGACCGCGCGAAGCGTCTGGACGCCATACAGCGCGGTGCTCGGGACGGCCAACGGGCCGAGGGGATCGCTCTCCATCCGCGTGTCGTTCGACATATCTCTGTCCTCGATGCGTTCGTGACGGTGTATCACACGTTGCGACGCGGTGCTCAGCCAGACGCGCCGGTCAATGGGTCCCCAGGCGTCGCGCGCCGCGGCCTCGGGGCCATCGACGCGAGCACGACGGTCGTGGCCGCACCGAGCATGGCGAGTCCGAGCCATCCGACGCTGATCGCGTGCAGTTGACCGAACGCAACTCGCCGCGGATCCCGTGGGGCCAGCTGCTCGATCGGTCCCACGATCTCGCGGCGCGCGCGTTCGATCATCGGACCGACGATGAACTGCGCAACGGCACAGCACAGGGCAACCGCCACCAGTGCACCGCGCCTAACGCGCGGCAGACGGCCCGCGCCGGAGCGATCGAGCAGCAGACCGGCGACTGCGGCGACGATGCCGGAGACGAATATCACCGGCAGCACGCGGCCGACGAGCGCCCCGGCGAGGGCGCGCGATGGCAGCACGGCGAACGCAGCCGGCGCGACGACCGTCGCGAACAGCACGCCGGCACCCAGCCACGCCGAGAGCAGGATGAACGCAACGGGCATGCGACTCACGCCCCGACGATCCGCGCCGCGCCGGTCAGAAACGGATTCGTGCGTGTCTCGACGCCGACCGACGTCGCCGGCCCGTGACCGGGATAGATCACCGTCTCGTCGCCGAGCGCCGCGATGCGGTCGAGCGAGGCGGCGAGATCCCGGGGGTTTGACATGGGGAGGTCGGTGCGACCAATCGACCCCGCGAACAGGCAGTCGCCGACGAATGCCACACCGTGCCCGTGGAGCACGACGTGCCCGGGAGCGTGCCCAGGGGCGTGCATGACCGTAAACTCCAGCGTGCCGATGCGGAGCACGTCACCGTCGCCTAACGGGCGATCCGGATCCGGTGGCTGTTCGAACGGGATGCCGTAGAGCGCCGCCTGGCGATAGGCCATGCCGTACAGCGGTCCGTCGAGCGGATGCAGGTGCACGGGCACGTCCCAGCGTCGCTTGAGCCCGGCGATGGCGCCGAGATGGTCGACGTGTGCGTGCGTCAGCCAGATCGCGTCCGGTGCCGCGCCCGCGCGCTCAATGGCGGCGATGATGCGCTCGGGTTCCGCGCCGGGATCAATGATGGCACACCGCTTCGCCTCCGGCTCGATGAGGAGATAGCAATTCTCCTGAAACGCGCCGACCGTGAGGCCGGTGACCGTCAGGCTCACGGCGCTTCCCACTCGCGCGTCAGCCGCACTGGCGCTTCCGCCGTCTCGAGGACCGGCGACTCACCGAGACCGTGATGGGCGAGCCAACGCTCCGCTTCCAGCGCAGCCATGCAGCCCGTGCCGGCCGCGGTGATCGCCTGACGATAGTAGTCGTCCATCACATCACCCGCGGCGAACACACCATCGACGCTCGTGACCGTGCGCCAGGCTTTCGGCGTGCGAATGTAGCCGTGCGGCGTGAGGTCGACCTGCCCACCGAGGAATGCGGTGTTCGGCGTGTGCCCGATCGCCACGAACAGCCCGCCAACGTCCATGTTCGACATCTCGTGCGTCACGGTGTTCTCGAGACGAATGCCCGCGATGGCATCGTCGCCGAGCACTTCGGCCACGCGGGAGTTCCATACCGGCTTGATCTTCGGGTGGTTGCGGACCCGGTCGGCCATGATCTTCGACGCGCGAAACTCGTCGCGGCGGTGAATGAGACGCACTTCGCGCGCGAACTTCGTGAGGTACAGGCTCTCCTCCATCGCCGAGTCGCCACCGCCGACGACCGCGACCACCTTGTCGCGGAAGGCAGGCAGCGCGCCGTCGCAGACCGCGCACGCTGAGACGCCGCCACCCATCTGGGCCAGACGTTCCTCGTTAGGTACGCCCAGCCAGTTCGCGCGTGCACCCGTCGCAACGATCACCGCCAGCGCCTCGATCTCGTCGCCGTACGACGGCTTGAGCCGGAACGGGTGACGGCCAAGGTCCACGGACGCGATGTTTTCCTGCTCCACGCGCGTGCCGAAGCCGAGGGCCTGCTCGCGGAGCTTGTCCATGAGGTGCGGACCCGACACGCCACCGACGAATCCCGGGTAGTTCTCCACTTCCGTGGTGTACATCAGTTGCCCGCCGGGGATCATCTCGCGCGACAGCTCGCCCTCGTAGACGAGCGGCCGCAGGTTCGCCCGGGCTGCATAAATCGCCGCCGTCCAGGCCGCGGGGCCTGAGCCAATGATCACGACCGTCTCGGGATTACGTGTCGCCACGGAAGTCAGGGTTGGGGTTGCCGCTGAATTCTACCATCCTGCGCCAGCGCAGTGCTCAGCGTCGGACGTGCCGCCCACCGTCGACGACGATCGTCTCGCCGGTGACATAGTCGGCCTCCACGAGATAAAGCACCGCACCCACGACATCGTTCACGGATCCGAACCGCCCGAGCGGTGTCGTCCGGCGAAGCCGCTCCGCGACGCCGGCGTCCCATCCCTCCGGTAGGAGGATGGCGCCGGGCGCGACCGCGTTCACCCGAACTGCCGGCGCCAGCGAGCGGGCCAGTGCACGCGTCATCTGGACCACCACCGTCTTCGACAGCCCATGCGGGATGTAGGCCGGCCAGGTCTCGAGCGCAGCGAGGTCCGCGATGTTCACGATGACCCCGCCCCGCTCCTTCATATGCCGCCCGGCAGCCACCGCCGCGAAGAACGGCGCGCGAGCGTTCAGGGCAAACGTCGCGTCCCAATCTGCCGGCGTCACCGCGTCGAGCGGCGTCCGCTGCATGATCGCCGCCGAGTTCACGAGCACGTCCAATCGTCCGAGCCTGGCCACGACGTCGTCCACGAGCCCCGTGGGAGCGGGAGGCGCGCTCAAGTCGGCCTGGAACAGCGTCGCTGCTCCGCCCGCGTCTTCGATCGCCGCGGCGGCCTCGCGCGCGCCCGACGCCGAGCCGTTGTAATGCACGGCGACGTGCATCCCGCGCTGTCCGAGCCCCAACGCGATCGCGCGTCCCACTCGCCGCCCCGCGCCCGTCACGAGGGCGACCCGCCGATCGGTCGTCATGGATGCCTAACGACGCAGGCCAGGTCGCCCATCAGGCGACCTGCGGAGACGCACGCCGGTCGGCCACGCGGGCATCCTGCCGGTCGAGCCAGCTGCCCGGCACGCGCATGACGCCGAGGGTGCGCGAGCCCTCCGCGGCGCCGTGCCAGTCCGAGCCGCCACTCGGCACGAGCCGGAAGAAGTCCACGAGCGCGCCGAGTCGCGCGACGTCTTCGGCGCTGTGGCCCGGGTGGCGTACCTCGAGCCCGTCCAGGCCTAACGCGACGAATCGCTCGACGAGCTCCCGTCGCCCTTCACCGCCCGGATGCGCGAGCACGGCGATCCCGCTCCCGGTGTGGATGAGCGCAATGGCCTCCGCCACGCTCAGACGCTGCTTCGGTACGTACGCCGGCTTCCCGGCGCCGAGGTAGCGGTCGAACGCATCACGCGAATCGCGGGCCCAGCCCTCCGCGATGAGCGCGCGAGCGATGTGCGGGCGACCGATCGCCCCACCCGCCGCCTGCGCGAGCACCGCATCGAAGGTGATGGGAATCGCGAGGGCGTTCAGTTTGGCCACGATCTGTTCCGCGCGGACATGTCGGCTCTCGCGGAACTCGCGCAGCATCGTCTCGAGCGCCGCCGCGCGCTCGATGTGCAATCCGAGGACGTGCACCTCGCGATCGCCATCGATGGCACTCAGCTCGACGCCCGGGACCACGCGCACGCCGAGTTGCCGTCCGGCGTCAGTGGCCTCGTCGATCCCCGCCATCGTGTCGTGATCGGTGAGCGCGATCGCGGACAGCCCGGCGGCTCGAGCCGCCGCAACGACGGCGCGCGGCGACCTCGATCCGTCAGACGCCGTGGAATGCGAGTGAAGATCGACGAATTGACCGGCGGCCCCGTTCGGCCCGGCCGGGACCGAGGTCACGTCGCGTAGCCGGCTTCGGGCGACGTGAAGCTCGGCTGCGACTCGGCGAACAGGCGGGTCAGCTCCGTGTCGGAGAGCTCCGCGAGCGACTGCTCGCGAGAGCGCACGCCTTGCGGGGAATACCGCGTGACGCGGATTTCACGATTCGCGCCTGTGCCGGCGATGAACATGAGGCCGAACTCGTCGTGCTCGTACTGCGTGACGTATCCAGACGGAAAGACTCGCCACTCCTTTCCGTTGGCGCTGATGGTCCGGGTCGGCATGATCAGGAAAGCTCCACTTCTGTCAGGATCGGCGCGCTGTCTTCGGATTCCGACACCGACGCTCGTCCCGCGACCAGCGTCTCGGCATCACGCGCTTCGGTGAACTCGATGAAGAGCCCGGGCTCGCCCGGGTCCTCGTACACCCAAAAGTTACATCCCGCGGCCTTCAGTCGGTCGCGTCGATCCCGCAGCCCAGCGAAGTACGCGTCGCGCTCGTGCCGTGAGACCTTCGATCGTTCGATCGTGAGCGCACGGGGCACCGGTCACGCCCCGGGCTCGGGATACGACTCCAGCGTCCGTTTCACCGCGGCCAGGAACTGGTCCGCGACCGAACCGTCGATCACGCGGTGATCGAACGACAGCGAGAAGTAGGCACACGTGCGAATGGCAATCGTGTCCTCGCCGTCCGGGCCGGTGAGGACCTTCGGGCGCTTCTCGATGGCCCCGAGTCCGAGGATCGCGGTGGTGGGCACCGGGATGATCGGGGTGCCCATGAGGGAGCCGAAGACACCCGGGTTGGTGATCGTGAACGTGGCGTCCTGCACTTCCTCGGGACGCAGCTTCTTCGCGCGCGCACGGGTGGCGAGGTCGTTCAGCTGTCGCGTCAGCCCCACTAGCGACAGCTCGTCGGCACGCTTGATCACCGGCACGATGAGTCCCCAGTCCAGCGCAACGGCGATCCCCAGGTTGTACTGCTTGCGGTAGATGATGCTGGAGCCCGCGACCGCAGCGTTGAGAATCGGGAACTGTTTGAGGCCGCTCGTGACCGCGGTGAGAATGAACGGCAGGTAGGTGAGCTTCTCGCCGGATTGCTTCTCGAAGTCAGCGCGGAGCTTCGCGCGGATTCGAGCGATGCGTGTCAGGTCGACCTCGAAGAACGATGTCACGTGCGCGTTCGTGCGACGCGACAGCGTCATGTGCTCCGCGGTGAGCGCGCGGATGCGGGACATGGGCTCGACGACATCTCCCGCCCACGGCTCGGGCAGCGGTCCGTGATGCTCGACGCCGGCGGGGGCGTGCATCGAGGGCGCCACGCGGGGGGCGCTCCCGGACGCCCCGGACTCGATGACCTGCATGATGTCGCGCTTGGTGACGCGCCCGGCGATGCCGCTGCCCTGGAGCCCGGCAATCTCGATACCGTGCTCGGCAGCGATCTTCCTGACCAGTGGCGACGACTTGGTGCGAAGGCGCTCCTCCATGGATCCGCCGTTGCCGCCTGTGGGTCGAGGCGCCGACGGCATGGGAGCGGGTGCGAGTGCGGGCGTTTGGTGCGACGATGGTGGCGGCTTGGCCGTAGATTCGCCTTTCGGGGGGGGCCCCCCGCCGGCGGCGACGGCCGGCGCGGCCGTAGCCGGAGCCGGAGCCGGTGCGGAGGGCGACACCGCAGCCACCGCACCCGCCTCCGTCTCGATGCGCGCGACCACCGTCTGGACCGGAACCGTCTGCCCTTCCGTCACCAGCACCTCCGCCAACACGCCGGACGTCGGCGACGGAATCTCCGCATCGACCTTGTCGGTGGAGATCTCGAAGATCGGCTCGTCACGCTTCACCGTGTCGCCGACCTTCTTGAGCCATCGGGACATCGTCCCTTCGGCAATCGATTCGCCCATCTGGGGCATCACCACGTCGATACGTGCCACCGATCACCCTCGCGAGATATGGTCGCGCCTAACGTCACGGCGCCGGATCCGCGTCAGCACCAGCAGCGGAAGCGACGTTGCCCCCACCACCGCGCCAACCAACGCGTAGATATGCCAATTGCAAAGCGGCAGGCCCTCACACGAGGGCGCACCGCGAACTCCCTCCGCGATCTTCCCGATCAGTACCGCCACCATTGCACCACTCCACAAACCGATGAACGTCGTGAAGCAGCCGACGCCAATGTTCCGCGCCGTCCTGTCCTCGACTTCGACTGTCTGCGCCGGTCTCGCGCGCTCGTCATTCGTCGGCACCGTCATCCCGCGTCCGCGACGCGATGGCCTCAGTAACCCGCCAGACGACGCACCGCGCGCACGATATCACTCGTCTGTGGCAGCACGAAGTCCTCGAGCTGCGGGGCGTACGGGAGTGGAATGTCATGCGCGGTCACCCGGAGCACCGGCGCATCCAACCACTCGAAGCACGACTCGTTGATCCGCGCCGTAATCTCGCCGGCGATCCCGCCCGTCCGCGTGTCCTCGTGCAGCACGAGCACCCGGTTCGTCTTGCGCACCGTTGCGAAGATCGCGTCGTCGTCGAGCGGCGCGAGCGAACGAAGGTCGATCACCTCGACGGACAACCCATCTTCCTTCTCGACCACATCGGCCGCCTCGAGCGCCTTCCACACGGGCGCGGCGTACGTGATGATCGAGACGTCCTTCCCCTCGCGAGCCACGCGCGCCTTGCCGATTGGGACGATGTGGTCGCCGGCCGGCATCTCGGCCTTGATTCGACGATACAGATACTTGTGCTCGAAGAACAGCACGCAGTCGTCGTCGCGGATCGCGGCCTTCATGAGCCCCTTCGCATCCTCGGCGGTTGCCGGATAGACGACCTTGAGACCAGGCGTGTGGATGAAGCCCGCCTCGGGATTCTGCGAGTGGAACGGGCCACCGCGAACATATCCCCCGCTCGGACCGCGCACGACCATCGGGCACGGCAGGAACGCGCGGTAACGCGCCGTCGCGACGTAGTTCGTGAGGATGTCGTACGCGTTCGCGATGAAATCAATGAACTGCATCTCGACCACTGGGCGCATGCCCATGTGGCCTGCACCAGCGGCCGCGCCGACGATGCCGATCTCCGAGATCGGCGTGTCGATCACGCGGGACTCGCCGAACCGAGCCAGCAGTCCCTCGGTGACCTTGAACGCGCCCCCGTACGCTCCGATGTCTTCGCCCATGCAGAAGACATTCTCGTCCCGATCCATTTCTTCGACGAGCGCCTCGCGAATGGCCTCGAGATAGGTCACCTCGGCCATCAAGCGCTCCCCGTTCGCGACGACCACGTACCCCAGCCTTCGGCGCGCTCGTTCACGTCGACCGCGCGATCGGAGCCTTCGCGAAACCAGAGCGGCCGTTCGCCGGGCGGATCGGCGTACACGCCCACCAGAGCGTCGAGCGGTTGCGGCGGCGGGGAACGCTCCGCCTCGTCGGTGGCAGCGTCGACTTCCGCCGCGACGCGCGCGTCGATGCCCGCGATCTCCGCTTCCGTGGCGCCGAGGCTCTCACGTATCACGCCGAGGTAACGGTTGATCGGGTCGTTCTCGGCGGCCCAGCGGTCGATTTCCCCCGCAGGCACGTAGGACTGGTTGTCGTGCTCGGCGTGTCCTTTCCGTCGATAGGTCATGAGCTCGATGAGCGTCACGCCGCCACCGGCGCGGGCGTGATCGACGGCCTGCCGGGTCACATCGTAGACGGCGAGCACGTCGTTGCCGTCCGCCTGCGCTCCCGGGATTCCGTAGCCGATCGCCTTGTCGACGAACTGGCGAGCGGCGGTCTGCTTTTCGATGGGAGTCGAATACGCGTAGCCGTTGTTCTCGACGATCACGACCAGGGGGAGTCGCTGAACGGCGGCGAAGTTGATGCCCTCGTGAAAGGCGCCGGTGGACGTCGCGCCATCGCCGACGTACACGAGCCCGACGCGATCCTGCCGGCGCATGCGGAAGGTCAGCGTCACACCGGCCATGACCGGCACCATGTCGCCCAACGGCGAGATCTGTCCGATGAACCCGCGGTCGGTGTCGCCGAAATGGATGTTCAGCTCGCGGCCGCGCGTCGGCGAGTCGCCCTTCGCCATGTACTGGCGCAGAATCTCGAGCGGCGTCGCGCCCTTCACGAGCATGGAGCCGAGATTGCGGATGAGCGGTGACAGCACGTCGCGTCGCTCGAGCGCGAACGCGCTTCCGACCGCATCGGCCTCCTGGCCTAACGAGCGGAACAGCCCGCCGACCACCTTGGTCTGCCGGTAGAGGGCGACCAGGCGCTCTTCGAGGGTGCGGGTGAGGCGCATCCAGTAGTAGAGATCGAGCTTCTGATCGCGCGTCAGCCCGGCCGAAGGCCGTGGGGAATCGGAAATCGGGAATCGGGAATCGGGAGACTCCGCTTTCGTTGCCGCGGACCGACGACCGTTGCCGATCAAGGCCGTTCCGCTTCCCCCTTCCCGCTTCCCGCCTCCCTTCTTGTTCGCCATCAGTACGCCGCTTCGAGGTGATGCGCAGGATCCGCCTGGCGATGCAGCGACACGAAGAATCGCTTCACGTTGCGATCGAGACGGCTCTCCCCCATCTGGTCCGTCTCGACCTCCACGAACGTGTAGTGCCCGCCCTCCGGCTTCGCCGAGATCGTGAGCGTGCCTAACGGGCCGATGAACGTTCGCGATCGCGCCGCGGTCGACGCCGGCGTGAGCTGCAGTGTCGGGAAAAAGGCGTCGGCGGCCTGGACCACGGCCGCCGGCGTGAGGTGCGTGCGATAGAAGTGGCGCATAACGTGGGTTACTGGCCGGAACGCGCTTTGGCGGCGTCCGGGCCGGGTTCGGTCGCCTGCAGCACTTCCTGATACCAGTCGTTCGAGCGCTGGAGACGCTGCGTCGAGTCGCGACGGAACTGAATGCCCATGGCCCAGTTCCCCGCGGTCGCGAAAAACAGTTTCGTGGTGTACGTCCCGGGCTCCGGCGCCTTCTCGAACCCGTTGTCCGTATTCTTCCGGTCCTCGTTCGTCGCGAAGATGCGCCCCTCGCCGACGTCGATCGGCTGCCGCGTCTTCTTGTCCTGCACGACGACGGTGTACTGGACCTGCTCGAGCGCCCGCGGGGGCGAGGGATCGGACGTCACGCGGATGTAGTAGTCGTCGGTCCACAGGCGTGTCGTCTTCGTATCCGTGGGCGGGCCTGCCGTGCAGCCGAGCACCGCGGCGCCTAACGTCAATGCCGCCCACGTCCGACGCGCGCGCGTGGCACTCATGACGCGTAGTACTCGAGCCCGAGGTGCGTGATCTGCTCCTCGCCCATGAGGTGCCGCAGCGTGTTCTTGAGCTTCGTCTGCTGAATGAACAGATCGTGCTCCGGCTGTAGCCCGGGTGCGGCCATCGGGCTCTTGTAATAGAACGATAGCCATTCCTGGATCCCCTTCATGCCCGCCCGCTGCGCGAAGTCCGAGAACAGTGCGAGATCGAGAACGATGGGCGCCGCGAGAATCGAATCCCGACACAGGAAGTTCACCTTGATCTGCATCGGGTAGCCCATCCATCCGACGATGTCGATGTTGTCCCAGCCTTCCTTGTTGTCGCCGCGCGGCGGATAGTAATTGATGCGAACCACGTGGGAGAACTTGTCGTACAGCTCGGGATAGACCTCGGGCTGCAGAATCGTGTGCAGCACCGACAGCTTCGACTCCTCCTTGGTCTTGAACGAGGCCGGGTCGTCGAGCACCTCGCCATCGCGGTTGCCGAGGATGTTCGTCGAATACCATCCGGCGAGTCCGAGCATTCTCGCCTTCAGTCCCGGGGCGATGATGGTCTTCATCCACGTCTGGCCAGTCTTGAAATCCTTCCCCGAGATGGGCACACCGCGGTCCAGCGCAAGCTGAATCAACGCGGGCGTGTCGACCGCGAGGTTCGGGGCGCCATTCGCGAACGGAACGCCTTCCATGATGCAGGCCCAGGCGTAGAGCATCGACGGCGCGATCGCGTCGTCGTTCCGCTCCATGGCCTTTTCGAACTGTTCGATCGTGGCGTGCTGCGGGCCGGCTTTGATGTAGGTCTCGGTGGAGGCGCACCAGACGCACACCACACGGTCCAGCCCGTGTTTGGCCTTGAAGTCGCGGATGTCGTGGCGCAGCTGCTCCGCCAGATCTCGCTTGGTCTTGCCCTGCTTGACGTTCGCGCCGTTGATGCGCGTGACGTAGCGGTTCTCGAACACCGCCGGCATCGGCTTGATCCCGCGAAGAAAATCGGCGATGGGCTCGAGGTCCCTGTCCTCGAGCACACCCGCCTTCTTCGCGGCGGTGTACGCGTCGTCGGGAATTGGATCCCAGGCCCCGAACGTGATGTCGTCGAGACCGGCCAGGGGAACGAATTCGCGAATGCGCGGCGATCGCTTCTCCGTGCGCTTCCCGAGACGAATGGTCGCCATCTGCGTGAGCGACCCGATGGGCTGCGACAATCCGCGGCGTACACTCTCGACGCCGGCGATGAACGTGGTGGCGACTGCGCCCAGTCCCGGGGTCAGAACCCCGAGACGACCGGTGGCAGGACGAACGGCGTTGCGCGAACTCCCTGTACCCTCGGCACTCGATCCCTGCACGTAGGAACTCTCCTGGTCGAGCTCAACGCGGGGCAGCTTCGCCAAGCGCGGGGCGCGGGCGCTTCTCATCACCGGGGATCGGCACCTGCGATTGATCCGGTGTGAAACGCGGCGCCGTCGGCATCGACTCGAGCTGCTCCAACGGTAAGGCTTTGGTGGCGTGGTAGACGAACAAGATGCGCTGGATCGCGGTGATCCAGGCGGTGACCGACAGCAGCAGCACAATACCGATGAGGACCCAACCGTTGAACACGAGCCCGAAGAACGCCTGCGGGGCCGACAACAGCGTGACCCGCTCCGGCCGCTGCATGATCCCCACCTTGGCGTCGATGCCGAGGGATTCGGCGCGAGCGCGTGTGTAGGAGGTGAGGAACGTCCCGACGATGCCGAGCAGCGTCACGCCGACCATGGGCGTTCCGGCCCACGACGGGAGCAGATGATGGAGGTGGTTTCGCGCGAAGAAGATCGCGAGGCCTCCGAGGACGGCCCCATCCGCAACGCGGTCGAGGGTGGAGTCGTAGAACGCGCCGAAGACCGTCGAACGTCCGGTTCGGCGAGCCACAGTTCCGTCGAGGACGTCAAAGAGCGCGGTCAGACCAAGCACCCAACCGGCGGTCTTGATGTGCCCCGTCGCGAAGATTACCCCAGCCGTCGCGGAGCAGAGCGTGCCGACCGTGGTGATGGTGTTCGGATTGACCCGCTTTCGTACGAAAAAGTCGGCGAACGGCTCGATGATCCGCAGGTATCCCCGTTGAATCCATTCCCACAGGATCTTCATGCGGCGCGGGTAAAGGGTGGGCCGTCGGAGCTGGAGCGGGAATCGCGGCCGCCCGTCTCGGGCGCCTGCGACCAAGAACCGCGGCGCACAAACGACACGGGGCCTGGCGTGATCCAAGCCCCGTAAAACTAAAGAATGTCAGGTACTTGTCACAACCCTGCGGCGCTCGTCAGGGCACCTTCCACGGTGTGCTGGCGTTGAGAGCCATCGGGTCGCTCGTGTAGGTCTTGCTCCCGTCCGTCCGCGTCGCTTTCAGACGCACCTGGGTGCCCGCGCTGATGCCCGCGACCGGGAGGTCCTCGGTGGTGTTCGCGGCAACCTGCTTGAGGAACAGGTCGGTGCCGTTGTTCACGACGTAGACGTTGACGGCGCTGTTGTCGTTGTTCGTGAACCGGAGCGTTACCTCGGCGCTCGCTTTCGGAGCGGTCTCCACGTTCACCTGGCGCCCGCCGCACGCGGCAGTTACCGCCAACAACACACCCGCCAGCAAAGCTCGCATGATTTCCTCCTAACGTTGGAGCAAGAGAGTCGGCCTCAACCGCAAATTTGCAAGACGTATGCGCGCTGGTCACCTTTGTCGCATCGCGGAGGCGTCAGCGCTGGAAAATGTCCGATACGGCGTCCAACGCCAATGGTTGTGGCCGTTGCGCCAGCTCGATCGTTTCCCTTCGCGATACGTGCACGAGACCAATGACGTAAACCGCCGCTCGCGTCACCGCCGTCACCTCCGGCCCGCCGTGATGATTCGACCGTACCACCCGAGTTGGGCATTGCTCGCCGCGACAGTCACGCTCGGGTGTGCCGCCACGACGACTACGACCCCTGGCACGTCCGCCAGCACTCATCCCGGCGGGCCACAGCCTGGGCCTCATTGGGAGCTGCGCAGTCCAACCGCTGCGAAAATCGCGATCCTCCGTGACACGGTCCGAGCGGTGCTCGATCGTGCGCGCGCCGATACCGCATTTCCCGGTGCGTACGCCGTCGTGGGCAATCGCGACTCGGTCCTGGTGGCCTATGGCGTTGGCTCACTCGACTGGCTGCCGTCGCCGCGGCCTGACGAGAACACGCTCTGGGACATGGCATCGTTGACGAAGGTCGTGGGAATGACGTCGGCAATGATGCAGCTGACCGAGACAGGAAAGGTCGATCTCGATGCGCCTGTCCAACGCTACATCGCCGAGTTTCGTGGTCCGAACAAGGACCGTGTCACGGTCCGTCATCTGCTGACGCATTCGTCCGGCCTGCCGGCGTGGCGACCGCTGTACAAGGAAACGACGACCCCGGACGCTGCGCGCGCACTCGCTGTCGCGACGGCGCTCGACACACTGCCCGGCGTGCGGATGGTCTATAGCGACCTCGGTGCGATCATCCTCGGGCAGATCGTGGAGCGCGTGTCGGGTGAGCCCCTCGACGGGTACCTCGCACGACACGTCTTCGGCCCCCTCGGCATGACATCGACGCAGTACCGCCCTGGCCCCGGCCTGCTTCCGCGGATTGCCCCGACGGAATACGATCCGTGGCGCCAGCGTCAACTCCGAGGCGAGGTCCACGATGAGAATGCGTTTTCGCTCGGCGGCGTGTCCGGTCACGCGGGCTTGTTCAGCACGGGCCACGACGTCGCGAGGCTGACGCGGATGTACCTCAACGGGGGTACGCTCGACGGCGTGCGGTTCGTGCGTTCCGAGACGATCCGGCAATTCACCACTGTCCAGGATTCCATGTTCTCGAACCGGGCGCTCGGCTGGGAGACGCCTAGCGGGTCGAATTCGGCCGGGCGGCTGATGAAGCGGCCGGCCTTCGGCCACACGGGATTTACCGGTACGTCGATCTGGATCGATCCCTCGCGCGACCTGTTCATCGTGCTGCTGACGAATCGCGTGAATCCGACCCGGCAGAACCTGCGCATCGGGGGTGTACGTACCGCTCTGGCCGATGCGGTCGTCCGTGTGATGGACCAGGGCACGGCCACTTCTTCTCCCACTTCCCCTCCTCGATGAATATCACCGCGATCGACTGGGCCATCGTCGTCGGCTACTTCGCGCTGTCGACGACGATCGGCTTCATCTTCACGAAGCGAGGCGGCGAGAGCCTCGAGGAGTATTTCCTCTCGGGGCGTCAGGTGCCGTGGTGGCTTGCCGGCGCCGCGATGGTCGCGACGACGTTCGCGGCCGATACGCCGCTCGTCGTGACCGGACTCGTGGCGGCGAAGGGCGTCGCGGGCAACTGGCTGTGGTGGAACATGGTGATGAGCGGCATGCTCACCGTGTTCTTCTTCGCGCGCCTGTGGCGCCGTGCCCGTGTGATGACCGACGTCGAGTTCGCGGAGATCCGGTACAGCGGCAAGCCGGCGGCATTCCTGCGTGGATTCCGCGCGCTGTACCTCGGGGTCGCCATCAACCTGATCATCATGGGATGGGTGACGCGCGCGATGATCAAGATCCTGACGATCTCGTTAGGCATCTCTCCGTTCGTCGCAGTCGGCATCTGCTTCGTCATCACCGTGGCCTACGCGGTCGCGGCGGGCCTCTGGGCCGTGCTCTGGACCGATCTGATCCAATTCGTCATCAAGATGTCCGCGGTGATCGTGCTCGCGATCTACTCGGTCAAGGCCGTTGGCGGCATGGACGCGCTCATTGCTGGCGTGTCGAAGCACTTCGGCAGCGAGACCGCTGCGCTGTCCGTTCTGCCGGTGCGCGTGACACCCAACGGACTCGAGGCATACGCGTGGATGCCGCTGCTCGCGCTCGCGGTCTTCCTGTCGATGCAATGGTGGGCGGCCTACTATCCGGGCGCCGAACCTGGCGGTGGCGGGTACGTGGCGCAGCGGATCTTCTCAGCGAAGACGGAGCGCGATGGCGTGCTGGCCACGCTGTTCTTCCAGGTCGCGCACTACGCGCTCCGCCCGTGGCCGTGGATCGTGACCGGCCTGGCGACGGTGATTCTCTACCCCACGCTGCAGGACAAGGAAGCCGGCTACGTCCATGCGTTCGTCGACCTGCTGCCGACGCCGTGGCGCGGCTTCATGCTCGCCGGGTTCGCGGCTGCGTACATGTCGACCATCGGGACGCACCTCAACTGGGGCGCGTCGTATCTCGTCAACGACTTCTACAAGCGCTTCCTCAAGAAGGATGCGAAGGACAAGCACTACGTGAACGTCGGACGCGTGGCGACGGTGGTGCTGTTCCTCATGTCGATTGGTGTCACGTCGCAGCTCTCGTCCGTCGAGAAGGCATGGGAGTTCCTGCTCGCGATGGGCGCCGGCACTGGGCTCGTGCTGATTCTCCGGTGGTACTGGTGGCGCATCAGCGCATGGAGCGAGATCAGCGCGATGGTCACG
>Ga0105249_10000154_pt1 | contig 85161 bp, 77 predicted proteins | sample KBSS44metaG_FD_81522 | JGI IMG/M metagenome (GOLD analysis project Ga0105249, IMG submission 81522) | Switchgrass rhizosphere microbial communities from Kellogg Biological Station, Michigan, USA - KBS S4-4 metaG | ecosystem: Host-associated > Plants > Roots > Rhizosphere > Soil | place... | reverse complement strand
TCGGGCAGAACGATTTCGGCGACGTGACCGCGGGCGCCTTCACGAGCGGCGCGGACGTCGTGGGCCGGCACGCGTATTCCGCGCAAGTGATGATCGACTTCGTGCGCGGGCAGCACACCGGGGAGATCGCGTACTCGTACTCGGGGCTCGGACAGCCGGTGCTCGGGGCGGACGTGGATCAGTACTGGGACACGTATCGCGCGGTCGACAGCGCGGGGCATTTCGTGGGCGATCTCTTTCGTCGCACGCGCGACTTCGATGTGGGCGTGACCTTCAGTCGGCCGCGCGTGCGCACGAATGCGTTTCTGAGCGTTTTCGGCACCTACGAGCAGCGCGACTACACGTCGGATCCGGATACGCTGGTGCATGAGATCGTGGGACTCGAGGATCCGACACGTCGCTACTGGATTCTTTCATCGTCGGCGGGGTGGTCGAACGTGCAGCAGCCCGCGCTGTCGATTTCGCCCGAGGACGGCATCTCGATGAGCGCGACGGGGCGGCTCAAGTGGCTCGACGGCAACGGGACGCTCGCGTCGAAGAACATCTCGGGATCGCTTTCGGCGTACAAGTCGATCGACGTGGGCGCGTTTGCGCATCACGTGATCGCGTTGCGCGCGGCGGCCGGCGCGGCGGATGGCGCGGAGCTCAGCGAATTCGATCTGGGCGGCACGAGTGGCGCGAGTATCGCGGCGCTTCCCGGTTTGGCGCTGGGCGCGAACCGCATATTCGCAGTGCGCGGATTTCCGGTGGGAGTGGAGAGCGGCACGCGCATCGTCGCGGGGTCGCTCGAGTATCGCGTGCCGCTCACGCGTCCCGAGCACGGATTCGGATTGTGGCCGGTGTTTCTCGATCGCACCTCGATCTCCGCGTTCGCGGATGCGGGGAGCGCGAGCGGTGGATTCGGCATTCCGGGGTCGATCGCGGATCACTGGATCGCGAGCGCGGGGGCCGAGCTCGGAATCAATCTCGCGGTGCCCTACGATGTGCCGTACCTTCTGCGCGTGGGCGTCGCGGCACCGGTGGTGAATCACTCCGGTCTCAGCGTTCCCGGCGCGAGCGCCTACGTGCGGCTCGGCTTTTCGTTTTGAGCTTTCCCTTCCTCGTGTGAGTCTGTCGTGAGCATCGATTCCAGCGCGTACATCCATCCGCTCGCCGCGGTGATCGGCGACGTCACCCTCGGTGCCCGCACATCCGTGTGGCCGACCGCAGTCATTCGCGCGGACAGCGCCGCGATCACGATCGGCGCAGACAGCAACGTGCAGGACGGCGCGGTGCTGCACGTCGACCTCGGGTACCCGATGGTGATTGGCTCGCGCGTGTCGATCGGGCACCGCGCGATCTTGCATGGCGCGACGGTGGAGGATGATTGCTTGATCGCGATGGGCGCGATTCTGTTGAACGGTGTGGTGGTCGGTGCGGGGTCGCTCGTGGGTGCGGGCGCGGTGTGCAGGGAAGGGATGCGCATTCCTCCGCGGTCGGTGGTGCTCGGCGTGCCGGCGCGAGTGGCGCGTATGGCGACGTCGGAGATCGCGGAGCGCATTCGGCACACGATGGAGAGCTACCTTCGTCTGCAGGGCGAGTATCGGGCGGGAAAGTTTGCGGCGGTGCGCACGTGAAAGCGGGCAAGGCCGAGAATTAGGACCTTGACATGTGAGGAAGTGCGTTGACTTGCGCGGGGTGAGGCGAGCACAGCACTGTTACGTTGGAAGTGCATACGGCGTCGACGGTTGAGCGGTAGAGCGCGCGAGAGTATCGGGAGGTAACCGGTGGGAGGCTTGCGAAGTCGCGCGTGATTGTGGAGGGATTGTTGACTACTTGTGACACCTTCCGCTTTGTGATGTGGATAGCGTAACGCGTTGATCTGCAACAGCTTACGAAATACCTTGCGCGGAATCACGATCCCCGGTATTGTCCGCCCCCACGCCATCACGCCGCTTTTTTCGTTCCGCAGTTTTCGCCGTTCGCTCGCGAGCCCCCCGCCCTGATAGCGCTACATTTCAGCGTACCGTTTTTGACAAGGAGTCTTCCATCATGCCCCATCCCGCACGCCCTGCCGCCCCGGCAGCCCTCAGCAAGAATGCGCGGATTGTCCTCGAGAAGCGGTATCTCGTAAAGGACAAGACAGGCGCACCAACGGAGCAGCCGGAAGATCTCTTCTGGCGAGTCTCAACGGTGGTCGCTGAGGCGGATCGGCGGTATGGCGCGAGCGAGGGAGCGGCGGCTGCGGTGGCGGACGAGTTCTATCGGCTCATGACCGAGCGGCGCTTCGAGCCCAACTCGCCCACGCTCATGAACGCCGGCCGTCCCCTTGGGCAGCTCTCGGCGTGCTTCGTCCTTCCCGTCGACGATTCGCTCTCCAATGGGCAGACCGGGATCTACGACACGCTGCGATCGATGGCGCTCATTCATCAGTCGGGCGGCGGTACGGGGTTCTCCTTTTCGCGTTTGCGCCCGCAGGGCTCGATGGTGCGCTCGACCACCGGCGTGGCGTCGGGGCCGATCTCCTTCATGAAGCTGTACGACGCGTCCACCGATGCGGTGAAGCAGGGTGGCACCCGTCGCGGCGCGAACATGGGGATTCTGCGCGTCGATCATCCGGACATCATGCAGTTCATCGCCTGCAAGGAAGACCTCACGCAGATCGTGAACTTCAACATCTCCGTCGCCGTCACCGCGCAGTTCATGAAGGCGCTGCGCGCGGGTGAGTCGTACGATCTCGTGGATCCCGTCACAAAGGACGTCACGGGGCAGCTGGACGCGCGGATGGTGTGGGACCGCATGATCGAGGGCGCGTGGCGCACGGGCGAGCCTGGGTGCTTCTACATCGACGAGGCGAACCGCTTCAACCCGGTGCCGCATCTCGGGCTGTACGAGGCGACCAACCCGTGCGGCGAGCAGCCGCTCCTCCCGTACGACGTCTGCAACCTCGGCAGCATCAACGTCGGCTACTACGTCGTCGATGGCCGCATGGACTGGGATGCCTTCAAGCGCGACATCCACCTGTCCACGCACTTCCTCGACAACATCATCGACGTCAACAAGTACCCGTTGCCCGAGATCGACTCGCTGTCCAAGCGGATCCGCCGCATTGGCCTCGGCATCATGGGCTTCGCGGACATGCTCGTGCGCCTCGGAATTCCGTACGACTCCTCCGAAGGCGTGGAGATGGGCCGCAAGGTGATGGAGTTCCTGGACGTCGAGTCCAAGCGGGAGAGCGAGCGCCTCGCCAACGAGCGTGGCCCGTTCCCCGAGTGGGCGCGCTCGATCTGGGGCCCCGACGAAACGTGCGCGCGCGACGCCAACGGCCAGCGCGTGCGCCCCATGCAGATGCTCCGCAACTGCAACGTCACCACCGTCGCGCCCACGGGCACGATCTCGATCATCGCCGGCTGCTCGTCCGGTCTCGAGCCGCTCTTCGCCGTCGCCTTCATGCGCAATCAGGCCGGCGTGATGATGCCGGACGTGAACGAGGACTTCCTCGAGATCGCGAAGCGCGAGGGCTGGTACAGCGACGCGCTCGTCGAGAAGATCGCGCGCACCGGCTCGGTGGAGCACAACGAGATCCCCATGCGCTGGCAGCGCGTGTTCGTCACCGCCAATCAGATCTCGCCCGAGTGGCACATCAAGATGCAGGCGGCGTTTCAGAAGCACTGCGACTCGGCGATCTCCAAGACCACGAACTTCGCGCACACGGCCACGAAGGAAGACGTTCGCACCATCTACGAGCTTGCCTATGAGCTCGGGTGCAAGGGTGTCACCGTGTACCGCGATGGCTCGCGCGACAACCAGGTGCTGTCGACGGGCGCCACGGAGCACGCGGCGTCGGTTCGCGATGGGTCGTCCGACTCCAAGCGCGAGCTCGGCGAGCTGCATGGCACGCTCGCGGAAGCGAACGTGGAGATCGAGCGCCTCAAGCGCGCGCTGTACGAGAGCGAGGCCGAGAATCTGCAGCGCCGAGCGAAGCGCTCGCGCCCGGACAAGCTCCGCTCGACGTCCATCCGCAAGGAGACGCCGCTCGGCGTGATGTTCGTCCACATCACCGAAGACGACCGCGGGCAGCCGTTCGAAGTCTTCGTCACGCTCGGCAAGGCGGGCGGCGCGGCGATGGCCGATGCGGAAGCGGTGGGTCGATTGATCTCGCTCGCGCTGCGCTCGGGGATTCCGCTCATGCAGATCCACCGCCAGCTCCGCGGGATCAGCTCGGATCGCGCGGTCGGGCTCGGACCGAACAAGGTTCTCTCGATGCCGGACGCGATCGGCCTCGCGCTCGAGGAGTGGTTCCGCGACAAGCAGGGGGTGCAGCAGGAGCTGCTCGCCGACCACACCTCGGGGATCGGCGGCAGCGTTCCCGCGCTCGAGCAGATCACGGTGAGCGGCCCGCCGGCGAATCAGATTCAGATGACGTTCGAGTCGGCGAATGGCGGCGGCAGCGAGTCGTTCATCGGCACCTGCCCCGACTGCGGATCGCAGCTCGAGTTCGCAGAGGGGTGCGTGAAGTGCCACGTCTGCGGGTTTAGCGAGTGCGGGTGAGCATCCACGAGTAGGGCGATGACGTTCGATTGAATCAAGGGAGCGGTGCCTGGCACCGCTCCCTTTTTTTATCAAAATTGCTTCGCGCGATCCCCGAGTGTCGCGGACCGGACCTTGCAGCCAGCGTGCGCGCGTCGCACGCTTCCGAGCGCATCCAGCGCTGCGATTCGTCTTCGGAGGCAGGCACCGAAATCCGGACATTTTCAATTCTCGCGTGGAGTCAGTCGTGCAACTGCCCCTCGGACGCAAGCTGCCGCTACTGATCTCCGGCTTGATCCTGCTCGTCCTGCTCGCCTCCTCGAGCGCCGCTTATCTCGAGGTGGAGCGCTCCGCCACGACCACCGCCACCGATCGCGTGACGAGCCTCGCCAGGCAGCTCGCGGATCTCGTCAAGGCGAGCGTGGGTGCGCGCGGTGTGATGATGAGGCGGGCGGCGCGTGATTCCGCGGTCGAGCGTCTGCTGCACTCCCGCAGCACCGGAACGCTCGACGTTTCAGCGGGTGTGGCCACGGCGCTCGAGCGGCTCGTGTCTCCCACCGATTCCGCCGGTGTCATCGAGGTGTGGGACGCAGCCGGACATCCGCGCGCACGTTTCGCCGGAAGCATGATGACGGCGAAGGATGATTCGGACGATTTCGAGCGCGCACTGCTCGCTTCGCACGAGACGCCCTCCGGCATGCACGATTCGGTGCGCACGGGCCCCTTCTACGCACGCGGTGATTCCGTGTACACGTGGTATGTGCAGCCTGTCGTGCAAGGGCACATCACGAGCGGCTTCATCGCGCAACGCGTGCGTTTGTCGAACGACGCTGCCTCGAAGAGCTCTCGGCGCGGCGTGCGCGCAATCATGGGTCCGGACGTCGACCTGTATCTCGCGAACACCAGCAACGACCTCCGCACGACAACGACCGGCGAGTACTCTCAGCAGCCGTCAGCGCTCAAGTTTGCGCTCGGGCCGGTCATGTATCGCGATCCGGCAACGGGCGAGATGCTCGGCGCCAAGGCCGCGATTCCGATGACGCCGTGGGTCGTCGAGATCGCCATGCCGCGCGCGGCCGTGATGGAGAGGCCGCTCGCCTTCATGCGGCGGATGAGCTTCATCGCACTGCTCACCCTCCTGGGCGGCGCGCTACTGGCGTGGGCGATCAGCCGCCAGGTGACGCAGCCGCTCGCCGAGCTCACCGCCGCGACGAACGACTTGTCTACGGGCGAGTACGACCGCCGCGTGCACATCGCGCGCGGTGATGAGCTCGGACAGCTCGGCGACGCGTTCAATCTGATGGCGCAGCACATCTCCGAGTCTCGCGCGGCGAGCGAGCAACAGCGCGCCGAGGCGGAGGCGGCGCGGCGCGATGCCGTGGCCGCGAATCAGGCGAAGAGCGACTTCCTCGCCGTGATGTCGCACGAGCTGCGCACCCCGCTCAATGCGATCCTCGGCTTCTCGAGCCTGATGATCGACGGGATCACCGGTCCGGTGAGCGATCAGCAGCGCTCGCAGCTCGCGCGAATCAAAAGCGGCGGCCAGCATCTGCTGTCGTTGATCGATGAGATTCTCTCGCTCACCCGGCTCGAGGCGCAGCGAGAAGAAGTGCACGCGGAGCTCGGCGACGCGTACCTCGTCGCCCGCGAGACCGCCGCACTGGCCGAGCCGATGGCGAAGATGAAGGGGCTCGTGGTGGTGACGAGCATTCCGTCGGGATCCTGCGAATGCAGCACGGACTTCACGAAGCTCCGCCAGATTCTGCTCAACCTGCTCTCGAATGCCATCAAGTTCACCCATGCGGGCACCGTCACGCTCGGCGCGCGCGTCGAGGGCGCCGACATGCTGTACTCGGTGAGCGATACCGGCATCGGCATCGCCGCGGAGCACCGGGGACGCATCTTCGAGCCGTTCTTTCAGGTCGAGATGAGCAAGGCGCGGCGAGTGGCCGGTACCGGGCTCGGACTCAGCGTCACGCGCCATCTCGCGAGGCTGCTCGGCGGCGACGTTTCCCTCTCCGTGCAGGAGCACGCCGGAAGCACCTTCGAGGTTCGCATACCGCGATACGTGGTACTCGACGAAGACGCGAGCATGCACGCGAGTACGGAGGAGTTGTTGATGATGAGCGAGGCGGGCACCTCGCGCGGGGGCGTCGTACTTCCTCGATCGTAGGCGCCGCCGCGACTCACTCCACCGTGGCAGCGCGCGGAGCGGCGAGCATGTCCGAGAGTAGCGCCATGCGCACGTAGTCGCTGCGATGCGAGAGTCCGAGCTTCTCGCCGATTCGCTTCTTGTAGGTCTCCACGGTTTTCTTGCTGATGGAGAGGCGCGTCCCGATTTCTGGTGCGCTGTAGCCTTCCGCGATCATCCGAAACACTGAGCGCTCGCGACCGCTGAGGCGCGCGAGGGCGGGCTGCGCGATGGGCGTGCTTCCGCTTGCTCGCAGATGCGCATCGGAGACATCGACATCGTCGCGCACGCGCGCGGCGAGCGCGGAGATCGCACGTCGCGGGAGCACGACCTGTCCGCTCGCGATGGCGCGCACGGCGATGACGAGTGCGTCGCGTGATGCGCTCGTGGGGACGACGCCTGCCGCGCCCGCGTCGAGCGCGGCGAGGATCCACTCGACGTCCCGTCGCTCGCTCATGATGAGAAGGTGCGTCGTGCCGACAGTCCGAATGAGCTCTCGAATCGCCGCTCGCGCAGACAGGTCAGCGGTCGTGAGCTCGGCGATGACGACGTCCGCGCCCGGGCGCGCCTCGGCTGCGCCCGATTGCAGCCCCACCTCCGGCATCACGAGCACGCCGCGCACCCCTGCCAGCATCGCGCGCACCTGAAGCAGCGCGGGTGAGTACGGATTCGCGATGCGGACGTGGAGTCCGGCGCCGCCGAAGAGGGACAGGCGGGAAGACTGCGACTCGCGGAAGAGCTCTGCGGCGTCGGCGTCAGCGATAGCGGGCATGCCTCTGCCTCCTTGCTGAATACGGCGTCGCCGGAAGCGCCAGGAGCTGAGGGCGGGACACCACCGGTGCATCCGAGTGGCCCGTCGTGCGTTCCATCAACGCTATGTTTGATTGCGTACCAAGTCAACGAGCGAGCAATGGTTCTTTCGAGTGTGATGGATGTCGGCTTCTGCCCGACATCACTTCGGGCGTTGAGCAGAGCATCATCAACAATTGCGAGGGCGGCGGGCATAGCGCGCGCCTGACTCGCGGTTGCCCCGTCCGGAGTGCGAGATGAGTAGCTTCCTTTGCCGTGGTGCGCACGTCGTCATCGCCGTTGTGATAGTGATCGCGACTGCCGCGTGCCGCGCCGCGCCCGACTCGAAACCGTCGGTGCCCGTGAGCGATGCAACGAGGCGCGCGATCGCCTCCGCGGGCAGCATCGCACCGCAAGCGCCAACGCCACTCCCGCCGCGCGCGCGCGCTGCGCTCGACAGCGGGAACGCGCAGCTTCGCTCCAGGCGCTACGATGCCGCGCTTGCGAGCTATCGCGTGGCGGTCGCCGAGGCGCCTGGTCACGTCGCGCCGGAATTCGGCGTGTACCTGGCCGCGAAGCGCATGGGAAACACCGCGCTCGCGGACAGCGCGCTGCGCATCATCAGCGCGCACACGGGCGGCTCGCCCGCGTGGACGGATAGCGCGATGCGCGGCGCGCATCGCACGCAAGGGATCCCGCCCTCGCATCCGACGCTGTAGCCGCACGTGAGCGACCTTCGATCACCGGCGCCCGTGACATGTCCCTCGTGCGGCACGCAGGGGGCTGGACGATTCTGCAGCGAGTGCTCGGCGCAGCTGCGCGACACCACCTGCAGGAATTGCTCGGCACCGCAATTATCTGGTGCGCGCTTTTGCCACAACTGCGGCGCGTCCGCGCACATCGGCGCGGCGATGCCGGCGAGCGTCGGCGCTCGCGACGCGGGCGGCGCACGGCGCCGACAGCCGCTGATCATCGCCATCGCGGTCGGCGCGCTCGTCGCCGCGATGATGTTCGTCGTGACGCAGCGCTCCGCCAATCTCGCGCGAGCAGGCGCCGCCACCGCGCCTTTCGCGCAGCGCGACAACGGGGAGATCGCGGCGCGCGCGCCGGATATTTCCGCGATGTCGCCGCGCGAGCGCGCGGAGCGGCTGTACGACCGCGCGATGCGCGCGCAGCAGGAGGGGAAGGCCGACAGCGCGACCTTCTTCGCGTCGATGGCCACGATGGCGTACGGACAGATCGGCGAGTCGACGCTCGATGATCACTACGACCTTGGCCGCCTCGCCCTTCTCGCCGGGCAGGCGTCGCTCGCGAGTGCGGAGGCGGACACGATTCTCGCGGCGCGTCCCACGCATCTGCTCGGGCTGATGCTGCAGGAAGATGCCGCACGCGCCTCCGGAGCGGCAGCAAAGGCAAGTGCCGCGCACGCACGATTGCTCGCGAGCGCCAACGCCGAGCGGAATTTGCCGCTCCCTGAATACCGCATGCACGCGTCCGAGATCGCGTCGGTGCTTGGCGGCGCGACGATCATGAATGCTGCCGGGACGGCGAGCGCGGAGCCCGCCACGCCCTAGCTATTGCTTGAGTGGATCGCCGAGGTGGCAGTACTGGCACACGAGCTTGTTGCGTGCGGACATGCGACGCGCATCGAAGTCGGGCCCGTGCGGATTCACTCGCTGCGTGACCGTGGAGTGGCAGCGAAGGCAATCGGTCTGCTGGTGACATCCGGCGCAGCTCTGCAGCCCCTGACGCGCCGCCTGACCGTGCTGCAAGAGCCAAAGCGGCTGCGCGCCATGTGCCGCGCCCACCGTGCGCGACGTGATGGCACCGGCGATGCCACTCTTCACATGACACGCGCGGCAGAACGTCTCGGTGTTGTGACACGACGTGCACGACGTCTCGCGTGCGTACGCGGTGCTCGCATGCCCCGACGCGAAGTTGAAGGGGTGATAGCGCCGCTCCCCTTCGCCCTGATGACAGCTCGTGCAGAAGCGCTGCTGATGGCACCCTGCGCAGTTCAGCTGTCCCGATGCTGCGGCTGGACCGTGCGCGCGCGCGAAGTCGGCCTGGTGCACGAATACGCGCTTTGGTCGCGCCGTATCTGTGAGCGCGCGCACGTTCGCCAGCGTGGCGAAGTCATCGCGGCGCTCGTCGCCCGGCGCCGACGGCCCCTCCGCGCGCGGCGAGGATTCTCCGAACGATGGTTCTGCGCCGCGTAGTCTGACCCCGGCCGCGCTCCCGGGAATCGGGCGCGGGAGCTTGGCGATGACGCGTGCGCCCATCGTACCGAGGTGGCAGGTCTGACAGCTCGACTGCGAGTGACAGTTCGCGCACGTGGCGTCTGTGGATGCGGCGAGCGCGCCATGCCGCTCCGCGAACTCCGCCGAGCGATGGCTCGGCGGAACCGGGTAGCGCGGCGCGCGCCCGTGAACGAGCCGCGCGACGCGCGCATCGCTTGCGAGCGATTGCACGGAGGCGAGTGTCGACGCGTTCACGTGGCAGCGTGCGCAGCTCTCGCGCGCGTGACAGGTCGCGCACTGGCGGAGCGCCGCGTCGCCTTTCGGCGCGTGTGTGGCGATCCAGTTTGGATCGTCGTGCGATGGTGGAGTGGGGAATCCGGCAATCGCGCTGTCGCTCAGCGCCACCGCGCTCGCGAGCGGGACGTGGCACGTCTCGCAGCGCGCGTCGCTCGCGAGATGACTCGACGCTTCGTGCGCGTGACAGGCAATGCACTCTGCCGGTGGCGCGCGACGCACGACCATCCATGGGCGCGCTGCGACTGATGGCCCCTCGCCGTGGCAGCGCAGGCAGTCGACCTTGTCCCCGGCTCCGGCACCCATCTCCTTCGCGTGCGCTGCGTGATCGAAGTGCAGATTGCTCGCGGTTCTCGACGGACCGGTCCACGCGACCAGCTTCACATCGGTGCCGTTGTGGCACGTCGCGCACGCAGCGGGAGCGGGGAAGGTGGTAGCGCTCGAGCCATCGATGATCCCTGCGTGGCATCCCGTGCACGTGGGAAAGAGCTTCTCATGCGCACGGTGCGGAAAGCGGTGCTCGTCGCGCCCGCGCGCCCACGCGATGGTGCCAGTCGCGACGATGGCGAGGGCGGCGAGGCCTACGTAGTGGCGAAGCGTGCGCGTCGTCATCGAGTGCCTGCGCGCGGCGCGCGCATGCCGGGATCAGTGCCGAGCGTCCATTCGAGGCGGAGCGACGCGCGGCGCTGGCTCCAGTTCACGACGCGCGGCATGTCCTTGCCGATATGCTGGTAGATCGCGGCATCGCCGGCGAGGCGTAGATTGGGGCTCAGTCGCAGCCCTGCATTCGCGATGACTCCGGTAACGGTGCCGGAGCCGACGCTGAATTCGTAGATGTTCTGAAACGCCGTGCCGGTGACGCCGACGTAACCGCGATCGCTGGGCGTCCAGCGCAGGCCGGCGGTCCCCTCGCTCTGTGATGCGCCGAAGCCGATGTCGCGCCCGTACGATCCCGACACGAGCCAATTCGCGCGAGGGCGCCACGATGCGTTGGCGCCGACGTGCCAGCCGTCGTCGCGCAGGGGGAGAAAGGCGAGTCCGGTGTGCGTGTCCTCGTAACGACGATAGCTCGCGTCGGCCGAGAGCGAGACGGTCTGCGCGCTCGAGCTCCAGCGCGCTTCGGCGCGCGCTTCGTTGTAGCCGACGGGGGAGAACACGCCCCATATCGTCCACAGCGGAAAGTACGGTGTGTAGTGCCGCGCCTCGATGGTGCCGGTGATGGACGCGGCCAGCCGATGCGTCGCACGCAGCGAGAGCTCGTTGAGCGCGCCGGTCGCGAGATCCGCCTGCACTTCGCCGTCGAGCCTCGCGGCGCCGATGCGCGCGCTTCCGTCCAGCGCAACGCGCTCGGAGTAGAGCCCCGCACGATCGGTGCGAATCTCGCGCTGATATTCGGCGGAGAGCGCGACGCCGGAGGGCGACCGGAATCTCACTTTCGTGCCGACGAGGAGGCCGCGACTGTCGGGGGGGAGAAAGTCCGCGGCGGCGAGTGCGGCGCTGGTGGGTGGCTCACTCAATCCCTCGATGAGACTCCAGCCACCGTATCCGAGCACGCTGAACGATTCGCCGAGTCGAAGATCGACGGACGCGCCGTCGAAGTTGTTGAGCCCGAGCTGCGACGTGAGCCACTGCCGTCCAGCGCGAGCGACGACGCGGCCGCGATCGACCTCGAGGTAGGCGGCGAGCGCGTCGAAGTGATCGTTCTCGCGCGGATACAAATCGTCTACTCCGCCGAGACTACCGCGTGCTCGAACGTGCACGTAAGCGCTGATGCCCGTGCCGAGCCCCCAGCCAGTCGCTTCGATGTCCTGAACGAGCGGCAGCGTGTGGGCGCGCGACAGTGACTTGAAGTAGTAGCACGAGCCGCTCACGCTCGGACAGCTGACCGTTCCAACGGGGCTGTCGCGCTCGGTGCCGCTGCCGATCGTCTGGCTCACCGGCACCGAATCTTGAGCGACGGGCATCAGCTCGTAGTACTCGAGCGAGCTGAATCCGGTGACGCGCACTCCCTGTGCTGGTGCGGCATGCGGAGCGAACAATGCCGCGACAAACGCGAGCACGCGGGCGCTGAGGGCGCGTGAGTAAGGGATGTGCGCTCTCACTGCGCCACCGCGTGCGTCGCCGCAGGCGTCCACTGCACCTGATGGCACTTCGCGCACTGCTGTCCGGGCTTGTGATTCACCCGATCGTTGTGGCAGGTGAGGCACACGTTGCGCGTCGCCGTGAGTCCGAGGGCGCTGATGTCACGATGGCACCCCGACCCGGCGCACCCCTGATGCACATCCTGCCGGCGATGCACCGTCTTGGCGCCTGCATGACAGGTGATGCACGATGCGGTCGCGACGTGATGCTCGGTGTGACACGACGTGCAATCGCGCGCGACCGCACGCGTCACCGGAGTGGCGTGACAGATGGCGCACTCCACCGACGTATGCAGCGCGTGCGCGAACGGGAGCGTGCGAGACTTGGGCTCGGCGAAGACGGACATGCGTACTTGCACGGGCTGCTGCGCTGGCGCCCGTGCCAGCTCGCTCTTCGAGTGGCATCGGATGCAGGAGACGGCAGATCCGTCGCGCTTCGGATCGGCGCCGTGATGACACGATTCGCACTCGGTCCTGGTGCGAACGAGGAGAGCTCCGTGTACTCTCCCGGCGGGATCGTGGCAGGTCGTGCACTCGAGCCCGCGATGCCTGCTGTGCTGGAAAGGCTCGGAGCCGGCGACGCGTAGCCGAGCGGTGGTGTCGCGCGCGGCGGCGTTCGGCGACGGTTGCATCGCGCTGACGAATCGCGCGAAGGCGAGCGGCGCGACGGCCGCAGGGGGAGCGCGCGCGGGGAGCTGCGCAGTTCGCATGGCCGACGGCTTGTCGGTGTAGATGTCCTTATGGCAGCTGAGGCACGCGCCGCCCTTGAGGTTCCACGTGTGCGCCTTGTGGCACGTGCCGCAGTCGGCGAGCGTCTTGGGCGCGAGGCCGCGGTGAAAGGAGGTGAGCGTGTCCGCGCGCGCGTGGCAGCCGCTGTTCGTGCAGCTCGTCCACGATTCCGCGACGCTCACCTGCGTGTGCGGGTTGTGGCAATCCCCGCAACGACCCTTGTGCGGATCGTTCGCGGGGACGAAGGCCGCCATCTTCTGCTGCATCGCGTGGCAGCTCTGGCAGTTGGCGTTCACAGGAATGAGCGCGCGCTTCGCGCTGTCCATCGATGCGTGCTCGTCGATCGGCGCCGTGAAATTGTGGCACACCGTGCAATGCAGCGCCGTCTGTCCCGCCATCTTCCCGAGCTTGAACTCCGTCTTCGCGTGGCACCCGCTCTGCGCGCACGTTTGCCCCACGGGCACGAAGCGATGGGCGGTCACGCCATGACAGGTGAGACATTCGATGTTGAGCGCCTTGGCCGTGTCCGACAGGAGATGCACGGTGTGACCGGCCGTCGCAGCGATGCGCTTCCACGTGCTGTCAGCGTCCTTCTGAATGTGGCATTTTGCGCAGACCTGGCGCGGCACGGGCGCATGCGGGCCGACTTTCGTGGGTCGCCGCGTCATCCAGTAGACGATCTGCCTGGTCTCTGCGTAGAGCGATTCGTCGTGGCAGTCGTGGCACCGCAGGGCGGCGATCGTGTGATGTTTGCTTTGCTGGAAGCGCTGATAGTCCTCGTCGTGCAGCGTGTGGCACGAGAGGCAGAACTGATTGTTCTGCTGTGAGTACGTGTAGAATGCGACGCTCGACGATGAGAGCACGCCAAAGACCAGAAGGGCGGCGATCCCGATGCCCACTTTCCACGGAGTCGTCGTGGAGAGATGCCGGCGGCGGGCGAAGGCGATGAGATTCCTGCGCTGCACCCACAGCACGATGACGGCGGCGATGCCAAGTGCGATCGCGAGCAGCGCGCCGCTCACTTGCACCCACTGCGGCACGCTGAAGAACCAGCGAAATACGCCCTCCACCGCGGTCATGTCCCGCGGTGGGCTGAACACGGTCATCGTATCGCCGATTGCCCGCCGGTCGAAGTGGAGACTGTCGGCACCGGTTGCGAGGGCAGCCGCGAGTCGACCGGTCACGTCACGGCGAGTGCGTTTGCGCCACGGTCGACGACGCTATGCGTGCGTTCCGCGCACGAATCGAGGCGATGTTTGCGGCCGACAGGGGCGCCACACTCGAACCGGAGAGCGTGAGCGCGTAATCCTGCTCCACTTGCTCGATGCTTGCGGTGAGCAGCGTGCGGATCAAGAATGGGTTGTGCACCGGCTGCCCGGGCGACGCGGCGAGACTCAGGTTGAACTTCGCGCCTTCGCCCGTCGTGATCTTGCCGTCGCCTGCGACGAACTCGGTGGATGGAATCTGCGCGATGAGCGCGCTCAGCTGCGACTTCAGCCCGTCCACTTGCGACTGCACCGAGATGAACGCGCCGCGCGCGGCGTCCGCGCTGCCGTGACATCCGCTCGAGGTGCATCCCGCGAAGGAGCGTTGCGTGATCACGCAGCTCGTGTCGGCCGTCGGCTTGCCTGTCTCATCCAGACATGGAATCGCGTGGAAATTGTGTCCCGTGCTCTGGAAGGTGAACGCGCCCGTGAGTGCGTCAGTGACCGTCGCGCGGTTGACGTGACAGGTGGCGCACAGCGAGGGATTCGCCTCCTGCGATCCGTGCGTCGCGTTGATCTCGGTGATCCCCTGCGCGATCAGGATCGGCGGAAACCAGCCCGCGGTGCCGAGCAGCGTCGGACCCTGCGGCGAGTGCGGACCGCTGCCGGATGCGGGATCGGGGTTGCTGCGCCGCTGATGGCAGCGCATGCAGAGATTGCGATCGAGGTCCGGCGCATCGATGGCGAATCTGAGCTGATGCGTCTGCGTGGCATCGTGAGGGTCGTGACACACTGCGCAGACGATGGGGAGCGGCGTCGTAGATGTTTTTTCGACGTAGTCCGTGTTGACTCCCATCGCTGCGAGTGCGCCCTGCGCGGTATGGCAGCCGATGCACTGAGGCTTGGTGCTCGGAGATGTCTCGACGATGCCATGCCGGGATGTCGCCCACTCCTCCACGAACGGAGAATGAACGCCCGTGTGACACTCGGCGCAGCCGTTGTCGGCGCCGACGGAAACGGCGATCGATGCGAGCGGGCGATTCTCGATGGTTGGAGAGGTGATGTGCGTGAGCCCCGGCCCGTGGCAGCTCTCGCATTGCACGTCCTCGTAGCGCTTATCCTGTGTGGACGTGTAGCCGGACGCGACGTCGGTGGTGGCGTTCCCTCTATCGTTCACCGAATGACATGCCTGACATTCGGTGGTGGCATGTCCGCTCGCCTGCAGATCCGCCCATGCGTTCGAGTGCCTCGTGCCAGACCACGTCGTCTGTTGATCGACGTGGCAGTTGCCACACGTGGTCTGCTTGGTGTCGCTCTGCGAATAGCCGACGAACTCTTTCGCTTCCGCGGAGGGCTGTGGAAACTGCGAGTTGCGATAGACGATGTCGGAGCTGACGCAGGTGCCGAGGAGCAGCGTGAACGCTACGGATTTCGCTGCGTAGAGGCCGAGTCGGAGTTTGCGCGCAGTACCCATGTCGGTGGCGCTCGGCAGAAGGGCGTGAGCAGCAGAAAATGCGAGCGGATCGGTGTGTGATTCGCGCCGACGGGCTACGGGTGTGAGTATAGGATTGTAGGGGGGAAAGCGCTGTCAGGCGTTGCCTCACAATTGCGCGGTCGGTACACTCGGTCCTTTGACGCCATCGCCCACCACGTGAACGACACACTCGAGCATCACCTCGCGTGACAACACTCAAGCTCCACTCCGCCGCGGGCCGCTGGGTCGTTGCCGGCTCAGTGCTCGGATCCGGCGCGGTCTTCCTCGAGAGCAGCGTCGTCAACGTTGCGCTACCGGCCATCGCGCGAGATTTCCACGTCGGCGTGGTCGGGCTACAGTGGGTCGTTAACGGCTATCTGCTCACGCTCAGCGCGCTGATGCTGCTCGGCGGCGCGCTCGGCGATCGGTTCGGACGCCCGCGCGTGTTCGCGATCGGGTGCGTCGCGTTTGCGCTCGCTTCTGCGGGGTGCGCGCTGGCGCCAGGGCTCATCTCGCTCGTGGTGTTGCGCGCGGTGCAGGGGGCGGCGGGCGCGCTGCTCGTGCCCAACAGTCTCGCGATGCTCGACACCGCGTTCGCCGGCGAGGAGCGCGGTGCGGCGATCGGGCAGTGGGCCGCGTGGTCGGCGGTGTCGACGGCGGCGGGGCCGTTCGCGGGCGGATGGCTCGTTGATGCGCTCAACTGGCGCTGGGTGTTCTCGGCCGTGATCCTGTTCGCACTCGCCGCCGCGCTGATCGTCGTGCGGCACATCGCGCGCGGCGAGGTATCGCACGCGGGCGACGTCCGCGAGCGCATCGACTATCTCGGCGCAGCGCTCGGCACCCTCGCACTCGCGGGGATCGTAGGCGCGCTCATGGCCGGGCCGGCGATCGGTTTTCGCGACTGGCGCGTGGTCGCCGCGGGAATTGGCGGAGTCGCGTGCATGGCGGCGTTTGTCTTCGCCGAGCGCCACGCGAGGACGCCGATCCTGCCGCTCTCGATCTTCCGCTCGCAGCAGTTCAGCGGCGTGAACGCGACGACGTTTCTCGTGTACGCCGCGCTCAGCGGACTCTTTTTTCTCTTGATGCCGCAGCTGCAGGGCAATCTGAAGTACAGTGCGCTGCGCGCCGGCGCGGCACTTACGCCGGCGAACGTGATCATGCTCGTGCTCTCGCCAATCGCGGGGCGCGCGAGTGCGCGCGTCGGACCGCGGGTGCTGATGACCGTGGGCGCGCTGATCGCGGCAGCGGGGATGATCCTCTGTGCGCGCGTGCAGCCCGGCGCGTCGTACCTGACGACGATTCTTCCCGCGATCGTGATCTTCGGCATCGGACTTTCGATTCTCGTCGCGCCGCTCACCTCCGCGGTGCTCAGCGCGGTGAAGGAGAGCGAGACCGGGATCGCGTCGGGGATCAACAATGCGGTGGCTCGCCTCGCAGGGTTGATCGCGACGGCGGCGCTACCGCTCGCCGCCGGCATCGGTGGCGCGGCGACGCTCGAGGGTCCGGAGTTCGCGGCCGGCTATGGGCGTGCGATGCTGATCTGCGCGGGGTTGTGCGCGGCGGGGGCGTTGGTGGCGTTCGCGACGGTGCGCGGCGAGCATTCTTCCCGCAGCGCGTGATGATGTTCTTTGACGACCTTCGCCTCGGTATCGCGATCCTGTACTTGGCTCTCGTGATGTGGCGCGTGATGGGGCAGGGCGATGAATGGTGGCCGTACGTCGTCGCACTGTCGGTGATCATGGCGGGGGTACGCGGCGTCGAGCACGCGCTGGACGCCGCGCGAGTGCGACGTTACGTCGCATACTTCGCGGCGCTCGATCCCGCCGACGCGAAGGAGAAGATCAGTCGCATGTGGCTGTCGGGAGTGCGAAACGAGCTCTCGCAGCGACTTGCCGATGAAGGCACCATCGAGCGTAGCGAATTCGTCGAGCGCTTCCCCTTCACGAAGGAGGCGCAGAGACGCGCGACGTTGCTCTTCTGGCTTACGATCGGCGCGGCCGCGATCGCGCTTGCGGCGCTGGCGTTCGTGGCGAGAATGCCGGCGTGGATCGGCTGGGGATGCTGGCTGGCAACCGCTACCTTCGTCGCCCTGGCAGGGCAAGCGCGACAAAGCTCGCTCGACATGCAGTCGGTGCTCGAGGTCTCACAATTCGGTCTCACTGAGATCGCCACGTCGAGAGAGCGCCGAACTCTTCGCTGGACCGAACCACTCTTCATCGTCGACAAGCCACGCAGGCATCGCGTCGAGCTTTTCAACGCCGAGGGAAAAATGATTCGAATCAACTACCGGCGGCTGGGCTTCGTGCGCCTGCTGCACCTGGTGCTGACCAACGGCGGCTTTCGGCGCGAGGAGCAGGCGGGGAACCTACCGACCGGCGATGACGCGTAAGGCACCGACCGTCGCCCGCACGAACATGCCGTTTGCCACGACAACGGGGCGAGTCACCACGCGTTCCGCTTCGCGGCGCACGGCATGCACCGGGGCGTCAGCCTCATGAATGACGACGAGATATTCGACGACGGTGCGATCGACCTGACGACGGAATCCTCGATCGTCGACGGCGCCCTTGCGCACGGGCCACTCGTCGCGGAGCGCGCTGCGAATCGCGTCGCATGGCTCATCGACAACGCGGAGGCGTACGGCAAGTTGCTCGCATCGCTGCACGGCGCGCGGCGTTCAGTGCACATCGCGCAACTCGCCTTTGATCCCGATTGCGCAGCGTATTCTGGACCATCGCTCGCGGCGTCTCCGTCGCGCGATGCCGTGATCGCCGAAGCGCTCATCGATCTCGCGACGACCGCCGGAGCCGACATCCGCATCCTGCTCAACGCGACGTGGATTCTCAACACGGCGCGGCCCCTTCGAAAGTTCTTCGCGCGGCGTGGCGTACGAGCCGAGCGAATCCAGGTGCGAGGGATGGCGCGATTCCCTCACTTCATGCACGCGAAGCTGGTGATCGTCGACAGCGAGGAGGCCTTTCTCCTCGGGTCGCCATTCGTCAACTCGTATTGGGACGATGGCAGCCACATCCCCTTCGATGCGCGACGTCCGCTGCGCGAGCTCGGCGGGCGCCCGCTGCACGATGTCTCGCTGCACTTGCGCGGACCAATCGTGGGCGATCTCGAGTCGATGTTCGCGAGCGTGTGGAGCGCATGCGGCGCGACGAAGGGCGACGCGCCTCGATCGACATGGGCGGCAACGCCGCCTGCTGAGCCGAGGCGCACGACCGGGATGCGCGTCGTCTGCGATGCGCCGGACGGCATTCTTCCCGGTTCGCCGGATGGCTCGATGCACATGCTGGCCGAGCTGCTCGAAGGAATCGCGCGCGCGCGATCGTTCATCTACATCGAGCATCAGTATCTCACCTCGCGACCGATCGTCGCCGCGCTCACGAATGCGCTCAGGCGCGCGCCTGCGCTCGAGATCATCGTCGTGCTCAACCAGAATCCTGATCTCACCGCCTATCGCGCGTGGCAGAACGTGCAGCTCGAGGAACACGCGCTGCTCCACCATCCGCGCGTGGGCGTGTTCTCGCTGTGGAGCACCGATGCACATCCCGAGCGAGCCGCGGTGACGCGCATCAATCAGCTCTTCATCCACAGCAAGGTGATCGTGGTCGACGATGCGTGGGCGGCAGTCGGCACCTCGAATCTCGACGGCGTGTCGATGGGCGACTACGGCGCCGATTTCGCGGGCGCATTGGGCCGGCGTGTCTTTCGCGGCGTGAGAAACGTCGAGGTGAACTTGATCATCGACTCCCGCGACGCGAGCGACGTCGATGCGGAGTCGATCGTTGCGCTTCGCGAGCGACTATGGAGCGAGCACCTCGGCGTCTCCCGCGACGCGCTCGGCGTCGGCGCGCACGGTGGATGGCTGGCGAAGTGGCGCGAGGCGGCGCGCGCGAACGTGTGCACTCTCTCGCCCGGTTGCGGCGACAGCGCGACGCCGCGCATGATCGGGCACCTGTTGCCCTATAGCGAGCAGCCGTATCCGCGGCAGCAGCTCGAGGACGTCGGCATCGAGATCGATGACGCGCAGCTCGAGCTCTGCTACAACCCCACCTGGTTCGGCGTGCATCTCAGCCCACACTGGATCCGCAACATCTTCTAGCGCCCCCCTCCGCCCGCGTACTACTCCTTGAGCTGATAGAGCAGATCGTCCTCGACGCGATAGAGGAGCGGGACGACATTGATGCGCGGATAGATCGCGCGGAGGCGAGCCGCCTCCTTGACCACGAAGTCGACCTCGTCACGAATTCCGAATTTGGGCGCCGAATCCTCGAAGTGTTTTACGGCGCGAGCCTCGTCCCACCCCGCGGCGTCCATCAGCCCGCGGATGAAGCGCTCGCGGTTCGTGCCGAGGTTTGCCATCCCGCAGTCGGTGTGCGCGATCAGCACGATCGTGCGTACGCCACCCACCGAGATCGCGTACGATATGCGAAACTCGTTGTCGCGCATGTTCGCACCGGCGGTACGCAGCACGAACGCGAAGTCGTTGGGAATGCGCAGCGACTTTCGGCTGTCCATGCACATGCCGATGAGCATTTGTGGTGCGGGCGCCGACCCAATGGCGCGGCCGAGGTTGTGGTACTCGAGCAGGAGCTCGACGGGCGTGCCCCGGTACTCGGGGAGAATGTCGTCGCGGTAGTTGACCGGAATGATCGATGGCATGCGAAGAAGCTACCGCATCTCGGTACGATGCGAGAAGTGGTGACGACGAATTGGCCTCGCGTGCGGCGAGCGGCTACGTCGCGAGTGGCTGCCTGGGCTCGAGGTGGATGATGTTCCACTTGCCGCTCATCACGTAGCGCCACAATCTTGCGATCCAATTCCAGCGCGCACGGAGCATCACAGCCGATGCAGATCGACCGTACCTATCTCGAACACACGCTCGCCGAGCTGGTTCGCATCAACTCGGTCAATCCGAAGTTCAGCGACGGGACTACGGACGAAACGGCGATCGCCGAGCATCTCGATGGTGTACTGACAGCGCTCGGGATGGAGGTGACGCGTTACGACGCGGGGCCGCGCCGCACGAGCGTCGTCGGTCGCCTGCGCGGGAGGGGCGGTGGCCGCTCACTCATGCTCTACGGGCACATTGACACCGTGGGCATCGAGGGAATGAAGGCCCCATTGAGCGCGCGCATCCGCGATGGTCGCCTGTACGGACGCGGCAGCTACGACATGAAGGGCGGAGTCGCCGCGTGCATTGCGGCGGTGAAGGCGCTCGTCGACGAAGGCGCATCGCTCGCGGGCGACGTGGTGATCGTCGGCGCAGCAGACGAAGAGGTGGCAAGCACCGGCATGAGCAAGGTGCTCGAGCATGTGCGAACCGACGCCGCGATCGTCACGGAGAGCACCGAGCTCCAGTTGTGCCTCGCGCACAAGGGATTCTGCTGGATGGAGGTGGAGGTGGAAGGACGTGCAGCGCACGGCAGCCGCTTCGAAGAGGGGATCGATGCGAACATGGCGATGGGCCGATTCCTCGGCCGCCTCGACAGGCTCGAGCGCGCACTTCGGAAGCGCGCGCCGCACGCGCTCGTCGGTCCGCCATCGCTGCACGCCGCCGTGATCCTCGGCGGCACCGGCACGAGCACGTACGCGGCGCACTGCCGGCTCGAGATCGAGCGGCGCACGATCCCCGGGGAAACGGAGGAGAGCGCGCTCGCGGAGATTCAGGAGATTCTCGATGCGCTCGCCGCGGATGACGCGAACTTCCGCGCGCGGGTGCGCTCGCTGCTTGCGCGCGGAACGTTCGAGGCGCGACGCGATTCGAGCATCGTCGAGAGCGTGAACGCGGTGGCGACGGAGGTGCTGGGCGAGGCGCCCAGGATCATCGGGGAGCCCTACTGGATGGATGCCGCGCTGCTCGCGGATGCGGGGATCGAGACGGTGGTCATCGGGCCGACGGGCGCGGGTGCGCACGCGGCGAAGGAGTGGGTGGAGCTGGATTCGGTGGAGCGCGTCGCGGCCATTCTCGCGAGGACGGCGGTGCGGTACTGCGGCGAGGTGCCGCGGCGGTAGCGAGCGAGCGCTGCGCGCCATGCGATGGCAAAAAAGGGGCAGCCGAGCTCTCGCTCGCTGCCCCTTCGTCGTTTCTCGGCTCGGCTCGATCGGCGTTATTTCCCCATGGCGTCGAGCAGTCGCTGCGCCGCGAGCATGTGCGCCTGGAACGCAGGCGCGACCTTCACCTGCAGCTCCTTGAGCTCCGCGTTCTGCGTCGCGGGGAGCAGCGTGCTGTTGATCGCATCGATCACGGCCTTGTGGTACGCGACCTCGTGCTCGAGATACGCGCGATCAAACGCCTTGCCGGTCGCGCTGTTCAACGTCTTCATCGCCTGCTCGTGGTCTGCGGCGAGTGCGAAATCCTTGGGCGGCGTCGGCGTCACGTTCAGCTTCTTGACGAGGTCGCGCCCCTGCGCGCGAACGGCCTTGTGGTCGCGCGAGAACATCGCGCCGAGGTCGCGAACCTCTTTTGTCGATCCCTTCGTAATCGCGAGGTCGCTGGTCTCGATGTCCCAGCTGTTCGCGGCGTCGAAGATCGCACAGATGGTCGGATCATCCATTGCGGCGCTGCGCGCGGCGCGCGCATTGGCGGCGGCGGGCGCGAATGCGAGCGCGGCGAGAGCGATCGCCGAAGCGAGGTATGAGGTGACACGCATGGTTCCACTCCGTAAAGCGGGTTCACGCAGGGGAGATCGCCTCCATTCGGGGCGCATCCGCCGGCGTTCCTCTCAAGTACGAGGCGGGGTTGGTATTTGTCAAGAGATTTCTTGACATATTAGCCAGCTTGGGGTATTCTAAATCGCGGCCCCACGTCGCGAGCCGGCGTTGCATCTTTGCCGAGCTGGCGACGGACGGCCAACAGGGGGAGACTCGATGAGCGTGTGGGAGCAGGAGTACGGCAACACGACTCGCGGACACATCGTCACGCTCCTGCGCGGCGGCGATCGAAGCGTCGACGAGCTGGCGGCAGAGCTCGGCCTCACGGACAACGCCGTACGCGCGCATCTCGCGATCCTCCAGCGCGAGCAGATCGTGCGCGCTGTGGGTGTGCGGCGCGGGGGAGGTGCGGGGAAGCCGGCCTCGATCTACGGCATCGCGCCCGGCGCGCAGCCGATGTTCTCGCGAGCGTATTCGCCGCTGCTGGCGGCGCTACTTGCCGAGCTGCGAGCGCACAAGACTCCGGATGCGATGCGGCGACTGCTGCAGCGCGCGGGACATCGCATGGCGCCGCGCGAGCCCGCGAAGGGGACGCTCGACGCGCGGGTGCGCGCGGGCTCCGAGCTGCTCAATGAGCTCGGCGGATCCACGGATGTCGCGCGCGAGGCGGAGGGATTCGTAATTCGCGGGCACGGATGCCCGCTCTCGGAGGCGGTGGTCGCGTGCCCCGAAACGTGTCGGGCGGTGGAGCAGATGCTCACCGAGATGACGGGCGCGCGCGTAGTCGAGTCGTGTGATCGCGACGGGACTCCAAATTGCCACTTCCGAGTGTCAACGCCGGAATAGCTCGCGGCGAGTCGTCACCCCACGCCGCGCGTACCAATGAACGTGCGCGCCAGCATGAATCCGCAGAACGTCGCGATCAGCGAGAGGACGACGCTGCCGATCGAGTAGAGCGCAGCTCGGCTGTAATGTCCATTCTCCAGCAACACGGCCGTCTCGTAGCTGTACGACGAGAACGTCGTGTAGCCGCCACAGAAGCCCGTCGTGAGCAGAAGCCGCAGCTCGAGCGACATCGACGGCGTCGCCACTGCGTAGCGGATGATGAATCCGAGCAGCAGGCTTCCGGTGATGTTGATGAGCAGCGTGCCCCACGGAAATGCATCGCCGAATCGCTGCTGCATCGCCACGGTCAGATAGAAGCGGCTCAAGCAGCCCGCAGCGCCCCCGACAGCGATCGCCCAGAAGAGCTTCATTCTCGTCCTCTCATGCCGATGACGCGGCTGCAATCCGCCGCATGACGTGACTCGCGATCACGATGTCCTGCACCGCCACTCCCGTGAGATCCGCGATCGAAATCTGCTCCTCGCCCGTGCGCCCGAGCTTCGGATCCGCGAGCACCGCGCCCAGCTCGCGCACCCGGTCCAGCGCGATGTCGCCATGCGCGAGCGCCGGCGCGAGATCGCCATGGTCGGCGCACTGCGCGATGCTGTCCGCCACCACCACCTCCGCGCGCGCAAACAGCTTCGCGTCGAGCTCCTGCTTTCCCGGCGCGTCCGCGCCCACGCCCGTAACGTGAGTGCCCGGGCGCACCGCCGCCGCGCGGAAGTGCGCCGCGTGCGAGGCCGTCGTCGTCACGAGCAGCTCCGCGCTTTCCGCCACCGCCTCCGCGCTCGCGGCGATCGTCACGCGAAAGCCCGCCCGCTCGAGATACTCCGCGCACGTCGCCGCGCGCTGCGCCGAGCGCCCGTAGAGCGAGATGTCCCGGCACGTGGTGACGTGCTTGAGCATGAGTGGCTGCAGCCGCGCCTGAACCCCCGTGCCGATGATGCCGATGCGCGACACGGAGCTCGGCGCAAGCGCGCGCGCCGCGACCGCGCCAGCAACCGCGGTGCGAAGATCGGTGAGACGCGAGCGGTCGAGCAGTACCGCGCGCAAAAAGCCCGTGTGGCTGTCGAACACGAGCATGCATCCGTCACCCGTCGGCAATCCGTGTTCGGAGTTTTGCGGAAAGCCCGCGGCCACCTTGATGACGAATACATCTCCGCCCTTCACGTAGCCGTACTTTAGATGCACGTCGCCCGTTGGCTCGGTGAAGCCGAGGTAGCCCACGGGCGGCACGACCACGCGACCGGCCGAATAGTCGACGAATCCCTGCGCAATCTCCTCGATGAGCTCGGGGACGAGCACCGCGCGCTCGCACTCCTCCGCGCTCACCACGAGTGGCTGCGGAAGCAGGTCGGCCACTCGGCTTCGTGCTAGACGCCGGCGCCGACCAGCGGCGCCAACCCCGTGCGCAGCCGCGCGAGCCCTGCGCTGAGATACTCGGGCTTTGCTCCGAGCCACACGCGCAGATAGCTCTCGAGCCCGAAATGCAGCCCCGGCACGATCAGCGTCGACTGCTCCTTCAGAATGCGCTCGGCCAGCGGAATGCTCTTCGCGTCCGAGTTGTACTTCATGAACACGATCGCCCCAGCCTGCGGCGGGGTGAAGCTGAAGAAGTCGCCCATCTCTGCCGCCCACGCCTGCAGCGTCGGCAGATTCTCGTGCAGCACGCCGCGCGTGCGCGCGTAGAGCTTCGCGCGCACGTCACTCGACACGGCCACGCGTGCGATGTGATCCGAGATCTTGTTCGGACAGATCGTGATGTAGTCGTGCTGCGTCCAGCATGACGCAATGACCTCCGGCGGTCCGACCATCCAGCCAATGCGCACGCCCGGAATGCCGTACGCCTTCGACAGTCCGCTCGTCACGATCACCCGATCGCTCATTCCCCAGAAGCTCGGCGTGCGGTCGCCCTCGAGCTCGGCGCCCTGATACACCTCGTCGGCGATCAGGTACGCGCCCATCTCGTCGATGCGCTTGACGATGCGCTCCATCGCCTTCCGCGAAAGCACCGCGCCGGTGGGATTGTTCGGATTCGTGATGTAGACGAAGCGCGTCTTCGGCGTCACCGCCTTCTCGAACGCCTCCCAATCCACCTCCCACGAGTCGTCCACGCGCGCGAGCTCGAAGCGCTCGACCGTCGCACCGAGGCTGCGCGGCACGCCCCACAGCTGCAGATAGTTCGGCACCTGAAGGGCGACGACATCTCCCGCGCGGATCAGCGTGAGTGCGAGGATGTAGTTCGCTTCCGACGTGCCGTTCGTGACCTCGACGTGATTGATCGAGGCGCCCGGATACATCGCCGCAATTTTCTCTCGCAGCTCGATCGTTCCGTTCGACTGGCTGTAACCGAGCGGCGCATCCATCAGCGCGTCGAGGTCGAAGCCGAAGTTGACCATCTCGCGGAGCGTCACGGGGCGCACGCCCGACTCGCTCAGGTCGTAGTCGACGAGATTCTCGTACGTCGACTGCATGCGCTCCATCAGGAAGGTTTCAATCATCCCGCAATGTGCAGCGCGCGCGCCCGCCTATCAATGCCGGACAGCTCAGCGCGCAAGGCGTGCGTGCGCTCGCACGGGGAACGTGCCCATCCCGCGGATCTTCGGCGGCACCGCGGTGAACCGGAATCCATCCTTCGGGAGCGCCCCGAGATTCGTCATGTGCTCGACGATCGGGATCCCGGCGCGCAGGAGCGTCGTGTGCACGGGCCGCTCGCCCGTGTCCGTGCAATCCATGTTGTGCGAATCGATGCCAACGAGCACGGCGCCTGCATCGCGCAAGTAGACGGCCGCGTCCTCGGTGAGATGGGGAAATCCCTCGAAGTACTGATCGGTGCGCCAGTGTGAATTCCACCCCGTGTGCAAGAGCACCGCGCGTCCGCGCACCTCGATCGCGCCGAAATGCTCGCGGCCTATCCCTCGTTCCCCCGACGGGCCGACGCGCACGACCACGCCTGGCAGGTCGGCTATCGATTCGAGCGCAAGACCACTGAGGTCGATCCCGTCCGCATCGCGATGGAAGGGCGTGTCGAGATACGTCCCGGTGTTCGACACCATCTCGATCTTGCCAATCTGAAACTCCGTGCCAGGCGCGTAGATGCTGCGCGACTGCTCCCGCGAGAGGTGATCGCAGATGAGCGGGGCGGGCAGTCCTTTGTACGTGATCATTCCGTGCTCGATCGTGTGACTGAGATCGATGAACTGTGGATCGCGGGCGGTCGGCAAGTCGTAATGCGCTCCTCTCGCGGGAATCGAGTTTCCTCGAAACTGCGACCACGCGTCGCCCCGGGCAACTGCGCGCGAGTTGCATCGGCCACTGTGCAGGAGCATCCTCCGCGCACCATCTTTGGCACTGTCTGCTTCCCCCGAGTGACTGATGCCCGGCGATACTTATCGGCGACCCAGGGATGACGTTCACCCCCCGCGCGACTTTCCCGCCTATCGCGGAACGTCGCTGCGTCATCCGCGCCAGCCGCTCGTGATCGTTCCGCAAACGCTCTCCGAGCTCACCGGCCCGGTCTACGGCCACGGGTCGGTCACCGAAGCGGACCGCGATCTCACGAACTGCCACCGCGGCGAGCCGATCGGCGAGCGCATCATTGTCGAAGGACGCGTGATCGACGAGGACGGGCGACCCGTGCGCGACTCGCTCGTGGAGCTCTGGCAGGCGAACGCCGCGGGCCGTTACGCGCACCGCGTCGACCGGCACGATGCGCCTCTCGATCCGAACTTCACCGGCGCCGGCCGCGCGCTCACCGACGCCGAGGGGCGCTATCGCTTCGTCACGATCAAGCCGGGCGCGTATCCGTGGCTCAACCACTCGAATGCGTGGCGCCCGGCGCACATCCACTTTTCGCTGTGGGGCCCGAGCTTCCTGACGCGACTCGTCACGCAGATGTATTTTCCCGGCGACCCGCTGCTCGCGCTCGATCCCATCTACAACAGCGTCCCCGATCCGCGCGGACGTGAACGCCTGCTCGCCAACTTCGATCTCTCACTCACCGAGCCCGAGCACGCGCTCGGCTATCGCTTCGACATCGTCCTCCGCGGTCGCCACGCCACTCCCATGGAAAAACCGCATGGCTGAGCTGACACCGTTTCAGACCGTCGGTCCGTTCTTCGCGATCTGCCTGAGCAATGAAGGGTGTGCGCACGTCGCGACCGAACAAGCGATGGGGCGGCACATCACCATCGATGGGACGGTGCGCGACGGCGCAGGTGCCGTCGTCCCCGATTCGCTCGTGGAAATCTGGCAGGCGAATGCCGCCGGACGATACGCGCATCCGGATGATCATCAGGCGAAGCCGCTCGATCCGCATTTCAGCGGCTACGGGCGCGCCCCCACCGACAGCGAGGGACGCTTCTCGATCGCGACCGTCATGCCCGGCCGCGTCCCCGGTCCGGATGCCAAGCTGCAGGCGCCGCATCTCCTGCTGAGCATTCTCGCGCGCGGCATTCTCACGCGGCTCGCCACGCGCCTCTATTTCGACGACGAGCCCTCGACAGCAGATGATCCGATCCTCGCGCTCGTCCCCGCCAATCGGCGCCACACGCTCATTGCGAAGCACGAGGGTCGCGATCGCTATCGCTTCGATCTCGTGCTGCAGGGCGACGACGAAACGGTGTTCTTCGATGTCTGAGCGCACGCGATGATCTTCGACGCACTCTTCGGCGATCCGGACGTCGACGCCGAGCTCTCCGACGAAAGCCGCGTCGCAGCCATGCTCCGCGTCGAGGTCGCGCTCGCGAAGGCGGAGGCGGCGACCGGCGTCATCCCCGAGCGCGCGATCGACGCCATCGCGCAGTGCGCCGGCGTCGGCGACTACGATCTCGATGTGCTCGCGCGCGAAGCCGTCAACGCGGGGAACCTCGCGATCCCGCTCGTGCAGCGCCTCACCGAGCACGTCGGCCGAATCGACGAGGATGCTGCGCGCTACGTGCATTGGGGTGCGACCAGCCAGGACATCATCGACAGCGCGATGGTGTTGCAGCTGCGCGACGCGACCGAGATCGTGCTGCGATCGCTCGCGCGCGCGAGCGACGCGGCCGAGGTGCTCGCGCGGCGACACGGCGCGACGGTGATGCCGGGGCGCACCTGGCTGCAGCACGCTACGCCGGTCACCTTCGCGCTCAAGGCCGCGGGATGGATGAGCTCCCTCGATCGCGTGCGCGCGCTCGTCGCGCGGGCGCTCAACGACGCACTCGTCCTCCAATTCGGAGGCGCCTCGGGCACGCTGGCCGCACTCGGCGATCGCGGACCGGACGTCGCCGCGATGCTGGGCGCGGCGCTTCGTCTCGCGGTGCCCGAGCTCCCCTGGCACGCGCACCGCGATCGCCTCACGTCGCTCGCGTGCGCCCTCGGCGTCGCCACGGGCACGATGGGGAAGATCGCGCGCGACGTCGCGCTGCTCGCGCAGACTGAGGTCGCCGAGGCGTTCGAGTCTGCGGCGGGCGGTCGCGGTGGCTCGTCGACGATGCCGCAGAAGCGAAATCCCGTGAGCGCGTCGGTGGTGCTCGCCGCGTCCGTGCGCGTGCCGGGGCTCGTGGCGACGATGCTCGCCGCGATGCCGCAGGAGCACGAGCGCGGGCTCGGCGGATGGCAGGCCGAGTGGGAGTCGCTGCCCGAGCTCGTGCACCTCGCCGGCGGAGCGGCCAGGCACACGGCGAGCATGCTCGCGGCGCTCGAGGTGGATGCGCAGAAGATGCGCCTCGATGTCGACATGACGGATGGCGTGTCGCTCGCGGAGTCGATCTCGATGGCGCTGGCGTCGCACGTGGGGAAGGCCGAAGCGCATCGCACCATCGCTGCGGCGAGCCGTCGCGCGTTGGCCGAGCATCGTCCACTCGCCGATGTGCTGGCATCGATGCCCGAAGTGACGAAGCATCTGAGCAAGGAGGAGATCGCGCGCCGCCTGAGCCCCGAGCAATACCTCGGCGCGAGCGAAGAGATGGTGCGCGCGGCGCTCGAGCAACGCGCGCACGAGCGTGAGAAGACGCCAGAAACACCCGACGCAATGCGAGGAAGTGCATGACCAACAAACCCACCACCGACGCCGATCGCCACGCCGCCGGCATGATCGTGCGGCGCAAAGTGCTCGGCGACGCGCACGTCGATCGAGCGATCGCCTCGACGACGTCGCTCACCGAGGACTTTCAGGATCTCATCACGCGCTACGCGTGGGGAGAGATCTGGTCGCGTCCCGGTCTCGACGTCCGCACGCGCCGCACGCTCGTGATCGGCACGCTCGTCGCACTCGGCCAGCACGAAGAGCTCGCAATGCACGTGCGTGCTGCGCTCTCCTCCGGCGATCTTACGGCCGACCACGTGAAAGAAGTCGTGCTGCAGCAGGCCATCTACTGCGGCGTGCCGGCGGCGAACGCCGCGTTTCGGGTGGTCGGCGAGGTGATCGCCGAAATCAACTCGACCACTCGCGCGAGATAGAAATAGTGAAAGAACGGACGCAGGTTGGCATCATCGGCGCAGGGCCAGCGGGGCTCATGCTCTCCCACTTGCTCGCGCGCGCCGGTATCGACTCCGTGGTGCTCGAGCGCCGCAGTCGCGAGTACGTCGAAAAGCGCGTGCGCGCCGGAGTGCTCGAGCAGGGTACCGTGGACCTCATGCGCGAGACGGGACTCGGCGCGCGCATGGATCGCGAGGGGCTCGTGCATCGCGGAATCGCGCTGCGCTTCGAGGGCGAAGATCATCGCATTGCGTTCGATGAGCTCACCGGCGGGAGCACGATCACGGTGTACGGGCAGCAGGAGGTCGTGAAAGATCTCATCGCGGCGCGCCTCGCCGCGGGGCAGCGGCTGCACTTCGAGGTCGAGGACGTGAGCGCGCACGACGTGAGCTCGAACACGCCGAAGCTGCGCTACACTCTCAACGGCGAGAGCGTCGAGCTCGAGTGCGACTTCATCGCGGGGTGCGATGGATTTCACGGCGTGTCGCGCGATGCGATCCCCGCCGACCATCTCACGCGATACGAGCGCGAGTATCCGTTCGGCTGGGTCGGCATTCTCGCGTCGGTCGCGCCGTCGGCCGAAGAGCTCATCTACGCGTCGCACGATCGGGGATTCGCGCTGCTCAGCATGCGCTCGCCGACACTCACGCGCCTCTACGTGCAGTGCGACCGCAGCGATACGATCGACGACTGGCCCGACGCCCGCATCTGGGAGGAGCTCCATCTGCGCCTCGCCACCGACAAGGGATTCGAGCTCACGGAGGGGCCGATCGTCGAGAAGACCATCGCGTGGATGCACAGCGTCGTGACGGAGCCGATGCAGTTCGGGCGGCTGTTCCTCGCCGGAGACGCCGCACACATCGTCCCGGCCACGGGCGCGAAGGGGCTCAATCTCGCGGTACACGATGTGCGCGTGCTCTCGTCCGCGCTCGACTCCTGGTATCGCACCGGCTCGCCCGCCGCGCTCGCATCGTACTCCGACACGTGCCTGCGTCGCGTGTGGCGAGCGCAGCATTTCTCGTACTGGATGACGACGATGCTCCACCGCTTCCCGACGGACGATGCGTTTCAGCGGAAGCTGCAGCTTGCGCAGCTCAGATGGGTGTCGTCGTCGCGCGAGGCAGCGGCGAGTCTCGCCGAGAACTACGTGGGGATCGTGAAGGTATGAGCGAGAAAAGCGCAGCGCACACCTTTCTGCAGCGCCTCCTCGACGGCGAGATCGAGCCGCCGGCACTCGCGGTCACGCTCGGCCTCAAGCCCGGCGAGTTCGGCGCAGGGCGCGCGGCATTCACGATGGTCACCGATCCGTCGCGTCACGGCAACGTGATGGGCACGCTGCACGGTGGCGTGCTCGCGACGCTCGCCGACACCGCGATGGGATTCGCCTTCGCCACGACGCTCGCCGGTGAGGAGACATTTGCGACGCTCGAGATGAAGGTGAGCTTCCTGCGCCCCGTGTGGTCGACGACGCTGACGGCCAGTGCGCACGTCGTTCATCGCGGAAAGACGACGGGGCTCGTCGAGTGTCGTGTGACGGACGAGCGCGATCGTCTCATCGGCCACGCGACGAGCACCTGCCTCGTGCTGAGCGGAGCGCAGGCCGAAGGGCGTAAGTTGGGGGATTCGCGAGGAGGCTAGCTTAGTCCCATGCACTCGTCAGCCGCGTTTCTCCAGACTCTCGCGCTGGTCCTCGGCGTAGCGGCCCTGACGACAGTCATATTTCATCGTCTCAAGCAGCCCGTCGTCTTCGGCTACATCATCGCCGGGTTGGTCGTCGGGCCGAACGTGCCCGTGCCGATCGTCGCCGATCCCTCGATCGTGCAGACGCTCTCCGAGCTCGGCGTCATCCTGCTGATGTTCGCGCTCGGCCTCGAGTTTCGGCTCGGCCGCCTGAGCCAAATCGGCGTCTCGGCGGGGCTCTCCGCCCTCGCCGAGACGAGCCTCATGCTCGGCATCGGCTATCTCGTCGGGCGCCTGCTCGGATGGACCGCCACCGAGAGCCTCTTCACCGCAGGCATCGTCGCGATCTCGAGCACGACGATCGTCAGCAAGGCGCTGGCGGAGCGCGGCATTCGCGGCCGCGTGACGGAGATCGTGTTCGGCATCCTGATCTTCGAGGATCTCATCGCGATCGTGCTCGTGGCGATTCTCACTGCCGTCGCTGCCGGCGGAGGGCTCTCGCCCGCGGAGCTCGTGATCATGGTCGTTCGGCTCGCGACCTTCCTGATCGCGTTGATCTCGATCGGGCTGCTCGTGATCCCGCGCTTCATGCGACTCGTGGTCCGCCTCGGCAGCGATGAGACGACGCTCGTCGCCGCGGTCGGCATCTGCTTCGCCTTCGCGTACCTCGCGCTCGACTTCGGCTATTCGGTGGCGCTCGGCTCCTTCATCGCCGGCTCGCTCATCTCCGAATCCGGCGAGGAGAAAGCGGTGGAGAAGCTCGTGCACCCCGTGCGCGATCTCTTCGTCGCCATTTTCTTCGTCTCCGTCGGCATGCTCATCGATCCGAGTGTCGTGTTGCAGCACTGGGGCGCGGTGCTCCTGCTCGCCGCGGTCGTGATCGTCGGCAAGGTGCTCGCGGTGTCGGTGAGCACCTTTCTCACGGGGAACGGGCTCGGGCTTTCCATCCAGAGCGGCATGACGCTCGCGCAGGTGGGCGAGTTTTCCTTCATCATCGCGGCGGTCGGCCTCGCAAACGGCGCGACGCGGCCATTTCTCTATGCGATCGCCGTCGCCGTCTCCGCGCTGACGACGCTCACCACGCCCTGGCTCATCCGCGCAGCGGAGCCCGTCACGGAATTTCTCGATCGCTGGCTTCCCGCGCGCGTGCAGACATTCGCGTCGCTGTACGGCACATGGGTGGAGAAAACGCGCAAGGATAGCGGCGATGTGAAGGAACAGTCGTACGTCCGCCGTCTCATGCAGTATCTCCTCCTCGATGCGGCGCTGCTGCTCGCCATCGTCATTGGTGCCGCGGCGGAGATCGGTCGCATCGGCCCGATCCTCGAGTCACAGTTCGGCATCGACGAGTCCGCGATTCCGACAGTTGTTACGCTCGGCGCGCTCTTGCTCGCGGCGCTCCCGCTCATCGGCATTGCGCGCACCGCGCGCCAGCTCGGACGCACGCTCGCAATACGCGCGATGCCCACCGCCGCGAAGGGGCGCGTCGACTTCGCGGCCGCGCCGCGCCGCTCGCTCGTCGTCACGCTCCAGATCGGGATCATGCTCAGCATTCTCGTTCCGCTCCTCGCGATCACGCAGCCGTTCGTCACCGCTGCGCCCGGGCTGCTCACGATCGCTCTCGTCGCGTTCGTACTGGGCATCGCATTCTGGCGGAGCGCGCAATCGCTGTCCGGACACGCGCGTGCGGGCGCGGAAGCAATCGTCTCGATGCTCGGCGATCAGATGTCGACGAACAGGGAGCCGAACGCCGTGCGCACGGCAATGGCCAAGATCGACGACGTGCTGCCGGGGCTCGGCGCGCCGGTCGCGATCCGGGTGATGGTGGGAAGTCCGGCGGCGGACAAGACGCTCGCGATGCTGAACCTGCGCGGACGAACGGGGGCGACGGTGCTCGCGATCGTGCGCGCGAACGAACAGGTGCTCGTGCCGCGCGGCCGGGATGTGCTGCGCGCCGATGATGTGCTCGCAGTTGCCGGGAGCACCGAATCCGTGGATGCGGCGCGCGAATTGATCGAAGGGGAGGGGAGTGTGCGTGATGCGGACTGATGAAACTGACGACCGCGCGCGAGTTGGTTTGTGCGTGCAATGCGCGAATGTGCACGTCATTGAGAATCGTCGCGGCTCGCGATTCTATCGCTGCCGCCTCGCCGACATCGACCCCGCTTTTCTGCGGTATCCACCGCTTCCCGTGATTTCATGTCCGGGTTTCACCCCGGAAAGCGCGGCAGAGCCCTCTCAGAGGCCGTAAGTCGTTGAGGTACTTATTGGTACGCAGTCGCCTCTGTATAATGTGCTACAGTTAGAGACAGGATAAAATCGAATCGTGGTGATCATGTTCCCACGCATTCATCTATCGACACTGGGGATCGCGGTACCTACCGCTCCTTCCCATCTGCCGTGATATGGGTGTTCCCATTCGGCACGATCGGGGAAATCATGTCACTAAAGATGAAGTCGCCGCCGCAAGCATCGCGGCCCATCACGGCCAACTTTCTGCTGGCCGCGCTCTCTCCCGATGATCGCGCGCTGATCGCGATCCAGCTCAAGCCGGTGTCACTTGCCCTGCGCGAGGTGCTGTACGAACCGGGCGCGGAAATCGAGCACGTCTACTTTCCGACAACCGGCTGCGTCTCGATGATTCATGGCACGACCGATGGCTCTGTCGAAGTCGGCACGATCGGACTCGAAGGGATGGTTGGCGTTCCCGTGCTGTTGCGCGCGAGCTCCGAGCCCACGCGCGCGCTCGTGCAAGTGGAAGGCGAGGCCTATCGCATTCCCTCCGCAGCGTTCCGCGCAGTCGTTGCCGAGAGCGATCATCTCGAGCGCATCTTTCTTCGCTACGCGCTCGCCTTGTTCAACCAGGTCGCGCAGTCCGTCGCCTGCAACCGCCTGCATTCGCTCGAGGAGCGATGTGCGCGCTGGCTTCTCATCACGCACGATCGCGTCGACGGCGACGTCTTCAAGCTGACCCAGGAGTTCCTCTCCTACATGCTTGGCGTGCATCGTCCAGCCGTGACTCTCGCGGCTGGAGTACTGCAGAACGCCGGCTACATCAAGTATTCGCGCGGCACGATCACCGTCACGGATCGCATCGGTCTCGAGGGAGCTTCGTGCGGCTGCTATCAGGCGACGCAGGACGACTATGCGTCGCTCGCGAGCTAGGCACCCCATGGCTCGCTCGAAGGACGAGACCGGGACACGTCTCTCGCTCAGCTCATCGACGATCGGCAGCGCGGGGCACGATCGCACCGCGCGTGTCCTCAGAGTCGCGCCGCATCTCGATGCGGAGGCTGTCGCGGAGCTCTGCTCCGCCCTCGAACGCTCGCTCTGCGAGGGCGAGACGCTCGATTCTCCACAAGCGGAAATCGATGCCGATTTACGGAAGGCGCTGCGCGTCGCATGCGCCAAAGCGCGTCTCCAGCGTGTCCGCGCAGAGCAGCTGCTCGTCGATCTGAAGCAGTTGTGGATGACGCTTCCGACCACGCTGTCGACGCGAACCGAGGCGCGCCTGAACCGGATCGTGTCCGCGTGTATCGATGAGTACTACACCGAGGACAATCCGCCGCCTTCCTGATACTCGTCGCACTATTCTTGCGACAAAGGATTCTTCACGAATACATGCGCACGCGGGCGTATAGTCGCGTACGCGAACGGCGAGAGTAAGCGCCTCGTGGAGCAATCTTGTCCAGCTCTCATACGATTCACAGACGGTCCCTGCGAGATGCGGCCGGCACGCTCTGGCTCATCGCGGAGCTCGACGCGCGCCACGTTCCCGGCGCCATCGGATCTACGTGCCTCGTCTTCGACAGCCAAACGGTGTGCCGCCGATACTGGCACTATCCCGCTGACTGGATCGCGCTCGACGATGAGGGGCTGCTCGCATTCATGTACCAGACGCGTGAACGAAACTGAGATCTGTCGCGCGTATCACCGCGTCGTAGCCATTATCTTTCGCGGGTGACTCTCACCTCGCATCACACCTCCCGCGCCCTGTTCGCGCTCACGCTTCTCTCGGCGATGCTCGCACTCGCGGGATGTGGCGTCAGCGCCGAGAGCGGAGGCAAGGCCTTTCGCGGCACGACGCTCGCGCACGCACTGCCTCGGCCGAGCTTCACGCTCGCCGACGTGCATGGCCAGCCCTTCGACTTCCGCGCGAAGACTGACGACACGGTCACGCTTCTCTTCTTCGGCTACCTCAACTGTCCGGACGTGTGCCCGGTGCACATGACGAACATCGCGGCCGTGATGCGGAATCTCCCGTACGACGTCACCGGCAAGGTGCGCGTGGTCTTCATCACCACCGACCCCGCGCGCGACACGCCGGAGAAGCTCGGAGCGTGGCTCGCGAACTTCGATCCATCGTTCATCGGTCTGCGCGGCACGCCCGAGCAGGTGAAGGCCATCGAGAAGTCCGTCGATGTCGCCCCCGCCGCGCTCGGCGCCCCGGACTCGTCGGGCGCGTACGACGTTGGCCACGCCGCGCAGGTAATCGCCTTCACGCGCGACGACAGCGCGCACGTCGTCTATCCGTTCGGCACGCGCCAAATGGACTGGGCGCATGACCTTCCGCTCCTCGTGCAGGTGAAGTGAACGCATGAACGTGCAGTGGTGGTGTTCGGCACGAGGGATTCCCTGGAAGTGGCAGTGGCAGCCGTATCCCGGCGTGTGGCTCGCGGTGCTCGCCCTCGGCGCCGCGTACTTTCGACTGTCACGTCCTTCGGCAACGGGCGCGCACGAGGCTCCGTCGAGCACGGGCCGTCGCATCGGCGGCTGGATCGGCGTCGCACTCGTCTGGATGGCACTCGACTGGCCCGGCGGACCACTGGGCACCGGCTATCTCGCGAGCGTGCACGCGGCGCAGTTCCTCGCACTCGCGATGATCGCGCCGCCGCTGCTCCTCCGCGGGATCGACGGCGATCGCCTGCGCGCGCTGTTCGAGCGCAACGGTGCCGCGGCGAAAATCATTCGCGCGCTCACCACTCCGCTGTTCGCGATGATCATGTTCACGCTCGTGATGCTGGGAACGCACGCCGTTCTCATCGTCGACACGCTCATGCGCACGCAGCTCGGCGCATTCGCGCTGGATCTCGCCTGGTTTCTCTCCGGGCTCGCGTTCTGGTGGCCGGTAGTGATCGATGTCCCGCTGCGCGCGCACTTCGGACCGCCCATGCGCATGCTCTATCTGTTCGCAGGAACGCAGGCGCACCTCTACCTCTCGATGTGGCTCCTGCTCGCGGAATATCCGGCGTACGGCATCTACGAGCTCGCGCCGCGTGTCACCGCGCTGTCTGCGCTCGAGGATCAGCAAGTGGCTGGTGGATTACTTCTGACGCTCGGCGGTACGTACGTGCTCGCAGTCATCTCGGTGCTGTTCTTCCGCTGGTTCGCGGAGCCGCAGCCGGACGCATGAGAATCTCGTAACGTGGCGCGACGGCCGTTCGTCGAATAGGAGCGCATCCGGAAGACCGGCGCGCCTCGACCACGGGCCCAAATGTCACAAGAAGACACCGCTGTTGAATCGACGTCGCGCTCGGTAGCAATCCTGGGCGCGGACGCCCATCTCGTCACGCCCGCAGCCGAAGTCACGTGGGGAGACTTTCTCGCGGCGCTGCCGACCGCGCTTGCGATGCATCCCGAGGGCAACTCGGGTCGGGAGCCGGCAGGCGCATCACGTATTGCGGGGCGACGCGGCGGGCAGCGGAATGCGACGCTCCCGCGCGCGTACATGGCCGCGCGCGCGGTTGCGCGACGGGAGCGCGCTTCGCCGCCGAGCGCCGAAACCTCGCCGCCGATAGTGGCGAAGCCTCATTCGCTTCGCGCGATCGCCGAGAGCGCGTCGAGCGACGCGAGTTCCGCATCGATCGCACCGAGCGCTCGTACGGGGCTCGCGACCGCGGACCGCTGGCTGCTCGCGGGACTCATGCTCACGAGCAGCGTGCTCGTCGCAGTGCTCACGAGCGCTCTCACCGTGCGCGGCATGCAGCGCTCGGTAGCGCCGCCCGTCGCGGCGCGCGCGGAGACGGTCGTGACGGTGGCGGCCGCGCCGAGCACTGCCGCATCGAGCGCTGCCGCAGAGAGCACTGCCGCACAGAGCACTGTCGCGCCCGATTCGTCGACCAACGCTCGCGTCGTCACGCCGCCTGTCGAGCACCATGCGGCTTTGGTCGCGAAGCGCGTGCGCGCGGTGCCGCCCGCCACGCGCCAGCACCTCGCGCAATCGGCGCCGACGCAGCAGCTGATCGCTCCTGCGCAGCGTCCCGCGGTGACGCCGCCGTCGATCGCGCCGTCGAGCCAGACTGTGCCGAGTAGCTCGCCTGCCGCGTCATCTTCGCCCGCGACCCCTTCACCGGCTGTCGCATCGCCGTCCGCTACTCCCGCTCCCGCGCCCGCATCGGTAAACAACGCGCAGTTCCTCGAAGAGCTCCGCGCGATTCACGCCGAGATCGATGCGCGCAAGAAGCACATGGACTCGCTCACCGCCTCGCTGGACTCGCTCAAGCGCATTAAACCCTGACGCAGCCCGCTGGCACGATCGTTCCACTGCTCGCCGGGTATCTCTATATTCAGCGGCAGCACTCACTCTGTGGGCGGAGTCAACATGCAGGCTATTCGGGCAACGGCGATCGGCGCGGCGCTCTTCCTGAGCACATCGATCGCAGCGCAGGGCTCGGGCGGCGTGACGCCAAAGCGCCACGTCAACGCGAGCAAGCCGGCGAAGATTCCCGCTAAGGCTGCGAATTCCGCGCCCGCCGATTCCACCGCGCCGGTGGTTCCCGGCACGAAGGTGAACGAGTTCATGTCGTACGATTCCGCAGCGAAAACCGTCTCGCTGCAGCTCTTCGCCGCGCACGGCTCGGTGAACGGTGGAATGAATTTCAACGGCGCCTCCAACGGCGGTGCGACCATCACCGTGCCCGCGGGATGGACGGTGAGCTGGTCCTTCAAGAACGAAGACGCGATCCCGCACTCCGCGATCGTGCTCCCCAACAAGATGCCGTTCCCCGCGCAGCCAGTGGACCCCGCGATTCCGCGCGCCTACACGAATGACGTCACCGGCGGACTCCCGACTGACGGCACCGACAAGACGACCTTCAAGGCATCTCCGGCCGGCCAATACGTGATTGCGTGCGGCGTTCCCGGACACGCGCCGAGCGGCATGTGGATCAACTTCGTCGTGTCGGCGGACGCGAAAACTCCGACGTACACCACGAAATGAGTCGCTCGAGGCGCGCGCGGTGAGCGAGACGGGCGCTCGCTAGCGTGCGACTTCGCACGAAGCTCGAGATCGTGACCGCGTGCGCGGCCGTGCCGTGCGTGCTCGAGCTCTTTCCCGCCAGCCGCTCGTTCGCGTGGCTCGCACGCGTGCCCGCGGGCGGCGAGTGCGTCAGCCCTTCGCTGCTCGCCCACCACGTCGATCGCATTCTGCATCGGGGCAAGTGGATCTGGCGCCACAGCTGCCTGCGCCGCGCCACGGTGCTCGCGCTGCTCCTGCGCCGTTCCGGACACGACGCGCGCGTCGTCATCGGCGTGCGACGCGCGGAAGGGAGCGTGCTCGAGGCGCATGCGTGGATCGCCTGCGAGGGGGTGGAGCCCTTTCTCGAGCCGGCGGAGTCGATCTCGAGCTTTCAGCCGTTGAGTGCGCCTAGAGGTTGAGGAGACGCGTGGGGCGGGGCACGGGCGATGTGTGAGACCACACAAACGGATTGAACGGACGCACACGGAGAAGCCCGCAAATCGCGGTCTCCGTCAGTGTCCGTTTTTTTCGTCAGTGTCGCCTCATCAAGGAAGTCACTCGGCGCTACCCGCTCTGTTTCACTAAGCCGGACGCCCGCTATCTTTCCCGCTTCCTCTCTCCCGGCGCGAGCATGGATCGCTTACAGCAGCTCCACGACGCGGGCCAGTCGATCTGGCTCGACTTCATCGACCGTTCGCTGCTCCGCAGCGGCGAGCTCGCGCGACGCATCGAGCGCGACTCCCTCACGGGGATGACCTCGAATCCGACGATCTTCGAGAAAGCGCTCGCCGAGGGGCGTGCGTACGATGCGCAGCTCGCGGGCGCGTCACCGGAGCTGAGCGCGTGGGAGCTGTTCGAGCTCGTCGAGACCGACGACGTGCGCGCTGCGTGCGACATCTTCCGCGCCGTTCACGAGAAGAGCAAGGGTGTCGACGGCTACGTGTCGATCGAGGTCTCACCCGGAGCGGCGAATAGCGTCGACGACACGATCGCCGAAGCGCGGCGGCTGTGGGCGGTGGTCGATCGGACCAATGTGATGATCAAGGTGCCGGGCACCGAGGCAGGCGCGACCGCGGCGCGGCGTCTACTCGCGGATGGCATCAACGTCAACATCACGCTGCTCTTCTCGGTGGATGCGTACGCGACCATCATCGAGTCGTACATCTCGGCGCTCGAGGAGCGCGCGAAGCGCGGGCTGCCACTGAGCGCGATCGCGTCGGTCGCGTCGTTCTTCGTGAGCCGCGTGGATACGGAGGCCGAGAAGCGCCTCGACGCGATCGTCGCCGCCGCGCCGGCGCGTGCCGATGAGGCGAAGGCGTTTCGCGGGCGCATCGCAGTGGCGAATGCGAAGCTCGCCTATGCGCTCTTCCGCGAGAAGTTCTCGGGCGCGCGCTGGGAGGCGCTCGCTTCACGCGGCGCGCGCGTGCAGCGCCCGCTGTGGGCCAGCACGAGCGCGAAGAACCCCGCCTATCGCGATGTGGTGTACGTCGAGGATCTCATCGGCCCCGACACGGTGAACACGATGCCGCCGGCGACGATCACCGCCTTCGCGGATCATGGCGTGACGAAGCGCACCGTGGACACCAACATCGATGAGGAGCGCGCGCTCATCGCGAAGCTCGAGAAGTTTGGCGTGCCGCTGAAGGGCATCACCGACACGCTTCTGCGCGAGGGGCTCGCGAGCTTCGAGAAGTCGTTCGACACGCTCATTGCGGGACTCGAGGCCAAGCGGCGCACGCTCGGCGCTACCGTCAGCGCCGAATAGCTTCGGAGTTAAGAGTAACTGCTCACTGCGAGCACGAATCAAACCAATGAAGACGAATCGAACCGTTGGTGCGATGGGCTGACGTCACACTTGGAAAGAGCTGTTTTTTTGGTTAACAGCCCACGCCCTCAGCCTCTATTCGCGCGGTTCCATTCAAGATTTTTTTCAAACTCGCGCGACAGAATTCAGTCGCCACAAGATTCGATTCGTCTTCATTGGTTTGATTCGTGCACGCAGTGAGCAGTTACTCTTCACTCCTCCCTGAGCCGCGGGCCGGACTCTCTCAGTGGCAACCCGACACCACTCCCGTCACGAGATCGAGACTACACGTCAGCGCGCCCACCTGCAGCACAGCCGTCGCTGATCCGTCGAAGGTGACCTTCGCGACGCGCGTGACCGTCTTGTCGAAGGCGCCCGCGGTGACGTGGATCGTCAGATTCCGCGAGAACGAACCGGACGTGGGATACGGATTGTCGGCGCGCGGCATTGTGAAGGTGAGCGCGTCTGCGGTGTCTGCCGCCGTGTAGGCGAAGATGCGCGTGACGTTGTTCACCGCGTACGTGCTGCTGTCGTGCGCGATCCCCGCGCCATTCCACGTGTGCAACACCGGCGGCCCGTGCGTCACCACCATCGACGCCGTGTCGGCCTCGTTGATCGAGAACGTCTTGCCGGGCTTCACGACGCTCGCGAAGGTGCCGCTGCGCGTCCAGCGGTGATTCACGGAGTCGGTAAGCGTGGCGCTCCATCCAAGTGCGTAGCTCCCGCCACTCCAGAAACGCACCTGCCGCGTGATCGTGAGTCCCCGATCCGTGTACGCGATGCAGCCGAACCATCCGTTGGCATCCGGCCCGCCGCACGTCACCGTCCGCGAGTCCGTGCCAAAGCCGGCGCCGCTCCGCCCCGCCAGGAAGGTCGACGATCCGGCGCTCATGTGCTCCTCGAAACTCTCGTTCTCCTGGAACTGGCTCACCCCATCCGCAAAGCTCTCACCCGCGTCGGCGGCCACCGTCTGATCGATCTCGCTGTCCGCAACCGTGGTACCGGAATTGACGGCGGAGTCGGAGCTACAGGCAGCTGCGGCCATGATCGCTGCCATGGCCACCATCGTGGCAATGGCGGTAGCGCGACGTCCAATCGGCATATCGTGACCCTCCACTAGATTTGTGAATGACTCTCTGTGATCTGCCGATGAGACGTCCGCGCTCGCACCTCGTTAAGGCGTCCTCGGACGGGTATTTTCTCCCCGCCTGTCACAGAATCGACCATCCCTGCTCGTTCTCCCCCACCCGGACCTGATCTTGGCCTCGCCGATTCCTCGCACAAAGATCGTCTGCACGCTCGGCCCCGCCTCCAACAGCGAGAGCGTGATCAAGTCGCTCATGCAATCCGGGCTCGATGTCGCGCGCATCAACTTCTCGCACGGCACGCACGACGAGCATGCGGCGACGATCGCCCTCGTGCGCAAGTGCGCGACGATGCTCGGCCGCCCCGTCGCCATTCTTGGCGATCTCCAGGGCCCGCGCATTCGCGTGGGCGATCTCCCGGCGCCACGCGAGCTCCAGGCCGGCGATGACATCGTCCTCGTGCCCGAAGGACTCGAAACGCCGAACGAGATTCCGGTGACCTACGAGGCACTCGCGCACGACGTGCGCGTGGGCGACCGCGTGCTCATGGACGATGGGCTGATCGACCTCGTGGTGCTCGACGTCAACGCACCGCGCGTGCGCGCGCGCGTCGTGCACGGCGGGCTGCTGCGTAGCCACAAGGGAATGAATCTCCCCGGGGTCGCGGTCTCCGCGCCGTCCATCACCGAAAAGGATCGCGCCGACATTACCTTCGCCGTGGCGCAGCAGCTCGACTACCTCGCGCTCAGCTTCGTGCGCCGCGCCGAGGATATCTCGTCGCTGCGACTGCTCATCCCAGCCGGGATGCTCGTCGTCGCGAAGATCGAGAAAGACACCGCGCTCGCCGCGATCGGCAGCATCGTCGAGGCCTCCGATGCCGTGATGGTCGCGCGTGGCGACCTCGGCGTCGAGCTCCCCTTCGAGGAAGTGCCGATCGCGCAGAAGCGCATCATCGCCGTCTGCAACGCGCTCGGACGTCCGGTGATCACCGCCACGCAGATGCTCGAGTCGATGGTGACGAATCCGCGTCCCACGCGCGCCGAGGCGAGCGATGTCGCCAACGCGATTCTCGATGGCACCGACGCCGTGATGCTGTCAGCCGAGACGGCGGCGGGGGCGTATCCGCAGCTCGCGGTCGCCGCGATGACGCGCATCATCATGGAGATCGAGCGTCGCCCGCTCCCGCACGCCGCCCTCGAGGTGCCACAGGATGTGGAAGGGCACGTGGCGACCGAGGATGCGATCGCCGCCGCGACGACAGCCGCTGCGCGATCGCTCGGCGCGCCGCTCGTAGTGGTGATCACAAAGAGCGGATTCAGCGCGCGCATCATCGCGTCGCATCGTCCGGGTGTGCCGATCCTCGTGCTCACGGATACCGAGCGCACCTTCCGGCAGCTCGCACTCGTGTGGGGCGTAGTTCCGGAGCTCGTGCCGCGCGCGGCGACCTACGAAGAGATGTTCGAGCACGCGCGCTCGGTGATCGAGCGGCGCGGGCTTGCCCAGCGCGGCGATCGCGTGCTCGTGACCGCTGGTGTCCCGTTCGACGTGCCGGGGACCACGAATCTGCTGCGCGTCGAGGTGGTGTGAGGCTCACCTTCCTCGGCACGGGGACGAGCTTCGGCGTTCCGCAGATCGGCTGTGACTGCGAGGTGTGCAACAGCAGCGATCCGCGCGACCGACGCTCGCGCAGCGGCGCGCTCGTGGAGACGGATGCGGGCAAGCGCATCCTCATCGACACGCCGCCCGAGCTCCGGCTGCAGTTGATCGCGGCGCGCGTCGACCACGTCGACGCGATTCTGTTCACGCACGAGCACGCGGATCACATCCACGGCATCGACGATGTGCGTGCGCTCTCGGCGCGCAGCAAGACCCGGCTTCACATGTACGGGCCGGCGGAAACGGTGCGCACGCTGGAACAGCGCTTTGCGTACATCTTCGACGAGCGCATGCGGCCGCTGCCGGGCACCACGAAGCCCGAGGGCGATCTCACGACGCTCGTCGCAGGCGAGCCGGCGGAGATCGCGGGCGAGCGCGTGATGCCGATCGCCGTTCCGCACGGCCACACGACGGTGTTCGGCTACCGCATCGGCGCCCTCGGCTACGTCACCGATGCGAAGCGACTCCCGCCGGAGGCGCTCGAGGCGCTGCGCGGCGTAGAGGTGCTCGTGCTTAACGCGCTCTTCTGGCGCGAGCATCCCACGCACATGAGCGTGCCCGAGGCCATCGAGACGGCGCACACGGTGGGCGCGGAGCGCACGTACCTCACCCATCTCACGCACGACAACTTCCACGCGAAGCTGGAAGAGGCGCTGCCGCCGGGGATTTTCCCGGCGTACGATGGCTTGACGGTCAGCGTTCGCTGACCTTGGGCTTGACGGTCAGCATTCTCTGACGTTCGGGTCCGGTCGTCGAGGTAGATTTGGAATCCAGGTTCGCGGCCAACGCCGCATGAGATGGAGGCTCCAACCCTTGCCTCGCGGAGTGGGGTTGGCGACTTTCCTCCTTCTTCCTCGTTCCCCGCTCGGGAGCCTGGAGACGACGACTTTGGAGGAGTAATGCAGGCTCAGGGAACGGCGTCGTCGACCGCATTTGGCGGCGACATCGAGGTACATCAAGGACGGCTCACCGTCCACAACGAGGCGGCGCTCCGCACGGCGAAGATGGACACGCTCGTGCGTCAGGCGGTGTTCGGCGAGGGGCAGGCGAAGGACACGGCCCAGTGGATGATCTGGGAGACGGCACAGGCCGTCGGCGTGCGCCCGGCGTCCATTCACGCGCTGTACGAGGCGCGCGGCCGCGGTGAGGTGAGGGGGTTCACCGTTCCCGCGATGAATGTGCGCGGCATGTCGTACGACACGGCGCGCGCCATCTTCCGCACCGCCGTGCGCATGAACGCCGGCGCGTTCATTCTCGAGATCGCCCGTTCGGAGATCGCCTACACCGCCCAGCGCCCCTCCGAGTACGTGATCGTGATGCTCGCGGCCGCGCTGCGCGAGGGTTTTCGCGGCCCCGTGTTCATTCAGGGCGATCACTTCCAGGTGAACGCAAAAAAGTTCGCTGCCGACCCGACGGGCGAAGTCGCCGCGGTGAAGCAGCTGGCCCTGGAGGCAATCTCCGCCGGCTTCTACAACATCGATGTCGATACGTCGACGCTCGTCGACATCCATCTTCCGACGCTCGACGCGCAGCAGGAGCTCAACTACGAGACGGCCTCGGAGATTGCGGCCTATGTGCGCTCGATCGAGCCTGCGGGGGTGACGATCTCGATCGGCGGTGAGATCGGCGAGGTCGGCACGCAGAACAGCACCGTCCCCGAGCTGCGTGCGTTCATGTCGGGCTTCGTGAAAGCGCTCGAGAAGCGCGCGCCCGGAGCGGTCGGGCTTTCGAAGATCTCGGTGCAGACGGGAACCTCGCACGGCGGCGTTGTGCTCCCCGATGGCGGGATCGCCGACGTGAAGCTCGACCTCGCGGCGCTCGAGGCGCTCTCCAAAGTCGCGCGTGATGAGTTCGGAATGTCTGGCGCCGTGCAGCACGGCGCGTCGACGCTCCCCGACAGCGCGTTCGACAACTTCCCGCGCATCGAGACGGCCGAGATTCATCTCGCGACGAACTTTCAGAACATTTTGTACGAGCAGATGCCCGCCGAGCTTCGCGCGCGCATCTACAAGTGGCTCGACGAGAATGCGAAGGACGAGCGCAAGGCCGGCGACTCCGACGAGCAGTTCTATTACAAGAGTCGGAAGAAGGCACTGGGGCCGTTCAAGCGCGATCTCTGGGATCTTCCGGAGGATGTGAAGGCGAAGATCGGCCGCGCGTACGACAAGACCTTCGGCTTTCTGTTCGAGCAGCTACGCATCGGCGGCACTGCCGACGCGGTCACTCGCTTCGTGGCGGCGCCGGAGCAACGCCGGCGCATCTCGGGGGGCGTCGCGGTGGAGGCCGCGCCCGACGATCCGGACGCTGGCGAATGATCACGCGGGCGCCGCGCCATCACTCTGGCTCGGCGCCCTCGCGCGACTGGCTGGCCGGGCAGCCCACGAGCTGAAGAACCCGTTGAATGGTCTTGCGCTGAATCTCGAGGTCGTGCGGTCTCGCAGTGTACGGGCAGGAACACAGGGGGCGGCGCTGGCCCCCTTCGCAGCGGCCGCAGCAGCAGAGCTCGAACGCACGATTCCCCTGGTCGAAGCCCTGTTGGCGTTGGCGCGGCCGGCTGTAAACCCCGTAGATTTGCGAGTAGTACTGGATCCGCTCCTGGTCTTGTACGGCGCCATTGCGGCGACCGGGGGCGGATCGTTGACAGTGGTGTATGAAGCGGAACATATGTTTGTGGCAGCCGACGGCGACACCGCCCGCGCTCTCCTCGCCGAGGCGCTCGATGTCACCATCGGCGCCAATCTCGAGGTCTCCGGCAAGCTCGCGGAGTCCGACGGAAATGTGTCGCTGCGACTGATCGGCGGCGCCGGAAGGCCGATCGCTGCTAAGATGGAAGGACTCGCTGCCGACTGCGCCATTCGGCTCAGCTCCGACGAAGACGAAACACACCTGCTGTTCCCTGCGCTCGCGCGTGCTGGAGTCGACTCGAATACATGACCGCCAAGATCCTGATCGCCGACGATGAACGCGCCATCACCGAAGGGTTGAGCGCCATTCTTCGCGACGAAGGCTACGAGACCGAGATCGCGAGCGACGGCCAGCGCGCGCTCGAGCGCCTCATCGCGGAGCCGTTCGGCGTCGTCCTCGCCGATCTCAAGATGCCGAAAGTCGACGGCGTCACCCTGCTGCGCGAGATCCGTCAGCGCGGCATGGCCACTGAGTGCATCGTCATCTCGGGGCAGGGCACCATCCGCTCCGCCGTCGACGCCGTCACCGATGGTGGCGCTTTCTATTTCATCGAGAAGCCGCTCAACGCCGAGAAGTTGAGCGAGCTCAAGGCGCTGATCAAAAAGGCGATCGAGAGCTTCGAGCTGAAGCAAACCAATCGCGCCCTCACCACCGAGCTCCAGACGCTCACGCACTACGGCGAGCTCACGGGGCAGTCCGAAGCGATGCGCACGGTCTACGGCATCCTCGACGCCGTCGCTCCCTCCACGGCCTCCGTCCTCATACTCGGCGAAAGCGGCACGGGGAAGGAACTGGTTGCGCGCGCAATCCATCAAAAGAGTGATCGCGCGAAAGGGCCGTTCCTCGCGCTGAACTGCGCCGCGCTTCCCAAGGACATCCTCGAGAACGAGCTGTTCGGCCACGAGAAAGGCGCCTTCACCGGCTCCACGAACGAGAAGCCGGGCGCCTTCGAGATGGCTGATGGCGGCACTCTCTTTCTGGACGAAGTCGGGGAGATGGCGACCGACATCCAGGTGAAGCTCCTCCGCGCGCTCGAGTCGCGTTCGGTCAGGCGCCTGGGCGGCAAGAAAGAGATTCCTGTCGACATCCGCGTCGTCGCCGCCACGAACAAGAACTTGACGCAGGCGCTCGACGACGGAGAGATTCGCGAGGATCTCTACTATCGGCTCGCCGTGGTCGAGATAGAGCTCCCGCCGCTGCGCGATCGCGTGGGCGACATCAAGCTGCTCGCGGCGGAGTTCCTCAATCGCTTTTCGCGCGAGAACGGCAAGAAGATCCAGGCCTTCGAGGATGACGCGATGGAGTGGATTCTGCGCCACAACTGGCCGGGCAACGTGCGCGAGCTTCGCAATACGATCGAGAGCGCGGTTATCATGTCGAAGGGGACGAGCATCGGCACCGCCGACATCATCCCCCGCCGGCTGCGCGCGCAGGCCGACAGCAGTCAGGCGACGGTCACGCTCAACGTGGGCGCGACCCTTGCCGATGTGAGACGCCAGATGCTCTTGCGGACGTTCTCCGCGACGGGCGGCGATGTCGAGCGCACCGCGCGCACGCTCGGAGTGTCGGAGCGGGAGGTGCGCGCCGAGCTGGGCACGCTCATCGGCGCCGCGGCGACGAGCGACATCCAGAGCGATGGAAACGTCGAAACGAACGGCGCGACGAAACCGGTGGTGAAGGCCGTCGCGGCAAAGGAGAAGAGCAGTGAGAAGGCGAAAGGGAAGGCCAAGGGGCGTCGGTAAAAACGAGGGAGTCTGTATGTCGCGACACGAAGAAGATGATGACGAACGCTATTACGTGATCGAGGAGAAGAGCGGCGGCGGGCTCGGCTCTTTTCTGCTCGGCGCAGCCATCGGTGCGGGGATCGCGCTCCTGCTCGCTCCGCAGTCGGGCGAGGAGACTCGTCGCGACATCAAGCGCAAGGCGAGCGAAATGAAGGATGCCGCGAAGGATGTTGCGGGTGACTGGGGCGACACCGTGGTGGACCGCTACGCGAAGGCAAAGCGCACCGTGGGCAGCACCATTGACTCCGCGCGCCAGGCGATCGACCTGAAGAAGCATCAGGCGACCGAGGCGATTCGCGCGGGCCGCGAGGCGGCGGCGCAGGCGCGTGAGGAGCTCGAGGCGAGGCTCGCGGAGACGAAGGCGGCGTACCAGGCTGGCGCCGACGTCTCGCGCACGCCGCCGCGTCGCGCGGCCGCCGCGCAACCGCTACCGAGGGACACGGAGCCCGGCGATCCGCACGCCGGCTGAGCCGGCCGCGAACGGCCCTCTCACTCGATGAACGGCCGCTCGTTCCTCCACCGCTTCTGGTGGACGGTGAAGGACTACGCGCGTCGCATTTGGGATGTCGCCGGCGAAGACAACATTTCGTTTCTCGCCGGCGGCATTGCGTTCAACCTCCTGCTCGCCGCGGTTCCGTTCACGCTGCTCCTGCTCTCCGGGCTCGGCTACGTGCTCAACGAGAGCGCCGAGCAGTCGACGAACATCATCTGGGCGTTCATCGACAACTTGCTGCCGCCGCACGCGGAGACCGGCGACGTGCAGCTGCACCGGGTGCTCGACGGCGTCATCAAGGCGCGCGGATCCGTGGGGCTGCTCGGCGCGATCGCCTTCATCTGGTTCTCGACGCGCCTCTTCGGGACGCTTCGCTCCGCACTCTGTGAAGTGTTCGACATCGAGCAGGGGCTCGACTTCATCAAGGGGAAGCTGTTCGACATCAAGATCACGATCGTGAGCACGCTGCTCTTCGTGGTCTACACGGTGTTGTCCGCGTATCTCAAGATCGCGACGAGCAAGGCGATGGGCGCGCTCACGGAGGTCGGCTTTCGCGCTTCGTTCCGCATTCGGCTCGAATTCTGGTTCGGCAACATCCTCGCCCTGATGTTCATCATCGGGATGTTCTTCTCGCTCTACAAGTTTTTGCCGAGCCGGAAGATTCGATGGGAGGCGGCGATGGTGGGGGCGTTGTTCACGAGCGTGCTGTTCGAGCTCGCGAAGCAGCTCTTCACGGCGTACATCGGGTCGTTCAATCCAGGGAGCCTGTACGCGGGCACGCTATACGGCATCGTGATCGTCGTGTTCTGGGTGTACTACGCGGCGCTCATTTTCATTCTGGGCGGCGAGGTGGGGCAGGTGTACGAGCTACGGCGCACGCGGCGGTTGCAGCGTGAGACGTTCGAGGGTTGAGGGGTTGGTGTTGTGAGGGATGGAGTAACTGCCAACTGCGAACACGAATCAGACCAATAACGACGAATCGAACCGTGTATGGGAGAGAGTCTCTCGCTGCGTCGGGGTTGATTCTTCTTTGGTGTGAATAGGGATGAAGTAACTGCCAACTGCGAACACGAATCAGACCAATAACGACGAATCGAATCATGTACGGGAGAGAGTCTCTCGCCTCGTCGGATTCGATTCGTCTTTTGGTGTGATTAGGGATGAAGTAATTGCCAACTGCAAGCACGAAAACGGCAAAAAAGGGCCGGAATCGAATCTTGTGGAGACGGATTTTAGCCGCTCTGGCTCATGAAGCGATTTATTGGTTGACTGCGCAGATGGAAGCGAAGCGTTGAGCCTTTTGAAAAAAAATAAAAGAGCCTTCCACACGCGTCGTCAGCGCGTCGCACAGACAGTTCGATGCCGGCCTTTTTTTCCTTTTTCGTGCTCGTAGTTGGCAGTTCGCGATCGAATCATGTACGCGCGAGAATCTCTCGCTGCGTCGGGTTCGATTCGTCTTTCATTGGTTTGATTCGTGATGAGCAGTTGCAGGTACTATCCGCTGCCTTCGCGCTCCTCTTGTCTGTTTCGTGATCAGGGATGAAGTAACTGCCAACTGCGTTCACGAATCAGACCAATAACGACGAATCGAATCATGTACGGGAGAGAATTTCTCGCCGCGTCGGGTTCGATTCGTCTTTTATTGGTTTGATTCGTGGTCAGCCGTTGCAGGTACTAGCCGCTGCCCTACGCAGGTACTGTCCGCTGCCTTACGCAGGTACTCTCCGCTGCCTTACCGAGATTGGCTCGAAGGTTGCTTGCTGCGATAGCCTCTCCAGCGGAGCTCGGACAACGTGAAAAAGGCCTTCGTAGTGCTCGCGCTCGCGGCGGGAGTACTCGCCGGATGCAAGAAAAATTCGGATGGCGATGTCGTCGTGCAGACGCCTCGCGTGACGTCCCAAACGGACACGGTCAAGATGCCCGTCGTGGAAACGTCGAAGGACACGATCACGGCCGTGACGCCGAAATTGGAAGTGAAGAAAGAGACGACGAGCGTGACCGTGCCCAAAGTGACGGTCAAGCAAAAGCCCTGATGCACGAGGCGTGTCGGCGAGGGGCGAATGTTGTCGCGCCTCTCGCCGGCGCGTATATTTCAGTCGTCCCAGGTCCCGAGGGAAGTTCGCCCTCTAACTCCGTCAGGACCGAAAGGTAGCAGCGGCATGAGGTGCCGTTCCTCGCCTCGTCAGACCTGGGATATTGCGCGGAAAACTGAACGCCCGTGGGGCGGCAGCGTCGCGCAATCTCATAGCTGGTGAACCGGTCGAGGAGAGCCCGGCGGGCAGACCGCCGGGCTCTCCTCGCATTTCCCGCCGCCATGCACATCTCGCTCGCCCGCAAGTACCGCCCGAAACGCTTTGCCGATGTGGCGGTTCAGTCGCACGTCAGCAACACGCTCAAGGGCGCGATCGCCCGCGGGCGGGTCGCCCACGGCTATCTGCTGTGCGGGCCGCGCGGCGTGGGGAAGACGACGCTCGCGCGCGTGCTCGCGATGGCGCTCAACTGCGAGAACAAGACGGACGACGGCGAGCCGTGCGGCGTGTGCTCGAGCTGCACGCGCATCTGGACCGGGAGCACGAGCCTCGACGTCGTGGAGATCGACGCGGCATCGAATCGCGGCGTCGATGACGCGCGCGATCTGCGCGAGCGCGCGATGTACGCGCCGTCGGGGGACAACCACTACAAGGTCTACATCGTCGACGAAGCGCACATGCTCACGCGCGAGGCGTGGAATGCGCTGCTCAAGGTGCTGGAGGAGCCGCCGCCGCGCGTCGTGTTCGTGTTCGCCACCACCGAGCCGCAGAAGATCGCTCAGGCGGCAGCGCCGGTGCTGAGCCGCCTGCAGCGCTTCGACTTCAAGCGCATCGGCCCCGCCGATGTGCGCGCGCGGCTCGCCGCGGTGCTCGCGACGGAGAACGTCGAGGCGACGCCGGACGCGCTCGCGATGCTCGCGCGCGCGGCGGACGGCTCGATGCGCGATGCGCTCAGCCTCGCGGACCAGACGCTCTCGCTCGGCGAAGGCGTGATCACGGCTGAGCGTGTGCGTGAGGCGCTGGGGCTCATCGCGGAAGATGAATATCTCGCGATCTACGATCTCATCGTGGCACGTGATGCGGCGGCGATCTTTCCCGCCGTCGCGCGCCTCGTGGATGCCGGCGTGGACCTCGGCGCCTTTCTGGGCGGACTCGCGGACATTCTGCGCGCGGCGCTCGCGCTCGCGCTGGGGGATGAGACCGGCGGGCTCGCGGAGCTCTCGGATCGTACGCGCGAGGATCTCAACGCGCGCGCCGGGCAGCTGGCTGCGGGCGATCTCCTGCGGATGCTGAGCGCGATCACGGAGCTCGAGCCGCGCTTTCGCCGGAGCGGACAGCAGCAGATGCTGGTCGAGACAATGCTCGTGCGCTTCGCGCTGATGGATCGCACGGTGTCGCTCGAGGACGTGCTGCGCGGGCTCGGACCCGGCGATGGCGGAGGCACGGAGAGCGATGGGCGCGGCGCGCAGCGTCCTTCGCCGCCGCGCCCGCCGCAGCCGGCTCCTGCGCGCACGTCACCGCCCGCGCCACACGCCGTCGCGCCCGCGCCCACCGCGTCGGCTCCGGTTGCGCCTGCACCAGCCGCGTCCGCATCCGCGACGCATCAGCCCGCGCCCGAGCGCCTTGCGATCACCGTCGCCGCGCTTCGCGATCGCTGGGAATCCATTCTCGCGAAGCTGCGGAGCGATGGCCGCATGACGCTGGTCGCCGCGCTCGAGCATGCGACGGCGTCCGAGGTGTCGCCTGCGGGAGAGATCACCTTTGAGCTCACGGCGGATTTCGCGGATCTCGAGGTGCCGATCATGAATGGCGCGCGGGAATTGCTATCGGCGATCGGGGCGCAGCTGGAAGGCGCGACGCGCATCGTGGTGCGCGTCCCCGTCGCGCCGCCGGTGCGCGAGGGCGCGACGCGCCGGCTCTCGGCGGAGGCGGTGAAGGCGGAACGGCTCTCGACGCTGCGGCGGCGCGATCCCTCGCTCGACGCGGCGGTGCGCGAGCTCGATCTCGAGCTCATGGATTGAGGGCGATTCATCCGTTGCGGCGGTCGTCTTACACTCGGTAGCTTGCGGCTCCGCAGGCCACTTTTCTACGGGATGTCATGGCTGATTTCATGAAGATGCTGCAGCAGGCGCAGCAGATGCAGGGCAAGCTGCAGCAGATGCAGGAAGAGATGGAGAAGCTGACGCTCACCGCCACGAGCGGGGGCGGGATGGTCACGGCCACCGCCGACGGGAAAGGGCAGATCAAGCGCATCCAGATCGATCCCTCGGCCGTGAGCGCCACCGACGTCGAGATGCTGGAGGACCTCGTGCTCGTCGCGGTCACCGAGGTGCAGAAGAAGGCCGCACTGGCCGCGCAGGAAGAGATGCAGAAGGTCACCGGCGGCCTCAATCTGCCGTTCAAGCTGCCCTTCTGATGTCGGCGATCGACGAGCTGGCGACCGAGCTGTCGCGGCTGCCGGGGATTGGGCGCAAGACCGCGCTCCGCCTCACCTACCACTTGCTTCGACAGCCGCCTGAGCAGAGCCGGCGGCTGGCCGACGCGCTGGGGGGGCTCTCCGATCGCGTGCGCCGCTGCTCCGTGTGCGCCAACCTCACCGAGGCCGATCCGTGCGACATCTGCGGCGATGCCCGCCGCGATCGGGCGGTGGTGTGCGTCGTCGAGGAGGCGAGCGACATTGGCGCCATCGAGCGCGCGGGCGAGTACCGCGGCGTATATCACGTGCTCAATGGCCGGCTGTCGCCGCTGGATGGTGTGGGGCCGGAAGACCTCAACGTCGACCGCCTGGTGGAGCGAGTGACCCCTGGTACCGTGCGCGAGGTGATCATCGCCACAAATCCAAGCCTGGAGGGGGAGGCGACGGCGCTATATGTGCAAAGACAGCTGGCATCGCACGTTCCGATGATCTCGCGCATCGCGCGCGGGATCCCAGTAGGGGGCGATCTCGAGTACGCCGATGGCGTCACGATCGCCCAGGCACTTTCTGCGCGAAGGGAGATGTAATGGCACGTGTGAGCTGGAAGGCGATGGGGGCCGGCTTCGCCGGTGGCGTTGTGGTGGGTTTAATCGTCTGGACTCAACAGACCCATCGTGACCGGTACAACCTGTTCAGCACGAGCGCCTGGCGCCGATTGGCGGCTTTGGGGCACATCGGAGGGACGGCAAGTGCCCAGAACGTGGTGCTTCTGCGTGACTACGTAGCCTGGGAGACTCGTCCCAAGCTGCGCCGTCGTGGCGAGCGTCTCCTGCGCCAAATGGAACAGTCCCTCGTCTGAAGGACCCTCGATGCCCGTTGGTGCTGCCAGCTGGTCATTTACCGAAGATGACCTCGGCGCGATCATGCGATCGCTCCAGCAGTTCTTATACGACAGCAATGCCCGCTGCGCGATGCTCGTCGATCGCTCCGGGCAGCTCGTCGCCACCGTGGGCGAACAGCCGCGCTTCGACGCCACCTCGTTCGCCACGCTCACCGCGGCCGACTTCAGCGCGAACGACCAGCTCGCACGCCTCATCGGCGAGACGGAGTTCAGCTCCCTCTTCCATCAGGGCGAGCAGGAGTCGATGTATCTGGTAGACATCGCCCGCCGCGTAATTCTCGTGGTCCTCTTCGACAATCGCACGACGCTCGGGCTGGTGCGCCTGAAGGTGAAGGGAACGGTGGAGGAGCTGGCCCGCCTCTTCACCGCGATGTTCCAGCGGGCGCGCGATACCATGCATCAGCCGAACATCCTGGCGGGCGCCGAGGATGAGATCGATCGACTGTTTCAGTAAGCGAAGGACACTCCAATGTCGATGATCAACTACGCCGCCCGTGAAATCTCCTGCAAGATCGTGTATTACGGTCCGGGGCTTGGCGGCAAGACCACGAATCTCGAGCACGTGTACGGCCGCGTGCAGCCGAACACCCGCGGCAAGCTGATCTCCCTCGCGACGGAGACCGAGCGCACGCTCTTCTTCGATTTCCTCCCAGTGGACCTCGGGACCATTCGCGGCTTCAAGACGCGCTTCCATCTCTACACCGTTCCCGGCCAGGTATACTACAACGCGAGCCGGAAGCTGATTTTGAAGAGTGTGGACGGAATCGTGTTCGTCGCCGATTCGCAGGTCGAGCGAATGGAAGCGAACCAGGAAGCGATGCAGAACCTGTACGAGAACATGCTCGAGTATGGGTACGATCTCTCCACGATGCCGTTCGTGATTCAGTACAACAAGCGCGATCTTCCGAATGCGGCGCCGCTCGCGGAATTGCAGGCGGCGCTCAATCCGGGGTTCGAGGTGTTCGAATCGCAGAAGCAGCGCATCGCTCCCGATCCGTATCATGCGGGAGAAAATCTCATCGATCAGATTCCCACTGGAGAGTGGGTGGAGCGGGCACCATACTTCGAAGCGGTCGCGGTCACGGGAGATGGCGTATTCGACACGCTCAAGGCAGTGAGCAAGCTCGTACTCAAGACGCTCGCCTGAACTCGGCGCGCGGGAGAGCGCGATGAACCTCCCCAACGCGCTCACCGTCGCCCGCATCTTCGCTGCACCCGTCGTTGCCGCGCTTCCGTTCATCGAGCGCTGGGACGCGCGCCTCTTCGCCTTCGTGCTGTTCCTCGTCGTGGCGATCACCGACTACTACGACGGCAAGCTGGCCCGCACGCACGGCATGGTCACGGATCTGGGCAAGCTCCTCGATCCGATCGCCGACAAACTGCTGCTGCTCGCGACGTTCGTCCCGATGTTCATCCTTGTCGGGTCGGGACGCTCGCTCTCCCTCTGGTCGCCGCATCCGGTCTTCACGGTGGACGGCATGATGGTCATCGTCGGTCCGGGTGGCCTGGGCGCGAACGATGTCTTCCCCTATCTCACGCCGTTCGGTGTGTACGGGCTCCCGTGGTGGATCATCGCCGTCGTGCTCGGGCGCGAGGCGTTCATGACCCTCTATCGCATGGTGCGCGCGAGCAAGGGCGAGATCATCTCGGCCAGCCGCATGGGCAAGTGGAAGACGGGATTCCAGTGGACATGGGTGGGCGCGACTTTCTTCTGGTTCGCGGCGGCGACGGCCGCGGCACAGTACCACTGGCACGGCCCCTGGTGGATCGGCTTCGCGTATTTCAACGGGATCGTGAACGTCGTCTCGATGATCGTCGCGGTCGGGCTGACAATGTACTCGCAGATGTTGTATTTGCGGCGGCCAAAGGGGGGAGTGGCGAGCGGGTAGTAACTGCTCACGGCGTGCACGAATCAAACCAATAAAGACGAATCGAATCATGTAAGGCTGGCTGCATCTCGCGGGCCGACCTCGCCCCGCGCCAGGTTCGATTCCGGCCTTTTTTTGCCTTTTTCGTGCTCGTAGTTCTGCCCGCAAGCGACAGGGGCAAACTTCTAACTACGAGCACGAAAAAAACATAAAAACGGCCGGAATCGAATCATGTTTAACGGACTTCATCTCGGCGGGCCGATCTCGCCCGGCGCCAGGTTCGATTCGTCTTCATTGGTTTGATTCGTGTTCGCAGTGAGCAGTTACTCGTAGCTAATCGCTCCTACGTGTGCTCCACCCTCTGAAATCACTCGAGATTTTTCGTGCAAATAGAATTGCTCACCATCGGTGACGAGCTCCTGCTCGGCTTCACCGTCGACACCAACGCCGCCTATCTCGCGCGCGAGCTCGCCGCGATCGGCGTCGAGATCGTGCACCGCGCCACCGTTGGCGACGATGCGGAACAGATCGCTGCCGCCGTGGGCGAGGCGATCGAGCGCACCGGCGCCGTCATCACCACCGGCGGGCTCGGACCCACCGCCGATGATCGCACGCGCCCCGTGATCGCGAAGCTCTTCGGGCGCGAGCTCGTGCTCGACGAGTCGATCGTCGCGCAGATCGAAGCGCGCTTCTGGCGCATGAGCTCCGCGAAGATGCCGCAGACGAACATCGTGCAGGCGATGGTCCCCACCGGCGCGCGCGTGCTCCAGAACAATCACGGCACGGCGCCGGGACTCTGGATCGACGACGCGAAAGGCCGCTGGGTCGCGATGCTCCCCGGCGTGCCGCGCGAGATGCGCGGGCTCACCCACGACGCGATCCTTCCGATCCTTCGCGAGCGCATCGGCGCCGCGCCCGTCGCCATCGTCTCGCGTACGCTGCGCACCACTGGGATCGGCGAGTCCGCGCTCGCCGAGCGGCTCGGTGATCTGTCGCAGAGCGTGGAAGGGATGCCGCTCGCCTTTCTTCCGGGATGGGCCGGCGTCGACCTCCGTCTCACATCACGCACGCTCGCGCCCGGCGAGGCAAAGCTCGCCCTCGATGCCGGCGCGCGGATGCTGCGCGAAGTGGCGGGCCCCGTGGTGTACGGCGAGGAGAGCGACGATCTGGCCGAGCTCGTGCTCGGGGTGTGTCGCGAGCGCGGTTACTCGATCGCGGTGGGCGAGAGCTGCACCGGCGGGCTCCTGGGCGCTCGTCTCACGGCCATCCCCGGATCGAGCGATGTCTTTCACGGCGGCATCATCGCCTACGAAAACTCGGTCAAGACGAAACTCCTTGGCGTCAGCGACGTAACGCTGAAGGAGCACGGCGCGGTGAGCGAGCAGGTCGCGCGCGAGATGGCCGAAGGAAGCGCGAGGGTGCTGGGGACTACGGTCGGGATCGGGATTACGGGGGTAGCCGGCCCGGGAGGCGGAACGCCGGAGAAGCCCGCTGGGACCGTCTGGATCGCCGTGGCAGGCGTTGGCGAGACGCGAACGCTCGGCCGCATGTATGTTGGCGATCGCGAGGAGATTCGGCTGCGCGCGACACAGGCGTCGCTGGATCAGTTGCGTCGCGCGATCGCTTGCCTGTAGCCACCATTCAGCGCTCGAGTCGCCCGTTCTGCCGTTGCCCGGCCGGACAAAAGGACGGAAATTGCGTTACGATGCGAATGGCGTCATCAACTCGAAAGGATGGGAATCGTGAGGGATGATATCGATCTTCCAAATGGCCCCGCCGCGTCTCGCGACGATGCTGCCGATGGTGCGGATGGCGACCCGAACGAGAGCTCCTCGGCGGCCGTAGAGGGCACCAATCGCGAGCTCGAGGAGCAACGGGACCGCTACCTTCGCCTCGCCGCCGAATACGACAACTATCGCAAGCGCTCGTCCAGAGAGCGGCAGGAAGCGGGTGCGCGCGCGCAGGGCGAGCTCGTGAAATCGCTCATCGATTCGCTCGACGACCTGATGCGCGTCACCGCGCAGGATCCCGAGGTGGTCGATGCGACGACGATCCATCAGGGGATCGAGGTCGTGAACAAGAAGCTGATGAAGGCGCTCGGCACTGCGGGGCTCGAGCTCATCGATCCGGTCGATCAGACGTTCGATCCTTCGCTGCACGAGGCCGTGAGCACCGAGCCCGCGTTGTCGCCCGAGGATGATCATCTCGTGTCGCGCGTGTTTCAGCCGGGGTATCGCTACAACGGACATCTGCTTCGGCCGGCGCGCGTGGTCGTGAAGCAATGGAACGGATGACGAGGCACTAACCCGTGGCCCAGAGCAAGGACTACTACCAGGTCCTCGGGGTGTCTGCGTCGGCGACGCAGGATGACATCAAGAAGGCTTACCGCCGCCTCGCAAAAAAAAACCATCCCGATGCGAACAAGAGCGATCCGAAAGCCGCGGATCGCTTCAAGGAGATCTCCGAGGCGAACAACGTCCTCAGTGATCCCGACAAGCGCAAACAGTACGACGAAATGCGCCGCCTCGGCGCGTTCGGCGGCTTCGGCGGCGAGCGGCAGCAGCGGGGCGCGCGCACGAGCTATCCAGGCGGAGGGAGCGCGAACACGGGCGCGGGCCCGCGCATGGAGGACTTCGACATCGGCGGGCTCGGCGGGCTCGGCGATCTGTTCTCGTCGATGTTCGGGGGCAGCGCCGGTCAGCGCGGCGCGCAGCGGCCGCGCGGTCCGCAGAAGGGCGAGAGCGTCGAGGTCGTGGTGCCGGTCGACTTTCGCACGGCCGCACTCGGCGGAAAGGTCGCGGTGGAGCTCGAGGTCAATGAGGAGTGCGCGACCTGCCATGGCAGCGGTGGCGCGCCGGGCGCGACCTGGAAGAAGTGTCCCGAGTGCGACGGCAGGGGGATGATCTCGTTCGGTCAGGGCGGATTCGCCGTGAACCGTCCTTGTCCGATGTGTCTGGGGCGCGGACAGGTGCCGTCGAAGCCGTGTCCAACGTGCAAGGGCTCGGGCGAGGTGCGCACCAAGAAGCGCGTGAACATCACGGTACCGGCTGGAACGGAGACGGGGTCGCGCGTGCGTCTCGCGGGGCAGGGCGGCCGAGGTGATGACGGCGGGCCGCCGGGCGATCTGATCATCACCTTCGACGTGCAGGCGGATCGCTTCTTCACGCGCGAGGGACTCGACGTCGTCGCGAAGGTGCCGCTCAACATCGCGCAGGCGATGCTCGGCTCGAAGGTGAGCGTGCGCACGATCAGCGGAAAGAAGGTGACGATCAAGATTCCGCAGGGGACGCCGCCGGGAAAACGATTCCGCGTCCCCGGGCAGGGAATCGAGAAGAACGGTACGAAGGGTGACATGATCGTTGAAGCGAATGTCACCGTGCCCGAGAAGCTCACGCCGGAGCAGGAGCAGATGATGAAGGAGTTCGCTGCATCCGGTGACCTGAAGTACTAGTGCACGGAGACTAGAGTGACTCGCAGCTCATCAATCACGGCCGCGGAAAATTCTGGCGGCTCGCACGACCGGGCGCTCAGGCTCCACGAGGCCGGCGAGCGCAATCCGGGGATTCCGCTGAACGCGGACGAGATCGCGCGGATTCGCGTGAACCGGAGCGCGGTCGAGCGCCGCGCGGCCACGATTCCCGCGCGACGCACTGTGAAGAAGGCGCATCAGGCGGCGTGGCTGCTGCGCGCCATCGCTTGCATCGATCTCACGACGCTCTCGGGCGACGACACGCCAGGCACAGTCGAGCGGCTGTGCGCGAAGGCGCGGCGTCCGCTGCGCGACGACCTCGTCGACGCGCTGGGCGTGCGCGAGCTCGACATCAAGGTCGGTGCGGTGTGCGTGTACCACACACTCGTGCCGACGGCGGTGCGCGCGCTCGAGGGATCGGGGATTCCGGTGGCGGCGGTGTCGACGGGATTTCCGGCGGGACTCTCGCCGATGGCGCAGCGCGTGGAGGAGATTCGCGCGTCGGTGGAGGCGGGCGCGCGCGAGATCGACATCGTGATCACGCGCGCGCACGTGCTGCTCGGCCGGTGGGACGCGCTGTACGACGAGGTGCGCGCCTTCCGCGAGGCGTGCGGCGATGCGCACATGAAGGCGATTTTGGCGACGGGCGAGCTCGCGACGTTGAGCAACGTCGCGCGCGCGAGCCGGGTCGCGATGATGGCGGGCGCCGATTTCATCAAGACGTCCACCGGCAAGGAAACCGCGAATGCGACGATCCCGGTGGGGCTCGTGATGGCGCGAATGATTCGCGCGTACGAAGAGGAGACCGGCTTCGCTGTGGGGCTCAAGCCCGCTGGCGGGATTCGCAGCGCGAAGGGTGCGCTCGAGTGGCTGATCATGATGAAAGAGGAGCTCGGCGATCGCTGGCTGGCGCCATCGCTCTTTCGCTTCGGCGCAAGCGGATTGCTGACGGACATCGAACGGCAGCTCGAGCACTTTGTCACCGGCCGATACTCGGCGGCGAACCGACACCCGATGGTGTGAGCGTGGCGACTATCTCTGATCTCTATTCATCGACGTCGATGGAGTTCGGCCCGGCGCCGGAGAGCGATGGCCCAGCGCGCGCGTGGCTCGCGAAGCACGCGGGCGCGTTCAGGCATTACGTCGGCGGCGAGTGGTTAGAGCCAAGCTCCGGCGAGCGATTCGAGTCCATCGATCCGTCGACGGGCGCATCGCTCGGCCAGGTGGCGCAGGGGAGCGCGGCAGATGTCGACGCGGCGGTGAGAGCTGCGCGCGCGGCGTATCCCGCGTGGGCGGCGCTCTCGGGGCATGCGCGCGCGCGGCACCTGTACGCGCTCGCGCGCACGGTGCAGAAGCATTCGCGCTTTCTCGCGGTGCTCGAGACGCTCGACAATGGAAAGACGATTCGCGAGACGCGCGACATCGACGTGCCGCTCGTTGCCCGGCACTTCTATCATCACGCGGGATGGGCGCAGCTTCGCGATTCCGAGTTTCCGGGGTACGGGCCGGTGGGCGTGGTCGGACAGATCATCCCATGGAATTTTCCGCTGCTGATGATGGCGTGGAAGATCGCGCCGGCGCTCGCGGCTGGGAACACGGTGGTGCTCAAGCCGGCGGAGTTCACGTCGCTTACCGCGATCGCGTTCGCGGAGCTCGCGCACGAGGCGGGACTTCCTGCGGGCGTGCTGAACATCGTCACGGGCGACGGGAGCACCGGGAAACTGCTCGTCGATCACCCCGGCGTCGACAAGATCGCGTTCACCGGATCGACGGAGGTCGGAAAGCAGATTCGTCGCGCAACGGCGGGCTCGGGGAAGAAGCTCTCGCTCGAGCTCGGAGGGAAGAGCCCGTTCATCGTCTTCGACGACGCCGATCTCGACAGCGTGGTAGAGGGAGTCGTCGACGCGATCTGGTTCAATCAGGGGCAGGTGTGCTGCGCCGGATCGCGCCTGCTCGTGCAGGAGGGAGTCGCCGACGCGCTCACGCAGAAGCTTCGTGCGCGCATGGAGAAGCTCCGCGTGGGCGCGCCGCTCGACAAATCGATGGACATCGGCGCCATCGTCGCGCCGTCGCAGCTCGAGCGCATCACGGCGCTGGTAAAGCAGGGCGTAAGCGACGGCGCGCAAATGTGGCAGCCGTCGTGGGCGTGCCCCACCGATGGCTACTTCTATCCGCCCACGCTCTTCACCGGCGTGAGTCCGAGCGCGACGATCGCGCAGGTCGAGATCTTCGGCCCCGTGCTCGTGAGCATGACCTTCCGCACGCCCAGCGAGGCCGTGGCGCTCGCGAACAACACGCCGTACGGCCTCGCCGCGAGCGTGTGGACGGAGAACATCAATCTCGCTCTCGACATCGCGCCCAAGATCAAGGCGGGCGTCGTGTGGGTGAACTCCTCGAATCTGTTCGATGCCGCGGTGGGATTCGGCGGGTATCGCGAGAGTGGGTTCGGTCGCGAGGGCGGGCGTGAAGGGATGTACGAGTATCTGCACGCGCCGGCAATTCCGTTGGCGGATTCGCGCGCTACTGCCAATGCGAGTGCCATCACGAGTGCGCCAGCGTCGACATCACTCCCGGGCATCGACCGCACCCCGAAACTCTTCATCGGCGGCAAGCAGTCGCGCCCCGATGCCGGCGGCTCGCGCCGCGTCGAGAGCCCGAGTGGCGCGCTCGTGGGCGAGGTGGCGGAAGGGAATCGCAAGGACATTCGCAACGCCGTCGAGGCCGCGCACGCCGCGAGCGGATGGCCGCGCATGAGCGGGCACGCGCGCGCGCAGGTGCTCTATTACATCGCCGAGAATCTGGCGGTGCGCGCGGGGGAGCTCGCGTCACGCATCGCGTCGATGACCGGCGGCGACGGCGCGCGCGAAGTGGACGCATCGCTGTCGCGGCTGTTCACGTACGCGGCGTGGGCCGACAAGTACGACGGCGCGGTGCACGATCCGTCGATTCGCGGCGTCGCGCTCGCGATGCACGAGCCGATGGGCGTGATCGGCATCGTCGCGCCCGATGAGGCGCCGCTGCTCGGCTTCATCTCGCTCGTGGCGCCGGCGATCGCGATGGGGAACACCGTCGTCGCGATCCCATCCGAGCGCTCGGCGCTCGCCGCGACGGATCTGTACTCGGTGCTCGAGACCTCGGATCTTCCTGCCGGCGTCGTGAACATCGTCACCGGCCCGAAGGATGTGTTGGCGATGACGCTCGCCGAGCATGATGATGTCAATGCGATCTGGTACCACGGTTCGGCTGAGGGCGGCGCGGCGATCGAGCGAGCGTCTGCGTCGAACATGAAGCCAACGGTGATCGAGTCATCGGCGCTCGACTGGTATCACGCGCGGGCTGAGGGGCCGGCGTTCCTGCGCGAGGCGACCCAGGTGAAGAACATCTGGATCCCGTACGGCGAATGAGCGGCGGATTCCAGATCGACCTCGACAAGGCGGTCGCTGCTCTCCCTGCCCAACCGGACGAGCAGTACGTCATCGTGTTCAGGCACGGCACGTTCGAGGCGGGGCTCTACGCGCCACGCGGCGTCGACGATCAGACGCCGCACTCGCGCGATGAGGCGTATGTCGTCATCAAGGGCACGGGCGTGTTCGTCTGTGGCAAGACGCGCAGGGTGTTCACCCCCGGCGAGCTGCTGCACGTTCCGGCGGGCACGGTCCATCGCTTCGAGGATTTCAGCGATGACTTGACCGTCTGGGTGATCTTCTACGGGCCGCCGGGCGGGGAAGCGAAGACAGCCGCGATCTGATCTTGACGGCCTGTGTAATGTTCCAGGACAGGAGGTCATCATGGCGACCAAGGCGACGAAGGTCACGAAGACGGACGCCGAGTGGCGCGCGCAGCTGACGCCGGAGCAGTATCGCGTGATGCGCGAGAAGGGGACGGAGCGTCCGCACACGGGGAAGTACGCGCAGACTACCGACGCGGGCACCTATCGCTGCGCAGGGTGCGGTGAGCCGCTCTTCGCATCGTCGACGAAGTTCGACGCGCATTGCGGGTGGCCGAGCTTCACCGCACCGATCGACGGCTCCGCCGTGGCGGAGGCACAGGACACGTCACACGGCATGCGGCGCACCGAGGTGCTGTGCAGCTCGTGCGACGCGCATCTGGGCCATGTCTTCGATGACGGCCCGGGGCCGACGGGGCTGCGCTACTGCATCAATTCCGCGTCGCTCGATCTCGAGCCGGAGCAGGGGAAGTAGCGGCCGAGCGGCGCGACCTACTTCGCGGAGCGCGTAGTTCCCGAAATCTTTTCCAGCACCGGCAGCGATCGCGCGAGCAGCGCGCGGTCGCTCGCCGAGAGTGCGGTGAGCGAAGCGACGAGCGCGGCGACGCGCCGTTGGCGGCCATCGTGCAAGAGCTTGGTTCCGCGCGCCGTCGCCTTGACGCGCACGATGCGCCGGTCCATCGCGTCGACGACGCGGTCGACGAGCCCCTTTGCCTCGAGAATGACGATCAGCTTCGAGATCGTGGGCGGCCGCACCTGCTCGGCCCTGGCGAGCTCGCCGAGGGTGATGGGACCGCCGAAGACGATGACGGAGAGGGCGGAGAGCTGTGGGGCGGGGAGCCCGGAGGCATCGTCCTCGCGGCGGAGGCGGCGGAGGAGGTGGAGCGCCGCGGAGTGCAGGCGGTCGGCCAGGTCGACCGTGGTGAGCCGCGAGGGGCGGGATCTTGTGGATTTGGGTGCCATGCGCAATACTATTAGTTAGCTAAGGTAACTATCTGATAGTTAGCTGATGTAACTAACCTCGCGCAGGCTGCTCATGGCAAGGGCCGCGCGTTTCACGGAGGCGCCGCCATGCCGAACCTGAGCGAGAGCCGCATCGGCCAGATCGCGATCGTGTGCACGGACGTCGCACGTGCGCGGGATTTTTACAGGGATGCGCTCGGAATCAAGCACCTGTTCGATGCGGGGCCGGCGCTGTCGTTTCTACAGTGCGGGACGACCAGGCTGATGTTGAGCAAGGCGGAGGGCGAGGCGGCGGGGACCTCGGTGCTCTACTTCTTCGTGTCGGACATCGAGGCGACGAAGAAGGAGCTGGTGGGGAAGGGCGTGACGTTCATCGATGAGCCCCACATGATCGCGAAGATGCCGGACCACGAGCTGTGGCTCGGGGAGTTTCGGGATTCAGAGGGGAACGTGCTGGCGTTGATGGAGGAGCGGCGGTAGGGAGAGCTCACTTCGAAATGTTCGGCTGACAAATCGAACTACGTCGTCGCTCGGGCGATGATTTTGCGCATCGCGTCCTGTTGCACGCGTCCACGGCGAAAGCCGAAGTACATGAACCCGATTGCCGTCAGGACGAGAGGCGAGACGAGCAGGAGGACGAAAAAGCCGTACGCGATCGCGTCGATTGCGGGTGGGTAGAACCCCGATGCGTGGAGATATTCATCGTCGGCGGACATCAGGATCATCCAGACGATCCCTCCGAACCACACGGTCATGAAAACACGCGTAACCCAGTTGAAACGAAAATGCGCGCGCACGCGACTCTTTCGGTCGACGGCAGTCTCGATCGTGCCCGTGCAAACGGGCGCGTAGGGGTTGCGCCAACTGAGGGCGTTCGACTTTCGAATGTAGCTGTCGTAGATCGCGACCGTGAACCGATTACGCCACACGCGCACAATCACCTTGTGTGAATCGGAATCGTACGGGAACGCCGACTTCTCGTTCTCGTCGCGCCACCCGCCTTCCGCAACGAGTCTCGCGAGGATGACATCTGGCGCCAAGTCACTCGCGATGTCGATTCGATCGCTCACGTAAGCTCGAGTACTATTGCCCGTTACGCCGCGAAAATCGGCAACCTCACCCTCGCCGCTCCCGCCGCCATCCCCGCCTCGATCACCCCGCCCCCGAGCACTCGCTCGCCGCTGTAGATCACCAGCGACTGCCCCGGCGAGATCGCACTCACCGCCTCGTCGAGCGCCAGCTCGATCTCATCCCCCTCCACCCTCACGATCTCCGCGCGCGCGGGCCGAGCATGGTGCCGGATCTGCACCTCCACCTGCGCCCCGACCTCGGGCTCCTCGCTCACCAGCCAGTTCATCTCCCGCGCGATGATCCCCCGCCCGAGCAGCTCCTCCCTCGGCCCGATCACCACCGCCCGCTCCTCCGGCCGAATCGCAGTCACGAACATCGGCACCGCGTACCCACCCGGGAGCCCCTTCCGCTGCCCGATCGTGAATCGCGCGAATCCCTCGTGCTCGCCCACGCGCCGCCCATCGCTCAGCAAAATCGGCCCGCGCGACAACGCCGCGTCGCCACTCGCTAAATGCTTCGCCAGCACGACGGTGTGATCGCCACCCGGCACGAAGCAGATGTCCTGACTCTCCGGCTTCTCAGCTACGACATTCAACCCTAACGCGCGCGCCCGCGCCCGCGTCTCCGCCTTCGTCAGCGCGCCCACCGGCAGCAGCATCCGGCTCACCACCGCGCGGTCGATTCCCCACAGGAAGTAGCTCTGATCCTTCGCCGGGTCCAATCCCCTCAGCAGCTCACCGCCAACCGCGCGCGCATAATGCCCCGTCGCAATCCACTGCGCGTCGAGCGCGTCCGCCTTGTGCAGCAGGTCCCTGAACTTCGTGAACGAGTTACAGCGCACGCACGGAATCGGCGTGCGGCCGCGCGCGTACTCGTCGACGAAGTTCTGGAGCACGTCGCGGCCGAACGCGTCTTCCATGTTCAGCACGTAGTGCGGAACGCCGAGTCGCTCGCACACGCGGCGCGCGTCGTCGATCGAGTCGAGGGAGCAGCACGGGCGATCGGGCACCTCGTCGCCGTAGCAGAAGAGCTTCATCGTCGCGCCGATCACGTCGTAACCCTGCTCGACGAGCAGCGCCGCGGCGACGGACGAGTCCACGCCGCCACTCATCGCGACGAGCACGCGCTCGCGCGTCATCTCGCTACCCTAGCTCGCGACGCCAGCGAGGCGCCGCGCCTTCGAGATGAGGGCGGGGAAGAGCTGCACCACGCGCTCGATGCACGCGTCCGTCGTCAGCGAGCCGAGGCTCATGCGCACGGCCGCAATCGCGAGCTCGCGCGGCACACCAATCGCCTCGAGCACGTGGCTCGGGTCGACCGTCCCGCTCTGACACGCCGAGCCGGACGAGCACGCGACGCCGGCCATGTCGAGCGCCATCAGCATCGACTCGCTGTCCGTCCGCGGCACCGAAATGTTGAGGATGTGCGGCGCGCGCGGCGCTCCGGCGCCATTCACCACCGCATCCGGAATTCGCGTCTCGAGCTCCTTCTGCAGGTAATCGCGCATGCGCTCGAGCTTCGGCATCTCCGTGTCGAGCTCCTCCACCGCGAGCTCCGCCGCGCGCGCGAGCCCGACCGCCGCCGCCACGTTCTCCGTGCCCGGACGCACGCCGCGATTCTGCGATCCGCCAAACTGCATCGGCTCCACGAAGGTGCCTCGGCGAATGTAGATCGCGCCGATCCCCTTGGGCGCGCCGATCTTGTGCCCCGACACGGACAAGATGTCGAACGCTGCCGTCTTCGCGCTCACCGGGACATGGCCGAAGGCCTGCACCGCATCGGTGTGAAAGATCACGCCGTGCGCCCTCGCCTTCTCGGCCATCTGTGCGATCGGCTGCACCGTGCCGATCTCGTTGTTCACCCACATCACCGAGCACACCGCGGCGTCTTCGCGCACGAGCGCATCGAAGCTCTCATCGCGCACGAGCCCCGCGCCGTCCACCGCGAGCATCCGCTCCTCCGCGCCCTCGTGCCCAGCCTGGTGCGTGGCCGCGAGAATCGCCTTGTGCTCGATTGGCGTCGTGACGACGGCGCGCTTTCCCTTCTCGCGCAGTAGCCGCCACACGCCAAGGATGGCGAGGTTGTCCGCCTCGGTGCCGCCGGAGGTGAACACGATCTCGTCCGGGTGCGCGCCGAGCGCGGCCGCGAGCCGCTCACGCGCCTCGTCGAGCGCCGCGCGCGCCTCGCGTCCCCAACGATGCATGCTCGAAGGGTTGCCGAACTTGGGGCCGTAGAACGGCTCCATCGCGGCAAAAACCTCCGCGCGCACGGGCGTCGTCGCGGAGTGGTCGAGGTATACCGGAGCGGGCATTCCCGAAAGCTAACGTTTCGCTCGCGGCGCGGAATGGCGCCGCGCCGTCCTACGGCCTGGGCGCGTCTCCGCCCGGCCTCACGGGCGCCGGAGCCGCCTTTGTGAAGCCCAGCACGTCCTCGATCCGCGCCGCACGAGCCATCGCGATCGCCGTCTCGAGGTACTTCGCACCCTGCGCGCTGTCGCCCTTCGCCTTCGAGAGGTCGCTCAGGAGCGCCGCCGTGATCACGTAGCGAAGCGGGATGTCCGAGGAGGCCCTGTCCACCCACTCACCGCGCCGCACTAGCGACGCCGGCGCCTCGTAACTCTTCCACAGCGAGTCGGAACGCGGAAGGTCGAAGAAGCCGTACCCCGGGATCTCCGCGAAGCGATTGCTGGCCTGGATCGGGGTGGGGAAGAGCTTCGCGACGAGTCCCTGATTCGCGACGTACCTGCTCAGCCCGAGCGCGCGCGGATATGTGCCCGACGTGAAGTAAATCGAGCGGTTCGGATAGCTATCCTGGATCACGCGCAGCACGATGATCTGGTCCTTGAAGAATTCACCGGGCGGAATCACGGCCTCGATGCTGTCCTTCCGAAAGAGCTGCGCCTGCGGAAGCGACATCACCTCGGGGAGCGCGTCGGCCTGCGCGAGCGTCAGCGTCACCGGCGGCGTCTTCGGCATCGGCCACGTGCGATCGCGATAGACGAGCGGCCCCTTCGCCGCATCGTACGGGTAGATCGGACGGCGAATCATCTGCCGCACGTACCAATCGGTGCGCAGCAGCGACGTGACCTCCACCGTCACATCCTTGCGCACGCCCTCCACCTCCTGCGCGTACCAGAGCGGGAAGGTGTCGTTGTCGCCATTCGTGATCAGCACGCCGTACGGCTCGACGCTGTTCAGCAGGTCGACGGCCCAGTCGCGCGTGAACGTGTCTCCGCGACGCGACGCCGCGTTCCAGTTCGTCATGAGCGGAATGAGCGCCAGCAGAAACACCGGCGTAGTCAAAAGCCAGTTCTTGCGCGGGATCTTCATCGCGTCGCCCTCCGCGCTCGGCGTCAGCAGCGCGGCGAGCTGGTCCCAGAGGTACACGATGCCGAGCCCCGCCCACACGCTCCACGCCGAGAAGCCCCAGAGGTAGAAATAGTCTCGGTCGCGCACCTCGCGCGGAACCGAGCTGCCGAGCTCCGGCGACTGCGAGTAGCCGTACTTGAAGTTCATGTAGAAGATCAGCGCGAGCGTGATCGTGAACATGAGCGGCCCGAAGAAGCCGAACGACCATCGATCGCGTTTGAAGTGCGCGTACCCGCCCGCGAGGCCGAGGAGCAGATAGATGCCGGCGAGCATTCCCTGCAACCCGCGCGGCGCGGTGCCGTACGGGTCGCGCAGCCACTGCCACTTGAAGTACATCCAGAACATCCCCACCTGCGCGGGGAACGACGCCTGCCGGTCATCCAGCGTCGGCTTTCCGTACTGCACGCGGTTGATGTTGTCCATCAATCGCGAACGCGCCGTGGAATCGAAGGTGCACGACAGCTCGAACTTCGTCGTGCACCCCGTCGCCTCGCCTTCGTTGATGGCGGGGAAGTGTCCCGCGCGAATCGGCTCGACGAGGAAGGGCGTGAGCCCGATGACGAATGCGCCCGCGATCGCGAGGAGCAACTGCCAGCGCAAAACCACCGTCGGCTTGCGAAGCACGACCGCCGCAATCACCGCCGGCGCGACGAGAAAGCCCGCGGGGTGATTCGTGTAGCCGAGCGCGATGAGGAATCCGATGAGCACGAGCAGGCGATCGGCCGTGCGTCCCTCCGGATTGTCGCACCAGAGCACGGTGAGCCACGAGACGATCGCGAAGAACGCAAGCGACACGGTGTACACCTTCTCGTTTACCACCGACTGATTCCACACGGTGAACGCCGTCGCGCCGAGGAGCGCCGCCGCGGCCGCGCCCACGCGCTGCTGCCAGCGCTCCGGGAGCCACGCCGAGAGCACGCGCTCGACCACGAGGAACCACGTTCCAGCCGACACCGCACTGCACAGCGCGGCGAGGATATTGATGCGCATCCCCGCCGTTCCGCCGATCGGCAGAATGGAAAAGACGTGGGCGATCAAAATGAAGAACGGATTCCCAGGCGGATGCGGAATGCCGAGCACCTTCGCGGCGGCGATGTACTCGCTGGTGTCCCACATCGCGGTCGCTGGCGCGAGCGTCGCGACGTAGAGGGCGAAAATGATGAGCGCGACGATCGCCGCGATGCCGTACGAGGGGCGCTGGTCGGGTGCGGCGTTTGCGTCGCGCCGTGGAGCGCGTTTCGCTTGCGTGCGAGGTGGCATTGCGGGAGTCAGAAGGTGGACACGTTGAGCGACATCAGATCGTCGACGCGCATCGTTTCCGCGGTGTAGAACGGCTCGCCATAACGTACCCGAATGAGCGACCCGTAGTGCGCGGCCTGATGGCGCACGATGTCGTAGAGCGGCTCGCCATTCGGAAACGCCTCGCCGGCCGTCGTCACGCCGTCGAACTGCGAAGCGTACGCCTTGATCGCCAGCAGCTTCTGCTCGAATTCGGCCGAGATGTCGACGACGAAGGTCGGCTTGACCGGGTCTTCGCGATAGGTGAGCGAGTGCAACAGCTTGAACGGGCGGAAGCGAGGCAAGTCAGGCTCGATCTTCGCGAGGCCGGAGAGAAAGCACGCATCCGTGATGAGCTCCGCGCTCACGCGATGATCGGGATGCTTGCCGGTGATCGACGGCGCGAGCACGACGCGCGGTTGGAAGCGGCGAATGAGCCGCACGAGCTGCGCGCGAGTCTCGGGCGTGTTGGTGATACCCGCGTCGGGCAGCCCGAGGTTCACGCGGGCAGTGACTCCGAGAATCTCGGCGGCCCGACTGGCCTCCTCGGCGCGGAGCTCGGCGGAGCCGCGCGTGCCCATCTCGCCCTGCGTGAGGTCGACGATGGCGGTTCGCTGTCCGTTCGCGGCGGCTTTGAGGAGGGTTCCACCACACGTGAGCTCCACGTCGTCGCGGTGCGCGGCGATGGCGAGAACGTCTACGGTCGTCATGGAGGTGAATTATACGCCCATGACAGCAGCGATGGTGGAGGGTAGATTCGAGCAGTGCACGAGACGCCGACGTGGGTTGCGATGGGTGCGGACTGGCCCAATAGTCACGCGAGCCGCTTTGTAGAAGCGGGCGGCCAGCGGTGGCACGTCCAGATCATGGGGCGCGGGCCGGCGCTCCTGCTGGTGCACGGCATCGGCGCGGCGACGCACACTTGGCACGAGTTGGCGCCGCGCCTGGCGTCGCGCTTCACCGTCATCGCACCGGATCTTCCGGGGCACGGTTTCACGACGGCGCCGCGCACCGATCATCTCTCGCTCGACGGGATCGCGGTCGCGCTCGCGGCGCTGCTCGAGGAGCTGCGGATGTCGCCGGTGGTGGGCGTGGCGCACGGTGCGGGCGCGGCGATCCTGATGCGCATGGCGCTCGCGGAGGACAGCTCGCTGCGCGCACTCATCGGCATCAACGCGACGCTCACGCCGCCGCAGAGCCAGCTCTGGACGCTCCTCGCCCCTGCGGCGCGCGTGGGCGTGCGCTCGCCGCGCATGGCGGAGCTGGGGCGCGAGCTCGCGTCGGGAACGCTGGACTCGACGCTGATGAGCACAACGGGGTCGACGCTCTCCAAGTCGCAGGCAGCGCTCTATGGCGTCTTCCTGCGCTCGCAGCGGCACATGGGCGCGGTGATGACGGTGTTCGAACATTGGGATGCCCCGCGTCTGCAGCGCGACCTCGACCGCCTCATGATCCCGGTGACGCTGGCCGTGGGGCTGCACGACAGCTGGGTGCCGCCCCGCGACGCGGATCGCATCGCGATGCGCCTCACGGACGCGCGCATCGCCGAGGTGCGCGAGGGCGGCCACTTCGCGCACGAGGATGCGCCGGATCAGGTCGAGAGCATCATCGTGGAGAGTGCGCGGAATGCGGGGCTGTTGGCGGGGATTGCGGTGGGCGGGGCGTGATGCAAAACGGCGGCTCGAGTGAGCCGCCGTTTGCGTCGCCAGCGTAGTACCACGCCCTACTCGTACCGCAGCGCTTCCACGGGATCCAGCCGCGCCGCCCTGAACGCCGGCAGCAGCCCAAACAGAATCCCCGTGACTGCGCTCGTCACCAGCGCCGCGACGATCGCCAGCGGCGGGATCGTCGCGTCGATCGACGTGTTCGCGCGGATCGCGTAGGCGAGGCCCGAACCGATGATCAGCCCCGTCACCGCGCCGATCACCGTCAGCGTCGCCGCCTCGACGAGGAACTGCCAGAGGATCGTCGCCTTCGTCGCGCCCAGCGCCTTGCGCACGCCGATCTCGCGCGTGCGCTCCGTCACCGAGATCATCATGATCGCGATGACTCCGACGCCGCCAACCAGGAGTCCGATCGCCGAGAGTGCGAGCACCACGATGAAGAAGATCTGCACGGTGCTGTTGTAGAGCTCCATCACCTTGTCTTGCCCGTAGAGGAACCACGTGTCCTCGGCGGATGGACGCAGGCGCCGGTGCGTGCGCAGCGTCGCCGTCACCTCGTCCATCGCGACGTCCTGCGCCACACCGTCCTTCGGCTTGACGGTGAGATCCATCCACCGCACGCCGTACTGCAGCTTGCGGCGCCCCGTCTCGAAGGGGATGATCGCGCCGGGCTTGTCGTTGTTGCTGAAGAAATTCGACAGCGGATGGTAGACGCCGATCACGTTGAACGGCTTGCCGTCCACTGCCACGACCTTGCCCACCGCCTCGCTCTGATCGAACAACGCCTCCTTCATCTTGTCGTTGACGATGATCACCTGCTCGGCGTTGGTGTTCTCCCGGTCGGTGAAGCTCCGCCCCGGCGAGATGTCGCCCCCGTCGACCTCCGTCCACCCCGCCGTGTAGGCGTCCACGTTCACGGACGGGAGATTCCTGTCGTGATACTTCACCTGCGCGCCGCTTCCCACGTGCGCGATCACGCCGTGAATCGACGGGAGCTGCGAGATCATCGCAGCTTCGTTGATCGTGAGCGGCTTGTGGTGGCGCCACGGGCAGCTGTCGGCCGAGCCGTTGCAGTTGTTCACGCCCATCGGCCAGCGCGTCACGTAGAACGTCGTTGGCCCCGCAGCCTCGAGCGACTTCGACACGCCTTCGTTGATGCCGTGCACGCCCGCCGCCATCGCGGTCACGACGAACACGCCCACGGCGATGCCGAGGATCGTCAGCGCAGCGCGTGCCTTGTTCGTGCGGATGGCGTCGAGCGCAATCATCACGCCTTCGCCCAGCATGTTGGCCTTGTTCGCGATGCTCATCACTCGCTCCGGAGCGCGAGAATGGGATCGAGTCGGGCGGCGCGGCTCGCCGGATAAATCCCGGCGATGATCCCAACACCCGCGCCGACGATGACGGACACCACGATCGACCAGAGCGCCACGCTCGAGGGCAGCGGCGAGACCGCCTTGATCAGCGCCGAGAGGCCGAAGCCCATTCCGATGCCGAGGATCGCGCCGAAGAAGCTGAGCGTCGCCGACTCGACGAGGAACTGCGCGAGGATGTCGCGCCGCTTGGCGCCGAGCGCCTTGCGAATGCCGATCTCGCGCGTGCGGTCCGCCACGGCGACGAGCATGATGTTCATGATCACGATCGCGCCTACGACGAGCCCGATCGCCGGCAACACGATGCCGCCGATTACGAGCGCCTGCTTGATGCTCTGCCAGCCGGAGAGCGCCGACTCGGACGTCTCGAACACGAAGTCATCGGGTTCCGCCGGATGCAGGTGGTGCCGGCGACGCATCACTTCGCGCGCGCGCTCCTGCGCGTCCTGCTGAATCACGTTCGTGCTCCCTTGCACGAGCACGCCGTACAGTCCGCGCCGCGACTTGGTGACGCGCTTGAGGTCCGAATGAAATGGGCCGATCACCTGACGATCGAGCGAGATGCCGAAGGTGCTCCCCTGCTTCTGGAGCACGCCGATCACGCGGAAGGGCAGCCCCTCGAGCCTGATCTCGCGTCCGAGCGGATCGATGTTCGGGAAATACGTGTCCGCAGTCTCCTTGCCGATCACGACGACCGGCGTGCCGATCATCTCCTCCTGCTCGGTAAATACGCGGCCGCGCTCGACGTCGAGATTCTTGATCTGGAAATAGTCTGCCGATACGGCCGCGACGAGCGACTGCGGGCCGCCGTTGCGATACTGCGTCGTCGGACTGCCCCACGTCATGTCCTGGATCGCCCAGTGCGTCTGCGGCGGCAGCGCATCTCTCACCGCATTCGCATCCTCGACCGTGATCTGCGGACGCCGCTGCCATTCGCGCCACGTCGCCTCCGTCACGTCGCCCATGTTGAAGTCGGGAAAGCGGCGCAGCGTGAACGTGTTCACGCCGAGGAACTTCGCGGCGAAATCCTCTTCCATGTACTTCGACATCCCATTCACGATCGAGACGACCGCGATCAGGAACATCACTCCGATGGTGACGCCAAGCAGAGTAAAGAAGCTCTTCAGCTTCTGCACCCTGATCTGCGTGAGCGCGAGTCGAATGGCGTCGAGAAGGGACATGAGTTCCTTACGTGCGCGCGTTGAGCGAGGCGAGGAACGTCTCGCGGGTCTCGTCCGAGGAGATGCGGCCGTCGCGCAGCACCACCACTCGGCGCGCGTGTGCTGCGATGTCAGGCTCGTGCGTCACCATGATCACGGTCTGCCCGGAAGAGGCGAGCTCCTCGAACACGCGCATGATCTCTTCGGATGTCGTCGAGTCGAGATTTCCCGTGGGCTCGTCCGCGAGCAAAATCGCGGGGCGATTCACCAGCGCGCGCGCGATCGCGACGCGCTGGCGCTGTCCGCCCGAGAGCTCGTTGGGACGGTGATCCATGCGATCCGCGAGCTGCACGCGCGCGAGAGCCTCTTTCGCACGCTCCTTTCGCTCGGCCGAGCCCACGCCGGCGTAGACGAGCGGCAGCTCCACGTTGTGCAGCGCCGATGCGCGCGGCAGCAGGTTGAACGTCTGGAAGACGAAGCCGATCTCGCGATTGCGTACGCGCGCGAGCTCGTCGTCCGCCATCCGCGACACCAGCACGCCGTTCAGCCAGTACTCGCCGGCCGTCGGCGTGTCGAGGCATCCGATCAGATTCATGAGCGTGGACTTTCCCGAGCCGGACGGACCCATGATCGCGACGTACTCGTTGCGGCGCACCGCGAGCTCGATTCCGCGCAGGGCGTGCACGACCTCGCCGCCCATGTCGTAGTCGCGCGTGATGCCGCGCGTCACGATCACCCAGTCCGACGACGGCGCGACGCCCGGAGCGCTGGTGACCACCCTGCGCTCGGCCGTCGTGCTCATCGCGATGTCCTGCTCGATCAGGCTCACGCTTTCGCCTCCTTCTTCTTCTCGTCCTTCTTCATTTCCTTCACTGCAGTGCTGTCGTGCAGGTTGCGAATCGCCTGGTAGCTGCCCGCCACCACCGTCTCGCCCTCCTGCAGTCCGCTCAGCACCTCGAAGTACTCTTCGCCAGGAATGCCGACCTTCACAGGGCGGAACGTGACGCGGCTGTCCTTGCCCACGACGAACACGCCTTCGACGTCCTTCTGCGAGATATCCCGGGTCGCCTTCTTGCCGAGGATCACGGCCGCCGAATCGCGGTTTTCGTTCGCCTCGTGCTCACGCACCGTGAGCGCGATGATCGGAATGCTCAACACGCTCTTGCGCGAATCCCAGACGATCTTCGCCGTCGCGGAGAAGTCTGGGCGCGTATCCATCGGCGGATCGATGAGCTGCACCCGAACCTCGTAGTCGACTGCCTGGTCCGACGAGCCGGTGCTCGTCGTGCCCGCCACGACGGAGCTGTGCGCGATCTCCGTCACCTTCCCGCGAAACGTCGTGTCCGGGAAGGCATCGATCAGCACCTGCGCCGTGTCGCCCACGTGCAGGCGTGCCACGTCGGTCTCGTCGACCTTCACCTTCGTCTCGAGCACGCTCATGTCGCTGATCGTCAGCAGCAGCGCCTGGTCCTTGCTGAACGTTCCGGGCACCGCCGTCTCGCCCTGCTGCACCGCGAGCCGCGTGATGCGTCCATTCATCGGCGCGAGAATCGTCGTCTTCGCGAGGCTCGACTGCGAGTTCTGCAGCGCCGCGTTCGTCTGATCGACCGTGTGCAACGCCGCCTGGTAGAGCGCGTTGTTCACGTCGACGGTTGTCTTCAGCTGCTCGAGCTGCTCAGCCGAGATGAGCGCCGGATTCTGTTTCACGATCTCGGCGGAGCGACGATAGGAATTCTGCGACTGCTCGAGATTCGCCTTGGCGCGGGCGAGATCCGCCTTCGCCGAGGCGACGCCGGCAGCCTCGCGCTGCACGTCTGCCTGATAGGTGGACGGATCGATCTGAAGCAGGAACTGCCCCTTCGTCACGATGTCGCCTTCTTTCACGGAAAGCTTGACGATGCGTCCGCTCACGTCGGAGGCGACGTCGACCTTCGTGTGCGGCTGCACCTGCCCGCTCGCAGTGACGTAAGCGACGAGGTCGCGCTTCTGCACCTTCTCGAGACGAACCTCAACCGGTTTGTCGCCGCGCTTGAAGGCGGCGAGGGTGAGGCCGCCGGCCAGTACCAACACGACCACGACCGCGGTAATCGCCTTTCCCCGACGAGTCATCTGTTGCTCCGATTAGCGCAGTGGACGGCCGACGGCCGCTTCCAGCGACGCGAAGGCCTTATGGAAATCATAAACCGCATTGATGCGATCACTCTCAGCCTGCTCGAACTGCGTGCGTGCATCGCTCACATCGAGAAATGGCGCCAGCCCTACCCGATAACGCTCTTCCGCCAGCCGGAGGGCTTCCCGGGCCTGATCGGCGGTGCGCTCCTGCAATGCCACCTGCTGCGCCTGCGCCTGCAAGGTGAGATACGCGCCCGTTACGGTGGCAGTCGTCTTGAGCTCCTGCGCGCGAATCGCATAGAGCGCGTTGTTCCGCGCGGCCTCCGACTCTTCCACGCGCTGCTCGCGCTGAAAGTTGTCGAAGATCGGCAGCGACAAGGTCGCCGTGATCTGGAACGGCTGCCTGGTGAAGCCGAAGGGGAAGGCGTTGTTCGCTTTGCGGATCGCCGACTGCTGGGCAGGCGGAAGCGTGCCGTCGGGCATGAGCGTGCCGCACTGGCTCGCGAGGCTGGAGAGCCCCGCGCCCACGCGAATCGAATCCTGCGACAGGCAGCTCGACACACCTGCTGCCGCCTGCCCAATGAGGAAATTCGGATTCGTGAACGAGTTCGTGTAGCCGCCGAGCCCTGTCGAGACCTGCAGCGTGGGCAGGTAGGAGCCGCGCGCAGCCTTGGTCCCCAGCTTGGCGGACTCATCACGAGTACGCGCGGCCTGGAGCGCCGGATTGTCCGCGCGGGCCAGCGCGAGCACCGAGTCCACCGTGAACGTTGGCGCCTTCACCTCGTAGGAAGTGGTCAGGCGGGTGTTTTGCGGCTGCTGCACACCCATGTGCTGAAAGAGCGTCAGCCGGTCGATCGCGACCTGATTCTTCGCCTTGATCGCCGCGACCTGCTGGGTCCCGAGATTCACCTCGGCCTTGGACACATCGAGGGAGATCCCCGAGCCCACCTGAAGCTTGGCCTTCGCCAGCTGCAGCGACGTTTGCGCGTTCGCGATCAGCGAATCCTCGAGCTGCGCCTTTGCCTGATCGCCCAACACCGTGAAATAGTCCTGCGCGATCTGGGCGCGCACGGTGGACACCGAGCTCACGACATCGGCGTCGGCTGCACGCACGTTCGCGGACTCGATCTTGGGATTCAGGAAAGTGCTCGTGCCGATGTTGTACGTGAGCCCGAGGAAATACGACGACTGCTCCGAGTTCGACCCGTTGCCGAAGGCGAAGCCGCTGCTCGAGAGCGTATTTCCCTGTGCGAGGTAGAGCCCCTGCAGTTGCGCGTCGGCGCGCGGCAGGAGGGCTCCGTACGCCGAACGGCGCTTCGCGACCGCGGTGCGGCGCGCTTCGACGATCTGGAGGTGATCGGGGCTGTTCTTTGTCGCGATCGACATTGCCTGATCGAGCGACAGTTCGGGGCCTCCCGTGGTGTCCACCGCTTGGGCGCGAGCACTGGAGAAGGGCATTAGTACAGTCACGACGCCAACGGCGATCGTGAGGGCTGACATGCAGCGCATCGTTTCCTGTCCTCGTGTCCGAAGTCACGCCCAATACGGCGGCGACCGGTACGAGGTTTCAGAAGTGGGGCAACGCGACGGCGATCGGGGTCGCTCCAGGGGCAGACGCCCGCTAGCGGGGCAGCTCGTCGCGGGTGGCGGTGATGTTGCCGCTGTCCAGCTGGACCTTGAGGATCCGCCCCTGCGCATCGGCCCACACCTGGCGCGTGGCGCCGGAGGGCTCCTGGATGGTGTAATGCCGCGCATCCGCGCTCGAGGTGCCCACCCGCACCTGCTCGTTGGCGCCCGCCTGAATGCGCATCGTCTCCTGCGTATTCCGGCGCGGAATCACCACGGGGATCGTCGCCGACCCGCCGCGTACTCGCTGCACGAGAAAGTAGTACTGATGGAAGACGTCGTCATCGAGAATGAGTGCACCGTCGGACACGATGTACTCCTTCGACGACTCACCCTTGGCGGTCTTGAGCTGCGCGCTGAACCGCCCGCCGCCGATGCGACCGCGCAGGCGCTCGACGTCGTTGCCCGTGCGCACTTCCACCTGATAGGCGAGCGGCGAGAACGATGTGTCGGTGCGAAGCGCGGGTGCGATGTGCTCCGTGTCGAATGTCACCGTCGCGTTGGCGACGACGACATCGCCGCCGGGCCCGCGCGTGCGCCGAATCGTGAACGACTCCTGGCCGATGCGATCGGCCGGGCGCGTTCCGCCACGGGTGATCGTGAAGGAACCTTCGTCGACAGTAGTAACCTGGGCGAAGGAGACGCTCGGCAGTGCGAGCGAGAGCGCGACGACGTACGAGAGTGTGCGCATGTCAGAAATATGATACCCGCGGCGCAAGGAAGTGTTCATGCGTCCAGCGCAGGGGTAAGGAAGATGCGTTCGCTGACGCGCTGACGTATGCGCTCGTACATGGCGCGTCCCTTTTCCGCGGTGGCGAGCGACGGACGCCCGATCGAGCCCGCGCTCTCCTTCGGGACGCGCAAATAACCGCGCCGGTAACGACGCAACTGCTCCTTGCTCAGCATGAAATCCTGTGCCCATTCCATGCGCACCAGCTCCGGCGCGAGGTGTAACATGAGCGACGTATCGGCCTCGTCGCCGTGCATGTGCTCCGATTGCCCCTCGAGAAGGTCGCCGAGGGGAATCGCGTACAAATCCACGACGCGCACGCGCGCCTCGCGCGTGACCACGGTGCTCAGCGCGTCCTGATGCGGATCGTGATCGTGGGCAGTGATGAGGATAAATTCACGAAAGCCGCTCGCTTCCCACGAAGCCAGGAGATCGTTGAGCAGGCGGTGGAGCGTCTTTCGCCGCATCGAGGAATTTCCGACGAAATCGCGCGCCGCCTCGACGTTCACGCCATATTCGATGGTCGGCGCGCGCAGCACGCCGTACGTCGCCGACAGATCGTCCGACAACTTCTCGGCGATGATGGTGGCGCAGCCGAGCGGCAGATGAGGGCCGCGCTGCTCGCAGGTGCCGACCGGAATGATGAGGCGCGGGTCGCGCGCGAGAATCTCGGCCACGATGCCCGGTGGGGTGTACTTGAGCAGTCGCGCGCCGGTCGCGGGCGCCTGCGGAGGGAGGGAAGCCGTCATCTCGAACCAGAATGAAGTGAGCGTGACGCCGCGTGTGGCGCACGGCACCGGAATCACGATGCGTCTGTGGACTCTCGCCGCGGGTGTGACACTCGTGGCGGGGGCCTGGTGGCTGCGCACCCCGAGCGTAGGCTACCTCGCTTTCACGATCGCCGCCACGGTTGCAACGCTCGTGCTCGCGTTGCTGCAACGGCGCGGCGCGCGCGGATGGGCCGTCGCGTCCGCCGCGGTGCTCGTGGCGTTCGCCGTGCTCGCGAGCACTTCGCAGCGCGATCTCACGCGCATCGACGGCAACTGGCCCGCGTATCGCGCGCTCATCGTGGAGCGCGGCGGCATTGAGTTCAGGCGCGAGATCGCGCAGTCGCTCGTCGAGCTGCAGGCGAGGGCCACGCGCGCGCTCGAAGCGCCAGCAGATGCCGAATTGGCATTCGCCTCGTTCGACCGCATGACTTCCGGCACGCCGGAACAGGGGATCGTGCTTTACGATCACAACGAGCCGTTCGCGTGGGGCGGGCGGCTCGTGGTGCCACCGGATTCCGCTCGCGGGCCGGTGGGCGCGCTGCACACGCCGTTCTACACGGTGTTGTACGCGGTGATGACGCGCGGCAGTCGCCGCGCCGTCGCGACCTCCGTGGCGTACGCCGAGCCGCCGGGCGATCAGCTCGTGCCTGCGATCGGTAATCGCATTGCGACCGATCTCGGGCTGCACGCATTCGAGATCACGGCGACCGCCAAAGACGCGAACGTCGGCTCGTTCATCTTTTTCGCTGGCTCGGATACGCTGCTCGTCGCGCACGCGGTGGCGCCCGGCCAGGAGGAGGCGCGCCTCACCGCGCTCGTGCGCGTGCGGCTGTCCGGCTCGATCCTCCTCGCGATCGCTCTCGCGTTCTACCTCGTCGCGAGCTGGCGCCGCCGTCCCGCGCTCCTCGGGCGCCTCGCACCGCTGGCCGTCGCGCTCGCGATGCTCGCGCTCATTCCGCTCAACGCGTTCTCGAGCAACGGCGTGCTCTTCGATCCTACGGTCTATTACGCGGAGATCGGCGGACCATTCACCGCGTCCGTTGGCGCGCTGAGCGCCGCGGCGGCGATCGTGCTGCTCGCATTGCTCCTCGCCTTGCGCCGCGGACTTCGCCTCTCTCGCCGGTGGATTGCTGTTCCCATCGTGGTCGCCATTCTCGCCGCGGCGCCATCGCTCCTGCGAGCGCTCGGTGCCGGCGTGTCGCCGCCGCCGAGTGGAGTGGCGGTGCAGCTGTGGCTCGGATGGGAGATCGCGCTCTTTCTCGCCACGGCATCGCTCTTCATTGCGTTGGCGGCGGTCGGAAGCGCGGGGCTCGGCGCGCGCCGCGGGCTCTCGCCGTGGGTCGCGCCCGCGCTCGCGACGTTCACCGCCGCGATCGGGCCCGTGGTGCTGCACGCGCCGGGGACGTGGCCGAACTGGTATCTCGCGCTGTGGCTGCTCGTGGTCGCGATGCTCGCGTTCACGCGATCGCACCGGCGTGTGGTGCTCGTCGCGGGCGCGGTCGCGGCGCTCGTGGCGACGACGCTCACCTGGGGCGCAGGAGTGCGCGGTCGCGCGACGCTGGCCGATCGCGATGTGTCGGGGCTCGCGAGCGTCGACTCGGACATTGTGAATGTGCTGGTGCGGCTCGGCTCCGACCTGCGCGCGGCGCCGGTGGCGCGCACCGAGGCGGAGCTCGCGAAGGGATACATGCGGTCGGATCTGGTGGGGAGCGGTTATCCCGTCGATCTCATGAGCTGGGCGCCGGAGGGGCTGCCGACGGCGGAGGTGACGCTCGATCAGCTCACGCCGCCCGTGCGGAGCGTTGGCGAAGTGGCCGCGGATGCGCGAGCGACCGGCGTGACGCAGCTACGGTCGGTGCTCGGCGTTCCCGGCATGTTCATCGTGCTCGCGGTGCCGCACCCGGACAGCTCGGTGACGACGGTGGTGGTCGCGCCGCGCACGCGACTCATCGCCACCGATCCATTCGCGCCGCTGCTCGGGCTCGAGGACCGCGAGACGGGCGAGCCGCCGTACAGCGTGGTGCTCGTGGAGGAGCAGCCGGGGGAGACTCTGCCGGACTCGGACACGCGCTGGTATCGCGACGCGAACGAGATGCACGGCGATCACATCGTGCGAACTGCGCTGGGTCCGATGCGTGCGCACATCGAGATCGAGCTCCGCTCGCTAGGAATTTTGCTGCAGCGCGGCGCGCTCGCGGTGATGCTCGATCTCGTGATTCTCTTCGCGCTCTGGATGGTGGCGGCGCTGCCGGATGGGCGCGTGCTCACGCGGCTGCGGGTGGGCATTCGACGGTGGGGAACGAGCTACCGGTCGCGACTCACGGTGGTGCTCTTTGCCTTCTTCGTGCTCCCAGCGCTGGTGTTCGCCCTGTGGAGCTACGAGCGGCTGCGCAGCGAGGATCGCCAGTCTCGCGACCTCGTGCTTCGCGAGGCGCTGCGCGGCATCTCGATGGATGAGGAGGCGCGCCGCGGTGCGTCGCTCGTGGGGCACACCGACATCCCGCTACTACTGTATCGGAACGGCGAGTTGAGTGGCGCGAGCCAGCCGCTGTTCGACGCGCTCGCGCCGATGGGCGCGTATCTGCCGCCATCTTCGTACTTGAGCCTGCGCGCGGGGCGCGAAGTGTACGCGAGCCTCATGGAGGAGGTGGCGGCGGGACCGGCGCTCTTCGGCTTCCGCGTTTCGATGAACGGATCCGGCGAGAGCTACGTGATCGGCGCGCCGGCGCGCAGCACGGAGGCGCTCCTCGACCAGCGGCAACACGACCTCGCGGTGCTCGTCGCGTGTGCGACGGTGCTCGGAGCGCTGGCGGCACTTTGGCTCAGCCAGGTAGCGTCGCGATCGCTCGCGGAGCCGATCGGCGCGCTGCGCGTGGCCGCGCTGGCGATCGCGCGCGGCGAGCGCGAGCCTCCACTTGCCGCGCGCGCGCCGGACGAGTTCCAGCCCGTGTTCTCTGCTTTCCGGCGAATGGCCGCGGATCTGGGAGAAAGTCGCGCTGCGCTCGAGTCCGCGCAGCGGCGCACCGCGGCGATCTTGCGCAACGTCGCCAGCGGCGTCGTCGCACTCGACGCGAACGATCTGATCACGCTCGCGAACCCGCGCGCAGAGGCGATGCTCGGCCTGCCGCTGCCGCCGGGACTGATGGCTGGCGGACTTGGCGAAGAGACGGCGCGGCGGCTGCGTGCGTTCGCGGACAGCGCGCTCGAGGAGGAGGAGTTCGAGTTGACGGTGCACGGGCGACAGCTGCAGGCGCGATTGACGCGGCTCACATCGGGGCGCGGCGGTGCCGTGCTGACGCTCGACGACATCACCGAGCTCGCGCGCGCGCAGCGCGTGCTCGCGTGGGGCGAAATGGCGCGGCAGGTGGCGCACGAGATCAAGAATCCGCTTACGCCCATCCGGCTCGGCGTGCAGCACCTCAAGCGCGCGCACGCGGACAAGCGCGCCGACTTCGACTTGATTCTGGAGACGAACGCGGAGCGCATTCTCGCGGAGATCGATCGTCTCGACGAAATTGCGCGCGGCTTCAGTCGCTACGGGATGGGGCCGTCCGAGCTGCAGACGGCGGAGCCGCTGAACGTGAGCGCGATCGTGCGCGACGTGGTGGAGCTCGAGCGATTGGGCGAGGCGGGTGTGGACTGGAGGACCGCCGGGATCGCGGATGCGGTGATGGCGTACGCGCGCGAGGACGAGCTGCGCGAGGTGATGCTGAACCTGCTGGAAAATGCGCGAATCGCGGGCGCCACGTGGGTGGAAGTGCGCGTGGATGGCGGCGCCGAGCGTGTGGCGATCGCTGTACGCGACAATGGCAGTGGAATTCCGGTGAGCGTGCAGGCGCGGCTGTTTGAGCCTCACTTTTCGACGCGCACGCGTGGCAGCGGGCTCGGGCTGGCGATCAGCCGGCGCCTGGTGGAGAGCTGGGGTGGGGAGATAGCCGTGGCGAGCGTGGAGGGGGAGGGCACGACCGTGCGAATCGTGCTTCGCGAGAGCACCGACCAGTTATCTTGAAATTCATGACAGCGACCATGATTCCCGCGGACATCGGCGACGAGACCAACGCGCGCATTCTCGCGATCTCGGAGGACCGGATCGCGGGCTTTCTCGAGGATCCGTTCGCCGAGATCGCGCGGCTGTCCGGCGTGAGCGAGGCGGTAGTGCACGCGCGCATCCGCGCGATGCTGCGCGCGGGGACGATCCGTCGCGTGCGGCAGACGCTCATGGCGACGAATCTCGCGCCGGGCGCGCTCGTCGCGTGGCGGGTGCCCGAAGAGAAGCTCGATGCGGCGTTCGAGTACTTCGTGCGCGACGATCCGTTCTCGGGGCACGTCGTCATCCGCTCGACGGACGGCGCGACGCAGGGGTCGAGCTACCGGCTGTGGACCACGCTCAAGGTGCCGCAGGGGTATTCGCGCGTGAGGCATTGCGAAGTGCTCGCAGCGCGGGTGGGCGCGGATGCGTTTCGCGTGATGCCGGCGAAGCGACTGTTCGCGCTGGGGGTGGGACACGTGCGGCGGAAGGGGATGTCGCCGGGCTCGCGCTCGGATGAGCCGGGGCGCGTGATGGACACGAACATCGTCGAGCTGTCGCCGCTCGAGTGGCGCGTGCTGGAGCCGCTCAAGCGCGAGCTGGCGATCGAGGAGATCGGCGCAGAGCCGTGGCGTGCGCGCGCGGAGGAGGCGGGCGTGTCATATGTAGAATTCCTACAGGTGGCGCGCGGGCTCGCGGAGCGCGGGGTGATCGGACGCTTCTCGACTTTTCTCGAGCACGTGAAGCCGGGCGCGGACGGCGTGCGCGTCACACGCTACAACGCGCTCTTTCACTGGCGCGTGCCGGTGGGACGCGAGATCGAGGCGGGGAAGGAGGTGGGGCGTCACCACATCCTCACGCATGCGTACTGGCGCGAGGGCGGTGCGGAGTTCGCAAACGTGAACATCATGGCCGTGGCGCACGGCACCGAGAAGCAGCTGGTGCTCGAGCACAAGGCAGCGATCGATGCGCATCTCGAGGAAGCGGGGATTCCTGTGAGCTACACGAACGTCTTCTGGGGCGGCCGGAGCGAGATCAAGCCGAGCGAGATTGCGCCGGGCGCGTACGTGACGTGGTGCAAGTCGATCGGCGTCGATCCTGAGACGATGCGCGCGACGCCGGACGAGGAGCCGGGCGCCGCGTGAGACCGATGGGATTGCGCGCGCTGTTGGTGAGTGGCGCGATGATCGTCGCGTGCGAGAACGCGAGAGATGCGAAGGCATCGAAGGCTGGAGAGGTCGCGAAGGGGCGTGCGGCCGTCTCGGGTGTTGGCGCGCATCGCGATTCGGTGCCCGGCTTCACTGTGCCGCCGCAGTGTGCGGTGGGATCGATTCCCGCGCCGCGAAAGCCGGCCGCGGTGAAGGTGGCGACGGCGCCGAAGACGCGGGCGGATAGCGTGAAGCTCGGACCGGCCGATACGGTCCACATCGTTGGCGCGTGGCGCGACTCGGCCGAAGGCGCGGGGGGCTCGCGCGCGACGAGTGGGGCGACGAGCGCGGATACGATGCGTGTCGCGCGAGCGGATAGTGCGCCAGCGACGCCCGCAGTGCCCAAGTCACCGAAGGCCGCGCGCGCCGACTCGATCGCGCGCGCGCGGGCAAAGGCGCATGCCGATTCGCTCAAGGTCATCGCGCTGCAGACGGACTCCGCGGCGACGCGCCGGCTGCCGGGATCGCTCTTCCCTGGTTGCCGAGTGGTGGCGTACTACGGCAATCCGATGTCGAAGCGCATGGGCATTTTGGGCGAGATCAAGCCCGACTCGATGCTCGCGCGCCTGGCGAAGCAGGCGGCGGCATACGCGGCGGTGGACAGCGGACGCCCGGTGCTACCGGCGCTCGAGCTCATTGCGACGGTGGCGCAGGCGGGGCCGGGGAAGAGCGGGCTGTATCGCTCGCGGATGCCGGACACGCTCATCGCGCGCGTGATGGGATGGGCGGAGGCGCACAACTATCTCGTCATTCTCGACATCCAGACGGGGCGCAGCACGATGTTGGCGGAGCTGCCGCCGCTCATGAAGTATCTCGCGAAGCCGTACGTGCATCTCGCGCTCGATCCCGAGTTCTCGATCGGGACGAAGCACGTGCCGGGAAAGATCATCGGGCGGATCGACGCGACCGATGTGAACGCCGTGTCCGCGGTGCTCGCGAATCTCGTCGACTCGCTCAAGCTGCCGCCCAAGATGCTGATCGTGCATCGCTTCACGACGCCGATGCTGTCGAATCATCACAAGATCAAGCTCGATCCGCGGGTGCAGATCGTGATCGACATGGATGGCTTCGGCGCGCCGCATCTGAAGTACGGGTCGTACAAAGCGTACGTGCACGACCGCCCCGTGCAGTACGCGGGCTTCAAGTTGTTCTACAAGAACGACAAGCCGATGTTGACGCCGGCGCAGGTGATGGAGATGGATCCGGTGCCGTTGTTCATCATGTATCAGTGATGTCCGCGGCTCGCTCGAGAAGGGGCGTCGCGAATGACAAGGTGAGCAAGCGGGATGATGGGTGACAGATTATTCCGGGATGATGGGTAACACTCTTTAGGGGTGTGGGGGCTTCATCCGTAGACCTTCATGGTGACTTCGTCGAGCTTGCCGATGAGCACTGT